>Ga0111146_1026_pt1 | contig 11222 bp, 14 predicted proteins | sample DeeMarSeWOR28_12_FD_80395 | JGI IMG/M metagenome (GOLD analysis project Ga0111146, IMG submission 80395) | Dehalococcoidia bacterium SG8_51_3 | reverse complement strand
CGCCTATGGGGATGCGCAGTAACACCTGGGGTATGGCATATGCCGCGACCACCACCCCCACCAGATATAAGCTTCCGCCTGTTGATTGTACGTGTACTGGCAGGATGGGGACATAGAGATATAAGCCGACCCAGCAAAGGAAATTGGCGATACAGAAGAAAAAGGCGGAGCGTCGGGAGAAAGGCGGCATCAGGCTTGAGGATGACGACTTGCCGGAATGTGAGAGAGATTCACGGGAAATATCGCCACCCATGTTCACATTCTAGCATACTTGAGGCAAATACTGCGTGCTGCTAACTAAGCCAGAACTAAGTTCAAATTTTTGAGTTTCGGCAGCTGCGCTTTTTATAATAAAATCTCCGTTAATGAAAATAGTCAGCCAGAAAGGTAATATAGAAAATTTCTCCTGATTTATATACTCCCACGGCGCCATAGTCAGCACCCACGTTGAGGAAGTTCCGTTCATATTGTGGTGTCTCTTTCCAGATTACCAATGTCGCGCTGGCCATTTCATCTGCGGTGTGGTATCCTGTGGCCCGGTAAACATCCTGCCAGCCGACGTATTCAGAGTATTCGAGTTGCTGGCTGGCTGCCATATTGCGACTGTTGGTTAATGCCCACTTGTAAAGGTTCTCGCCCCATGCCAGTTCGTCTAGGCCCCTATTCGTTCTTTCCTGATTGACCAGCTTGAGCACCGCTTGCTCTATGTCTCTCTCCTCGATTCCCGCTCCTCCTGTGGCACCAAGCTGTTCACTCAATTCTTCGAATTGTTTATTCAACTCTGCATATTTCGTACTCAAATCTTCGTATTCGGCCTGTATTGCCTCAAATTCGACACTGACGGTCTCATTCAGTTCATCGTATTCGGCGCTAAGTCCCTCATACTTGGCCTCAGCAGCTTCAAGCTCATTCTTTGCCGCCTCAAGTTGCTTGTTTAGCAGGTCGTTTTTGGCTTGCAGTAGCTCAGCTTCAGCCAGCTTGTCCTGCAGCGCAGCGAGCTGATTCTGGATTGCCTGTAGTTCACCGCTCACCCTATCGTATTCCTGCTGCGACACACCCTGAGCGCAAGAAAGCGCACCTAAGAGCAAAACGATTAAAGACAATATTATGGCAATTTTCTTCATTTCACCGGCCCCCCTGGTAACTGGTATTTTCAAGTCAGATGGTGTGGTAATATTATGACCCTTTAAGGTTGATTGTCAATAATATAAAGAATCTTGGCTAAAATTATAAAACGTTAGAAGGTGTGAAATGTTAGTTAGTTGTTCAGGCAAAGACCAGCTAGTTAATATCCAGAGCCACCTGAATCTCCGCTTTTGCAAATTCGTCGGTTTCTCTCAGCAAAGAAGTCTCTAATATTTTGCGAGCCTGGCTTCCTCCTATCTTTCCGAGAGCCCAAGCGGCGTAGCCGCGAACCATACCTTCCGGATCCTGCATAGCCTGCGCGAGGTCAGGGATGTAGCTTGAATCGCCGGTATTCCCGATTGCTATGGCGGCATTTCTTTGAAAATACTTCTTTTTATGAATATAGTTATACATTAACGGCTGTACTCTTTTGGTGAAAAATTCGTCGGACAGATTCAGCAGCTTTGTCAGCTCAAAGTCTTTGGATACTCTGGCTAGGAACTCGTTTTGTGGTAGCTTCGCCTTTAGTCTCTTCTGGTTTCTGGGGCATACTTCCTGACAGATATCGCAGCCGTGAATCCATGTCCCCATTTTCTCCCTGATTTCTGGCGGAATGTAGCTTCCCACTGCCTCTACATATCTATCTCCTTCTTCCTGAGTATTCCAGTGATTGAACCCGATACAGCGGCGCGGGTCAATCTTCATCGGTTCGTAGAGCGAGCCAGTGGGGCAGGCGTCAATGCAGAGGGTGCATTTGGGTGGGCATTTCACTTCGTAGGTCGGGGCGTCGTATTCAAGCTCCGTGTCGATGACGAAGGCGCTGATAACAACGAACGACCCGATTCCATCAGCGAAGGCGAAACCACTTTTTCCGTAGGTGACGGTGCCAGCCCGGCATGCCACCAGACGTTCCGGCACTCTTATTTTGCGGTCCACCTGGCAGCCATTGTTCTCGAGAAATTCCCGCATTAGTCGGTACCGGGCTCCATTGATGCGGTGGGAAGGGGGCCGATAACACCTGGCTTGATAGATGCGACCTATCTTCCCGACCAGTTTCTCTGGGAAGGACTCTTTGAATGCGTCGTAGACTACCATAACGATTGATCTGGCTGATGGCATTACGCTTCTGGGCTCCGCCCCTTGTAGTGGTGTGGTGGAGTGGTTGATGTAAAAGGCGTACATATCCTGCCTTGCTTTGAGTTCAGCGATATACCCGGGAAAAGGGTCGGCGGTGGTGATGCCCACGCGGCTGTAACCCAGGTCTAGGGCGAAATCTTTTATATCTTCAGTAAGTGACATTGCTATGTCCTTTCTTCTTGTGGCGAGGCAACGCTTTCGAGTGAATTATATTCTGAAGGAACTACCCGCGGTCAAAGTAGGGGTTTTTGCCGCTCACCGATAGCGGAATGCCGATGATAACATCTGAATCCAGCAAGCCGATTGATTTGGCCGCGGCTCCAATGGTGTACATCATCCGGTTATCAATACCGAAATCAGCCGCAAGCTTGACCGAAGAACACAGGGCGATGCCCAAATCCATTGCCTGAAATATGCAAACCGGTCCAGCAAAATCCTTCACTCTGGCCTGTTTTCTTGCTTTTGCCAGGTGTTCACAGCTGGCAAAGCCACACGCTCCACAGTTGAGCGGCTGTTCTATCTTCTTCGGTTCACCGGTAACGCCGAGCAACAGGACACAGCCTGAATTTCTGACGTTGTTTGCGTCTCTTCTGTGAACTGCAGAAAGAAAGTCAGGTTTTTCCGTTGCATTCTTTTCCATAGCTGATGCCAGCTTTTCCAAATCGTCGTCCATAAGGATCAGACTTGCTATGGAGTCAACACCTCTCCCTTTGGGCGCCGTCCTGGCGCTTGCTGCCATCAATGCGGCTGCCATCGTTATTGCGTTCTTCTCCGCTTCTTTGCTGTTTAACCGAGCCATTTGTTTCACTCCTTTGTTTGCTTTAACTACTATTTCATACCAAGTAATTCTGGATGTTATTAGTCTGGCTTAAACGGCTTTCAGATGATTATTAACCTGAATATCATACAGAGCAGGCTTGTATCGAATCATTTTATAATACAGGAGTTTACAGGTTCTAACGCAGGAAGGTTATTGTGCGTATAAAACTTGTCCTCAAATTCAAAGTCGTGTGAATAACCGGGTTTATCCACAACAAAAGAGCGTTCTTAACTTGTACTGCGTAATTCTGACTGATACGCAATGAGCGTCAGTTCAATCAATTCTTATCTTAACACAAACGACAGTAATATTTAAAAACCTTCAACACAACATTTCAACGCTGTTTATTTTTAGGTATAATGTAAATATTGAAACCTCGCGGGTACATACAGCATTGGTATTACCACACTCTTTAAATATCGAATTTCCGGTTATGTGGCAGACTGATGGGAGGTGAATGGTGAATCTAAAGGCCCTGCATAAATTAAGCTATGGCCTGTATATAGTGACTTCGGTTAAAGGCAACAGGGTCAACGGGCAAATCGCTAACACTGTGTTTCAGATAACGTCTGAGCCACCAACCATTGCTGTTAGTATTAACAAGAACAATCTGACCTGGGAATTCATTAAAGAAAGCGGTGTCTTCGTTGTTTCTGTGCTTTGCCAGGATACGCCGCTGTCCTTTATAGGGAATTTTGGTTTTAAGTCAGGCAGAGACGTTGATAAGCTCAAGAATTTCAATTACAGGATAGGCCAGACTAAGGCGCCGGTGGTTATGGACAACACCGTTTCGTATATAGAGGCCAGAGTGACTAAGGAGATGGATGTCGGCACTCACACTATTTTTGTTGGTGAGGTTATTGATGCTGATATCATCAACGAAAAGACCTGCATGACGTATGACTATTATCAGCAGGTCAAGAGAGGCACTACCCCGAAGACAGCGCCAAGCTATATCGATGAGACAAGGAGGTAATATCCAAGATGGACAAGTACAAGTGCTCAGTATGCGGCTGGATTTATGACCCTGAACTCGGAGACTCAGATGGAGGAATACCGCCGGGAACACCTTTTGAAAAATTGCCCGATGACTGGGTATGTCCAATGTGCGGGGCAGCCAAAGACCTGTTCGAGAAAATGGAATAGAAGACAATACACTGGACCGCATGAGACAAAATAGGAGGTATCCGCGATGGTGACGGAACTGACACAGGGTGTTTACTGGGTTGGCGTCGTGGACTGGGCTATCAGACAATTTCACGGTCACGAATTATCCACCCACCGGGGGACTTCGTACAACGCTTACCTTATAGTAGATGAAAAGGTTGTTCTGGTGGATACGGTGTTGGACTCCTTTAGAGGCCAGCTTATCCAGAACATCAGCGAAATTGTTGACCCAGCGAAGATTGATATTGTTGTCGCCAATCATGCAGAAGCTGACCATTCGAGTAGCCTGCCGGCTGTAATGAGGCATGCGCCCAACGCCACGCTAGTCGTCTCACAACGCGGCAAAGAGAGTATTGAAGGGCATTACCACCAGCCATGGAACTTCAGGGCTGTCAAGACGGGGGATAAGATTAACGTCGGGGAAAATGATTTAATCTTTGTCGAGGCTCATATGATTCACTGGCCTGATAGCATGTTCGCCTACCTGACTGGTAAGAATATTTTTATGACCAACGATGCGTTTGGCCAACACTACGCCGCCGTTTTTCGGTTCAATGACCAGGTGAACCGGGAAGAGCTGTATGAGGAAGCTCTTAAATACTATGCAAACATACTAACGCCGTTCAGTGGCCCGGTTTTGAAAAAGATTGAGGAAGTACTGGCACTCAACCTGCCCGTGGACGTTATAGCCCCCAGCCATGGCATTATCTGGCGGAAAGACCCTCTTCAGATAGTGAAAAAGTATCAGCAATGGGCCGCGCAGGAACCCGAGAAAAGCGCGGTGGTCCTCTACGATACCATGTGGGAAGGTACCCGGCACATGGCTGAAGCCATTGGTCAGGGGTTGGCCGCTGAAGGCATACCATGCAAACTGTTCCATATGGGTGTTTCTGACCGGAACGACGTTGTTGCAGAGGTTTTCAAGGCAAAAGCGATTATTGTTGGCTCGCCTACCTTTAACCAGGGGCCTTTACCGACTATAAGCCCTATACTTGAAGACCTCAGAGGTTTGAAGTTTAGGAATAAAATAGGCGCTGCATTTGGCTCTTATGGCTGGAGCGGCGAGGCAGTGGAGATAATAGAAAAGCACCTCGACCTGTGTAAAATCCAGATAGTAGCCGAGGGCGTTCGAGCTAAATGGCAGCCAAAGCCGGATGATTTGACAAAGTGCAGGGAACTCGGGCAGAAAGTGGCTCAGGCTGTAATTGCCTGAGCAATTTGTTTTAACTTTTTAAATGTGTCAAGCGAACCGAAGCAAGCCGCGACCATGAATAATCGTTTGGAAAGAGGCAGTAAAGATGACAGATGAGACAGAGGAAACCAAGAAAAAATGGGCAGCCAGTGGGCTTTTTATTCCGGCAGGTTTGTTTGTTGGCATGGGGATTGGCTGGGCATTAGGTTACCTTGTACAGGGCCTTCTGGTTGGCTTGGGCGCCGGGTTTTTGGCTATGGCACTGGTGCGTCTTAAAGCCAGTTAATGGTGGGGCGATAGTAGATTTTTTCACTTCGAGGAGGGGTGCTGCTGGAGCTCAGGAGAATGGAGCAATACACTGCTAAGAGTAGCATACTCCCTGCAAATTACTCTCGAAGGTTATCCCTGTTCATTTGTTAAGCACTTCTCTTTGTCTAGAATCGTTCGTATTTTTCGAATTCGTCTCTGGATAATGCTATCAGTATAGTGGATATAATGCCCAGTGGTACTGCCGGCAATATGGCAACGATGGAACCGACCAGTGCCAACCCCCACGACTTCCTCTGAATTGCATAAATTCCACCAATTAAGGGCAGTGAGCTTGATACCGCCAATAAAACGGCTAGGATTATCAAGAATCCCTGTACCATTCCGGACATCCACAGGGGCATGAATTCAGCAATACGGACTATGGTCAAAATACCACCGCCAAAAGTAACCAATAGCCCTATTATTACGAACATGCCAAACAGGTTCAGCGTACCCAGCGTGATGCTCAGAATCCCGGCTACAACGGGCTTCCAGGTTACCTTCATCTTAGCCTTATTATAGACGTTCAGGTGTGCTTTTTCGATGCCAGCTTAATTACTGAGAACCGGGTCAAATAAATGTTAAAAACCACCCTTTAAAAAGAGGGATATATATTTGCTAACCTCTGTTGTTCGCTTTGATTCTGGTAATAATAACCTAGAGGGTGGATAGAGCCAGCGCAGATATCCAGGCTTGAACTCAAGGTATATCCCGGGGTATGTGAGTAGTTAAAAACGGATAGGGGGTATGATTAGTATCGTCGTTAATCGCGTGTCTTTAAAGACTTGCGCGACTCATTTGCTTCTATCTCGTCTTCGTGCAATGCAATCTCTGCAAGGCCTGTCCCAACTCGTACCATGTAAATATTGAAGACTTCACCGATGCGTGGACTAATCCAGTAATAATTGGTGATTTCACCGGTTTGATCTGCGTATGCGTCTATAGCGCAATCCCTCGGTGAAGCATCATGTTCGATGTGGACTGGCTTTATCTTAACTTTCTGTCCGATAAAGTATTTTGCTGCCATTCTGCCGCTCGCACTTGGTTTATGGCAAATCATAATACTGAAAAATATGTTTGTCAATACCCCCGAACTCAGGTCTGCCTTCAGACAGGGGATATACTGGTGGAGGCTTGATGTTGTAAAAAAATGCGGTTGGGCTAGGGGGTTGAATTATAAAATCAGTGCTGGCAGGCTACTTAAATCATTCGATGGAAAACAAAAGTTCGATGAGTATAGCTAACGTCTTAACCGAACGCCTGATTGAAACCTTATCCAGTTTCGAACCGGATATGTTATCAACCCAGCCTTCTAATTCGGCCGACAAGTTGAGTATTAACTTTCGCAGCCCATCTGTTTTCTGCTTATGCTTAAGTGAACTTACCTCTTTGATAACCTCAGAAGTAGCTATTGATTTCAACTGTTCCAAAGCCACTGAAGCCTTCAGCTCAATTAAGCCTTGCTGCAGCGCATTTACTTTTTGCCTCTGCTCGGTACGTTCTCGTTCTGCTTTGGTCCGCTCTTGATCGACCTTTGTAATCTCTTTCGATAGTCGTAAGAGCTCTTCTAATCCGCTGTCATTAGATTTCGATTCCATTTCAATCGTCTTTTGGCAGGGTATAAGTTTGTAACAGAATTATAGTTAACATAATTATACATCATGAAACAGTTTAAGGCAACGAATTGATGACCAACCAGATACACTGTCCATATTTAAGCGATGAATATATCCCTAAAGACGAGTGTCGTTTATAAATTGGTATGGTATAGAGATTGATATTAAAGCCGTAGACGAGTTACAGAGGTGGCATGGCTCTTTGTGGCATCAGGTTAAAGCATAATTGTGCCACCATCCACACTTAAGCTTTGCCCGGTCATATAAGATGATTTTTCCGAAGCTAAAAACATAACTACCGAGGCTATTTCTTCAGGCTGGCATACTCTCCTCATCGGTGTTTGCGGCATCATTTCCTCAATGTATTGTGGACTTTCTTTCAGAAATATTTTCGTCAGGCCAGCGTCAACAACCCCCGGGCAGACCGCATTGACTCTTATGTTGTGTTCTGCGTTGCCGGCAGCTAATGACTTGGTTACAGAGATTATTGCTGCCTTGGACGCAGCGTAAGGTGCTGCTTGAGGGGCTGCTCTTCTGCCCTGCTGTGAGGAGGTGTTTATGATTCTGCCGAACTTTTTTTTTATCATATATGGTAAAACTGCCTTGCAGAGACGCACCGTTACCATTAGATTAAGTTCTATGATGCGGTACCATATGGACTCCGGGGTTTCCAGGAATGGCATGGGTTTGTTCCAGCCAATGCTGTTCACCAGCACGTCTATTCTGCCAAACTTTTCCGCGATGCCGGCGATAGCATCTTTTACTTTATCTTCTTTGGTGGCGTCAACGGCCATCGCAAAAGCCTTGCCTCCGCATGATTCTATCTCCCGGGCCACTTTTTGTGCTCCTTCTTCTGCGCTGTCCAGAATAATCGTAGCGCCACCTTCTCGCGCAAAGCCATGAGCAATTTTTTCGCCGATGCCACCAGCCCCTCCTGCAACTACTACCACCATGTCTTCGAATTCCATTATCCCTCCTTGGTTAAGGTTCGCATTTTATGGATTTACTGGGAAGAGCACCCAGACTGGCCTCTCCGAATCAAACAGTACATATTTTCAATCAGCGTCGCCAGCACAATATTAAAGAGCAGTTGGACGGTAGCCAACTGAGCTATGCGGTTGTACCAATTGTACTTCTCACGCCACTATTCTATCAATATCGGGGAGACGTGATATCGTATAAAAATGGAAAAGGGGTACGGGATATTTAGTAGATAGTTTGGATTAACATTATTGCTGGACCAGTTTTGGGGAGGAAGGACAAAGTGTAAATTTGCATCATACGCATTACTGGGGACATGTGTGCCCGTGTAGTAGCAATAGGACTAAAGTACTTATTAAGCAAGTATTTAAGGTGGATTTACAGAATTACTTTAGTACCCTAGATTAGATAACAGGGTTCACTGAAACATTGCTGAGGATGCTAATATGACTCCAGCTTTAAATGATCAAAACTATTATGAAACTATAAGTGATAAGTTATCATGCTGCTGTAAGGTCTGCAGAAACATGGTAGTCTTTGATCTTTCGAAAACCACTCGAAAAATTTGGTTTTGCCCTATTTGTGGACACAAGAATTACAGTCATGTAAAGCCGAAGGGAAATGGTCAAATAAGTGATTTTTAATGAGAATTTGGTAACCAAACAATGAAAAAATCGGACAGGAGGACACAGGATTTACAGAAACCAGAAATAAGAGGGACGATTGAGAGGGTCATATCACCCACTAATGACCATACACAACTTTTAAGATTCATGTTGCATCTGGAAAAGATATGCAATAGTGATAATCATTCTGCCAGCATCATTAGCAAGGGCGGCTCCTTTGACCGGGGTGCTTTTATAGCTATCTCATCAAGGTCTAACTCTCCCGCAGACTTACTAAACGAAATAGGTAATATGCCCGAGGTAGAAAAAGTAGAGGAAGAGCCACCAGGAAACGGGTTTTCTTCTCGGTTATCCACGTTATTTGCATATGCGCACTTGTTACACTACGTTCCCAGGAAAAGGTTCCGCATCATCCTTAACGGAACTAAAGAATAAATACAGAAATCTGAGACCATCTGGAAATAGTAACAGCGACAACAGCCCTGTTCCTGTTCTATGGTCTTGCTGTATACAATCGGCTAACGTTGCATCGTCTGTTCAGTGGCCATAACTTCAAATATTTTTACATTGGGCTTTTCTTGAAGAAGTGGTTCGATTCGCTCGTATAGGTTAATGCGTGTTTCTGAATTAGACCACCGCTCCCAGTCCTCGATACTTCTCCATGAACTTAGTACAACTATATTGGTTCTGTCTTCTATGTTCACAAGTGTTTCACCACCAATATAACCCGGGAAGCGCATAATAGCTGCTACCCTAAGTTCAACTAGAAGAGAGGTTAGATCCTCGCCGGTTTTTGACTTGCGGTCTATAATGACCCTGATCATCTTGATACCCCTTTGTACTATTATTCATGATTCATCAGGGACTATAATTATATGCCTTCTAATGCGATTGTCAAGATGGAAAAGGTTTTTTTGTGAGTTAAAAACACCTATCCGCATGTAAATTATGGATATATCCCGGGAGACGCGATGTCGTTTAGAAGTGGGGAAAAGCATGCAGTAGGATATGGGATATGGTTAGAAGAGTTAAGAATGGATTGTCTAATACAAATCAAGGTAACGTAACATACAATTCTGCAATGTGTCACGTTGAAACATAACAGTAGCGCAATAATTCCTCTTTTTCAGAATTGCTTATGTTTTAAAATATAAATAAGCGAAATTCCTATGTTCCCTCCACTAGTGATGGTATGCCAACAGAGGCTGTTTCTAGGTCATTTTTCCCGGCTATGGTGGCTCTTTCGCGTTTTTCCTTTAGTTCCATCACCTCAGGGAATCTTTCATAGATATGCTTTACCTTGCTCACATTCTTCATTTCGGATAAAATAACTGATACTGTTAAGGTGCTTTCTTTTCGTGGGTAATCACCGTACCTGATAATAGCTTCGGGTGCCATATCTTTTAGATAATCTCCAAGTTCCTTTACTATATCCATATTGGTTTCTTTTTCCGGGGCCGACAGCAAATACAACGCCCTTCCGGCGTCGCTAGGATTGCACTCCAATGATAACTCGCTAATTGCCTGGTCCATGGCTTGTATTCCTCTGCTGGTCTCTTTACCTTTATCCTTAAAATCGCGTTTGCGTTTGAACGGTAGGTGGAATGTGCTTAACTCGGATTTCCCACACCCAACGATTGTCCACCCTGATAGTGTCTGAGCAATGTCTCCTGCGTCTAACAGGCGGACACCAATATTCTTTTTCTTTTTCTCCTCACCGGCACAGAGAACATCATAGAAAGGATCAACAATAAGTTGATTGATCTTGGCCATGTTATTCTTTAAAGAAGTATCCTTTTTAACATAGCGTTGATTATCTACCAAGATAATGGCATCAGCTACTGAATTGATGGATTTCAGACAGATTGCGGAATTATATACAGTTCTATATTCGGTTTGTTCCTCGTGCTCAAAAGGAAGGACGAGCATAACATATATGGGTTTGTCAATATAGCGTTGCTTGACAACTGAGCTCACTACCGATATTGCACCAGAGCCGGTTCCGCCTGCCGTGCTGGCAATTAGTAAGAAAGCATCAGATTCGTAAAACCGCTTGGTTGACCTAATGGCGTCAATAACCTTATCCGCATCATTTTTAGCGATTTCAGCTGCCGTCTCATTGATCTTACCAACACCATGGCCGTTAGTCTTTTGCCCACCAATTAGAATCCTGTGTTGCCAATCGGATTTGATGCAGGATAATCCAGTGAGATCACCGGCATCTGTATTAATGGCTATCGCATCGGTGA
>Ga0111146_1046_pt1 | contig 11522 bp, 10 predicted proteins | sample DeeMarSeWOR28_12_FD_80395 | JGI IMG/M metagenome (GOLD analysis project Ga0111146, IMG submission 80395) | Dehalococcoidia bacterium SG8_51_3 | reverse complement strand
AAGGACTGGGACCGGGTTCTCAACGTCAACCTGAAAAGCATGTTCCTGACCTGCAAGTACGCCCTGCCCCATATGGAGAAGCAGGGAAGTGGTTCCATTATTAATATAGCCTCTATCGTCGCCATAAGGGCAGAGCCGAAACCGATGCTTGCTTATGCGGTGTCAAAGGCCGGAGTGCTCGCCCTCACCCGGGAGGTCGCCATTCAGTACGCCCAGAAGGGGATTCGGGTCAACGCGGTATCACCCGGACTGATGAAGACGCCGAGGATTGCTCGCTATTATACCGATGCCTGGGATGGAATGGTTGACGAGATGTGGAAAAAGCGAGATGCCATGTCCCCTACAGGCAAGCAGGGCGATGCCTGGGACATTGCCTACGCTGTCCTGTACCTGGCTTCAGATGAATCCAAGTACATAACGGGAACGAATCTGGTCGTCGATGGCGGCTTAACGGGCACTATATCTCAGGGGGCACATAAATAAAAATCCACGAATATCAGGCAAAAGAACTCCTATCCCGTTACGGAGTGCCAGTACCTCAAGGCAGGGTGGCGAAAACAGCCGCCGAGGCAAAAGAAGCTGCCCGGCAGCTCGGTGGGCGGGCGGTCATAAAGTCCCAGGTCCATGCCGGAGGCAGGGGCAAAGCTGGTGGCATAAAGGTCGCGGAAACACCGGCAGAAGCAGAGCAAATCGCCGGAGACCTGCTGGGCACCAGGCTTATCACTCACCAGACAGGACCAGATGGTTTGCCAGTGAATGCGGTGCTGGTTGAAGAGGCGCTTCAGGCGGAAAAAGAGCTTTACCTCGGCATGTTGATAGACACATCGACCCGTGCTCCGGTTATGATGGCCAGCGAGGCTGGAGGCATGGAGATAGAGGAGGTAGCCGCCAAAAGTCCCCAGAAGATTATGAAACAGTATATTAACCTGATCACCGGCCTTATGCCCAACCAGGCAAGGATACTATCCTATCGATTAAATCTGCCCGGCGAAAGCGTCCGGCAAGCTACAGAGATGATGGCGGGTATTTACCGCTTATTTATGGAAAAGGAATGCTCTCTGGTAGAAATCAATCCCCTAGTCGTTCTCAAGGATGGAAAGCTGCTGGCGCTTGATGTTAAAGTCAATTTTGATGACAATGCCCTGCCCCGCCACCAGGACATCGCCCAGTTGCGGGATAGCTCCCAAGAGGACCCGTCAGAGGTGGCAGCGGGCGACATTGGCCTAAATTACGTTAAGATTGGCGGCAACGTAGGCTGCCTGGTCAATGGCGCCGGCCTGGCCATGGCCACGATGGACCTGATAAAGCTGGCGGGAGGCGAACCGGCCAATTTCCTGGACCTGGGAGGTGGTGCCAATGAAGAACAGGTCGCCAATGCTCTCAATATTCTTCTTGCCGACCCCAAGGTCAAAGCCGCCTGGATAAACGTATTCGGCGGCATCCAGAGATGCGATGCGGTGGCGAAAGCCCTGGTATGGGTACTTAAAGAAAAGGAGGTCAAGGTCCCGTTTATTGTAAGGATGAATGGCACCAACCTCAAGGAAGCGATGCAAATCCTGGAAGAGTCCGGGCTCAACATAACCTTTGAGGCGGATCTGGTGAAGGCGGCGGAAACGGCTGTGTCGATGGCAAAGCTAAGAGAGAGCGCACCAGATAGCGATGCCAGAGAACGGAAATGATACTGATTGATAACAATACCAGGGTGCTTGTTCAGGGCATCACCGGCAGAGAAGCCTCCTTCCACACCCGGAAGTGCATTGAATACGGCACCAAAGTGGTGGCAGGCGTCACGCCCGGAAAAGGCGGAACCAGCTGGGAGGAAGAGGTACCGGTTTTTAACAGCGTGGAGCAGGCAAAAGCAGAAACCGGAGCCAATACCAGCCTTATATTTGTCCCTGCCGCCTTTGCCTTCGACGCCATTATAGAAGCCGCAGAGGCCGGTATCAGTCTGGTCGCCTGCATCACCGAACATATTCCGGCGCTGGATGAGCTCAAACTGCATCATTACCTACGCAGCACCAAAACCACCCTCATCGGCCCCAACTGCCCCGGAGTTATTTCCCCGCCGGCCAGATGTAAAATAGGCATAATGCCCGGTTACATCCACCAACCAGGGAACGTGGGAGTAGTATCGCGAAGCGGGACTCTGACCTATGAAGTGGTCGCCCAGCTGACCGCGCAGGGTCTGGGACAATCCACATGCGTAGGACTGGGTGGCGACCCCCTGCCGGGCAGCACTTTTGTGGATATTCTTCAGCTTTTCCAGCAAGACCCGGAGACTAAAGCCGTGGTGCTCATAGGTGAAATCGGAGGCACCGGTGAGCAGGAAGCTGCGGAATTTATCAGCAAGCAGATGACCAAGCCGGTGATTACTTACATCGCCGGCATTTCGGCGCCACCGGGAAGAAGAATGGGACACGCCGGGGCCATCATCAGCGGTACCGCCAGCAAAGCTTCGAACAAAATGGAATCACTGGCCGCAGCGGGTGCCACCGTGGTGGACAATTTTGCCCGGATAGGCCTTGCCGCCAGAGAGGCACTGGGAAGCTAACATTTTATAGATATGCTTCACCGACGGCGGTTGTAACCGGCACACCTGAACATACTGTGTTTTAATGGTTTAATGATATATGCAGGCCAGACTTACTTTTTTGGGTGCGGCACGCAATGTCACCGGCTCCTGTTATCTACTGGAGATCGACGATACCCGCGTGCTGGTTGACTGCGGCTTATACCAGGAACGTAAATATCAGGACAGAAACTGGGGCCCATTTCCGTTCAACCCCGAAACCATCGACGCCGTGTTTCTAACCCATGCTCACCTGGACCATTGCGGCCTGCTACCCAAGCTGGTGCGTGATGGCTACCGCGGCAAGATATTCTGCACCCAGGCAACAGCCGAGATAACCCGAATCATACTGCTTGATTCGGCACACCTGCAGGAAGAAGACGCCGCCTACAAAGCAAAGCGCCACCAGAGAGAGGGGCGCCGCGGGCCGTATCCCGAAGTGCCCCTATATACGACCCAGGATGCGGAGGCGGTCGAACCCCACTTCGAAGCTGTAGAGTATAAAAGCTGTGTCCTGGTAAAAGATGCTGTCGAGGCATGCTATTATGATGCTGGCCACGTGCTCGGTTCGGCGACAATTGCCATTAATCTAAATATGGATGGTGAGAAACGCCGTATCCTTTTCTCCGGAGATGTTGGCGAACCGGACCGCCCTATTATAAATGACCCTGCCATTTTTTATGAGGCAGATTACGTGGTCATCGAGACAACCTATGGTAATCGCACCCACGCCGAACACAGAAATATTGACATTCAGGCACAGCTGCGTGACTGCATCAACGAGACCATAAAGGCGGGCGGCAACATCGTTGTCCCCAGCTTTGCGCTGGAACGCAGCCAGGAGCTACTCTACCACTTGAACGACCTCTTCCTGCGTGACGAAATCCCGCCGGTAACCATTTTTCTGGACAGCCCCATGGCCATACGCATCACCGAGGTCTTCAAGCGCCACGCCGAACTCTTCGACGGTGAGATGATGCAGCGCTTACGCCAGGGGAATTCCCCTTTTGGTTTCGACAACCTGAAGATGGTACAGACTGCGGAGGAGTCAAAAGCAATCAACTCTATAAAAGGGAACGCCGTAATAATAGCTGGCAGCGGCATGGTGACAGGTGGCCGTATCAAGCACCATCTGGTGAATAATATAACTCGACCCGAAAACACCGTCCTGTTCATTGGCTACCAGGCGGCGGGCACTCTGGGCAGACAACTTCTGGACGGAGCCAAAGAGGTCAGACTATTCGGGCAGACCTATCCGGTACGGGCACGTATCGACAAAATAGACGGGTTTTCCGCTCACGCTGACCGCGATGGCCTTCTGGCCTGGCTATCTGATATGCGCACGCCGCCCCGCTGCGTCTTCGCCACCCACGGTGAAGAAAAAGCCGCCCTCGGCTTTGCTTTATTTCTCAGTGAGCAAACAGGGTGGCAGACACAGGCCCCAGGCTATAGGGATACTGTTTTGCTCGGCTGATAAACTTAATCCACGGGAATCCGGGCAAATGGCTCCACAGGCAGTGTCTTGGGTTTGTGCACCATCTCCCAGATACAGTGGAGCGGCGGAATATCGATGTAATTGAAACCTCCTGCCTTTTCCTTGGGGTCGCCGAAATGCCCGGCCTGCAGGCTGGGGAATCCCTGCTCATTCAGTAGCCTTGAGGTCTCATCGATGTCGTCGCAAAGGAATTTGAGATGCTGCATCCCTTCGCCGTGCTCCCTAATCCAGTCCTCGTAGGCAGAGTCACCTTCGACATACTGCACCAGCTCCAGCTCTAAATCGCCAATGTATGCGTGGGCAATCTTCTCTACAGCCCAGGCCGGCTTGCCGCGATAGTAACGGTCATAAAGAACTTTAGACCCCCACTCCCTTATCTCCCACGGTCCGATGCCCAGGATATTCCAGTAGTTTTCCGCGGTCTGCATAACATCCTTTACACAAATCCCTACCTGCTTGATTTCAGTGACCTTGACCTTGGCTGCGCTTTCCGCCTTCGGGTCCTCAGGGAAGAAAGTGGCTCCCGGTGGCGTACCACCGGTCCTATTGCTCGTCTCCCAGACAGCCTTCAGCGGTTTCATCAAGTCATAATAAGCAAACTGATTTTTCAGCCCCGGGCCAAAGTGCCCACCCTTAATGCGGGGAAAGCCTAGCTTCTCCATTTCTCTGTTCACCCGGTCGATATCCAGGTCCTCCACCAGAAACTTCATATGGTGCAGCCCTTCTCCGTGTTCATCTATCCAGTCCTGATAAACGGAAGCTCCTTCCAGAGTTTCAAAGAGTTCCAGCTCTATCGGGCCTACCTGCGTTACTGCACCCTTATACCTCCCCCAGGCTGGTTTACCGTAATAACAGAGGTCAGGGATTCGCAATGAGCCGAATTCAAAAACCGCCCACCGCCCAATGCCCAGAATATTCCAGTAGGCTTCCATTGTCTTCTGGACATCATTGCAGACGATACATACCTGCTGAATCTGTTCCACCTTGACCTTGGCTGGACTCTGCGCTGTCATGGCTGCCACCTCCGAAAACAATATTCATGCAGTGGAATTTTATGCCCTGCCATTATCGACTGTCAACAAAGTATTTCCATCGTGGTACAATAATGTGAGTCGGCCCAGCTTCCCATCAGTCAGAAAATGTTATCAGGAATATCACGATTGAACGGAGGTATATATGTCTCAGATTAAAGGCCCGGCAATCTTCCTATCGCAGTTTTTGAGCGATAAAGCTCCCTTTAATACCCTGGAAAATATTACCGCGTGGGCAAAGTCTTTAGGCTATCTTGGCGTACAGATTCCAGCCTGGGATAAAAGATTGATAGACATCGACAAGGCTGCGGAATCCAAAGATTACTGTGACGAACTCAAGGCCAGATGCAACGGCTTGGAGATAACGGAACTGGTAACCCACCTGTACGGGCAACTCGTCGCGGTACATCCGGCAGCCAGTGTCATGTTTGATACCTTTGCCGACCCCGCAGTAAGGGGCAACGATAAGGCGCGCACTGAATGGGCCATCGCCCAGATGAAAAAGAGCATAGAGGCCTCCCGGAACCTGGGACTCAGCGTTGTCGCCACCATGAGCGGCGCCCTGCTCTGGCACTACATCTATCCATGGCCTCCCAGGCCCCAGGGATTGGTCGACCTTGCTTTTAACGAACTGGCAGCGAGGTGGAAACCCGTTCTGGACCTGGCCGCAGAATACGGAATTTATTTAGCCTATGAAGTCCATCCCGCCGACGATGTACACGATGGAGTTACATTTGAAAGATTCCTATCGGCAACCGGGAACCACCGGAGCGTGAGCATACTCTATGACCCTTCACACCTTCTTCTTCAGTGCATTGAGTACGCCGGCTATATAGACTGTTACAGCAGTTACATCAAGGCCTTTCACGTTAAGGATGCGGAATTAAATCCGACCGCAAGAAGCGGCGTCTATGGCGGCTTCCAGAGCTGGAAAGACAGGCCGGGCCGTTTCCGAAGCCTTGGCGATGGGCAGACAGACTTCACCAAGATATTCACCAAACTTGTCGAGGTCGGCTACTGTTCCTGGGCAGTGCTGGAATGGGAATGCTGCATCAAAGATGCGGTACAGGGAGCACGCGAAGGCGCCGCCTTCATCAAATCTTTGCTCATGGATACGCCGGAAAAAGCGTTTGACGATTTCGCAGCCGGGGAATCAAATCTTGAGCTAAATAGAAAAATTCTGGGTCTGGACTAGAGGAGAGATTTAGAAAGGGGTAAAAGAATGAAATATTTTGATCTTTCGGGTAAGGTTGCGGTGGTTACCGGTGGCAACAGAGGGATCGGCTTTGGTATCACAAAGGGCCTTATAACCAACCGTGACGCAGCGGCAGGGCAGAAAGCCGCCGCTTCTCTGGAGCAGGAAGGGTTTAAGGTGGCCGCAGTTTCCGCTGATGTGACCAGCGTTCCTTCAATCCAGAATATGGTCTCCAGAGTAATTGGTGATTACGGCAAAATAGACATCCTGGTTAACAACGCTGCCGTTGTCTTGAGGAAACCAGCGGAAGACGTGCTGGAGGAAGAATGGGACAACCTTATGGACCTCAATGTAAGAGGCACGTTTTTCTGCTGCCAGATAGTCGGTAAAGAAATGATGCGGGGCAACGGGGGCAAAATCATTAATATTTCTTCCAACGTAGCATACCGGTTGCAACCTATACGTTCGGTTTACGCGACATCAAAGGCAGCGATTAACCATTTAACCCGGGCGCTGGCTATGGAGTGGTCAAAGTATAACATCAACGTTAATGTCCTGGCGCCAAGTGTGACCATCACCGACATTAATAGAAAATATTACACAGAAGAGCACCCAGAGGCGCTGGAAGCGCACCTTAAATTGACGCCCAAGGGCAGAGTGGCGACCCCCGAAGACTACGTGGGAGCGGCCATATTCCTCGCTTCAGACGAAGCTGATTACGTTACCGGCCAGATATTATACGTGGATGGCGGCGTAACTCTCTAGCCAAAGCGAAGGCAAATATGTCAGAGCATGCAGTTGCCCCCATCAGCGTTCAGGGTCTGGCCTATGATATATGATGCTTCATCGGAAGCCATAAAAAGCACCGCCGCTGCCACCTCCTCAGGTTGCCCCAACCGCCCCAGTGTGCTCTGTTTCATTATGGGTCCCAGGTGTTCCGGCGGAGCCTGCTCCCTGAGTAATTGAGTGTCGATAATGGCCGGGGCGACACAATTTACCCTGATGTTGTAAGGAGCCATAGCCACGGCAAGCGACCTGGTTATGGCGATAACTCCTGCCTTGGCCGCACTGTAAGCCACAGCATAGGGTCGTGGTTGCCTTCCGGCTATGGATGATATATTAACCACCCTGCCGGACTTCTGTTTTATCATATGGGGCAGCACCGCATAGCACAAGCGCATCGGGATCAGCAGGTTGATATCAAGGGACCTGTACCAGAGTGCTTCGTCAGACTCCAGAAAAGGTATGCTCTCGTTCCAGCCGATATTATTTACCAGGATATCTATCCTGCCCCACTTCTCTATTATCTGTTTTACCGTGTCCTTCACTTCTTGCCCGCTGGTAGCATCACATATCATCGCCGATGCTTTGCCGCCTCCGGATTCTATGGCGCGAGCGGTGCTCTTCGCCTCTTCCGATTTGTCCAGAAGTATCACCTCTGCCCCTTCTCCGGCAAAACCCTGGGCAATAGCCTTGCCAATGCCCTGCGCACTCCCGGTGACAATGGTCACTCTGTCTTTGAATCGCATTTTTCCCACCTTTTCTATCGTTATTACATCCGCGATATATGATAATTTTTATTATTGTTGAGTGTCAATCTTATATTTATCCATCGATATTATCGAAGCACAGAGTTATGCATATCCAAACACGATTTTTTGACATTTCCGAGCGATTATTCATAAAATCGGTTAGACAGAAATGAGGAGGAGGAAATATGTCACCGACCGGAAAAGGGAACCTGTGCGGCAAAATGGGAAAGCTATTGCCGATAACGCTGCCTCCAAACGAGGACCTTTTTGAGAGCCTGAAAACAGCCTGCAAAGAAAATGGAATCCGTTATGCGGCAATTCTATCGACGGTGGGCAGCCTGCACCAGTTGTCTGTTGAAACCGTCATCGCCAGCAAAGATTCCAAAACCGGCACCGGACGTAGCCCGCGCAAAGTTATACCCGGCCCCCTGCAACTGATGAGCCTAGAGGGGATTATATACGAGAATGAAAAAGGCGAGATGGATGCCCATGTACATGGTCTATTTGCCGACCCAACTGGGAAAATCCATAGCGGGCATCTGGCGGAAGGCGGCAGCCCAATCGCTACAAGGCTGGTAACGGTTCTCGGCGAAATCACCGGCGTTAAAGTCGTGGAGCGGCTGGAAAACGGACATCTGACGGTATCTGCTGAGCCTGTTTAGAGAATCAGTTCGTAACATTTCTTTTAAAAAGGGCGCTAATATCAGTTAAGTTAAAGGAGAGCAAATATGTCATTTGGCACCGGAAAATATACCTATGAGTTAGATGATGACTGGGCAAAGCTCCCGCCAGGATGGTCCTTCGCCGATGCCTGTGGCCTGGCGGTTGATACTGAAGACCGGGTATACGTTTTGAATCGCAGCGAACACCCGGTAATTGTGTTTGACCGCAACGGTAATCTTCTCGCTTCCTGGGGAGAGGGTTTTTTCCAGCGGGCCCACGGCAGCAATATCGGCGCTGATGGCTCCATCTACTGCACCGATGATGGAAACCATACCGTATCCAAATTCACTCCGAAAGGGAAACTGCTGATGCAGCTGGGCAACAAGGGCCAGCCGTCAGATACTGGCTTTGTTCATACCCCGGGGGCGACGCTGACCTCCTGCTTGCCCACAATAAAACGAGGCGGCCCGCCGTTTAATCGGCCAACCGGAGTCTCTCTGTCTTCCGCCGGCGAAATTTTTATCTCCGACGGTTACGGTAACGCCCGGGTACACAGGTTCTCACCTGACGGCAAGCTGCTCCTCTCCTGGGGCGAACCGGGCACTGAGCCGGGCCAGTTTCGCCTGCCCCACTCCATCTGGGTCGATAACCAGGACAGGGTATGGGTTGTTGACCGGGAAAATTACCGGATTCAAATCTTCGACCAGGAAGGCAAATTTCTCGACCAGTGGACTGACCTCAGCCGGCCAACCGATATGGTTATTGATAGCGAACAGGTCGTATATGTCTCCGAGCTGAACCAGAGGGTGAGTCTGTTTACCATAGAGGGGGAACTTCTGGCACGCTGGGGCAGCCAAGAAGAAGACAAGGAGACTTCCCTGTTCGCAGCGCCTCACACTATCGCGGTAGACTCAAGGGGTGATATTTACGTCGGCGAGGTATCCAAGACACAGGCCAAAATTGATAAAGGCTCCAGAACGGTGCAGAAGTTCGTCCGCAAGACCTGAATCAGGCACTATTATAGAATTACAAAAATTAATGAGGAGGACATATCATGAGCAACGATTTGGTTAAGGGAGTTATTGATTACTTTAAGTCCGACCACTGGCAGGAATACATACGGCATCTGACTCAGAAAGAAGAAGAGCTATATCACACCCACATGTTTGTCTGGAACAGGATAGCTCCGGATTCCATTGACAAGTTGTTTACGGGGTATTTTGCACGCAAAGGGATGGCGCTGGACCGGAAGATAGACATCCTCACTCCCGGCGCCAAAGACGTAATTGCCGCGCACAATGTCCATCCTCACGACCCAAAAAGCTCTCTCTATCTGCCGCACCTGGACTGGTTTTGGAAATACAGACCGGACGTAATAATCGAGCCTTCCAATCCGGCAGAGTTCGGCGAGGAAGGGAAGAACATTCTGGCCTGGGGAAAGAGCTACATGGAAAATTACCTCAAGCAGTTTGATTTCAAATCCGTTGGTCCCCGTGAAGAACGGGAGATTGCCAAGTATTTCCAGTCAGCCCACTGGAAAAAAGCCCTCCGGCTCGTTGAGAATCCTCTCTACAATCACTATCACTTCAATGTGGAACTCAACTTTGAGCCCTGGATTCTGAAAGTGTTTGCCGTCGAGGCCTTAAAGGAAGTGGGATGGAGAGTGGACCATGTAGTCCCCTGCGTTTACAAGGGCGTGGGCGGCAAGTACCAGGGTAAGATGGTGTTCCTCGGCGCCTATCCCGAGGAGGTTTATGACATCGCCTGGTATTACACGCCGGACGTGGTCATCAGGCCAACCACCTTTGAATTCTCCGGAGACCTTCCTGAAGATGGCGACTTTCGCTTTAATGTAACCAGAATTAAATACCGGGATGAGCTGGTACAAAGAGATGATTACATAACCATGACCGATGAACAGATAGACGAGGTGCTCTCCAAGGTATAACGCAAATACATAAAAACCAGACCAGTTACTCGTAAACGGTTACACCTGTACTGTGCTCGGTTATGTAGTCCCAGTCTAATTCCACTCCCAGCCCGGGCCCCCGGGGCACCTTGATACGCCCTTTTTCGTCGATAGCGTCCATGCTGTCCCGGTAGTCGCCTTTATATACGGGCGGATTGAAGGGCGGTACCTTGGGGTGGAGCAACCCCATCTCGTAGTAGTTGCTATTGCGCACCGCGGCCATTAGATGGCGCTGCGCAGGGCCCTGGCCGTTTAGCTCTACATCGAGGCCGAAGCCTTCGGCGGCATAGGCTATCTTCATGACCCCGGTTATGCCGCCATCGTAGTTGGGTTGAGCACGCACGAAGTCAGTGCCATCGGCGACGATGAAGTCCACATGAGGCTCCAGCCCGCGTACATGTTCCAGCTGCAAAAGAGGTGTTCTGACCAGTTGACGCAGCTTGCGATGGGCGAAGGCGGAGACGCCCCCGTCCTGGAAGGGGTCTTCCCACCAGAAGAACCGTTCGTCATCACAGGCCCATCCTATTCTCAGGGCCTCCCCGAACGTCTTGATAGCACAGAAAGGATCCAGCATCAGGTTCATCTTACCCCCAACCTGCTGACCAACAGCGTGTATAGCCGCTATGTGTTGCTCAACGGGGGCATCCTGCCAGAGATGGAGCTTTAATGCCGGGTATCCCATCTCAAGGCATTGCTGGGCGAAGTCGGCGTAGGCCTCAGGGCTGTTCAGTCCTCCGGGGGAGCTATCCGCCGCATAGGTGCTGGCATAACAGGGGAGGCTGGTCCGGTAGGCACCCAGAAGCTCGTAGATAGGAGCTTCATAGAACTTACCTGCCAAATCCCAAAGGGCGATGTCCACCTGGCTCATTCCCATACGGGCCTGGTAGCGCAGTGCCTGCTTGGCCTCGTTATATATCGCCTCCCGCTCCAGGGCGTTTCGCCCTATCAGAGAACGGACAAATGTAGGCAGGGCAGAGTACTCGGTGACAGTCCCGCCCACATGCTCACCAATGATGCCCAAATCACTGAAAATCCTTATGGCGTGGGCTTTCAGTCGCGAAACCGCAC
>Ga0111146_1025_pt1 | contig 11539 bp, 4 predicted proteins | sample DeeMarSeWOR28_12_FD_80395 | JGI IMG/M metagenome (GOLD analysis project Ga0111146, IMG submission 80395) | Dehalococcoidia bacterium SG8_51_3 | reverse complement strand
GTCAAGATAAACCCGGGCATCGTTTATCTCAGCTCCTCGGCCTACGGCCCGGACGGGCCAAATGCCAGGCTGCCGGGAACGGACGGCATAGCCCAGGCGATGGGTGGCGTTTGTTTCAGCTATGGCGAGGAAGGTACCCGCGTGACGACAGGTCAGATTCCCATAGGGGACGAAACCGCCGCTTCTCATAATTTTCAAGCGGTGATGGTCGGTCTGTACCATAAGCTGAAGACCGGCGAGGGCCAGTTGATTGAGACTTCATTGCTGGGCAGCCAGATTCGCCTGATGGGCTTTTCTATGTCACGAGTTCTCATGACCGGTGAAAAGATGTTACGCAGTCGAATGCGTTTCTGGGCCGGTGATACCCCTAACGTAACGGTTACCTTCACCGACAAGGATGGCAAACCCTTTATAATTCAGGTGGTTGGTGAAGAACGCTGGCGGAAAGGCCTGGAGAATACCGGTCTTGCCGAAGAATTGGACAAAGTCGGTTGTGCACGGTTAGGAGACATTGCAGCTTCCGACGAGAAACGGAAGATATTCGTGGATACTCTGGACAGGATGTTTGCTACCAATACCCGGGAGTACTGGCTGAAGTTACTTCGTGAAGCCGATGTAATAAGCGCTCCCATCAACGATGTGGGTGAAGCAGGAGCTGACCCTGATGTCATCGCCAATCAATACATAATTGAGGTTGACCACCCGAGGGTGGGAAAAATAAAAGAGGTCGGCTTCCCTTGGAAGTTCCATAAAACCCCAGCTAAAGCCGGAATTGCGCCAGAGCTAGGTGAACACAACAATGAGGTGCTAAAGGGGTTAGGCTATTCTGATGCGGATATTAAGCAGCTCAAAGAGGAGAAGATAATCTAAATTCTTGGACTAACCTGACATATACAATCAGGAAAATTAAATGCGGGAAGCTATTTGCAGTCTAAAAGGTAGTATGTTATTGTGCAACCGCCATATCGGTATATTTATCTATTCAGTTAAAGACTACCGACTTTGACGGATGATAACCTTTGGAGTTTCTGAAGTTCTGGCATATATCATCAATACTCGAACCCGTGTAATATAACTCCAATGCACTACTGATAAACTCTGGTGATACCTTAATATGGGGTGGGGTATCATCGCCTTTGAATTTGCACCGACATACCTTGCAAAATAGCGTTGCACGCCTTTATATGAGCCGTATTTTACTACACCTTCTGACCCGTAATATTTATAGGTTATAGTCTTTGTTTCTTCTGCCATCATTCACCCCCTTCCCTTCAAGTTTACCAAAACAAAATTACACCAAATCAGAACGATACCGTTTTATTTGAGGTTTAGCTTTTCATCGCTTAAATAGTGTATAATTCTTTAACATTATTTGATGGCGTAAGAGGAACGGCCTTTATTGAATTCTAACCAGATACCGGAGCGCATCGGGCGGCTTGGCGAGCTGGCCAACAATCTATGGTGGAGCTGGAACAATCAGGCCCGTCAGCTGTTCCGTGCCTTGGATTACCCACTCTGGAAAGAGAGCGGGCACAACCCGGTAAAACAGCTCTCCTGGATAAACCCGGAACGGTTGGCTCAGACCGGTGCCGACCCCGCATTTCTCGCCCTCTATGATTCAGTGATGGCAGCCTATGATGAAGCGATATCCCCTGTTGACCATACCTGGATGCATGCTAAATACCCTAATCTGCTCTCCGGGCCAGTTGCCTATTTCTCTATGGAATATGCCATCCACAATTCCTTGCCCATCTACGCTGGGGGGCTGGGAGTCCTTGCCGGTGATATCTGCAAGGAGGCCAGCGATATCGGGTTACCAATGGTCGCCGTCGGCTTCATGTATCCTCAGGGATACTTTCACCAGCACATATCCGCCTCCGGCTGGCAGGAAGAAGAGTACCAGGAGCTTAACTTTGATGAGGCACCCATAAACCAGATTTTCTCTACCGACGGGGAAATTACTCTGGCCAGGGTTAGACTGGGAGATATTGACCTAGCGCTCGGTGCCTGGCATGTCAAAGTAGGTCGCACTGATATCTATTTGCTGGATACACAACTTGATGAGAACCCCGAGCCTTACCGGCAACTCTCAGCAAGACTCTACGTGGCAGACAGAGAGCTGCGCTTGCAGCAGGAAATCGCCCTCGGCATTGGCGGTGTGCGTGTGCTACGAGCGCTTGGCATCAATCCAACAATCTGGCACGCCAATGAGGGACATACCGCCTTCATGACCTTGGAACGCATCAGGGAGAAGGTGTCCGAAGGCATGAGCTTCGTCGAGGCACAGCAGAAGGTGCGAAAGACCACGGTATTTACCACGCATACCCCGGTTATGGCGGGACACGATATCTTCTCCATAGAGCTGATGGAGAAGTACTTCCAGGACTACTGGAAACAACTGGGCATTGACCGCGGGGCATTCTTGGAGCTCGGCTGGCAGGGTAGTTCCAATCCCGAGAATTACAATATGACCATCCTCGCTCTCAGAATGGCTGACCAGTGCAATGCGGTAAGCCAGCTCCACGGCAGTGTTACCCGAAAGATGTGGCATGGTCTCTGGCCGGATATCGCCGAGGATCAGGTGCCCATTTCTCAAGTGACCAACGGCATTCACGTACCTTCCTGGGTTGCTCCGGAATTAAACCATCTCCTGATAAAGTATCTTGGAGAAGACTGGTTAACGAAACATGACGACCACCGCCTCTGGGAAAAAATGCAGGATATACCGGATGAGGCCCTCTGGACTGTCTGCCAGAGGCTGCGGCGCAAACTCGTGGGAGCGATTCGGGAGCGCATGCGTACCCGATGGCTGGAGGATAACGTACCTTGGACTCATATGCTGATGATGGGAGCGCTGCTCGACCCTGAAGTGCTAACAATCGCTTTCGCCCGCCGGTTCACTGAATATAAGCGACCGGCCCTCATTCTGCATGACATTGAGCGACTGAAGCGAATTGTCACCAGCGAATGGCATCCGGTCCAGATTATTTTTGCCGGCAAGTCACATCCGGCCGATTTGGTTTCCAAGAACCTCTTGCAGCAGGTCTATAAAATAGCCGCCGACCGTGAATTCCAGAGCAGGATAGTTTTCGTTGAGGATTACGATATGCACCTGGCGCGCTATCTGGTACAGGGAGTTGATGTCTGGCTGAACGTGCCGAAGCGCCGGCAGGAGGCCAGCGGCTCGAGCGGCATGAAGGCATCCCTGAATGGCGTGCTCAATTTGAGTGTTCTGGATGGCTGGTGGCTTGAGGGATATAACGCTGGTAATGGCTGGGTAATTGGCTCATCAGATATCGCCGCCACTCCAGAAGAAGAAAGTAAAACGGATGCTGAGGCGCTCTATCGTTTGCTGGAAGATGAGATTGTGCCGCTCTACTACGACCGGGATGTGCAGGGAATTCCGCGCCGCTGGGTGGCCATGATTAAAGAGGCAATGCGTTCCATCGTGCCCGCTTTCTGTGCCCGCCGCATGATGAAGGACTATATCGAAAAGCTGTACCGTCCGGCTACCTAAAACTCATAGTATCATCTAACGGATGACCTCGCTTAACATTGGTCATCAGTGCTACCGGAAAGGTGCGCAATACCTCGGAGACAGCAAGCCCTTTGCCTTCCGGCATATCTACCTCTTCCCCGGTTAAGATGTTGCGCCAGTTTCGGGAAGCGTTCCGGGGAAGCATTAACTGGCTCTCCCCCCATACTGACCCCAGAGGAAATTCGCCAGTCGGCACCAGCCTAGTGGTGAGCCTTGGCACCACGGTAAGCGTCCATCTTCCCCCGCAGCATCGACAAAAGGCGTAAATATGTTCCCGCATATCCGGATAAACCTGAACCGGCAGATATTCCCCATTCTGAAATATGGCTGCATTTTCACCGCGGAAGCGCATTGCTTTCTGAGTGAGATATAGCTTAGCCCGCCCATCTTCCCAGGATTTGAGCAGTCCTACCAGTACACTTATCTTGCTAACAGATTTTTCTTGCATAAGCTCGTTGAGATATTTCTCCCGCTTTTTAAAATCAACCGGTCGGCGGTTGTCCGGGTCAACCAGGCTCAGGTCCCAGAGCTCGGTTCCCTGATAGAAATCGGGAATGCCGGGCGAGGTAATCTTGATGAGCAGTTGCCCCAGTGAATTCAAGGCACCGAAGAAGGCGATTTTCTTCTGAAAATTGAGGAAGCCTTCAAGCAAATTATTTCCCTTTGTTTCGGCGAGTATTTCCTGTGCAAACCAAAGCAATGCTTCCTCATAAGGCTGATTTGGTTCAAGCCAGCTGGTGAAGGTTTTAGCCTCGCGGGCAGCTTTGATGAGGTAGGTCCTCAGGCGTTCCCTGAAGGCCGGAATCTCTTCCGGGGAAAAAGGCCAGGCGCCGAGGAGTGTCTGGTAGAGGAAAATCTCCATATTCGGCTCCGGGACGCGCATTCCCTCAACCTTCTTTTTCTTCGCCCGGTTCTGCTTTTGCCAGCGTGCGAGGTGGGTCTCCCATTCCTCTGGTATCTCCGAGAGAACACTGAGGCGCGCCCTCATGTCCTCGCCACGCTTGGTATCATGGGTTGCGGTGGCGCTCATGGTGTGCGGCCAGCTTTTATGGCGCCTTTGACTCCAGTTATGAAACTCCTCAATAGAAAGACCGGACGAGGCCGGTTTGCCCCCCACCTCATTCAGCGAAATAAGGCGATTGAAGCAGAAAAGTATGGTATCTTCAAAACCCTTGGCCATTATGGCGCCGGTAAGCTGCTGCCAGCGCCCTATAAACTCAAGCCAGGCGCTTTTGTGTTCTATGGGCAGGTCAGGCGGGAAGTGCAGGAAAAGCAGCTTCTCCAGAAAAGAGAGCGCGCTCCGGGACAAAGACGGATGGCACTGGTGTGCCTGTTTGAAAGCTGCCTCCAGATAGCGCCGGTCATCAGGGACTATGGGGGAAAACTTGATATATGTGCGGTATACCGGTAGGCACGCGGTCACGGTGGTCAGAGCCTCGGTGAGCTCCGTTTCGGAAAGCGGTGTTTCAGGTTCATCTTTTTGCGCAATCTGATAGAGGCTGTTTCCCAGGCCTTTTATCTCTGTAGAGAACAGGTCTTCTATCACCTGCCTCTTTTTCTCATATACAATATGGCTGTAATCTTCTTTGATGCCGGTGAAACTACGGTAAATTTCATCCAGATGTTTTACGCCGTTGCGGTTAATAAAAAGGGCGTTAACCTGATTCAGAAAGTCGTAGCCGGTGGTGCCGAAAAGTTGCCAGCTGTCGGGCAGGTCTTCACCGGTGGAGAGTATTTTCTCCACGACCACATAGAGAGCGGGGTTCTTTGGAGGCGTTGCTATTTCAGGCGCTGCACGGCACTGGAGTCGGGCGAGGTACTGTGCAGGGTGGGCGAGGCCGTCGATATGGTCTACCCGCAGGCCGGTCACGCTGCCTTCGTGGACCAGCTTCATAATCAGCGCATGCATCTCACGGAACACGGCGGGGTTTTCCACTTTCATGCCAACGAGGCCGCTGATATCGAAAAAACGCCGATAGTTGATTTCCTTCAGCCCTGTGCGCCAGAAAGCGAGGCGGTAAGCTTGCTCGCCGAGCAACTCATCGAGGTGAGGTTTGCCCTCATCGCTGTTTAAGAAGGCCATGCTCTCTCCGATAGCAGTCGCAACCGCCGGTGATTTCCTGATAAGCCGTAAGATTTCTTTCTTCAGCGCCTGACGCTTGCGGTACTGCGTAGAGACTTTCCCCTCATGCCACCCGACAGGCGATGGCAGGCCCTGTAAACTCTGCATAATTTTGTGCAGCGTCTTCACCTCAGAGCTATTGCCGCCGAATTTCTGCTCCAGTAATCGCAGGCTAAGGTGAAGGATAAGACGGCAGGACTTAATTTCAAGAGGCAACCGGGTATCACCACTCTTGATGCCAAAACCGGATTCTTCCAGCGAGAGTGCTATCCTGCTGTCACTGACCGCCTGGGGGTACGGCCTGTCCAGTATCGGCAAAACCACCTTTTCGCTGGGAGCGGTGTCAAAAAAAACGGCATAAGGCGAGGTGGTGCCATTTTCCAGAAAGTCCAGCCACCACGGATTCTCGGAGCTGGCGGCCATGTGGTTGGGTACGATGTCCAGCAGCAGGCCCATTCCCTGCTGCTTCAGATGCTGGACGAGGTTTTCGAACTCCTCCTCTGTGCCCAGTTCCGGGTTGAGACGGCGCGGGTCAACCACATCGTACCCGTGGAGGCTGCCGGCTCTCGCCTTTAAAATAGGGGATAGGTAAAGGTCCGAGATGCCCAGATTTTCCAGGTAGGGCACGAGCTTCAGAGCATCGTTGAAACGGAATGCGTGGTTAAGCTGCAGCCGGTAGGTCGCGGCCGGTATGCGCGCGCTGGTCATCTATGCGCCTCTTATATGAAGCTGCTCCCCCAGGTCGTGGAAGGCGGCCAGCCACCCCTTGGCTGCCTCATCTCCACTATCAGCCCGCTGCTGATAGGCGGGACGGGTGCTGTTAAGCATCTCATAGTACTGGTTCTGCGTCTGCCACAGGTCGACGGAGAAGGGCATGGAACGGGCAAGAGTAATGGCGTCAACGAGTCCTTGTAGCTTTGCGGTGTCCTCCGGCGCCTGGGCGAACGCTGCCATCATACTTTCCAGCGAGACCTTGAAATCGTAGGCCATGCCATCCATATCCAGGTCCACACCCCATGATTCGGCAGTATTCACCAGATTCTTGATGGTCTCGGCTTCAAGCGCCTCGCTTTTCAACGCCCGGTGCAGGTCAATATTCAGGACGAGCTCGGCGGCGGAGTGGAAGGCCTTGGGCACCGGACCTCCCATATCGGTGAGAAAGCGCATGGCCGGAAAGTGGTTTTCATAGAGCTGGCGGTAGGCAGCCTCAATCTCGGAAACAGTCGACTCTAGGATATAGCCCAGCGCTTTACGTTGCTCGTCACGGAAAAGGGAGCGCAGCGAGTAGGTGGAAGTGCCAAAGTGCTTGTCCAGCAGGCGGATGACCTCGGGAAAGTCAGCGCCATGGCAGGTCTGCGTCGTCTCCTGGAGCATTGTCTGATATGCTTCCTCGCCCTGGTATTGCCGGACACCGGCATTGAGATTATGGTCGCCGAAGTGGAGCACGCCGAAGCTGAGCGTGGCCTGTTCCTGCGTTATTTCAGAAGTGACTCTGGCCCGCCCTGCGGCGAGCCTGGCCTTCCCGCATTCGGCTGTCTGGTAGTCCTCGGTATCGACGAAGTAGCAGAACGTTTTCGTCTCCTTGCCGTAATCTTCAAAAAGCGAGCTTATGGCGTAGTGGGCGGTGACCTTGATGAGGTCAACCATGGCCGGTCTGACGAAAGCCTCGTAGATGCGGCGCCCGTCTCCCGTCCCGCGGACATTGCTCTTCGCCTTTTCTAAGATGGAGAGGAATTTCACTTCCGTATCATCGTCGAAAAGCTCCTGTGCCAGCTGCACCACCCGGCCTGCATACTGGATGACCTGCACCGTCTCAATGCCGGAAATGTCGTCGAAGAACCAGCCGCAGCTGGTGTACATGAGCATGGCATGGCGCTGGAGTTCAAGCAGTTTTAGGGCTGTAACCCGTTCCGTTTCATTCAGTTCATGGCTTGCCTGCTGGCTGAAAAATTGCGTCACGTTTTCCGGAGAGCGGTCAAGAATAACATCTATATATGCGTCCCTGGCCGCCCAGGGGTCTCTGAACAGCTCTTTTGCCTTGTTTTCGTAAAGAGGCATCATAGTATCTCGCAGCCAGTCCATCGCCTCACGCAGCGGGGCGCGCCAGGCCTGGTTCCATTTGGGATGACCGCCGGAGTTATCTCCGCAGTCGCTCCGCCATCGCTCTACGCCGTGGGCGCAGCTCCAGGAGGTGTTCTCGATTATTTCCACCTCATGGGTGAGGGGGTGCTTTTCCAGAAATTCCCCGTAGTTGGTGATTCTGGCTAGGTTTTTTTCTTCTATATAGTTGAGGGCGTAGGCCAGTGCCATATCGGCGAAACGGTGATGATGCCCGTAAGTCTCGCCATCGGTGGCGATGTGTATCAGTTGTGGGTGGTTACGTTTATCGGAAAAAACGGCTGTCAGGAGGTTGGCGAAATTCTCGCCATTGGTTAAGACTCCTTCAAAGGCTACATTGCGGGAGGTGGGACCGTCATAGAAGAATAGGTTACAAGTTCTACCTGAAGGCAGGTTGACCAGGTAGACCATGGTAGGGTCAATTTTACCACCGCCCACATCAGCCCAAGCCTCGCTGTCCAGCTGGCGCACCCGCCCGGCCTGATGGGGGGCGAGTATGGTGAACTTCAGCCCCATCTCGGCCATGATGTCCAGGGTCTCCAGGTCAACAGCTGTCTCCGGAAGCCACATCCCCTCCGGCTTTCGGCCGAAGCGCCGCTCGAAGTCCCTGATTCCCCACAATACCTGGGTATATTTATCCCGTCGGTTGGCCAGCGGCATTATCATGTGACTGTATGCCTGGGCCAGCGCAGACCCATGCCCGGAGAAGTTCTGCTGGCTTTCTTTATCGGCGTCTATGATGGTCTGATAGACATCCGGCGCATGTGTTTCCAGCCAGGAGAGCAGCGTCGGCCCGAAATTAAAGCTGATTCTGGCGTAGTTATTCACAATCTTGGTGATGTAGTTCTCACTATCTAGGATACGGGAAACTCCATTGGACGCGTAGCACTCGGCGGTGATGCGCTCGTTCCAGTCGTGGAAAGGGTAGGCCGAGTCCTGAAGCTCCACGTATTCCAGCCAGGCGTTCTCACGCGGCGGCTGATAGAAGTGACCGTGCACACAGATGTATCGTTCCATTCTATTTCTCCTTAACGAATAGCGCCGCAGACGCGGGTGTGACCAAGATGAAAAGTTCTCCCCAAGACGATAATATCTCGGGGGTGCTGCTGTTTCCTCCTCCCCACGCCGCCTCCGCCGAATCAAATCGCTTCCGCCACCTACCCTTCGGCACCGGCAGTTTCACTGCAAACCCGCCTTCCCCGCAGTTATAAATTATAACCGCTTCGCTCTCATCTTGCCAGCGGTGCAGAAGAAGAATTTTTTCTTTCTCATAGCTGATGACCTTCATCGTTTTCTTGTCCAGGTTGCGCAGGGCGGGCACCTCTCGGCGCAGTTGGATAAGCTCCTGATAATAGGCAAATAATGTCCGGTGTTTGCCTTCGTGGCGCAGGTGGTGATTTAGGCGGGCATTTTTGAAAGTTGCCTCATCCTGCGGGTCGGGTATCTCACCCTGCCAGCGAAAGGCAGCGAACTCCTCTTGCCGGCCCCGGCGCACCGCGTCAATCAGGGCTGGCTCCGAGTGGCTGGTGAAGTAGGGGAAGGGTGTCGTTTCGCCGTATTCTTCGCCCATGAAGACGAGGGGGACGAATGGCGAAAGCAAATACAGGGCGGCAGCGAGCTTCAGTTTCTCAAAGGAGACCAGGCAACTCAGGCGGTCGCCCTGAGCGCGGTTGCCCACCTGGTCATGGTTCTGAATGCAGACGGTGAAGCGCCGGGCGGGGATGTCTTTGGAGGACGTGCCGTGTCGGCGCCGGCGGTAGGAGGAGTACTCTCCGGAATAAACAAATCCCTCTTTAAAAGCCTTGACCAGCTGCCTGAATTTCCCGTAATCCTGGTAGTAGCCGGTTTTTTCGCCGGTGAGCAGTACGTGAACCGCATGATGAAAGTCATCATTCCACTGGGCATCGAGACCATAGCCTCCTGCTACAACATCGCGAATAAGCCGAGCATCATTGGCGGCACTTTCCCCTATGAGATGCGCTTTGCGATTTAGTTTTTCGGCTTCATCATGCACTGAGCGCACCAGTTCTTCTATAAAGGTGAAAGGGGATTTATCAAGTATGGCATGGAGGGCGTCCAGCCTCAAGGCATCAATGTGGAAGTCCCGTATCCAGTAAAGGGCGTTTTCAATGAAAAAGCGGCGTACCTCATCGCTGTCGGATCCGTCAAAGTTCAGCGCTCGACCCCACGGTGTCTGGTAACGGTCGGTGAAGTACGGCCCGAAGTCTGCAAGATAATTGCCCTCCGGCCCGAGATGGTTGTACACCACATCCAGAACGACGGCCATCCCCTGACTGTGGCAGGCGTCAACAAGCTGCTTGAGGCCTTCAGGGCCGCCGTAAGATTCCTGCACGGCGAACGGATACACCCCGTCATAGCCCCAGTTGCGGTCTCCTGGGAACTGCGCCACCGGCATAAGCTCTAGGGCGGTAATCCCCAGTTCCTTGAGCAAATCTATATGAGGGATAACGGCGGTGAAGGTGCCTTCTGCGGTGAACGTTCCCGTGTGCAGTTCGTAGATAATATAGTCCTCCAGTGGTATGCCGGCCCAGCCTTCATCCCCCCAAGAGAAGCCGCTATCCGCAACTTGTGAAGGGCCGTGAACGCCCTTTGGCTGGAACATGGAGGCGGGGTCAGGGCGCTCAGCCTTGTCATTGAGGCGATAGAAATAAAAAGAGCCTGGCATAACGTTGTCGGCAACGACGTGATGGTAGCCTTTGCTATCTTTCTTTAAAACAATTAGACGCTCTTCAGGCGTGGTGAGATGGACTTCAACCTTTTTTGCAGATGGTGCCCAGACGACGAACTGACAGCGACCATCGCCGAGATAGGTTGCACCAAGACTGCCACGCTCTTTCACGTCCGTTATCTCCTTGGTTTGAAGAAAACGATGGCCAGCGGCGGCAGGGTTATGGTTATGGAATAGGGACGACCGTGGCAGCCCTGCAATGAAGCTTTAATGCTTTTCGCGTTTCCCTGTCCGCTGCCACCGTACTCAATAGCGTCGCTGTTCAGGAACTCAGCCCAACGGCCATCACACGGAACGCCCACCTGATACCGGGTATGTATCGTCGGGGTGAAATTGCATACCACGAGTACAGGAGTATCATCGGCTTTCCCCCGCCGTATGAAGCTGAGGATGCTTTGTAAAGCGTCACTGGTATCAACCCATTCAAAGCCAGCCTGCTCGCAGTCAAGCTCGTGCAGTGCCGGCTCATCGCGGTATAAGCGATTAAGCGCCTGCACCCACTTCTGCACGGCGGCGTGCCGGTCATAGTCCAGCAGATGCCAGTCCAGGCTGCCGTCGTGGCGCCATTCACTCCACTGCCCGAACTCACCACCCATGAAGAGCAGCTTCTTGGCCGGCTGCGCATACATGTAACCGAAGAGGAGCCTAAGATTGGCCAGTTTCTGCCAGTCATCGCCGGGCATCTTGCCTAGGAGGGAGCCTTTGCCGTAGACTACCTCATCGTGGGAGAGGGGCAGGATAAAATTCTCACTGAAGGCATATAGCATGCGGAAGGTCAGGTCATTGTGGTGGTATTTGCGGTGGATGGGGTTTCGCTGCATGTACTGCAAAGTATCATGCATCCAGCCCATATCCCACTTCATGCCGAAACCAAGTCCGCCGAGATAGGTTGGCCGCGATACCATGGGCCAGGCGGTAGACTCTTCGGCAACGATCTGCACCTCGGGAAAGTTCAGGTATATCTCCTGATTTAGCTTGCGCAAAAAATCAAGGGCCTCCAGGTTCTCCCGCC
>Ga0111146_1019_pt1 | contig 12315 bp, 9 predicted proteins | sample DeeMarSeWOR28_12_FD_80395 | JGI IMG/M metagenome (GOLD analysis project Ga0111146, IMG submission 80395) | Dehalococcoidia bacterium SG8_51_3 | reverse complement strand
CATCGGGAGACCAGCTTTGCTGAAAGTGCTCATCATAGCTAATGAAACCGAACAAGCAAGGAGACTGAGAGCGGAACTTGTTCAGAGAAGATTTGAGGGGCTCATCGTCGCTCATAATGATGAAGCAATCGAACAGATTGCGGGGCAATCCCACGCGGTGTCGCTACTGGACATGGATGAAGCGACAACCGGTTCGGCAGGGTGGGAATTGGCTCAGAGGATGAGGCAAGACATGAGTATTCCTCTCATCGCTATCATATCCAGAGAGAAACTGAATAGTCTTGATTCCAGTGACAGTGTCGATGATTTCGTGGTCAAACCCTGGGACGTAAATGAGGTTACAGCCAGAATAAAGCGAATCCTGACCCAGAAAGGCAGAACAGAAAGCGAAGATGTAATCCGGTGTGGAGACTTAGTCATAGATTCGGCCAAGTGCGAGGTATCGCTTTGTGGTAAGCCAGTAATACTGACATTCAAGGAGTATCAGTTACTCAAATTCCTGGCAAACAACAAAGGAAAGGTGTTCACCCGTGATGTTCTCCTCAATAAAGTCTGGGGCTGGGACTATTATGGTGGTGACAGGACAGTAGACGTGCACATCAGGAGATTGAGAGGCAAGATCGAGGACTCAACTCACACCTTCGTCGAGACCATCAGGAATATTGGCTACAAGCTACGGGAAGGCCCATAGCCATTTGCCACTTATCACCCGCCCTTTTTCTTGGTGCATCAATTGCTTTGCCTGCTCCGTACGACAGATCTAGTGCATGTGATGCCTGGATCAGGAAATGGTGCCCAGGCGGTAGTCTTCACCATGCGTTTTCCTTTGGGAAATCCATTTGCTCGACGAAATACTCGTTAAAATCATGACGGAAGGAGAGCTCAACGTGCTCGATGAAATCGACGAGGTCTCGGGCCATCCGCCAGTGCTTTCTGGACAACAGCACCATGGAGGCTCCGCTGCTGGCAGCGTTCCCCAGAGATGTAATAATCTGAGGATTTATACCTGGCAGGAGCCCTATACGCAGAGCACTCAACGGGTCGACGTAGTTCGCAAGTGCGCCGGCGAGATAGACGTAGTTTATATCTTTTACTCCAATGCCCAGTTCGTCCATCAGTGTCTTTGTACCGGCAGCAATGGCTCCTTTGGCAAGCTGCACTTCGCGAACATCTCCCTGGGTCAGGTATATCGGTTTCTGATCATAGCTTTCCTCAGCAGAAGCAACCAAGAAGCTATGACCACCGGCTCGCCTTTTCACTACTCTGGAGCTCAGCTCTCCGGCCGATTTTCTTCGGGAGCGCCGAATGGAGCCTTCGTGGTCGATTATGCCACAGTGCAAAAGTACAGCTACCAGATCAACCAGTCCACTACCGCATACTCCCCTGGGCTTCACGTTACCGATTACCCGGTATTGCAACTGGCCATCTTCCAGACGGACACCTTCGATGGCTCCGGTCTTAGCAATCATACCACTGGAGATTCTAGCACCCTCAAAAGCAGGGCCCGCGGCTGCTGAACAGGTGAGTAGCCTTCTGTTATTACCCAGGAAGATCTCCCCATTCGTACCTAAGTCCAGTCCAAGAACTATCTCTTCCTGTTCCGCAACGCTTGAGGTCAAGATATCACTGATTAGGTCCCCGCCAATATAGCCGGATTTCACAGGCATAATATACAGCCGGGCTTCCGGGTGCAATTTGAGGCCGACATCTGCCGACTTGACGATCATCCCATCCGTTACCACCGGTGAGAAGGGAGCCTCAGCAATGCCCATAGGAGGCAGACCTAGAAGCAGATGCTGCATGGTGGTATTCCCCGCCGCCACAGCCAGGAAGATCTCTTCCGCCTTAAGTTCTGCTGTTTGCAGGAGACTTGCCGTAAGCTGACTCAAATCTCGGACAAGCAGATATTGCAGAATTTGCACGCCTCTGGCCCGTTCTTTTACGAACTCCAGGCGGCTTATTACGTCTGTGCCGTATTTGCTTTGACTATTAAGGCAGGAAGCCACAGCCACTTCACTGCCGGTACGTAGATTGAAAAGCTTGCCTACCAGCGTACTTGTTCCCATGTCAAAGACCAGGCCGTAGTGGCGGTGTACATCCTCCCAGTTCTGCCAATCTAAAAGGTAATCCTCATGCAGTACCCCAGTTCCGTGGTAGTGGCTCTTTTCAAGCTCCTGAGGCAATGTGCGAAGGCAATGAAGCGAAGCCTTGAGGCCGTGATATTCATCACCCAGTGCCCGCTTTATGCGGTCCAGGTCAGAAGCCCCTCCGTTCTGAGATTCGGGGGGCAGCGAGATAAGCTTCTTGTCCACTAGGGGCTCCAGCTCCGATTCAGGTATATAGCTGCTGCTGGTCGAATGGCTGGTAGTGAGCACCTGGAAATACTCCGGCTCGGCAGTTGGTTCACCGACCGATATCGCCATATCGTGAACAACCTTGGTACGACAGGCCAGCCGTACCCCCTGCTCCAGTTCACTCTCATCCAGCAGCTCTCTCTCATCCTCGGTTGGTTCATCCACCAGAGAGAGAACTCTGACCTTGCATTTGCCACATTTACCCAGTCCACCACAGTCCCCTTCCAGTCTGACGTCCCCGGCACGTAATGCCTTACGGATGGTGTCTCCCTGACGCAGTTTGAGCCAGATATCCTCAGGCTGTATATTCAGCCAAACATGTGCTGGTACTCGCCTGCGTCTTCCTGATGAAAGCAGGGTGCTGGCGCCCTCATTATCCTCTGGTTTGTGCTTAAACACCTTGTTTCTATTCATGGTGCAAATCCAGGCTGAAGAAGTTTGGTTAGTCTTCTTTCAAGGTGTGAATAATCGGCCTCCTCAATCTCCAGAGACAGTCCTAGAAACTCGGCTATTTCACTGGCCTTGGCCATCAGGTCCGGGTCTGAGGGCTGGCGCACATAGAGTAGCCTGTGGTAGTTCTTGAAACACTGCTCTCGCATTTCCTTATCGTATAGCTCAAGAGGTTCGATACAGTACTCTGCGAAGTTACAGATGAGTTCTTTTTCTAAGAAATAGGTCCCTGCATCTTCCTCAAGTATGCTGTCAAAACGCTCGCTACCAAGAAACATCTCCCAGCAGTAAGGTCCCGACACTCTGCCGGCCCCATGTCGTTGACAGTATTCGCTGATGCCTGGAAAACAGTCCCCGTAGAGGCATATTGTCCGCTCGTTTCTTCTTTTTGCCACAGTAATCTCTTTCCGCAGGCATTTGCCCAACTCCTGGAGTTTCAGATGGAGATTTGGTGGCAAATATGTCAGCCTGATATGTGAGTCTTTGTCGTCCAGCCCGAGGTGCTCCAACACCGGCTTGAAGACATGACAGGCAATGATACGCACCATATCTTGCCCGGGCCCCTTCGATGGAGACACTTCAGACATTCTGTATCCCTGGAAAGGCATTGTGAATCAAGTCTCGAGCCAGTAGATCTCCCTTCTCGTGCTGTAGAATGTGTCGAACCTGAATCTCGGCCCTGCGTACCATATCGGGCTGCCCTGCCTCCTGCCAAAGATCTAAGTTCAGGCGAACACTGGGGCTGGGATAGAAGAATTCATCCATCATATGCTCGATAGTGTGGTCCTCGGTGACATAGTTCCCACCGGGCCCGACCTTCTTGATCACATCCAAACCCAGTGTCTCCGGATTCACGCTGACGCCAGCCAGCACCCTTCTAACCATGCCGATTACCTCATCATCGATAATGTATTGCTCATAGGAGATAGCGTTACCTGAATCCAGCATTCCAGCGGCAAGGTGAATATAGTCCGCCCCAGCCATGCCGACTAATAGAATGTTAAGACCTTTCTCACAGCCCGCCTGGATGTCCGGCCTCTTGGATTCGCTGACTCCGGCCGAAGCATACACGGGCAGCCGACAAAGCTTAGCCAGTTGAACAGCGGCAGCGTTCATCATCCCCGTTTCCACGGAGCCCATGGCCAAATCCATGGTACGCAAGTCTATGATGGTGGGTACCGCGCCATACAGCACTTTGGCTCCGGGAGAGAGTATCTGTGCAATGGCCGCTCCAGCCAATGCCTCTGCGTGCATTTGGGCGAGAGTCCCAGCCAGTGTAGCCGGTGAAGTCGCTCCAGCGATCGGGGCCGGTGCGCACGTAACGGGTATACCATGCTTAACACAGAAATTGAGAATATTCAGTGCGTTAGACCCAACGGTAAGGGGGCTTATCAGATTAGTTATTACGGAAACGAACGGCCTTTCCCTGAATTGGTCCTCTCCACCGGCGATGAAACTGGCCAGTTCCCACACTTGTCTAACACCTTTCAGGCTATCACAACCACCCATTACGTGTTTCGTGGTGCCGTTGAGAGCGTGATAGAAGTCATTCAGGTGATAGTATTTAGGAGCTAAGTCATGGGCCTGGCAGGCGATAATGTAGGAATCCAGGTGTTTCAAATGGTTCACCAGCTTGGCTGTTTGTGCCACGTCTCGTAACATGGTCACGCGGTAGGCGTCCTTCTCTGTGTCGAAAAGACGAAACACCCGCCCGCCATTAGTGAAGTAGACCTTGCCATCCCCCAGAACCAGGTCGTTCTGACCATCTCTTGAGTAAAGAGTGAAGCTAGATGGGGCACGGCCTATGACCTCAGCAAGCCAATCTGCGGAAAAGCATGCCCGCTCGTTATCATGGTCAACTGTCGCTCCTGCTGTCTTCAACCTGTCAAGAAAGCCACGACTGCAAACACGTATTCCAACCTCCTCCAATATCCGGTGTGCGGTATGGTCAATCTGCCTGACGTCCCTCGCTGTTAGTGGTTTGTAGAATGGCAAGCCTGTTCCCATGGTTGTAGAGCCTGCTAACCTCCTTTAAGGATTCGGTTGATCCCTTTGATTATTTCGTCCGGCTTGGGTTCCACCCGGTGCTCCGCCAGAATTCTTCTTGCCTCCGAATTGCAGCGTTGGTACAGGTTAGTCGCTCCAGCTTCCTTCCATGAATCATAGCGGCTGCGGTCCAGCAGAAGAGGCAAAAATTGAGCCTGCATAAAATGCTCGAAAGTGTGGTCGTCCATGAGGAAGATAGAACCGGGCCCCCCACCTGCCACTCTTGCTATGGCCTCGAGAGCCAGTGTTTCCTGGTTCACCTGGATTCCTTCGGTAAAGAACCGGCTCATAGCTATCAGTTCGTCGGCCATGACTACCATTTCCAGTGAAGAGGTGTTTCCGTATTCCAGAAAACCAACATCATGTATTACGTTACACCGGGAAAGCATGGACGTAATGATGGAGAACATAGATTCCACTCCTGCTTGCGCATCCATGATTTTGGCGTCTGAAGCTCCAGCATATGCCCATATCGGCAGCCCATACAGTTCGTCGCGCATGTCAGCCAGTGCGGCCTGAGTAAGACTCCATTCAGGACATCCGTAGGAGACGACAGTAGATTTCATGTCCAAAGTGCTGACGTTTGGCCCAAACAGGAAAGGAGACCCTCTACCTGCCAGCTGGTGAACCACCAGACCGACCATATTCTCCGCAATGCCCAGGGCCAGGGCGCCGGCCAGTGTGACCGGTGCTCCCCCTCCTGCGTTGGATCCCGAGGGTAGACAGATCGGAATGCCCTTCTGGGCACAGAAAATAAGCTTCTCCATAATGTTCTCAGGAAAGCGCAGGGGGCTGATTGCTTCTGAGTAACTCAGCAAAAAAGGCCTGTTTCTTAACTCCTCTTCCCCGCCCACTACCTGGCAAGCAATCTGGTAGATTTCGGAGATATCACGGCCCCTGTCAGCTATAAACACGATAGGTTTGTTCGTGTTCTCGACCATCTCGGCAAAAACATGAACATAGATGTCCTCTACCGGTACATTCTCGGGGTTGCCCATGGACATTGCGAAGGCGATGTTCTTCAGGCCATCTACCAGCCGGGCAAAATTAGCCACATCTTGTAGCACTACGCGGCGGCGCTGACCTGTTTCCAGGTCAAGAGTGAAGGTAGCATCCGAACCCGTGCCGTAGAAACAATTGCCGTCCTCCAGAGACATGGCTTCATTTCCTCTCTGATCGTAAAGGACAATTTGCTTGGGCGCGGAGCCCAGAGCAGCTTCAACAAGGTGAGCAGGCAACGTGAGCCGATCACCCTCAACCACTCGACACCCGGCGTCCGTGAGCATTTCTAGAGCACCTGCATGCTCCATCTTGAATCCTACCTTCTCCAGAATCTCCAGAGCAGCTGCATGTATGGCCAGGACCTGTTCGCGATTCAACACTCTCAATCGCGGTTGAAGAGTCGGTACCTCTTTCGGTTTCATAATTCACTCCCTTGAGACGCAAACATTTGCCTAGGAAACCCCGAGCAGCTCCTTAGCCTTGGTGACAGCAGAACCAGCATCTGGTGCATAGCAGTCCGCCCCGATTTCCTTTGCATACTTGTCGGTAACTGGTGCGCCGCCAATCATGATCTTGACTTTGCCCCTGACGCCAGCCTGTTTAAGGGCCTCCGTGGTCATTCGCATTGACGGCATGGTCGTGGAGAGCAGTGCTGACATAGCCACAATATCTGGTTCTATCTCCTGCACCTTCTGGACAAAGCGCTCCGGAGAGACATCCACACCCAGGTCAGTCATGCTGAATCCGGCACCTTCCATCATCATAGAGACCAGATTCTTACCGATGTCATGTAAGTCACCCTTGACCGTACCGATCACCACTTTTCCTTTGGTGGTAATGTCACCTTCCTGGAATAACGATTCAAGCAATTTCATACACTCTTGCATCGTCTTGGCCGAGCGCAGCATCTGAGGGACAAATAACAGGCCCTTGGAAAACCTCACGCCCACCTCATCCATAGCAGCGATGAGTCCTTTATCGAGAATATCCTGGGCGCTATTGCCCGAATCCAGGGCTCTCCGGGCTTCCTCTGCCGCTAGCTTGATATCCCCCTTAATCACGGCTTCAATCAATGGCTTTAGGTCACTCATTTTCAACCTCCTTCAGTTCGTCTTCGCCAATAATTAACCAGGGTTGTTATCCATCTGAAATACGACCGCTCTGATAGGCCGTGATGAAACGGTCGCAGTACTCATCACGATTGAGGAGCATCTCAACGGCCATGAGGGTCGCCATAAGTTGCTTATCCGTAGGGTCCAGGATTACGGCGGACAGACCGTGCGAGAGGCAAAGGGATAGAAAATTACGATTGATCAGGCGACGGGCTGGAAGCCCGAAAGAGATATTGGAAAGTCCACAGATGGTATTTACGCCGGGGAAATCACTCATTATTCCTGCAATAGCTCCCAGTGCGGCAAGGCCCATCCCTGTATCTACGGAAATAGGCTGTATCAGCGGATCTACGTAAACCTTTTCCAGAGGAATGCCCGCATCGGTTAGTCTGCTAACGAGTTCTCCTCCAACCTGTACTCTGTCCTCCACGGTCGTCGGCATTGACATTTCCGCCATACAGAGCGCCACCACTCGACAGGGTTGAGAAGTGACTACGGGAAGAAGGGCCTGGAAGCGTTCTGCTTCAAGAGAGATAGAGTTGATTATTGGCTCACCTTTGTGGCATTTCACTGCCTGTGCCAGGGCACGCGGGTTCGGGCTGTCCAGACATAATGGCAGGTCCAGCTCACCCTGTACTGTTTCCACCAGCCAACAGAGACACTCCGTTTCCCGCTCCAGGAACGTTCCTGCGTTGACATCAATATAATGGGCGCCGGCTTCCGCTTGCTCCCTGGCTATCTTGACTATATAGCTGGCATCTCTTTTCTCAACCGCTTCTGCGATACTCTTCCGACTCGTATTTATCTGCTCACCCACAATAACCATTACGGCCCCTTCAAGTCGAAAGCCTCAAACTCATGTCCGTAGTCTTAGTTGCCCTCTTAGCCAGCATCGAAAGCGTAAATGATTGGGTTTATGATGTCAATGACTAGCACAGGTACATGAGGGGAGATATCTGTCGCCCATCGCGTTAGCGACAGACAACTGCTACGTTTGCAGTATAGACTGTGTCCAGTTAGAGGACATCAGACTTCAAATCATAGGTGACAGTATTTGCTTATATCTCATCCATAACGTGGGAGAATAGCGCTCGTGATGACATGTGTACCGCTACACGTTTGTCTGCATGCCATCGTAGGCAGACTTGATGCCGTTTGACTCCAGGGCTTGTTTGCCCAAGTCCTCTTCTGTCTTTGGTGTCAGGCACAGTCTTATCAGGTGGTTTTCTCTAGTTCGCGAAAGAAGGCTGGCCTGAAGGGATCCCACCTACCCACCAGTCGATCATATGCAGGCTGAGGGAAGGTATCCTTGAAAATGCGGTAGTAATACAACTCTTCTACCGAAGACAAATAGGGATGGCCATCTATCTTATTGAATTCTTCCAGTTCAGCCCGGGATATCTCCTTCTCAGCTTGAGATCGCATGATATAGGCGACGCCAGAGCCTTGCGCAAAGAATCGCTTGGTCTGATAGATAATGTGTCTAGGCAGCGAGCCTTCAAATGCCTGGCGCAAGATCCACTTGCCAACCTGTTCTTCTCCGTGGATCTTATGTCGTATCGGGATCTTGAGGCTGAAATCCATCACTCTGGCGTCAAGGAAGGGCGTCCGACTCTCAAAAGAATTGGCCGCGTTCAACCGGTCCAGCCTCTGCAAAGCGGTATTGTGGGCAACACTGATAAGATTATCAACTATGCTGGAGACTTCTTCTGGATTGCTTCCTTGCCGGAACTGGCCATCATACCCAGCAAAGAACTCATCGGCCCCCTCGCCGGTCAGTACACATTTGGTATGCGGGCTAACAAAACGTCCGGCGAGGAAATTGGCGATCGCCCCGTGGACACAGCTCTCCTCGTACATTTCCTGATGATGAACAGCCAGAGGCAGTATCGTCTTGATTTCCTTTTCACCGAACATCAAGATGTGGTGCTTGACGCCCAAGTACTTGGTCACATCCTTAGCCAGTGGCAGATCCTGCCCCCCCTCCATACTTACGGTGAAGCATTCGATGTCTGGCTTCATCTCATGGGCCATATAGGTGATCAGGCTGCTGTCCAACCCCCCACTGAGTAGGACTCCCCCCACTGCGTTGTCCTTCAGGCGCTTTTCGGTGGCTTCCATCAGTAACTCTCTTATTATCTTCTTGCCCTGATCATAATCCTCGAATTCTGGGGTCTCTGCAGCTTTGGATCCATATCTTCTGAAACCCAATTCCCGCGAGTAGACATACCCCGGAGGAAACTCTTTGACGTCGTCAGCTATACCCACTAAGGCTTTCGCCTCAGAGGCGAAACACAACTTGCCATCGCCATGTCCGTAGTAAAGAGGCTTAATGCCCGCCCAGTCACGAGCCAGTATCAACATGTTGTTGTCACATACGCCACAGGCAAAGTCACCATCCAGTTTCTCAGCAAATCGGACACCGACCCTGCTATACAGGTCCAGCACCACCTCCGCATCGGTCATGCTTCCCTTGTCTGAGTTATACACCCGTCCGTCAATGATGACGGCTCTATTATCGCTGGATACACGGTGTGAGCCGTCCCTGCATTGTCCACCAACATTCAGCTCTAAACACCCTAGATTTACCTGGCCTTGTCGATATGTCCAGGTCTCGTGTGGACCTCTATACTTGATCCTATCAAGCATCTGTTTCAACTCGCCCTTGTCGTTTCCTAGAATTCCGGCAATTCCTGCCATGATTTGGCTCCTTTCATCAAGATTAGGTACTGTGTGAACTATGCTTCAGCTGTCTCAAATGCCTCAAGTGCCTTGACAGCCGCAAACCCATCGATGCAGTAGGCATCAGCACCTATTTCCTGGGCAAATTCCTGGGAAACTGCGGCGCCACCGATGAGCACTTTTACGCTGCTACGGAGGTTGCTTTCCTCCAGAGCCTTGATCAGCACGCCCATTTCAGTCATAGTGGTGGTCAGCAGGGCTGATAGTCCCAGATATCCTGGTTTCTCTTCCTTCACGAACCCAACCACTTTCTCCATCGGCACGTCTACCCCCAGATCATGGACCTCGTAACCAGCGCCTTTCAACAGGATAGCTACGATGTTCTTGCCAATGTCGTGGATGTCTCCCTTCACCGTGGCGATGCCAAATTTCCCTTTGGTCTCCACATTCGCGGACTCAAGAACCGGCTTCAGGATATCCATCGCCGCTCCTACTGCTTCAGCCGAGGCAAGCATGTCCGGAATGAAGTACTCTTTGGTAGAGAATTTCTCACCGACCACTTGCATCCCGGCCGTCAAGCCCTCGGTTATTATCACCTGTGGGGCGACACTACTCTCAAGAGCTTGTTGCACGAGTTCCACCACGCCGGGAGTCCCGGCTAGGCTATCATCTGTTCCCACATCGTTCTGCGTCTTTCTTCCCTGTATCACGTTCTCTTTGATTGTCGCAATTGCGTCCTTGCTCATTACTAACTCCTGCTCTCATAAGTGTTAAGTCGTGGTAATATGCCGGGAATTTCCTCAAATATTCTGGCAGTTGTCTCCCGATCAATGTGTTCCACCGGTTTCGCCAGTAACTCTTTCATCCGTTCATAGGCAAGCTCAAAAACATCATCTGCTTCGCCACTCCCTTCAAAGGGGTATAGGCCAGAGATTTCCCCACTACGTAACAAGGGACGAATATGGCCGATGTACAGCTTCTGCGGCGTAGCAACTACCCCGCGTATCTGTTTAAGCATCGCTGCCATTTCCGGCTGGTCAATCCGCGGCTGCCGAAGGAAAAAGCCTATCATCTTGAAGTGGGCATCATCCAACACTGCCTGAAGCAGACAGAACACAGAATTGCAGTCCAGCAGACCAAAGGCACAATGCAGGAACTGAGGCCCTGACATGGTGACCACTATGTCCGAAAACAACCTTTCTATCGAGGATTGCTGTCCGGGTATCTTTGAATCACATACTCCGGAGGTAGAGTAGTTGGGGAGCCTATAGAAGCGTGCCATCTGGACACAGTCAATGTTGTACTGGCTGGTCTCGACCGACCCATAGGAATCACCCAGGGTATCCATCCTGGCTCTGACGGGCACGCTCCCATAGAGCACTGGTGTCCCGGGCCTTACCAGTTGCCCCAGAGTTATACCTGCCAACACCTCGGCATTTATCTGAGCCATGATGCCGGCCTCCTTCATAGGTGCGGTGGTGCCCGCCTGTGGTGATGACGACACGGCAACCGGCAAACCCCGGCGGCACACTTCAATGAACGTGGCTGTGGTGTCATCAACGAACTGGAGTGGGCTCTTCACCAGACAGGTGATAAACGAGATGATGGGGTTATCTTCAAGTGCCTTTTTGCCTCCAGCGACAAGTTCCGCCATCCTCACCACGTTGTCAAGTTGTGTGAGACTAGTTAGGCCGCTCATGAAGTGCTTGGTATTGTTGTTAAGCGACGCAAAGAATTTATTGACGTCTTTGTTGTCCTCGGTTATGTCGCGGTCCTGGATATTCACTGTCCGAATGTAGCCATCAACCATCTCGAGGTGCTCACAGACATGGGCTGACTGGCACAGGTCATCCACCGTACCTCGTCTGGGCTTAAACTCCGGTACTCTTATCTCCTTAGTAGGGTGCGCCTTGCTGACATAGATGGGGAAATCCACATCCAGCCAGATATTGGTCTCCGACCCCGTGACAAAATATACCCTGGGCTCATCACCGTGCATGATCAGGGCATTCTCTGGATTCCGAGCACCCAGTTTCACAGTGTTGGGAGCAGTCTCCAGCGCTTTCACCACCAATTGCTCCGGAATCTGCACCTGCCAGCTTTGGCGATCACCAGCTAGGGACTCAACCGCCGCGCCATGACTATGTAGTATATCCGCCGCTTCGCGGTTGAAGCTCACCAGCCCGGGGTCAGTGAGTATCTGCATAGAAGCCCGGTGGACTAGCTCCACCTGCTCACTCGTCAACCTTTCGTACGGTCTATCAACCAGTCTTCCTTTTCTTGGCATCTCATTCTCCCTTCGAGCAGAACGGGTGCGGTAGGTGCGCAATCTACTGATTGCTATCCCAGTTCTCTGTGCCAGAAGCGAGAGCTTCCACGACAGCTACGGCCTGAAAGCCGTCAGAGCCATACCCATCTGCACCGATGCTTCTGGCAAACTCCTCCGAGACGGGTGCTCCGCCGATTATGATCTTTACCTGATCCCTGAGCCCATTCTGCTCGAGCATTTGTATCACATCCGCCATGCCGGCCATGGTGCTGGTGAGCAGGGCAGACAAACCCAGGAACTGTGGTTTTTCCTCTCTTACTGCATCTACAATAGCTTGAGTATTAACATTGTTTCCCAGGTCCTTAACAGTGTATCCCGCACCGCGGAGCAGAATGGATAC
>Ga0111146_1018_pt1 | contig 12817 bp, 6 predicted proteins | sample DeeMarSeWOR28_12_FD_80395 | JGI IMG/M metagenome (GOLD analysis project Ga0111146, IMG submission 80395) | Dehalococcoidia bacterium SG8_51_3 | reverse complement strand
CAGCTCCTGGGTTCCGGCGTCGCTGGAAAACTTGGATGTGGAAATTGAGGAACTTGCTAAGGTTGGTGCCGAGGTGGTGAGGGCGGATTGCAGTACGGAAGACGAGGTAATTGAAGCGGCGAAAGATGCAGATGCTTTGCTGGTGATTTTTGCTCCGATTACGCGCAAGGTTCTGTCATCCCTGCCGAAGCTAAAAGTGGCCGTGCGCTACGGCGTTGGCTACGATACGATTGATGTGGATGCTGCCGCCGACAACGGGGTAGTTTTGGTCAACATACCCGACTTCTGCCTCGAAGAGGTGGCTGACCATGCCATGGCCCTGCTGCTGGCCTGTGCCCGGCGGCTGGTCTGGTCAACGGAGGGAGTGAAACAGGGGCGCTGGGGTGAGGTCCAGATGGGGACCATAAAGAACCCGTCTCTGTTTGAGCAAACGATGGGGGTGGTTGGCTGCGGTAATATCGGGAGCCGTATAGTGAGTCGGGCGAGAAGTTTTGGCCTGAAAACAATCGCCAGTGACCCCTATCTAGATAAGTCAACCGCTGAAAAGTGCGGAGCGACGCTGGTCAGCCTTCCCGAACTGCTGAAAGAGTCAGATTACGTCTGCCTGCAAACTCCTCTGAACAAAGAAACCCATCACATGATAGGGGAAAAGGAATTGAAGCAGATGAAGCCCACCGCTTATCTGATAAATACGGCACGGGGAGCGGTGGTTGATGAAGCTGCACTGATTAAAGCTCTGCAAGAAAACTGGATTGCCGGTGCCGGGCTGGATGTCTTTGAAAAAGAACCGATTGAGCTTGATAACCCATTGCTCAAGATGGATAACGTTATACTAACTCCTCACTATGCTGTGCACACAACTACAGCAATGAAGCGGCTGAGATTGAGCGTAGCACAGGAAGCTGCCAGGGTGCTTACCGGCAAGTGGCCACGCCACTGGGTGAACAAAGGCGTGAAGCCGAAAGTTCCTCTGGTTAAAGAAGATTAAGGGAATGCTTTCTCTTTAATCAAGAGGTGGGCGGAGGTTCACCTCCAGAACAGGCTCGCACCATCTGGATACGGCCAGCAGGCGGTATTCGGCCTTAGGAGGTCCGACAAGCTGAATGGCAAGGGGAAGCCCGTTTTTACTTAGCCCGGATGGCAGGCTGATGGACGGTATGCCCATTATGGTCCATGGCCCCTGCATCACCGGGTTGCCAGTTGAAGACAGGCCGTGGGGCGCCGGTCCCGGTATCCCCGGTGTAATCAGGGCATCGAACTGATGTAGCAGGGGTTCCATCTCGGAACACTGCTGGAGGCGCACCTGGAGGGCCATTTCATACTCGGCGGTATCTATCGTCTGTCCATACTCGACTAGTTTCCGTATGCCGTCTCGGTATTTATCCCTGTGCTTGGCAAAGGTCTCCCGATGGCTGGTGGCAGTCTCGGCTGCCATGATGATGTGAGCATTGTCAATAATGGTGGCAAAGCTGGGAGGTGGAGTCGCTTCATCGATTGTGGCGCCAGCCTGCCTCAGGCGGGCAACGATGTCATCCGTGTGCCGGCGCATCTCTTCTTCGGCATTGTCGTAGAAAAAAGCGCGCACCAGTCCCAGCCGTGGTGGCGACTGCCTTTCCAGCGATGCCAAGCAGTCAGGAACGGGCTCGTTGAGCGATAGAGCATCTTTGGGATCATGGCCGGCAATGGCCTGGAAAACGAGCGCCGTGTCCGCCACCGTGCGTGCCAGTATACCAACGTGGTCGAGGGTAGGGCTCACCGGCATGACGCCATAGACACTGATTCTACCGTACTGGGGCTTGAAGCCGACGATGCCGTTGTAGGCGGCGGGCCGCAGCACCGACCCCATCGTCTGGCTGCCCAGAGCGGCCGGGCACATTTTGGCGGCAACGCCAGCACCAGACCCGCTGCTTGAACCCCCCGGGGTATGCTCAATATTCCAGGCGTTGCGGGTGGGGGCGGGGTCAAAGTAGGCAAACTCGGTGGTGTGCGTCTTGCCCAGGATGATGGCTCCCGCTTCTTTCAGACGGGCAACCGATGTGGCATCATAATCGGGAACAAAACCAGCCCAGGCTTTGGAGCCGGCTTCAGTTGCCAAGCCGGCAGTATAAAAGATATCCTTGATGCCGACCGGTATGCCGTGAAGAGCACCACGTCGATGTCCTTTCGCCAGTTCCTGGTCTAACTTACGCGCTGTAGCAATGGCGCCCTCTCGGTCAACGCGTGCCCAGGCTTTTATTTTGCTATCCAGGGCGCCAATTCTATCCAGGCAGGAGTTGACCAGTTGCGACGGTGTCAGGTCTCCGGAAGCAATTGCGGAAGCAGATTCAGTAACGGTCAGTGAATACGGTTGCTTAGTCGATGACATTTCGAACCCCTCTCCGTAAAGTAATCCTAAATAATATCCCCACCGTACTGGTGCCGGTTGAACAGGTGGGAGATGTCATGCCTTTCGCCTTTTTGGCGGGTTTGCTGGTTTTTTTTTGGCTTCCAGCGGGATGGAAAAACTAAAGGTGCTGCCTTTGCCTTTCTCGCTCTGCACCCATATCTGGCCACCGTGCAACTCCACCAGCTTCTTGGAGAGGCTCAATCCCAGTCCCAGCCCGCTGAGGCGGGTCCTTTCCTCTTCCAGCTGCTGATAGGGCTCAAAGAGCCTTCTCTGTTCTTCTTTGCTTATGCCGCGACCCGTATCCTGAACTTCTACCACTAGATAGTCCTTGTTTTTTCTGGCCTTCACTGTTATGCTGCCTCCGGCTGGGGTGAACTTGAAGGCGTTATTGAGCAGATTGAGCACCACCTGCCGCAGACGGTCCTCATCAGCCGGAATGACGGGCAGTGAACGGGGCAGCTTGGTACGCAACGTATGCCCGTTCTTGCGGGCCAGTGGCCTTACGCTGCCCACGATGCTGCGGAGCAATTGTCCGGAATCAATCGATTCCTGGTTTAGGTGGAGCATGCCCACCTCACCGCGAGCCAGGTCAAGCAGTTCATCAATCCGCTGGTTCAGGTTGTTAGCGCCCTGGCTGATATTCTGTGCCAGCTCTAAAAGCGGCCCTTTCTGCTTAATCTCTTCAAGCATCAGCTCACTGCAAGCGAGAACCGGAGTAATAGGTGTTTTCAGTTCGTGCACGAGGGCGCGGGTGAACTCCACTCTCTTGTTGATTTCTGCTTCCAGGTTCTGCCGTAGCTCCTTCTCTTCCCGATATAGCTCTTGCAGCTTTGCATCCGCTTTCTTGCGTTCGGTGATATCACGAGCGACGCCGAGTATACCGATAACATTTTCAGCCGAATCCCTGATTGCAGTCATTGTTGTCTCAGTCCAGACAGTGGAACCGTCTTTGCGTTTTACCTCAAATTCCAGCGTCCTGGAACGAGCGAGGTCTTTTATCTCCTTACTTTCCTTTTCCGCTTCTTTGGCATAAACATCCATGGCATGGTTTAAGGAGGCAGGGGTAAGGACTACATCCAGTGACTGTGAGACGGCTTCTTCAACGCTATGGCCGGTGAGGAGAGTCACCGATGGGCTGACATAAGTGAATTTAAGGTTCAAATCCATGACATAGATAACATCGGTGGCATGTTCCGCCAGCAGGCGATAGTGTTCTTCACTTTCACGCAGTTCAGCTTCTGATTGTTCCAGAGCCCCAAGCATACCGTTAATGGTAGCACCGAGCTTGGACAGTTCATCTGCCCCTGGCACTAATACGCGCGCTGATATTTTACCGCTGGTCCCGATGTCGCTGACGCTTCTGCTCAAGTAAGAAAGACGGGAAAGAACCTGCTTCTCCAGCAGCAGAAGGGTTACCAGACCAAAGGCCAGGCTGACACCGATAATGGTCAGGATGAGGTAGAAAATGGTGGTCTGTCCCTGGTGGTAAATGTCTCTGGGCGCATCCACCCTGAGCATCAAAGCAGGGAGACCGCTAACGTCTTCGATGAACGTGTAGCCAGCAATAGATTGCTCCCCAAGGGGCTGGACGAAAACCGGAGACGCTATCGAGAGGGAGGAAAGGGCGGTGGCAAAATCGGGAGGAATCCGGGGGTCTTTGAAATCATAAGTGGTTATGGAGAGAAGCGTGATTTCAGCCAGTTCATCAATTCTGGCCGCATCGAAGTATCTTCCCATTATCATAGCCCCCTGAATAGGGCCCTCATCTTCGCTGGTCAGAATAGGATTGGAAGCAATCAACATCGGACCTTCTGGAAGAATGATGATGCCGGCATAACTGGATTCAGTGTCCTTATGAGTAACCAGAAAATCGTGGCCCGCCAGGTATTCAGAGATGCTTTGCGGCAGAGGGGTCTCCTCTTCTTCCTCCAGGTTAAATGCCTTGCCGAAAACGAGTTGCCTCGAAGCGTCCATATAAAGTATCAGGTTCAGACTCAGTGCAGTGAAGGTGCTGTCGGTGAGGTTTGACCTGATGTACTCTTCATTGCGGTCAGCAACGAAGTGATAAGTGTCATCCCAGGCAGCCCAGTCCCTGGCAGTAGTCTCTAGGTTGGATATTTCCTGTGAGTAAGCCGTCAGTACTCTTTCCACATCCCGCTGTGTGCTCTGTCTTTCCAGGTCAGTATAGCTTTCCAGCAGGATGTTGCGGGAGATGAAGAAGAGCAATATGATTACCCCGTAGAACGTGCCGGCGATTATAAGCAGCGTCTTTCTGCGCAGCGTCATATCTTACGCCTCTATCAAGCATTCTATCATTAGCTATGGTAGCTAGCAAGGTGCTGTTGAAAGGAGAACAAAGTTTGACCAACGGTATGCAGGCAGGTAAACTATCTTATCATAATCATTGGGTTTAAAGACGAATGATATGGTTAAGTAGAGCCGCTGCCATACTACTGGCTATTGCCTTCATCTTTTTGTCTGTGCTGGTGATGGTCGCCTTCCGCGTTAACGGTACAGTCGGCAATCCTGATTTCTACGCAGAACAGTTGCAACAGGCAGATGTGTATCATTTCATTTACGACGATGTTTTGCCAGCGGCGCTGGAAGAATCCGGGGTGAGTGGGGATGCAGATGGAGCCGGCGCTATCATCGCCCCGTTGAAGCCCCATCTCGTTGATGTAGTAAGGCAAACGGTGCCCCCGGAATGGCTTCAGGCAAAAGTTGAGCATACTATCGATGAGGTAGTGCCATATGTCTGGGGGGAAACGGATGCCTTCAGCATCACCGTCCCGCTGAAGGACAGGGTCGAGGCCGGAGGGGAGGCAGTAAAGGACCTGCTGCACCAGGAAGGTGTCTTTCCTGTGCTCTATGAGCAGCTAATAGAATTAATCGCCGATGAGATGACGTCGGCGGAAGACGAGATGCCGGCCATACTAGACATATCCGGGGAAGAGATGAAGGCAATGCTACGCCGGGTGATGGCCGAGGACTGGCTTCTGACACAACTGGATAACGCCATAGATGAAACGGTGCCCTATCTTACCAGCGAGGCTGAGCATTTAACTGTTGAAATAGATATAACTAAGCCGCTTGACGAACTGGAGAAAGTGATGGTCGACACCCTGTCAAGGCAGGAAGCCTACGATAGCCTGTTTACGGAAATGCTGGCACCGGCAATGTCGCAGAACCTTGGAGAAGTAGCCGGGCTGCCCTTCGACATAGAGCTGAACAATGATGAAATCGTTGCTGTTGTCAGGGATATACTGACTCTGGAATGGTATCAGGAGTTGGTGCAGGACATGGTCGGTCAGATATTCGCCTATATAAGGGGTGAACAGGATGAACTGGAGCTGGTAATAAACCTGGCCGACCGCAAGCCAGAGATAGCGAGGACGCTCAGCCAGCTTGTGGACGACAAAATGGAGAGCGCTTTCGATGACCTGCCCGTGTGCTCAGGGGCACATCTGCTAGAATTACTGTCTGAGCCGTCTTTGGAAAACCTTCTTTGTCGCCCGGTGGATATGTCTTATGAGGAGTTCAAAGACCTGTTGGGCATAGATGTGGCTAGTCTGGTGCAACCTGCTATAGAGCTGGCAATACCTGATGAGTGGATTTTGGCTGAAGCAGAAATGAACCAGCTGTTCGGCGGTGAAGGCGAAGACAATACTTTGAGCCAGCTTCAGGAGCTTGTGCAGGAAGGGCTGACCTTTACCGATGGTGACCTGATTGAAATCATGGATACCGATGCCGACGCTCTGCAAGAAATCCGGCAATTGATAGCTGATGGTATAGTCTTCACCGAGCAGGATTTCCAGGATTTACTAAGCGATGCAGGAGAAGGTGGTGCCAGCGAGCAACTGGTGGTCTTTGAGCAGGTGCGTTCCAATCTTGGTATGGCGAAGCAATGGATGAACTTTGTCTGGATAATACCACTTTTAATGATGGTAGGAGTCGGGGCGCTGGGCGGCCGACAGTGGAGCAGTCGACTTATCTGGGCAGCGGCACCGCTGGCTGTAATGGCGATTATCGCTTATATTATCTTTGGGCCGGTGTTTTCCGCCACCGCGCAGCCGATGATAGACCAGGCGCTTTCGACGGAGCTCGGTCAGGCTGAAGGAATAACCTTGTTGATTGCGGAAAAGGGAAATATCTTGGCACAAAACGCCATTGATAGTTTTGTCAGCGGGCTCAGGAATCAGTCGTTGGGATTGATAATCGCGTCGGTGGTGCTAATCGGGGGAGGGGTGGTCTGGCACAACTGGGACAGAATCCGCCGGGTCTGAATGTAGGAATCCAATAATAGTTGACAGGAGGAACCATTGGCTATAATATATAAATATCTATATATAAATATATAAGAATATATAATACTTGGAGCAGTATGAATTATGCAAGATTCAGAGATGTTCAAATTGAAAGCCGAACTTTGCAAGACTTTTGCCGATGCCAAGAGGCTTGCCATTATACATGAACTGCGAAGTGGCGAGAGACTGGTTGGTGAACTGGCCCAAACCCTCCGAGTACCCCATGCTGTCGCCTCTCGGCATCTGGCGCTGCTGCGAAATCGAGGTGTGGTCAGGCCACGCCGGGAAGGGACAAACGTCTATTACAGTCTCACCGACCCTAAAATAGCGGCGGCGTGCGACATAATTCATGAGGTGTTTTTGAATTCTTTGAACAAGAGTCGGGAGCTGGCCGAAAGACTGACCGCCTGATTGTTTCAAAAATGACCAACGAGTAGATGCACAGGATAAGGAGGTATTATGGGTAAACTGGGTGGCAAACAGCGGAGCTATCTTGAAGAAAAGTTTGGTGACCGCATTAATTTTAACAAGACGGAGAGAAAACTTTACGGGCATGATATTGCCGCCATGCCAGCATTGATAAAACCGATGGTGGGCAGCACCGTTCCGGAAGCAGTGGTGCAGCCGGAGAACGAGGAGGAACTGGTGGCGCTGGTGAAGTGGGCTGCCGAAAATAATATCCCCCTGACTCCGCGGGGCAGGGCAACATCGGGTTATGGCGGCGTCTTGCCGGTAAAGAAGGGCGTGGTGGTCGACTTCTATCGGATGAAACGCGTTCTGGATATTGACCCCAAAGCGCTGACGGCAACGGTGCAGGCCGGCGTGGTCTGGGAGAAGCTGGATAAGGAACTGAAAAAGCACGGCCTAACGCTGAGACTGTATCCGACCAGCTATCCGGCGGCCACCGTCGGTGGGTGGCTGGCGCAGGGCGGGACGGGCATTGGTTCTTATGAAGCAGGCTGGTTCCGCGATAATGTGGTCAGTGCCCGGGTGGTGTTGCCCGGCGGAGAGGCGCGTGTGTTCGGCGGTTCGGAGCTTGACCTGATATCCGATGCCGAGGGTGTAACCGGTTTTATCAGCGATGTTACACTGAAAGTGATGCCACTGGAGGACATGGAGGTGGTCTCCATCGGCTGCCCGGACGCCCATGACCTGCAGAAGCTAATTCAGGCTATGATTGAGGCGAAACTGCTGATATGGTCGCTGATGTTTATCAACCCCAAGATGGCCGAACTGAAGAACAAAGCGCCGTTGAGGGAGCATCACGAACATCCGGTGGAGGAACGGGTGCTGCTGCCGGCGTCCTATATTACCACGCTGACGTTTCGTAAAAAGGACCGGAGTGCGGTGATGGACAAACTCCCACAGCTGATGAAGCCCTGTCAAGCAGAGATTCTCAGCGAGCGCATTGCGGAGCATGAATGGCAGAACCGCTTCAAGCTGATGATTGTAAAACGCCTCGGGCCAAGCCTGGTGCCGGCGGAAATCGTCGTCCCGCTTTCCAGTCTGGGCGATGTGATGACCGAGATTGAGAATAAGGTGGACCAGCCCGTGGTTAAGGAGGGCGTCATCATTCAGAAAAGTAACAATGGTCAGCCCGAGGTGGTTATTTTGGGCTTCATCCCCAGCGACCAACGTAAATTTGGCTATAATTTTGTCTTCCCGCTGTCGCTCACCATCATGAAGATTGCTGAGAAACACGGTGGCCGACCTTACGCCACCGGACTGTATTTTGCCAAGAAGGCGGCCGATATACTGGGTACAGAGAGAGCTACCCAGATTAAATCGTTTAAGCAACAGGTTGACCCACGAGGTGTTCTAAATCCCGGCAAGGTGCTCAATGGCGGACTTCTGGGAATTGCCATGGGCATGGCCGGTGCCTTCGAGCCCCTGCTGAGGCCGTTTGGCAACTATGTCATCACGCATGTTGGTGAAGCGCCGACAGAACCAATAAGAGGTATTCCCGCTGATGTGGCCTGGTATGCCTACAGCTGCTCACAGTGTGGCTACTGTATTGATGAGTGTGACCAGTTCTATGGGCGGGGTTGGGAGAGCCAGAGCCCGCGTGGAAAATGGTACTGGCTGCGCGAGTACATGGAGGGAAGGGAAAAATGGGACCAGTTCATGGTGGACACCATTGTTGTCTGCACCACCTGCGAGCTGTGCAACCTGCGCTGCTCGGCGTCACTGCCCATTGAGCCCTCATGGATGAAATTGCGCGGCAGGTTGATTGATGAGGACAAGAGGATGACCTTCCCGCCGTTTGAAATAATGGGGGCGGCGCTGCGCAAGGAAGGCGATATCTGGGCCGGTTACCGGAAAGACCGTACCGCGTGGTTCCCGTCTGACCTCTGGGAAAAGCATGGCCCGGCGCATAAGGCCAAGATTGCGTATTTTGCTGGCTGCACCGCCAGCTACGTGGAGCACGATATTGGCATGGCCAGTGTCCGGCTTCTTGATGAGGCTGGTGTGGATTTCACCTACGTTGGTGAGAAGGAGAACTGCTGCGGCACGCCCATGCTGGTAGCTGGTAAGTGGGACGTTTTCGTGGAAACGATTAAGAAAAATATTGCCGCGGTCAAAGAAGCAGGGGCGGATACCGTGATTGCTTCCTGTCCCGCCTGTGACATGATGTGGCGTTATTTCTATCCGGTATGGGCGGAAAAACTGGGCATAGAATATAACATCAAAGCCAGGCACTACAGCGAGATTCTGGCGGAGAAAATCAAAAGAGGCGAATTCACCTTTAAAGATGGCGACCAGAAACCCTGCACTGTTACCTGGCATGATTCCTGCCATATAGGTCGTGTCTCCGGCGTGTATGATGCGCCACGTGAGCTGATTAAGGCCATCCCGGGGGTGAAGCTCGTAGAGATGGAGTACAATCGGGAGAATGCCCATTGCTGTGGCAGTGTTTTGACTTTGATTAAAGAGCCGCCGGTGGCTGCTGATATTGGTAAAGAGCGCCTTGATGAAGCCGTGGCGGCCGGTGCGGAAAAGGTGTTGGCACTATGTCCCTGCTGCGAATTCCAGCTCCGAGTGAGCGCGGATAAAAAGAAATCGCCGATTAAGGTTGTTGACTTGGCTCGTTTTGCGGCGTCCTATCTCGGCTATAAATTTCCTGACCCGAATCCGGAGGTACAGCGGCAATGGGCGGTCTTTGAGGCTATGATTGCCCTGATGACGCCACAGGGCTTTGCCGACCTGATGGGCACCATGTGGCCGGAGCTCATAGACGCTATGCCTTTCGGCATGGGAAAGATGATGAGGTTGATGGGCAAGATTCCGGGAGCACTCCAGTTGATGAAACCCATGTTTCCCGTTTTTTTCCCCAGGTTGTTGCCGATGATGATGCCCAAGGTGATGCCAGTGATGCTGGGGCGGGTAGCAGAACGCATTCCAATGCCGGATTACATGCAGGAGCAGATGCCGGAGCTGATGCCGAAGGTGATGGACAACCTGATGCCGCACATGATTGGTGACGTGGTACCGCTGGTTGCCCAGCCCATGATTGATTATTTGCGGGGCAAATAGGAAGCAAGCTGACCTGATAGTAACTGGTTATTATCTGCTATTTTGCTGGGCTGACCGGCGCAATTTGGCCTTTAAACGCGCGACCAGCTCCATAGGGTAAAAGGGTTTTCTGACGAAATCGTCGGCACCAATGTCCACGGATTCACGCAGGGTGGTCGTATTTACATCTGCTGGTAAGCATAGGTTTCCGGTTAGGGGTGGATATGGTGTCGCTTGACGAAACGAGCCATGCGGCGCAGTGCGTCCTCAATATCCGATAGGGAGGTCGCGTAGCAGCAGCGCACGTGTCCTTCTCCCAGCCGACCGAAGAGGCTGCCGGGCATGACTATTACCTTTTCTTCTTTAAGGAGATTCTCGGTAAACTCGTCTGATGTCATGCCAGTAATCTTAATCGATGGAAAGGCGTAAAAAGCCCCTTTTGGTTCGTGACACTTGAGCCCTATGTTGTTTAGGCCGTGGATGATAACCTTTCGGCGGCGCGCATACTCGGCAAGCATGCGCTGGACATCATCTTCACCGTTATTCAGGGCTTCCAGAGCTGCCATCTGTGCCATGCTGGACGGGCTAAGCATGGTGTGTTGGTGGACCTTGCTGATGGCGGCCATGATGTCCGCGGGTCCGGCGGCGTAGCCCAGACGCCAGCCAGTCATAGCATATGCTTTGGAAAAACCATTAAGTAGAATGGTGCGTTCCTTCATTCCTGGTAAAGTTGGGAAGCAGGTGTGTTTCACACCATATGTCTGGCGACTGTAGATTTCATCTGATATGACCAGCAGGTCGTGTTTTTCCACCACGCGGGCAATACCGGCATATTCTTCACGGGTCAGTTCGGTACCCGTCGGATTTGCCGGGTAGCCGAATAGGATGACCTTTGTCTTCGGGGTAATACTGGCCTCAATCTGGTCAGGTTCCAGTTTGAAGTCATTATCCGCCCTGGTGGGTACGGTGACCGGAATGCCGTGTGCTAAGACGATGCAGGAAGGATAGCACACGTAATAGGGGTCGGGCATTATAACCTCGTCGCCGGGATTAAGAATCGTTCTGAAGGCAAGGTCCATCGCCTGGCTGGAGCCAACGGTGATAACGACTTCGGTCTCCGGGTCATATTTTATGCCGTAGAGCTTTTCCAGATGCCTGGCAACGGCTTCTCGCAGTTCGGGGAATCCCGCCGTTGGAGTATAACTGGTGATACCTTTCTTCATGGCTTCAATACTGGCCTCGCAGATATGCCAGGGTGTGGGAAAATCAGGCTCACCGACGCTCAATGAAATGCCGTCTTCCAGGGAGTGAAACAAGTCTAAAAATTTGGCAAAGCCGACGTCAGACACTCTGGCCACGCGCTCCGCGGTTCTTATTTTCGTTCTGGTAACCCGTTCTGCAGACATACTTCTTTGTTCCTTCCCGCAGCGATTATATGGTGCACTGTATTCGGAGAATTTACAGGTGTTCGATTATTTCTGCACCGTTAAGATTATAATGTCGGGCGTAGGAAATGACAAGAAGAAGATGCTGATACTGGCTAATAAAATCGGGTTCGATACCTGAAGGATGCTCACCAACGAAAGCCACATAAACCCCGGACGCTGAAGATAAACCGCCTCGATTTTTGTCGAGGCGGTTATCAGTCCGGGATTCCTATTTGCTGTTAGAAGCCGGTTATCATCTGCCCCGGTAGCCAGAGGATTATCTGGGGGAAGGCGATGCACAGTCCAAGCCCAATCAGGATGAGGAAGATAAAGGGGAATACTCCCCGGATAATGTCACCTGTGGTTACCCCCAGTTCTGGGTCGGCTGCACCTTTGAGATAGAATATGGCGTAGGCGAAGGGTGGGGTCAGGAAGGACGTCTGCAGGTTAACGCATATCATCATGGCGAACCAGAGCTTGTCGAAACCGAGCGCATCACCGACCGGTGTTATTATGGGAACGATGATGAACAGAATTCCCAGCCAGTCAATGAAATAGCCCAGCAGGAAGACGACGAACATGATGATGGCGAAGATGCCCCACTTGCCACCGGGAGCGGCCAGAATGATCTCTTTTACGATATCGCCGCCGCCGCCGCGCATAAATACGCCGACGAAGGCAAAAGCGGTGGCACCGACCAGGAGTACCATGCCGGTGACCTTTATCGTCTCGGTCATGGTATCTTTAAGGACCTTAAAGTTAAACCTGCGGTAAGCTATGGCCATGATTGTGGCGGCGAGGGAACCGACGGAGGCAGCCTCGGTGGGGGTAGCGATACCCATGAAAATACTCCCCAGCACGGCCAGAATAAGTACCAGTGGCGGCAGCATGGAGACGAGCAGGTCCCAGGTTTTCTTTGCCCAGGGGACTGCCCTATCCTCAACGGGAACGGGAGGCGCCAGTCCTTTCTGGATGAAACAGCGTATGGCGATGTAGGTGCAATATAGACCGGAAAGGAGGAACCCGGGGATAAAGGCGGCAAAAAACAGCTTGCCTACCGAGATTGCTGCCATCGGCCCGTATATCACCAGCATGATGCTCGGGGGAATCAGTATGCCCAGGGTGCCGCCGGCACAGGTGGCGCCGCAGGCCAGAGCTTTATCGTAACCTCGCTTTATCATGGCGGG
>Ga0111146_1020_pt1 | contig 13326 bp, 5 predicted proteins | sample DeeMarSeWOR28_12_FD_80395 | JGI IMG/M metagenome (GOLD analysis project Ga0111146, IMG submission 80395) | Dehalococcoidia bacterium SG8_51_3 | reverse complement strand
CGGGCCGCAAGATATGGGCTTTAACGAACACGTAAAGCCTGCTCTGAACACTGGCATTAGATGCGTTTCTAAAGAGTCCTCCAAGAAGAGGAAGATCACCGAGTATGGGTACTTTCCCCCCGCCTTTACTTTGGGTAGTCTTTTCCAGTCCGCCGAGTATTATCGTTTTCCCGTCCGGGACAGTCACAATCGTCTGGACATTGCTTGTGCGGGTATCGAGAGGCTTGGGAAATTCTTCGTCTCCGATACTCACAGTCTTCTCTCCCGCTAAATCAAAATCAGTCCTGTTAAGAGCAATCGTGAGTTGGAGCTGGTCACCTTTGCTGATATGAGGTTGAATCGTAAGCTCGATACCTGCATTATAAGGCTTAAAAGTGACCGATGTGTCGGGGGAATACTGCTGGTTCGTCGTGGATGTGGCAGTTGTGGGTATATACTTGGTTTGTTTTTCGGCAATGTATATAGTGTCTTCAGTTGTAATAGTTCCTTCTTCATTATCATTGACAAGCAGCTTCGGTCTTGCAAGTACCCTACCATAACCTCTGTATTCCATAATCTTAAACAAGGCCTGGACTTGGCCTTTTGCTAAAAATCCCTGCCCGCCGGCACCCGGATAATTACCCAGGCCTGCACCCGTATTTATTGCTTCGCCTATAGTGTTTCTGGAAAATTCTGAGAGAAAGGCATTTTGACTCTCAGCAAAATATTGCATTGTATCTGCACCGGGTACGATTTGCGAAATTATATCAAGGTCATAGGCAAACTCATCATCACGGGTGACTTCGACCAAAGTGCAATCAAGCAGCACCTGCGGTCGATACTGGTCAAGCTCTTCGATGAGCGAACTGATCCACTGCTGGTTCTTTTTGCTGGCGTAAACGATAATTGAATAAGTCTTCGGATCGGGGACGATGAAGATGTCCTCTTCTATTTTCTTCCTCGTTGTTGTCCTTACGACCTTCGAGTCCGCTCCGCCCTGTTGTTGTTCTGTGACGGTTTCCTGAATAAGCTTTTCGAGGACGCCGGCGAGTTCCTCCGGGTCCTGATTTTCGAGAGGGTATATGACGTAGGGATTGGCTTTATCTTCCTGCGAGTTGTCCACATAACCGATAATCGTGGCTATCTGGACGTGCTGCTCGGCCGTAGCATTGACCAAAAGCGAATTCGTCGGCTCAATGATAACCACCTGGGGCTCTTCCGTAAGGGGCTCTTCTATCGCAGCAGTCGAGGTTGTGGGAGCTGCTCCCGGAGCACCGGTCGTTGTTCGGGTTCTAATAATGCCCAGCTCGCTGAGCTTGTTCCTTACTTCCTCGGCATCGACAAACTGAATTTCATACAGCCGCAAAGTCCGTAGATCCTTCTGTTCCACATCAAGGGTATCTATCAGTTCCTCGACAACAGCCAATTGCTCTTCAAGACCTATCATCAGGATGCGGTTTGTTCTTTCGTCGGCATCCAGATACACAGTGGGCTCTGTCGTCTTGGCAGTAGGAGTCGTTGGAGTAGTTGGTCGAGTAGGTATGGTGCGGGTTGGAGGTCTCACTCCGGGCCTTGTCGGCGTTGTCGGCAGTGTCTGTATTGTTGTAGCTGTCGTTGCAGACACGGTAATGGATACAGTACCTAACTGCTCGGCAAGTGTTTTGACCTTTGCTGCAAGTGTCGACGCCGTAGTATACTCCAGCGTTCTAAACCTGAACTTCTTCTCTTCACCCGGTACGTCAATCAGCTCAACCAGCCTTTCTATACGCTCCATACGGTAGGCGTACTCGGATATGATAAGAATCTGTAACTCGGCAATAGGCGAGAAGCTTAAACCAAGTTTCATACCGGTCAAAAGATTTTGCACGCTGGTTGTATCTATATGTTTTAGCCTGAAGATCTGGGTTATAATCACATCGCCGGCCTGAATCCCGGGCTTGTTCGGATCTATTATAGGAGCGTCAATACTGTCAACCTTTTGAAGAGGAACAATAATTATATGATCAATCCTGCGGACCGTAGCAAATCCCTTGAACCTCAACACAGATTCGGTCAGAGGATACAAATCCTTGACCTTAATAGGTCCCTGCAGTACGAGGTGAACCTCGCCTTTTAATCCTGTTATATCAGCAGGGTCGTACATATAGTTCAGACCGAGGTATTTACCAACCAAATCCAGCAAATCGATTACGTTAATCTTCGGGGGCAAATTCAGATCAAGCATGTCATTGCCATTTGCGATATGTGCCGGCTCATAGGGCCCTCTTGCTCTAATCGGCTCGTCAACTTTTTCTTCTGTTTTTGGTTCCTCAACAACTTTCTTTGCGTTGGGGTCCTGTTGCAAAACGCCGGTAACCTGATTTGGCTCCTCAACCTCGACAACCATCGGCTCCGGAACATCATTAGGTTCCCGCCTCGCCGGCAATTTGGTAGAAACCTTCTCGGCTGCTGGTTTAACAGGCTCCGGCTTCTCGACTTCCTTTGCAGGCTCAATAACCTTTTCATCCGGCTGCTCCGGTACAACAGGAGCCTCATTCGGCTCGCTCTTCTCTGCTGGAGCTACAACCTTGACCGGCTCGACAACCGGTTCATTCGGCTCCGGTTTCTCGACTTCCTCCACAGCCTCGACTGCCGGTTCATTCGGCTCCGGTTTGTCGGGGATGGGCCTGGTCATTTCGGCCATCTTTTGCTCGGCCTCGGCAAGTGAATCAAGAAGATTATCGAAAAGACCCTTCGACTGGGCTTGATTTGCATCAATGTCGCCCTGTTCGGACTTTGCTGAACCGTTTCTGTGATTAAGCTCGCTTTTCACTTTTTCAAGCTCGGCCTTTACTCTTTCAAGCTCCGTCTCCGAGATCAAATCCGTTTTCACTTCATCCTTCCGGTTTGGCTCGCTCGGTTCTATCGGTTTGGTCTCTGTCAAAACCTCGGCTTCCACTTTTTCAGGCTGTTTAATGCCGCTGTATCTGCCGATAGTCTCAACAATCTTGTCAATCAGGTCTGCGGGCGCTATTGCCACTACAGAACCATCGTGGATATCTATAATGGCTTTGGTCTTATCGGCACCAAGGGGCGGATTGGAGAATGTGCCGATTAAGATATCCCCCATCGCTGCCGCAATCTGCTCATTCAGGGGCAGATTCCCGGCCGCTGCTTCGGGAAAAATCGATTTCATAACATATGGCCTCTCGCTATCAACAATCTTTAAAATAGCACTAGCCTTGACGAGCTGGCGCGGCGAGGCCGTTACTAAAATCATATCGGTAGTAGGTAGTTGCGACACCGTGCCGAGTTTGGCATCGGAAAGGTATTTCTTGGCCTGCTCCACCGTTATGTGTTTGAAGGCAAAAACCCTGTATCGCGGCTCTTCACCACCTGAGTTCTTCTCCGCAGCCAAAAGACAACTGCCGGCAAACAAAAAAGTTATCGCTAAAATAAAACTGAAGTTTCTGATATGGCTTAGTTTCGCAGGCATAAGACCTCCTTAGATTGACGAATTGCCAATCTTTGCGTTTCTAAAAACGCGATTTCCATAGTTACTGAGCATTCCAGTTTAAATTAATCCTTCCTTGGAAGCCCTTACGGCCCCATATATAAATACACACTGAAATATCAAAGTTAGAGCACACCAAGCACCCTACATCACATACTAATTCAGACACATAAAATGCCTAAAAGTTCCTCAGATTTGCCGCAAAAAACGCGAATTTACCGAACTTAAGCCCGATAAAAACCAGACACAAAATAAAGAAAAAACATCACCACAATAAAAAGAAAAAAACTAATTTAAGTCCGAAAAAAATTGGATTTATACTTCCGAAGTGCTGATAGAGCCGGTCATTAAGCAATCTCAAACTGCAATTACCCTGGAGCAAATTGCAGACACTTGCCGTGTGCCGGCTCTTTCTAAAAAATATAGAGTTGAATTGGTTGGCGGGACTTATCAGTAAAAACTAATTACAGGTCCTAAGGCCCCAGACACTATTACCGGGGCGGCCTTCTTGGCGGAAGTCTTCTTGGAGGCACTGTTCGCTTCGATGACGGCGGCGGCGGTGGCGGCTGCGAAACCCCTGACTTCTGAATCTTCAAATTCTTGGCACGTTCCGGATCATTCTGAACGCCTCGTAATTCTTTCCCCAAACGGTCCAATCTCCTCGCCTCATTAGTAGTTATTCGCATAGCCTCAAAATCGACAATGGCTTCCTGTAGTGCCGCCTTTTCTTCCTCGCTCTGGTCCCCACTTTCCTGCATAGCCTTCAAATCCTTGATGAAATCTGCCAACACAGCATCCTGCTCGGCTTCACTCATCTCCGGTACCCCACTGACTGCCCTGGTTTGAACAGTACGCGGAGGTGCGGCAGCAGCCGCTGCCGACTTAGCTGCAATGGCCCTGTCAGCAGCACTGGGTGTAGGTGTAGGTAAAGTCGGTATCACACTCGTCTGCACAGACGCAGTGCTCGTTATAGTGGAAGACAATCCCGGCATAACAGAAGTGGATTTGGAAGTTTCATCGTTCTTAAGAAGACTCTTTTTCGGCGCTCTGGCCACCACAAGGGTATCCAGTCTGTCATGGTCTTGAACAATGACAGAACCGTCTTTGACCTCCTGAATAAGCAAATGGGACACTCTGTCCCCCTGCCTGACCCAGTATAATCCCTTGCCCGGCTCATCAATGTAGGCCAGCGACAATTCCGGACGGGATGCATAATAAGAGGTACCGATAAGGGTAAATTTGGGAGAGACAGGCCCTCGAGGTCCGGGTATTACAGGAGCCTGTGTACGAACCACAGGCGTTTGAGCCGGCTTCGGTATCGGCGCATGTTGTGGAGGATTGAGATACAAACCAAAAACACCCGCCTGCCTGACAAGCGGCGAGACCTGATTTCCAGGCCTCTTTTTATTTCCTTTGGCTTCTTTAAACCTCTCTATCGCGCCGGGAGAGCTGAGAAATTTCTCGATCTCTTCGTCGCCCCAATCACCATAAACCACTGGAAAAGCAAGCACACCAACAGCCAAAATCGCCGCTATAAAAGTTGTTATCCGTAAAGTCTTTACCATAATCCGTTTCCTATATCCGGCTTTTCGCTTTAGTTCCGGCTATTCACAAATCACGGTTTATAGCCCACTACTGCCTATTTTATTTGACATCACCCACGGCCTTTGGTTCCCTCCAATGAATTATTTTTTCAAAATAAACCGCTTCACTGCCGGCATAATCGGCGCTGTTTTCAGGCGTATGGCAATCAATGCAATCCATCTTAGGTACGGTGGTTTTCGTCTCGCCCAGGCTTTTAATATGCTCCGAGCCGGGCCCGTGGCAGACTTCACAGCCGACATCCTTCAAATCAGCGGTCTCCTGCTCCGAAAAAAAACCGCCTTCATGTTTCAAACCGACAACATGACAGCCCACACATTCGGGATCAACTTCCGAACCTTCTCTTTTGAGCGTTTCATATGCATGGGCATGGGATTTGGCGCTCCACTTTTCATATTCATACTCATGACAACCCTTACAGGACCTTGAACCTGTATATTCCAAACCGCCCGGCAGGAAAAACCGGGGTACGTTCGCCAGAAGATTGGCCCCTCTAACAAGCTGCTGATACTGCTTGTACAATTCTACCAGAGATTCTTCCGGCTGCAGGTCTTCTTTAACCTCTATAGTACTGAAAGTAAGTTTAGGTTTGCCTTTGTCCCTGGCAGGTTTAATCTGCAATTTGCATATATACTTCCCGAAGCGGCCTACCGAGATAACCAAAGGTTTTTTACCCGGGGCAGACAATAAGGCCGGCTCATCCGATTCAGCAGGACAAATCAGACAATCTACATCCGCCTCCTTCGCAATAGTCTTAATAATGCCGTCTGTACAGCGATTCAGAATGAGAATGTTAACCGTTTGATGACCTGATTCGCTTGTAAAAAGCCTCTCAATCTGCTCTTTGGATACCGTTTCCGCATCAAAAGCAGCAATCGTTACTGCTACCTTATTGTCTTTCAACAAAAACTTCTTGGTAAACTTTGCGGGTATATTCGCATCGGTTGACCTCTGCGATGTGATGATATTAAAAAACGAGCCGATATCCTCCTTCAATCCAAGATTTTCAACAATTGCTGTATCTTCTTCGGTCAAATTGACAAGATCATAATCGAGCAGGCCAAACGCCCGCATCATTATATCGAACTTAATAAGGTCCTGCTCCCCGTCACTTTCTACAAACAAACCGGTATCGACAATCATTCTCCTCTGTGCCGGCACCGTGTTAAAGACCGCCGGGCGTCTGTCAAGTCCCCCAAGCTGTCCGCCGCTGCAGCCGCAGGGCTTCAAAGCACCAAGTCCATTACCGGTTAAAAAAATAGAAATTACATCGGCTTTGTTGGCAGGCTCTGAAACCAACATGCACGAGGCCGCGACCGTCAATACAAAAGTACAAGTCACTAACCGTAGCATAGCCACGTTCACCTTTATCAACTGTCCTTTTTAGGTGTTTTTCGAGCAAAGATTCCATAACAGGTAATCTGCATCATCTGGCCGCCTTTGAGTTTCACGGAAAACACATCAGTGAACACCCTCCTTGTAGACTCGAGGGTCGGTGGTGTTATTTCCAGCTCGAACAGATACCCGTTGCTAATCTTCTCCTTTTTCAAAACTTTAACAGCGCCTTTCTTTGATGTTGCGGATTCAATCTCGAATTCCTCGTTATAGTTGCTGAATATCCGGACCTGCTTTGTTACCGGCTTTTGCGGTTCAGCTTCTCGAACATAAACTACCCGCGGATCAACCTTAAATTCCGCCAGTGTATCAAAAATAATGTCGACCTTTTTGCACAGGGGATGTGTCAGGCCAATCTCAACCTGGCCTTTCAGCCCTTGCCTCAACTTTTCCGGATCGATAACCGGCTTCAAAACAAATTTTGTATCCTTCAAATTAGGATCGAAATCGGCAGTTATGGAATCGCCTGTCGATTTAAAGCTCGATATCGAAAATTTCCGATTGTCACGGCTGGTAAGCGTGATCTCCGGGCAGCCGGAATTCTCCCCCTTAAGTAAAAGATTCAGTCTCTCAGGCTGATAGTCGACTTTCAATGCAATCTTTGCCTTAAGAGTCAAAATCACTTTCGGTTTTGCCTTATCGTTGCTGCTCACCTCGATGCGCTTCGATGTCGAACCGGGCTTGCTGCCCGCTCGAAACACTACCTTCAATACCCCGCTTTCGCCAGGAGCATATTCCTTCTTGGTCAGTTCGGTGACAGTACAACCACAGGGTGCATACACTCTGGTTATTCTCAACAGGGCATTTCCGGTATTTTTGAATTTGAACTCACAATTATTCCTTGTGTTCGTACCTACCTCGCCAAAATCATGTATCAGACTCTCGAATGTAATCTCCGGGCCCGATTTATCAACTTTTGTAGAGGTCTCAGCTTCCACTGACTCCTGTTTTTCCGGCAATTGGGCTGCTGCGGTCGTAGGATTCTGGGATTTCGCTTCAGCTACTACGGGCCTGGAATCGGCTAAAACCGGCTTGGACTCGGCTACAGTTGATTTTGACGCGTTCGCTTCTCCAAGCTGTTCCTGACAGCAAACTTGCAACAGCAAAACACAACCAACAAAAAACAAAATCACGTATTTTTGAAAGCAACTATATTTCATATCATTATCTCCAAATTAATATATGGCCTAACCGTCCAAACAATCAAAACATATATTTTAACACAAAAAATGCCCTTATGCAATGTTTTTTTCGATCCTTATAGACAAAGAAATTAACTGCCGGACATGCATCACCGTTATAGGTTATTATTCGGTTAAAGTAATAACATAAGGGCGGACTCTCGTAAGAAGACCGCCCTTGTGTTTTTTCTCATCACCTTATCGTTATCACTGTGAAGAGCTAACTATCCTGATGTTATCGGTACCGTAAAAATACTCGCCGGATATGAATCTCCCTACGACAGTTATCTCCACATCGTCATTACCCTGCGTTGCAGCAAAAAGCTCAGTCCTATCAAATACGGCACGAATTTTCACTCCGCCCTTCCCCGTTTCGTCCGATGGAAAGAGCTTTTGCTCATTCGCCTCGATGCCTCCAGGATAAAGAACCAGCAGTTCAGTCATATCGATATCACCATCGACAACTGGCTCCGACAAACACATCACCGCAAAAATCTTCCGACTTCTTGCATTGCGATTAATTCTATGCGGCTGAACAAGAAGCTCACCTTGCATGGTCGAAATAGCCTCATACGCACCCATATCAAAATCTTCCAGTTCGCCGTTATTATCAACGCCCGGAAAATCAAACGGCCTGATAGCACCGACAATATCTTCATAAACGCCAGCATCAATACCTGCGTCAAGACACAGCGAGCCGGCCCGCAGACGATAATCGCCTTCAACCCAGACACCATCTGTATCCCAATGCCCCGGCTCAACAAACAACGGATCGGCATCGACGTTACCCTCACCAATCCAGCCGCCCTGTACATCGCTATAAGTTATCGTGACAGTTGAGCCGTCATTGTTCCAAATTTCATTGCCGCCGTCCCAGAGGATACAGTTAGTCATTTCAACTCTGCTCGGATTCTGCTGCTGATAAGAATCGCATGCAATAGAATTACCATTGTTCGCAGAGTTGTCTGCAAGGGTACAGTGGATTATTTTCACGTCACTTTCGTCGCAGATATATATCACCCCGCCGGAATCCGCCGTATTACCACTCAGGATGCAGTTATTCAATCCTGCATAACTCTCACCTCCACTGTATACCGCACCGCCGTTTATCGCTGTATTGCCGCTCAGCGTACAGTCAATCAATGTCGAACCTCCCTCGTCGTCGTATATAACGCCTCCCTCAGTCGCCCAGTTACCGGTTAAGTCGCAGTTTTCAAGTATAATGGAAGAATCGTTGTTATATACGACGCCGCCTTTTTCAGCGTTGTTGCCGGTGAAGGTACAGGTAGTCGGTAATGGGACACAATCGGCACCGTATATCGCACCGCCAAGCACGGCACGGTTACTAATAAAGGTGCAGTTGTTCATAGGCGGACTGCCGTCATAGTTGGCCATAGCCCCGCCTTTGTATGATGATACGTTGTCGACAAAGGTGCAGTCAATAAGGGTCGGCCGGCCGTCTCCATTGGCCAGGCCACCGCCCCAGTTGGAGAAGTTTCGGCTGAACGTACACTTGATTAGCATCGGCCAACCGCCATCGTTGTCCATCCCGCCGCCACTGTATCGAGCCGAATTTTCAGTAAAGGTACAGTTAATTAATGTCGGAGAACCGAGCCTGTTGTACATCCCACTTCCATAACCGTGCTCTTCGGCGTCCGGATACTGGCCGTTGGCATTTCCTCCGGTGATAGTAAAACCATCCAGGATAGTATTCGGACCTCCGTAATAGCCAATGTCCATGGCCGTCACGACATGATAGCAGTTGTCGACTCGACTGGCCTCAGTCAGCAAATCACAAGGATCGTTGACTTCTACATCATCGCCGTTCATATCACCGCTGAGGACGGTTTTATACGCATCGATATCTCGTGCATCCGGGTCCGGCTCACCGAAACCGGCATAACCACCCTTAATCGTCACCCCGTTCTTGAGCTGGAAGGTCTCGATTCGGCCCAGATTCGGCCTGTCACTCAATACAAACTGATCGGGTTTATAGGTCCCCTCAGCAACCCTAATTTCGTCTCCGACTGAAACAATCATAAGGGCATCCTGAAGGTAATTGTAGGCATCGGCCCAGGATGAGCCGTCATTGGCGCCCGTGGCATCTATATCAACGAAAAACACAGCCCGGCTCTCATACGCCCCCATATCCACGATGCCGCCTCTGATGCGAGGATTCCCATCGAGGTCCGTTGTCAATGATGGTGGAACAGAAAGGTTATCACCTGCATCGATGCAGGCCGAACCGTCAAGCAAATGATAGTTTTCGCCGGAGGCATCAACAAAAAGCGGATCAATATCGATATTGCCTTCGCCCGGCCAGCCACCGTTGATGTCACTATACGTGATCGTGATTATTGAGTCATTGTTGTTCAATATCTCATTGTCTCCATCCCAGATTATGGAATTTATAATTTGAACATCGCTAGGTCCGGGAGTACCATACGGAGAATCAAAAGCCAGGGCGTTTCCATTGTATGCCGAATTATCAGCAAAGGTACAGTTTCTTATATCGCCACTAATGTCGTAGAAATTGCATATTGCAGCCCCGTAGTCCGCCAGGTTCGATCCAAACGTGCAGTTGTTGACAGTTAGTCTGGCCCTCCAGCCCATGCTAAATACTCCTCCGCCGTTGTTGCCTGCGACGTTAGCACCGAATGTACAGTTTGTTAATGTTACACTACAACCACTGATGTTTGACATGGCACCGCCATTTTCACCTGCCTGGTTTCGGCTGAAAGCACAGTTGATGAACGTAGGGTTGCACTCTTCATCGTCCCTGGTGTTGCAAACACCGCCGGCATCGTCGTCGGCAAAGTTGTCGCTGAATACGCAGTTTGTCAGGACAGGATCACTGTCATAGTTGAACAATCCACCGCCGTCAGGCGCCGAGTTTTCACTAAAGGAGCAGTTGACCATGATAAGGTCACTGCGGTCGATGTACATTGCCCCTGCCTTGTAATCAGCGGTATTTCGGGTGAACGTGCAGTTTTCAAGAGCAGAATTGCTAAGAGAGTAGTAGGCCGCGCCGGCTTCACTACCTGCATGGTTATCACTAAAAAAGCAGTTGGTCAGTGTCGGCCGGCTGTAGTAGTTATTGTACACACCAGCTCCGTCGCCGGCCCGATTTCGGGTAAATGTGCATCCCGCCAGCCTGGGGCGGCTTCCCTCATGGTTGTAAATCCCTCCACCGTTTACTGCGCGGTTTCCAGTGAAAGTACAGTTATTTATTGCGGGACTGCCCGGGTAATTTAACAATCCACCTCCCCGGTTTTTTTGATCAAAGCCATCTGCATTTCCGGCCGTGATAGTGAAGCCGTCAAGCACAGATGTCTGGTCGGTCCCGCTGCCCGTGACCACATGGTAGCTGTTTTCATCATTGTTCGCAAAGTCCGGTCCATCATCGCCATAAAGGTCACCACTTAAGACCGTTTCATACAACTCTATATCCCGTACATCCGGATCAGGTTCGCCAATACCGGCGAAGCCGCCCTTAATAACAACGCCATTTTTGAGCTGGAAGGTGGCTGTCCTGTCCGGGGGGGGTGGTGGAACCGGAGGTTCCGGCGGAGGAGGAGATGGAGGCAGCAAAACAGGCTCGTGTGACCGATAAACGCCCTGCGCCACACGGATCTCGTCACCGCTTGATGCGCCCGTCAGAGCCTCACGAAGATACTTGAAAGCTGTCATCCAGCTTGACCCGTCGTAAACAGGCCCCTGCGCATCAGCATCCACATAAACGATTTTTCCTGCAGCCGTGTAAGTACCTATTAACAAAAAAACCGACATTACCAACAAATTCCTAAGACTGCTAATACGCATTTGTAATCCTCCTAAAAAATCCGTTAACACTTACCGTCCTCCAGCCAATGGGCCACCATAAGTGCAAAATCCTTGAAATTGAAAATGCAGTCGCCGTCTATATCTCCTGCAACGATTGTTTCACAAGCCAGCTCACCAAAATACGATTTGCTGGACTCGCCTGTGTCACCGTAACGTAATATAATCTGCATATTCAACTACTCAATACCCGCCAGCCAGTTTTCGACAAATACATGAAGGTCCGGCATATTGATGGAACTATCATTAGGAATGCCTATGTCACAAGCGGGATTCCATTGAGCATCTTCAGGGCCGGTCAACCAGGCCAATGCAAATATGGCAAAGTCGCCAAAATCCACCTTGCAATTATAATCAAAATCGCCCATATAAGCATAGTTAAACTCGTAGGTGCCCATGTCCACGATGCCGTTGTCGTCACAATCGCCATCTATAATCCTCGGGTGACCGTCCAGGTCAGTGTCCACCTCGACGGGTATTGCAGCGTTGTTGCCGTTGTCGATACAGGGTGAACCTTCCATCAGCCGCAGGTTGTCATCCTCAGTGCCGACCACGTTGTCAGGCCCGTCAGCATCCACGAACATCGGGTCATCCCCGATGTTGCTGATTCCACCTAAAGTGCCGCTCCAGCCCTGCACGCAACAATAGTTTATTACCGGAATGCTGCTTATATAGTTACAAATCTGAGCCGACTCATCAGTCGGCCCACCGTCCGTATTGCCCCACAGTATACAGTTTGTCAGCGTCGGATTGCTATAGAATCTATTATAGATCCCACCAGCTTCGTTTGCCGCCGAGTTGGAGCTGAACGAGCAATTGACCAGGAGTGGGCTGGAGTACTCCGAGTTGTGTATACCACCTCCCATGTATTCCGTAGAATTGCCGATGAAAATGCAGTTAATCAGTGTGGGACTACTTCCTTCTGGGGGGCCAAAACCCGAATTACCCATCCCACCGCCTCCACCATCACCGAAGTTACCTAAGAATATACAGTTGGTCATCTCTGGAGAGCTTTCCCAGTTGCATAATCCACCCCCCAACGTGGCAGACGCGTTTTTGATGAACCTACAGTCGGTTATTATTGGCTTGCACTCACCGTCACCATGTTCATAGTTGAACATCCCGCCCCCGCCGAATTCGACTGCCGAGTTGCAAAAAAACGTGCAACAGATAACCTTTGGATTGCACAGGTAATCATGCCCATTATTGAACATCCCACCGCCGACGCCTGTGTAATCACCGAACGAACCGTTGGCATTGCCGGCGGTGATACTGAAACCATCCAGGACGGCCGTCTCGTCGATATTGATATTGGTAACGACATGGTAGCTGTTTTCCGACCGGGTCGCCTCGGTCAATAAATCGCAAGGGTCGTTCACAGCTACGTCGTTGCCGTCGAGGTCTCCGCTCAGAATGGTCTCGTATTTTTGAATATCCCGTATATTGGGGTCCGGCTCTCCGAAGCCGGCGTAGCCGCCCTTGATGGTAACGCCTTTCTTGAGTTGAAACGTTGCTTCGCGGTCGCCTGTCCCGGTTGGATTGTCAGTATCTTCATCAGGTTTATAAATGCCTTCTGCCACCCGGATTTCATCGCCGTACTTTGCATCAGATAAGGCATCCTGAAGGTAGTTGAACGCGTCCGCCCAGTTCGTGCCGTCATTCGCACCTGTTGCATCGGCATCCACATAGATTGTTACCGGAAAGTTTGCTTGTAGTGGGGCAAAATAATAAATCGGCGGCTTGGGCCCGCCTTCCCTCTCAGTGGTGGTGTAGTACCCTTTGCCATCGGCATCGAAACAAATTGCCTCACCATTTACTTCCGAAGGACACGGCAAT
>Ga0111146_1045_pt1 | contig 13532 bp, 6 predicted proteins | sample DeeMarSeWOR28_12_FD_80395 | JGI IMG/M metagenome (GOLD analysis project Ga0111146, IMG submission 80395) | Dehalococcoidia bacterium SG8_51_3 | reverse complement strand
ACCTATACTTCCTTTCATGGAAAGCGGCAGGCCGATAACAACCATCCCCACCTGGTTCTGGTCGATGATAGCAACAATAGCACTGATATCTGACGAATCGTCAGTGCGGCCGATAATGGTAAGCGGGCTGGCCAGTATGCCCTGGGGGTCGCTCATCGCCACCCCAATCCACCGGTCCCCGATATCTAAACCCAGTCTGCGCGTCTCTGCCACCCCCGTATCAATGAGCTGCTCTAAACCAAACTCTTTACCAGCCGAAGGGCTTCATCCAGCTTTTCCTTGTGCTTGCCCCCGGCCTGGGCCAGGTTCGGCTTGCCGCCACCGCCACCGCCGGCCACTTTGGCCACTTCCCTGACAATCTTGCCGGCGTCATAGCCCCGGGAAACCAGGTCTGGAGTTACGGCCGCCAGAAACACCGGCCTGCCTTCCGAGATGGTGCCCAGAACCAGAATGACGCTCTTCAGCTTATCCCGGATGAAGTCGGCCATTTCCCGCAGTATCTCCACCCGCGAAGAAGGCACCCGCGCAACGAGTACCTTCACCCCTTTTATCTCCTCAACCTGGCCGAGCAGTGACTCCGTCCTCAGCTTGGCCAACTCTCTCTCCAGGGCTATTCTCTGCCGCTGCTCTGTTTCAAATGCAGTCGCGGTACTGGCCACTTTTTCTTCGATTTCATCAGGTAGCGTGTGCACCAATTTCGCGATGTGCTCAAGGCTGGCAAAACGTCTGTTTACAAACTCCTCCACCCCCCTGCCTGTGACCGCCTCAATGCGGCGCAGTCCGGCGCCGATGCTGCTCTCGGCCACTATCTGAAAGAAACCGATGTTACCGGTAGAGCTTACGTGGGTGCCCCCGCAGAGCTCCGAGCTTATAGGCGGCTGGCCAATGCGCAGCACCCGGACCGCGTCACCATATTTCTCGTCGAAGAGGGCGATGACGCCCTCTGATATCGCCTGCTTGTAGGGCAATTCCTCGTCGTAAACGGGCAGGTTCTGGCGGATTTTCTCGTTGACCAGGCGCTGCACCGACTCTATCTCTTCTCGCAACATGGCGTTCAGGTGGGAGAAGTCAAAGCGGAACTGGTCAGGTGTCACGAGCGAACCTCTCTGCTGCACATGCTCGCCGAGGACGCTGCGCAGCGCGTGCTGAAGCAGGTGGGTGGCAGTATGGTTACGGGCAATGTCAAGACGCCTGGCTTCATCCCCCTCGGCCTCGACCTCGTCGCCCACTGCCAGGCTGCCATCGCTGACCTGCCCCTGATGGACGATGATATCTGGTGGAATCCTGATAGTATCGGTAACAGTGAAATGCCCGGAGGCCCCGCGAATCTGGCCAGCATCGCCCACCTGGCCACCCATCTCACCGTAGAACGGCGTCGTTTCCAGAACCAGACTTGCGCTCTGACCTTTTGTCACGGTGTCCACGGTATTGCTATCAACCAGTATATCTATTACCACCGACCGGTGCTTTAAATCATGGTAGCCAACAAACGGAGTTGCCTCGTAAGAACGGGACAAGGACGTCAGTTTTGACGCCACTCCCCTGCCGGAAGCCGTCAGCTCTGCCTTTCGCGCCCTCTCTCTTTGCTTCTCCATCTCCTGCTCGAAACCAGCTTCGTCTACCGTCATACCTCGCTCACGGGCAATCTCTCGCGTGAGCTCAATGGGAAAGCCGTGCGTATCGGAGAGCTTGAACGCCTGTTTCCCTGATATTTCACTCTTTCCCTTTTTTGCCAGGTCGGCGGTTATGCCGTCAAGCAGTTCCAGACCAGTGCTGAGCGTTTCCTCGAACCTTGTCTCCTCAACATCAATGAGTTTGAGAATAAAGTCCTGTCGCTGCTCTATCTCCGGATAGACATGTCCCAGGTGCTCAATTGATGTCCTGGCCATTTCGGCGAGGAATGGTCTGTCCAGCCCCAGCCTGCGACCAAAGAGTGCCGCCCGGCGCAACAGCCGCCGCAGGACATATCCCCTGCCTTCGTTGCTGGGTATAACTCCGTCACCAATCAGGAAGGTGATGCCCCGTCCGTGCTCGGCAACCACTCTCATAGCAACATCAGTCTCTTTATCAACTCCGTACTTCTTCCCGCACAGCGCCGAGATACGCTCCAGCAGGGGGACAAACAGCTCGGTCTGGTAAATCGACGTCTGGCCGGTGACCGCCGCCACCGTTCTTTCCAGTCCCATGCCGGTGTCAATGTTCGGCTTGGGCAGCGGCGTCCGGTTTCCGTTTTCGTCCTGGTTATACTGGGTGAAGACCAGGTTCCATATCTCGGAAAAGCGGCCGCACTCGCAGTTCGGCTTGCAGTCAGGCTTGCCGCAGCCAACATCCTCGCCGAAGTCGTAGTGCAGTTCGCTACAGGGCCCACAGGGTCCCGTATCGCCCGCCGGCCCCCAGAAGTTGTCCTTTTCACCGAACCTGAGGATTCTATCTTCAGGTACGCCTATGCTCTTCCAGTACTGGAATGATTCGTCATCATCAAGGTATATCGTGGCCCAGAGCCGCTCCGGGGGCAGTTTCAATCGCTCGGTGACGAACTCCAACGCCCAGGCAATTGACTCTTTCTTGAAATAATCGCCGATGCTGAAGTTACCCAGCATCTCGAAAAAGGTAAGGTGGCTGGCATCACCGACCGATTCTATATCGGTCATGCGGAAACACTTCTGGCATGAGGCAAGGCGGGGATTGGACGGGATGGCCCTGCCCAGATAGTAGTCCTTGAACTGCACCATGCCGGCACTGGTGAAGAGGAGAGTGGGGTCACCATGCGGAATGAGAGAAGCGCTTGGAATGATATCATGCCCTTTCTCAGCAAAAAAATTCAAATACGCATCTCTTAACTCGTCGCTGGTCATCAATAACTCCTGACGCAAAACCGAAGAACGGTTGATTACTTGATTTTAGGCGTAAGATGCCGTAGCTGTCAAACGAAGCTCACGCTGCCTGAGCCTTTGCTCCCTGACAAAGCTCAGCGATTAATATATTCAGGGCAAGCCCGGCTTTATATCTGCCCGTCTTTATGGCCAGATCAGTCTCCAGAAGCCTGTGATATACCTCTTTCAGCCGTGCCAGCGTGTACCGGCTGGCCTGCTCCAGTGTCCGCCGCAGGATGAACGGTGAAGTCATCTCAAGCCGACCCATTATTTCCGCCTCAGGTCGTCGCTGGCTTTTAAGCTCTTTCACACGGACAACAAGTCGCAGCTGACTGGTCAGCATAACCAGTATATAGGCTGGAGAGGCCCCCTTTTGCATGAGCTGCTCGGCCAGCTTCTCAGCCATCCCTCCCCTGAACTCAAGGATAGCATCAATCAGATTAAACACACTGCCTTCCTGAACATAACTCACCACCTGCCTGACATCATCGGCCTCAATCTGCCTGCCTCCGGTAAATAAGACCAGCTTGTCAATCTCACTGGCCATCACCCAGAGATTGCTGCCGACGTAACTGGTCAGCAGGCCAATTGCCGACTGGGATATGCTGCCGCCGCTTTCCGCCACCCGCTTATTTATCCACTGGGTTAATTTATCCCTTTCCAGCAGCGGAAACGCCCTCACTTTTACCCTTGCCGAGAGCGCGCCAAGCAGAGGATTCTTACTGCTTATTTTGCCGTCCACCAGCACCGCCACGGTGCTATTAGGTATAGTCACCAGATAATCGGCCAGAGACTGGTGTTCACTCTGCCGGCTTGAGACACTGGCGGCCTTTTTGCGCCGTCCGGACTTCGCCCTGGCTTCAAAGCGTTCCAGCAGACCCTGAATTATAACCAGTCGCTTCTCGGCGAGAAAGGGCATGGCCTCGGCCACGGACCTGAGCTGGTCAAGGGTTGCCTGTGGCGCTTCGAGCACGGTTGTATTAGTAGCCAGCGCCGTCTCATCACCGATGGTTCTTTTTATTTCGTCGAGCGCCTGCTGCCGGGAATAATCATCTTCGCCATAAAGGATGTAGAGCAAAGGACAGCCTCTCCGCCAATATTTGTCCCCCAATTTTACCATAACCGAATATCCTATTGAGAAATTGTCGTACAAAGAGTAGACTTTATATCAGTTAAACGATATCCGGTTGCTACTGCTTAAGCAAAGAGGTGCACGAATGTCGGAAAGACCTGACGAACTGAAGAGGCTGAGCGAAATCGCCGCTGACATGAAGCTGCCGGCCGATATCAGGAGAAAAGCCATAGAACAGATGGGGGTTATTTCCACCCATGAGGCCTTGCTTGCCCTGCTGGACATCGCCGCCAATGAGAGCCTGGTGACGAAGGAACGAGACCTCGCCCTTAAACAGGCCAGAGAGGTGATTAAAAAGACTAGCCCGCAGTAATCAACGCTACCACCTGTTGATACGCGGTTGGACTGATGAGTATTGACGTCGGCATCATCGGGCCGGGAAAAAGCGGTAAAACCACCATCTTCAATGCCCTTACCGGAGGCAAGGCCGGCACCGAAGGCCGAGCCGGCGATGGTAAGGACGCACATATCGGCGTAGCCAAAGTCCCCGAGCCACGCCTCAAAATACTGGCTGACATGTTGCAGCCCAAACGTGTTGTCCCCGCCGAGGTGCGTTATATTGACGTCGGTGCTTCGTTAAAGAGCCTGATAACCGGTAAGGACATTGGCGGCGAACTGCTCAACCACCTCAGCAATGCCGATGCGCTGATTAACGTGGTCCGGGCTTTCCCCGATGACAGCGTACCCCATCCCGAGGGCAGCCTTGACATCGAGCGTGATATTTCCAATATGAACATGGAGCTCGTCTTTTCCGACCTGGCCATCATCGAACGGAGACTGGAACGGATTGAGACGTCCCTGAAAGGAGCCAAGCCGCCGGAGCGCCAGGCCATTCTTCACGAGCAGGAGACCATGCTGAAGTTCAAGGCGGAACTGGAAAAAGACATACCCATACGGTCATTATCGCTGGCCGCCGCCGATGCGCGGATGCTCGCCGGCTACCAGTTCCTCACCGCCAAACCGCTGCTCATCGTGGCCAACATCGGAGAGGAACAGCTGCCCGGCGCAGCCGACCTCGAAGCGCAACTGAACGCCCGTCAGGCACAGGAGAAATCCCGCATCATCGCCCTTTGCGGCAAGCTGGAGATGGAGTTCGGCCAGCTGGATGAGGCGGCCGCCACAGAATTTCGCGCCGATTTCGGACTGACCGAATCCGGGCTCGACCGCGTTATCAAACAATCGTACGAGCTTCTGGGGCTGGTCTCCTTTTTCTCCACCGCCTCCGGCGAGGTAAAGGCCTGGTCCATCCCCCACGGCACCAGCGCGGTGAAAGCCGCCGGTAAAATACACTCTGACATGGAACGGGGTTTCATCAGAGCCGAGGTCATCAGCTTCGCCGAACTGGTCAAATGCGGCAGCCTATCCGAAGCACGCAAACAGGGCCTGCTCAGGTTGGAAGGGAAAGATTATGTCGTCCAGGATGGCGATGTCATTACCTTCCTGTTTAACGTGTAGCATTATTGCCGGGCGCCTTCATATTGCCGGTGCCTGACCGGCGGACAATAAGTTGCAGTCCATCCTGCCCCACCACTGTGACCGCCTCCCCGACATCGACATCGCCATCGATTGATTTCGCTCCCCAGCGCTCGCCTTTAATCATTACCTGGCCTTCCGGGTTCAACAGGCTTCTGGCTTTGCCCTTCATCCCCACCATGGTAGGCAGGCCGACTATTGCCCGCCGCCTCAGGACACGGCTGACGAAGATGAAGTTGGTGATGGCGAACACCGCCCAGGCTATCATCACCGCCACCAGCACCCATACCGGCACATAAATGTCAACCTCCGGCAGCACCCAGCGCCATATGGCGTAGAGGGCGAACTCCTCTACCAGGGTACTGACAACCGCTATTATCAACCTTGCCGTGGTCATTTTTCTGTCCTATCTCAATTATAGCAGGCGGGGGAGAGGGAGGGTAAATAATTACCTTAATTACAGTTATCATAACAAAAGGCCATATTTTTTAATTTTAAACGTAGGGGTTTTATTTGCACTTGGTTGATGGCCTCTTTAGGCATTAACGTTTCTGCACCTCCTCCCTATGATATAATTGACCCATGTTGGACGAAATTATTAAGTGGACGGGCTGGTTTATCGCAGTTGCTATGACTGTTTGGAAAATTGTCGAGAGTCTGCGGAATCGCCCTAAAATCAAGTTTTTTATAGGTCTGTCTAAAGAGGAAAATCAGATAAACCTTACAGTTATGAATATAGGACGTCGCCCAATCAATCTTATTGGCTCTGGATTGCAATTTCCTGATGGTTTCTGCTATAGCTTCCCCCATAATTTGCCCCAAGCGTTGGATATATACTACGGTTGGCTCTACTATGCAAACGAAGATTAACAAGCTGGATTCGTTGTTTATTAAGGAAATTATAAAGAAGCTTGTGAAAGATGGCATGAGGCAAAGAGCCCCCAAATTTATGTTTTATATAGCAGAGAATGGAGACAAATATAGGGTTAAAATCCCTAGTGACATAAAGAACGAACTTCTGTCTTAATCTCATTCTTAACTTCCTTTTTTAGGCACAAATAACCCCCCTTTTGAACTATGGCCTCTGAGGGTTTGTCCCTATCATAATGTTTCCTTTCATTAAATGCAGTATAAATACGTGCCTCAGCTATTGAAGAAATAGAGTAGGAATTTTTGTCTTTTTAAGGAGCAGGTATACGTATGGTTTCTTTTTCACCAGTGAGTGAGCAGACTATTCATCCCGTTCCCAGAAAATCTTACGCCAAGTTACCCCTGATTTTAGATGTTCCCAACCTTATAAAAATCCAGTTAGACTCCTTCCAGCGCTTTCAGGAAGACGGCCTCAAACTCTTACTCCACGAAGTCTCTCCCATTAAGACGCTCACCAGCAGCAAGCTGGAACTGAGCATCATCGGCTACGAGTTCCGCGAACCGCGCCAGGGCCGCTCCGAATCGGAGTGCCGCGACCGCAACCTGACGTACTCGGCACCCCTCTACGCCAGAGTGCAGCTACTGATTAAAGAGACCGGGGAAATCAAAGAGCAGGACCTTTTCCTGGGCGATATACCGCTGATGACGGCCAAAGGCACTTTCATCACCAGCGGTGCCGAAAGAGTGGTGGTGAGCCAGCTCCTGCGCTCTCCGGGTGTCTACTTCACTGTTGAGGAAGACGCCGCTATGGGTCGCGAGCTATGTTTTGCCAAGCTCATCCCCACCCGCGGGGCCTGGCTGGAGTTCGAGACCAGCAACCGCGACGTGATAGCCGCCAAGATAGACGGCAAGCGCAAAATCCCCGCCTCCACCCTACTCCGCGCCATCGGTTATGGCAGCGATGAGCAGCTGCGCAACATTTTCTCCAGCGATGATAACAACCCCGAACACCAGTATATTTCGACAACCATCGAGCGCGATTCTCTCATCAAGGATGAGGATGAAGCTCTGCTCGATATCTACCGCAAAATCAGGCCGGGAGAGCTGCCGAACCTGGATAACGCCCGCAAACTGATACGAAACCTGTTCTTCGACTCACTGCGGTACGACTTGGGTACGGTCGGGCGCTACAAGCTCAACAAAAGACTCGGCCTGTTCCGCATCGCTGCGGAAAGAATAGCCAATCGCATTGAGAAACAGAAGCTACCTTTCAAAACTGCGGAATTTGTCTCCCGCCTGCGCCAGGCCGGAGAAAGAAACGACCGTGAGGTGGTCAGGATATTCAAAGACCTCAAAGCGACGCTGGCCAGCAGGTTTGACCACCAGGAGGAATTCCCACAGCTTTACTCCATACTCGAAGAGACGCTGGTGCAGCTAGAGGAGCACGCCCTGACCAGAGACGACATCGTCGAGATTGTCCGGCATATAATTATGGTCAATAACGGCGCTGACCGTGGTGATGACATCGACCACCTTGGCAACCGGCGCATACGCACGGTCGGTGAGCTGATACAGACACAGTTCCACATTGGCCTGCTGCGCCTCGCCCAGGCAGTCCGGGAGCGCATGAGCATCATTGGCACGGAAGCCATTACTCCCAGTGCCCTGGTCAACATCCGCCCCGTGGTAGCCGCCGTCAGGGAATTCTTCAGCAGCTCCCAGCTCTCCCAGTTTATGGACCAGACCAACCCGCTCGCCGAGATAACACACAAGCGCCGCCTTTCCGCAATGGGACCCGGTGGCCTCTCCCGCGAGCGCGCCGGCTTTGATGTCCGCGATGTCCACTTTTCCCACTACGGACGCATCTGCCCCATTGAAACACCGGAAGGCCCGAACATCGGCCTGATTGGCTCACTGGCCACTTACAGTCGAATCAACGAATATGGTTTCATTGAGACACCATATCGTAAAGTTATCAGCGAGTTGAATAGCACCGATGAACAACTGGTCGACAAGGTTGTCAGAGAAAGCGTGGCCGATAGTAAGGGAACTACAGTGGTCAAGGCAAATACCGCGGTGACTCCGGCGATTGCCTCCAAGCTGGCCAAGCTCCCTAATACCAGAGTCAAGGTGGCACCCTTTGTCTCCGATGAAATTGTATATCTGTCCGCCGACGAGGAAGAGGCATTCACCATAGCCCAAGCAAATGCCCGGCTTGGTGAAAATAACCAGTTCCTGGAGGAAAGGGTCGAGGCCCGGCAAGGCAGCCACTACCTGCTAGAAACGCCGGATAACGTAGACCTGATGGACGTTTCTCCCAAGCAAATAGTCAGCGTGGCCACAGCCCTGATTCCTTTCCTGGAACATAATGATGCCAACCGCGCCCTAATGGGCGCCAACATGCAGCGACAGGCGGTACCCCTGCTCGCGCCCGAATCGCCCGTGGTGGCTACCGGTATGGAGACAGAAGCCGCCAGACACAGTGGGCAGGTTATCTTTGCCTGCAACGCCGGAGTTGTTACCGAAATCGGCAGCGCCAGCGACGCCGGTGAGGAAGCTAAATATCGCATCGTCATAACCACCGACGACGGCCATAAAGACGAATATGAACTGATGAAATTTGTCCGCACCAACCAGGGGACCTGCATCAACCAGTCCCCCTTGGTAAACAAAGGTGACCGCGTTGAAGCCGGACAGGTGATTGCCGATAGCTCGGCTACAGAAAATGGAGAACTGGCTCTCGGCCAGAACGTACTCTGTGCTTTCATGAGCTGGGAAGGCTATAACTTTGAAGACGCCATCATCATCAGCAGCCGTCTGGTGGAAGATGATAAATTCACCTCAATTCACATCGCCAAGCATGAGGTGGAAGCCCGTGATACCAAACTGGGCCCGGAAGAAATCACGCGGGATATTCCAAATGTCGGGGAGGAGAGCCTGCGCGAGCTCGATGAGAACGGCATCATCCGCATTGGTGCCGAGGTAGGCCCTGATGATACACTGGTCGGTAAAATCACTCCCCGAGGTGAGACAGAACTTTCCGCCGAGGAGAAGCTGCTACGGGCGATATTCGGCGAAAAGGCACGCGATGTTAAAGATACCTCGCTGCGCATACCACACGGCGAGTGGGGCAAGGTTATCAATGTGAAAGTATACTCCCGCAAGGACAGCGGTGATGACCTGCCCGCCGGAGTTAACGAATGGGTCCAGGTATGGATTGCCCAAAAAAGAAAGGTATCCGCAGGCGATAAGCTGGCCGGACGCCATGGCAACAAGGGTGTCATTGCCCTCATCGCCCCCAAAGAAGATATGCCTTTCCTGCCTGACGGCACGCCAGTTGATATCATCCTCGACCCGATTGGCGTACCATCCCGGATGAATATCGGGCAGGTTCTGGAGACTCATCTCGGGTGGGCAGCCCAGACACTGGGATTCAGGGTGCTCACACCGGTCTTTGATGGTGCCAATGATATAGCGATAGAAGACGCCCTGGCGAGAGCCTGGATAGTTCACCGGGCAGCCGCAGTTGATTACACGCCGGACAGAAAGCAGTCATCAATACAGACGGAGGCAGCCAAGGCATGGGTAAACGGTCACGGCTATGATGGTGACCGGGTTTTCAACGAGAATTACATCGGAGAAGCCAGAGAGATTTGTCTGCGCATCTGGCTGGAAGAACTTGGCATACCAAGCCGTAAATTGAGCCAGCATGAGTTAATGCAGACTGTAGAGAAGGTTAATCTCGAAGGAAAGACCTCCCCACCTACGTTCGGCAAGGTAGTCTTGCGGGACGGGCGAACCGGGGAACCGTTCAGCCAGCCGGTGACAGTGGGTAATATCTACATGATGAAGCTCATCCATTTGGTTGAAGACAAGGTTCACTCTCGTTCCACCGGGCCATACTCCCTGATAACACAGCAGCCTCTAGGCGGCAAGGCCCAGTTCGGCGGTCAGCGCTTTGGTGAGATGGAAGTATGGGCACTGGAAGCCTATGGAGCCGCTCATAATCTGCAGGAAGTACTGACCATAAAATCAGATGATGTCACCGGCCGCGCTAAAGCCTATGAAGCTATTATCAAGGGAGAGGATATCCTCCAGCCAGGAGTGCCGGAATCATTTAAGGTCCTGGTCAAAGAACTCCAGAGTCTGGGACTCGCTCTTGAGGTAATCAATGAGAGAGAAGTGAGCGTTATTGCCGGTGAAGAAGTAATTGAAGAGGTCCCTAGTCTGGGAACCGAAGCCATATTTACTGAAGAAGCCACCAATCTGGAAACTGAAGCCGCTGTGGCTGAAGAAACCGCCGAACCAGAAGCTGAGGTCACTGTTGCTGAAGAGACCATAGAACCAGAAACTGGAGCCGCTGTGGCCGAAGAAACCGTCGAACAAGAGACTGAAGCTACTATTACTGAAGAGACCACCAAGCTGGAAACCGAATCTACCGCGGGTGAAGAGACGTCTTTAGGAGAGGTAACGGAAGAAGATGCTGGAAATCAATGATTTTGATGCCGTACGAATTTCTCTGGCCTCACCGGAGCAGATCCGTAGCTGGTCATACGGAGAAGTAACCAAGCCAGAGACCATTAACTACCGCACACTGAAGCCAGAAAGAGACGGCCTGTTCTGCGAGAGAATCTTCGGGCCGACCAAGGACTTTGAGTGTTACTGCGGCAAGTACAAAAAGATTCGCTACAAGGGTGTAATATGTGATAAGTGCGGTGTTGAGGTCGCCCGGGCCAAAGTACGCCGGGAGCGCATGGGCCACATTGAGCTGGCCTGTCCGGTAAGTCACATCTGGTTCGCCAAAGGAACACCCAGCCGCCTGGGGCTTCTGCTTGACCTTTCGCCACGCAGCCTGGAACACGTGCTTTACTTCTCCAACTATATCGTCACTGAGATTAACGAAGAAGCACGCCAGGAGGCTATCAAACAATCGGAGGAGAACGCCTCCAACGACATTGCCAACCGCCAGCAAGCCATTGACGAAAGAATTGACCAGATGGAGCAGGAAGGAGCCAGCGTCGAAGACATCAATCAGTTGCGACGCCACTTTACCGAGGAAAAGATACAGATTGAGGAAAAAACAACCAGCGCGATAGAACAGCTTAACAACCTGTACGTAAAAGAGTTGCTTAATGAGAGTCAGTACCATGACCTGAAGCAGCAATATGGCGACGTTTTTAAAGCCGGAATGGGTGCGGAAGCCATCTTGCAAATTATAAAGGATATAGACCTGGACAAGCTACGCAATAACCTGCTTCAAGAAACCCAGTCCTCTTCCGGCCAGAGGCGTAAGAAAGCCAGCAAACAGCTTCGGGTGGTAGAGGCTTTCCGCAACAGCGGCAATAAACCAGAATGGATGATATTAACGGTTCTGCCCGTGCTTCCTCCAGACCTGCGGCCGATGGTACAGCTGGACGGCGGCAGATTCGCCACCAGCGACCTCAATGACCTGTACCGGCGCGTCATTAACCGCAACAACCGCCTGCGCCATCTGATTGAAATCGGTGCCCCGGAGATAATCATCCGCAACGAAAAACGGATGCTGCAGGAGGCCGTTGACTCCCTTATTGACAATGGCCGCCGCGGGCGAGCGATTTCAGTGAGCGGTAATCATAAACTGAAATCCCTGTCTGACATGCTCCGTGGTAAACAGGGTCGCTTCCGCCAGAATCTGCTGGGGAAGAGGGTCGACTACAGCGGTCGCTCCGTCATTGTGGTCGGTCCGGAACTCGGCCTTAACCAGTGCGGCCTGCCAAGGCGAATGGCTCTGGAGCTTTTTAAACCATTTGTTATGCACCGTCTGGTGATGCAAGGGCTCGCCCCGAATATCAAGAGTGCCCGGCGCCTTGTCGAGCGAGCCAAACCAGAAGTATTCGATATACTTGAAGAAGTGGTCAAAGAACGTCCGGTTTGGCTGAACCGGGCTCCTACCCTGCACCGCCTCAGCATCCAGGCGTTTGAACCCGTCCTCATTGATGGTAGCGCCATTCAGATTCACCCTCTGGTCTGCTCAGCATTTAATGCCGACTTTGATGGCGACCAGATGGCCTGTCATATACCGCTCTCCAAAGCCGCGGTACGCGAAGCCAGAGAACTCGCCCTCAGCCAGCACAACATGCTGCTGCCCAGCAGTGGTGAACCAACGATTACTCCTACCCTTGACATGGTCTTTGGCTGCTACTACCTCACCACTGAAAGGGCTGGAAGCAAGGGGGAAGGCAGACGCTTTGGTAGCTTTGATGAAGCCAAGCTCGCTTATGAGCTGGACAATATCGACCTCAGGGCTAAAATCCTAGTCAGAGACCAGAGCCGGGAGGGCCAGGAAATGGAGACAACGGTTGGACGCATTATCTTCAATGAAGTCCTCCCTCCGGAGATTGGCTACCAGAACAAAGAAATCGACAAGTCCGGACTCAAGCAGATTGTTTCTGAGTGCTGCCGGATACTCAAAAATGAAGACACCGCCCGGGTGCTGGATAGCATCAAGCAATTAGGTTTCCGTTACGCTACCAAGTCCGGCATCACCATTGCCATGAATGACATTGAAGTGCCGGAAAGCAAAGCCAAGATGCTAGAGGAAGCGGAAGAGAGGATAGCAATTATTGATAACCAGTACAACCGCGGTCTGATAACCGAGGACGAGCGATATAACAGCGTTGTCAGTGCCTGGATGGAAACCATGGACCGGATTACCAATACTATCTCAGACACTCTCGACCGCTACGGTGGCATTCACATGATGGCCACTTCCGGAGCCAAAGGTAATATCACCCAGATAACTCAGATGGCCGGCATGCGCGGTCTGATGACCGACCCTTCCGGCAAAATCATTGACTTCCCCATTAAATCCAGCCTGCGCGAGGGACATACCGTTCTGGAATACTTCATCTCCACCCACGGTGCACGCAAAGGGCTGGCTGATACGGCACTGAGGACTTCGGATAGCGGTTACCTCACCAGAAGGCTTATCGATGTAGCTCAGGATGTTATCGTCCTTGAAGAGGACTGCGGTACTGTGGATGGTATCTGGATTTCGGAACCTAAAGAAAAAGCGATGCTTCCATCTTTTGCTGAGCGTATCACCGGCAGACTGGCAGCAAGCCAGCTAACCCACCCGAAAACTGGAGAGGTCATCCTTGACCGTAATGAAGAGATAGATGAGCAAAAAGCAGCGGAAATAATTG
>Ga0111146_1014_pt1 | contig 13549 bp, 12 predicted proteins | sample DeeMarSeWOR28_12_FD_80395 | JGI IMG/M metagenome (GOLD analysis project Ga0111146, IMG submission 80395) | Dehalococcoidia bacterium SG8_51_3 | reverse complement strand
CTGTCGTAAGTCAGGGGCGTACGGGCTACTCTTTGGGGCGGTAATGAAGCCTATTGTGCGACCAAAGGTGCGGTGGACATGATCACCAGGACGTTAGCTGCTGAGTGGGCACCCCACAATATCAATGTAAATGCTATTGCGCCTTCTTTGATATATACAGAGCTGGCGGCGCGGACCCTGCAAGATCCCGAGCGTCTTCAAAGATACCTGGCCAACGTCCCTTTGAAGCGAGTGGGTCAACCCAAGGATGTGGTGGGCGTATGCGTATTTCTGGCCTCAGAAGCTTCAGATTTTATCACCGGCCAGATTCTGTATGTTGACGGTGGGCTCACTGCAGTCGCTTGATCCCGAGGTACAAGGAGAAGCATCCCTCCACGGAGAACTGGATCCATGGATCCAGCGGCTCCATGAGCACGTATAGCAACACCCACTGGTCGCGGTCTGCGCTTGGTCAATGGTCTCGTTTCAGATTATGCCAGAAGGCGTTCACACCGTAACCCACTGGCGGCATCATAGGGGCGATTGAACGCCTCCGGGTATTGGTTGCGGAGCTTGTCCAGGTTCACTCGTTCAAAATCAGCTAGAAATCCCCCCGAAACCATGCCGGTGGCGTTCTTTGAAGAGGTATTGCGAGGAGTGATTGTGTTGATGGCCCCACCGCGGTCTAACTGGCCTGCGACAATGGGATCATATCGGGCACCGTGATCCATGGAGATCACACCGGGCATGATGCGCTCGGTCACATACACGCCGGCCAGCACACCCCCGCGTTCGTTGAAAACCTTGACAATATCGCCGTTGCCAACTCCCTTACGGGCAGCGTCTTGGGGATGCACCCACAGGGTCTGGTAGCCGTAGCCATCAGGGCCGACGATCTTGCAGGTTTGAATCTCTCTGAGCCACTGCATGTCATCGTGCTGTGAATGTACCCGCCAGCGTGGATGGTTGGACAGTACCAGGTAAGGATATTCCTTGGCCCTTTCACTGGAAAGTCGCTCATCGTGGCTTTCGCCCTTCTCGATCCAGCGTGGGACCGGCGGTCGTTCATCATCATCGGGGAAGTGCTTGGCCAGGCGCTCCGAGTAATACTCCAGCTTGCCAGTAGGGGTGCCTAGGGGGTAGCTTTGGGGATCAGTGGCGAAATTCATTAGGGCGTTCTCGCTTGGCTCGTCTTTCCACTCCGGATCGTTGGGGATAACGAAATGGCCCCTTTCTTCGAACTCCTCCCAGCCAATCCACTTGTTTATGCCGCTGGTGTCAAATCCCTCGCGGATCAAGCCGGCCACAGTCTTGCCTCCGGTGTATTCCTCGAACATGCCCAGCTTCTCGGCCACGGCGCACACTGCTTCATAATCGCTGCGCGATTCTCCTTTCGGCGGTACACACTTGGCATCGATGTATAGTGTGCCGAACTCAGCTGAAAAATTATCAATGCCGATATCGTCTAGCTCAAACTTGGTGGCCACCGGCAGAATGATATCGGCAAACTGGCAGTCGTTTTCAATCCAGGGATGCTGGGCCAGCATAAACTCGATTTTCGGGCTTTGATAGGCCTTTGCCGTGTAGTTCGAGTCATTCCAGCAGCTCATCAGCGACGGGGTATCTGTCCAGATCATGTGGATTTCGGAACCGCCGTCAGCGGGGTACTTATACCGGACAAACTGGTCTTCCGTCGGATAGGCGCAGGAAGTGGTTCCGTACCAGCTGATGGGTGGCTCCAGAATGGCCCTGGCAATCAAAGGTTTGGGAATGAACTGCGCTGGAATATCTGGCTCGCTGAAGCCCTGATTGACCGATATCAAATTGGGATATGAAGCATGGCGGGGTACCGGAATCTCTTTTCCGAAGCCCCATTCCGGCGGGTTGATGCGCACACCGAACAGACCCCATTCGTTGGCGCTCATCATATGGCGTCCGGGTTTGCCCAAGCCCTGCATGCCCAGCAGGCAGACCTCCAGCCGCATGTTCTCGTGGGCGTAGGGACACCGGGCCATGTTGCCGCCGTTGGAGTGGGCCGTTGAGGTCACGCTCTTGGCCCAGGTTCTGGCCAGGGCCTTGATGGTCCGCGAAGGCACACCCGTTTTGGGGGATGCCCAGGTTGGTGTTTTGGCCACCCCGTCGGTTTTACCAAGTACATAATCCGCAAACTTGTCAAAGCCCACCCCATGGCTGGCAATGTAGTCTTTGTCATAGATGCCCTCGGTGATCCACACAAAGGCTATGGCCAGATGCAGGGCGGCATCGGTGCCGGGTAGGATCGGGATCCATTTGTCGGCATGAACCGCTGCGCCGTAGTTGACATCCGGACATACGTACACTTGCTTGATACCGAGTTCTCTGAACCAGTAGCACAACTGACTCACGGTCTGGCCTCCCCAGCCCCAGGGAGTGGTCTCCGGGTCGCAACCCCAAAATAGAATCATGTCCGTGTTGCGAGCAATATCGGGCATTATGTTGGCCTGGGCGGACTGCTTGCCGACCGGTTCAAACCCCCACACATGTTTGGCCCCCCAATACCAGCCTTCCCAGCTATCCGGGTTGCGGACCTGGAACGTGTAGCCACCGAGCAGGCGCATCAACCGGCGGGCACAACCGTGAGCCGCATGAATCGTCTTGGTCTCGCCGTGCCCGTCGCCCTGGATCAGTACCGCCGTAGGACCGTACCGGTCGATCGCACGCCTGATTTCACCGGCAATGAGGTCCGTGGCCTGGTCCCAGCTGATGCGTTCGTACCCACTGATGCCCCGGTTCTGCGGATTGCGCTCGCCATTGGGATCCCAGTCCACGCGCTTGAGCGGGTAGAACACCCGGTTGGGTGAGTTGACCCGGTTCTTGTAGCCCAGCGTCCAGGGTGGGATGAGTGACTTGTTGGCCGCCTCAAATACCTTTCCGCGCGCCTCTATCTTCCAGGGCTTGCGATCATACTGCCAGTCATAGTGAAGTGGCCGGATGCGAATGATCTTCCCATCTCTGATATCAACGGCTACTGTGTTGGCATCTTCGGTAACGCCGCACCCTGATAGGCCCTTAACAACCGTCTTAACGCCTTTGTTCAATGTTCACGTTCTTACTGCAGGTCAAGTGTTTTCGCTTGTCGAATGCAATTCAATATCGCCTAAGTTGATATCCTTGCTCACATCTATGTCATCGATGGTGCGGCTCACATAGCCTTCTTTTTCCACCCTGAGACTATACATGCCCGGCTTGCGCCGTTCAAACCAGAAGTCCCCGAATTCATCTGTTTGCAGGCTGTCGGTGGTCCCGTCGACGCCGATCAAGGTTACCCTGCAGTCTTCCAGACACTCGTCGGCTTTGGGGTCAAACACAGCTCCGGCCACAAAATACCTGTTGGGCAGACCTCTGTAATGAACCATCGTTTTGAGATTGTACTCCGGGTGCAGCACCTCGGCCGCATCGATGTACGCCTTCAAATCCTCCTCTTCGCCGAAGCGCAGTGCCCCTGTGGGGCATGCGTCCACGCAACGCGGCTCTTTCCAACCGTCATCAAGCAGATGAGCGCAGAACGTGCACTTCTGGGCGATGTTCAAATCTCGGTTGAAATAGATCACTCCATACGGACAGGCACCCAGGCATTGACGCCCGCCCGTGCATTTGTTCGGGTCAATTATCACGATACCGTCATCGCGTCGATAAATGGCTTTGCTGACGCAGGCTGTCGCACACGGTGCATCATCACAATGCTGGCAAATGTGGTGCATGTAGCGCACCCTCACCTTGGGAACCGTGCCTTGCACGATGTCGGTGACTTTCATCCAGAACTGGCCGGTGTCCGGCTGGGGCTTGGCAATCGGACTCCAGTCATTGCCTACATGTTCGTCCTTGCAGGCTACCTGGCAATTGTAGCAGCCGTTGCATCTGTCGATATCAATCACCATGGCTTTCATCGTGCTTGTCCTTCTTTGGACAGAACTCTTTCGAAAACCAGACCGGAAGCCCTATCATACGGCCTGCAAAATGCTTCGGGATACCTCCGTCTTAGTTCATCCAGATCAGTCCTCTCTATCTCTACCAGGAATCCGCTGGTAACCATTCCTGCACAATTCTTTGAAGTCGTATTGCGAGGGCAGATGGTATTAATCGCGCCTCCCCTATCAAATACGCCCGGCTCCAGTGGATCATACCTGGCGCCATGGTCCACATACACGGCACTGGGCATAATTCTCTCCGTGACGTATGCTCCGCACAGGACCTGGCCTCTTTCGTTGTAAACCGTGACAACGTCGCCGTGTTTTATCCCTCGTTTTTCAGCTTCGGAAGCATGTATCCATGCCGGCTCATAAAGATATCCGTCCGGTCCTTTCATCTTGCCGGTCTCAATTTCGTGGAACCAGTTGATATCATCCATCTGTGCGTGTACACGCCACCTGGGATGATTTGAGATGACCAGCAGGGGGTACTTTTCGGTCCTCTTGCTAGAGATTCTCTCGTCGTGGAATTCGCTCTCTTCAACCCAATGCGGTACGGGCGGTCTCTCCTTATCAGAGGGGAAGTGTTCAGCCAATCGTTCGGAGTGGAACTCCAGTTTTCCGCTGGGGGTGCTCATGGGCCATTTCTCGGGGTCTTCATAAAACTCTATCATGCCTGCCGGGATCTTCTCCCAATCAGGATCAGTCGGTACTACGTAGTATTTCTTTTCTTGTAGCTGCTCCCAGCTGCAAAAGCCTTCCTGCTCCATTCTTGAACCATCGAAACCGGTCTTGATCCATTCTTTGGCAGACTTGCCCTCGCAGTATTTCTCCAGCAGCCCCATCTTCTCTGCTATGGCGGCAACAATCTCGTAATCGCTCATCGTTTCACCGAGTGGTTCGATGGCCTTCTCTTCCAGGTAGATACAGCTATATTGAACGGGCCAATGATCGGCACCGATGTCATCTTCCTCAAACTTGGTGTTGGAGGGCAAGATAATATCGGCAAAGATGGCATCATTTTCCAGCCAGGGATGCTGGACCAAGATGAATTCGATTTTGTCCGTTCGGATTGCATCATGGAAATGGTTTGCGTTGTTCCAGCACGTGCTGAAACAGGGTGTATCACTCCACAGCATATGTATCTGCGATTTGCCTGGCAAAGGATATGTATAGCGTTTGAACTGGTCGTCGACCGGGTCCATCTGGTCCGAACTGCCAAAGATATCGTAGCTGCCCTTCATGATGACATCATGCAGAATCGTTTTGGGAACCATCGACTCCTGTTTGAACATGAAGGGTATGTAACCCCTGTAAGCATCATGTACCATGGGCCGCCTTACGGAAGTCGGAGTGAGCATACCCATTACCCTTCCTTTGCCCTCTCTCATTCTGAGATAGCTTCCCAGCATCGTTCCTTCGACAAAAGTAAGCTGGTTCACCCCCGGCTTGCCCAGGCCCTGCATGCCCAGCAAACAGACCTCCATGCGAGCGGGCTCACTGGAATAGGGGCCTCGAATATAGGGGCCGCCGTATCCATGGGCGACCGTGGTGCGGACGGCGGCCCATTTTCTTGCCAGAGCCTTGATTATCCTGGAAGGGACTCCGCATTTCTCTGCTGCCCACTTTGGGGTCTTGGGGATACCGTCTTCCTCCCCCATGACATAGGCCTTGAATTCATCGAAGCCCACAACATGAGTCTTCACGTATTCCTTGTCATACGTATCGTTAATGATCCACTGATAGGCGATGGCGAGCTGCAAGGCGACGTCCGTATTGGGCAAAATAGGAATCCATTTGTCCGCGTGGACGGCGGCTCCATAATTCAGATCAGGGCAGATATATATCTGCTTGATACCCAGTTCTGAGTACCAGTAGCACATCAAACTGGGCAAAGTCCCCCCTCCGAATCCCCACGGGGTTGTCTCTGGATCACAACCCTGGCAAATGAGCATGTCGGTGTTCTGAGCGACATCATTGTACAGATTCGAGCTGAATTCCATGTTGAGGCCTACCGGCTCATTGCCCCATACGTGTTTCGCGCCCCAGTACCACCCTTCCCAGCTATCCGGATTGCGGATTTGCTGAGTGTAGCCGCCAAGGTGTTTCATCAGGTGTATCGAACAACCATGGGCGGCGTGAACAACCTTGGACTCTCCATGTCCTTCCGCCTGCAGACATATGGCCTCCGGCCCGTATTGTTTGTGGATTCTTCTAATTTCACCGGCGACGATTTCCAGTGCTTCATTCCACGATATTCTTACATACTTGCTTCTGCCCCGATTCTGCGGGTTCCTATCCCCTTTGGGATCCCAGTCCACCCTTTTCAAGGGGTAGAGAATTCGATTGGGAGAATATACCCTCTTCTTGTAGGCAATAGCGTGGGGAGGGAGCGGAGACTTGAGAGGCGGTACGAATGTTTTGCCTCGCGCCTCATATCTCCAGGGGTTGAACTCCTCCGGCCTATACTTCCAGTCATAGTGCAACGGCCTGATGCGGATTATCTTGTTGTCCTTCACGTCCACACAGGCCGGGTTGGAATTATCTCCAAAGGAGCTCAGGCATGTTCCCTTGATCGCTGTTCTGCATGAGCGTTCGATATGTTGGCTCTGTCGATTACGCTTCTCTGCGCCCGGCTTGTTGGGCTGCATTACGTTCCTTTCTAAGCTGTCCTTGAATCTGCGTTAGCCAGCGGAAGCGGCCGGTCGATTGGCCGATCTTGGGCACATTCCAGGCGTTCTTATCCAGAATCAGACCAAGACAATATCAAATGCTTACGATCGTGGTGCCGCTGTTGCCCATCAGGCCGTACGTCTGGGCCATACCAACTTTAGGTTCCTTCACCTGTCGCTCGCCACACCTACCTCTGAGTTGGTTCGCGCATTCGATGACCTGCCAGATTGCCTGCGCTGAAAGCGCCTCGCCATGTGACGAAAAGCCACCACTCGGGTTTACGGGCAGTTTCCCGCCGATCTTGGTCTCACCATCGCGCAGCATCTTGTCTGCTTCGCCCTCTTTGCAGAACCCGCACACTTCCAGATACACCAGGTAATGCCAGGAGCTATTGTCGGGCAGTTCCAGCACATCCACATCCTCCGGGCCGACGCCAGATCTTTCGTAGGCCTGGCGTGAAGCAGAGTAGCTCTCGCTTAGCATGGGGGCTTCAGGAACGGCCGGGCAAGATACCGCGGAAATACGGATGGTCGGGTCGCCATACATCGAGCTTCCCATTGTGGTCGCGTTAATCTTCACCGGCTTGTCGGCTTTGCTGATCAATTCCTTGTCTGCCGTAACGACAAGGGCTGCGGCACCGGTACTGACCGGGCAGATCTCAAACAGTCGTAGAGGCTCGCAAACATAGACAGAGTTCAGTACTTCATCCAGGGTGTAAGCCTTCTTAAACCGAGCGTCTGGATTCTTGGAACCGTACTCACTCATCAGGACCTTCACCTGTGCCAGATCCTGTTCGGTGGTGTCATATTTGGCCATTCTCTTCCTGCATTCCAGCGCCCAGTAGACCGGATTGGGCATCGCCGTCATTTTCCATCTGATCACGTCCCTGTCCTGGACCGCGTTGTCCGACTTGGCAGTCAAGAAACCTTTGGGCGATACATCGGCGCCGAAAGCCAGGGCAGTATCGGTCTCGCCGGCAGCGACACTGTTGTACGCCATTCTGATGGCCGCAGATCCGGTAGCGCACGCGTTGTAGACATTGACCACCGGCACGCCGGTTTCACCGAAAATGCTTTCCAGATACTGGCCGGAAAGGTGACCAGCGTTACCACCGTAAATGAAAATCCCCGCCATGATTGTCTGGATTCTATTCCATTCGATTGCGGCATCCTTCAAAGCGCCGTTAACGGCAACTGCTGCGAAATCGGAGAATACCTTCTCGGAAAAACCCATCCATGGGTGTATCCCAGTTCCAATAATATATACATCTCTCATTTTAGCTATCCTCTCTTATCGTTTTTGTCATGCTGCTTATTTGACGGCCCGAAACGCCCAGGTCACTACTTCCTGTTTCTCTTCATTGGTGAACATCGTAAGAGTAGTTGTTTCCATTTGCATCCCCAGTTTCAGCGATTTCAGATCAGTATCTGTTATGATGCCGGAGATCTGAATTTTCTCGTCTTCAAACTCAACCAGACCGATACCGTACGGCGTAATGTTTTTCTCAGTTTTGAATGGTGGGGGGCAGGGATAGTGTTGAATCGTATAGCTTGCCAGCTTGCCCTTGTTGGGAAGCAGGGTATCTTCTACACCCTCTCTTGAACAGCCCGGGCGATGTTGATAGTGTTCCTTCGGAAAAAAGTACGTTCCGCAGGAGCCGCATTTTGCGCTCATCAATCTGACTTCACCCGTGGACCAGTCCACTAGGCCCGGTATCCGGGCTACCATGTTTTTCATATTTCCCATTGTCTTTCTCCTCCTGTTTGATATGCTTAGCTGCTGCTAGCGACCGACGAATTTCGGAGCTCTCTTTTCCAGGAAAGCGTTGACGCCCTCCACCCTGTCTTCAAGGCTCAAAGCAAGGCTATATAGTTCATATTCATATCTCAGGCCGCTTTCCAGGTTTGTCTGCATGCCGCGATTAATAGCGGCCTTGGCCAGCTTGAGAGCCGCAGGACTCCTGGTGGCAATCTTCTTGGCCAATTCCTTGGCCACGGGCATTAGCTCATCCATTGGTACTACGCGGTTCACCAGCCCCAAATGGCCAGCCTGTTCGGCGCTGACGATATCGCCGGTGTAGATCAGCTCCTTGGCTCTGCATACACCGATCAGCCGCGGCAAACGCTGGGTGGCGCCCCCGCCGGGAATGATGCCGATATTGATCTCGGGCTGGCCGAATTTCGCTTTTTCCGAGGCGATGATGATGTCACAAGCCATGGCGATCTCGTTGCCGCCGCCCAGGCAAAAGCCGTTGACTGCAGCAATAACAGGTTTCCCCAGCTTCTCGACCATCTCGCCCAGGCGCTCGATGTTGTGGGCTATATAGGGTGTGGTCCGACTGAATTCTTTTATGTCGCTGCCGGCCACGAAGGCCTTGCCGCTGCCGGTGAGAATCAATACCTTGATATTGTCGTCGGCTGCCACCTCTGCGATGGCCGAGGCAAATTCGGCACGTGTCTGATTGTTGAGGGCATTCATCGCGTCTGGTCGGTTGAAGGTGATGGTAGCGATATTTTCTTCCTTTTCCAGAATGATGTTTTGGTAGGCCATCAATGTCCTCCTTAGGTAGTTTGCTGATGTTTGCGCATGCCATACTCGCATAGCTTGCTCAGGGCTTTCACTCCTGAGATCAAGGAAGAGAACACCGGCAGGTCTTTCCCCATCTCATCCATGATGATATTTTTGTATTTATTGTAGCCCACAATTACGCAGATGACCACCGGTTTCCCAACGTCGTGGACGATCTTCTGAATGATTTTCTTTTGAACAGCTTCCTCGGTGTATTCGAAACCGGCCAGGATAACTACCGCAGCGTCTATGTTGGGATCTCTGAACGCATCGGGAAACGTGGTCTCCAGGGTTTTCGTAAAACCGATCTTGGTTACGGAGAAATACAGGTCCACCGGGTTTCCTATCGGTGTCTCAAACATGTCCTTCAGTTTCTCTGTTGTTTCCTCAGTCAATTTGGGGAGCACTAGCCCGAAGCTGGTAGACAAGTCAGAAACAACAACGCCGACGCTTCCAGCCAGGGTTATCACTGCTATGCGGTTACCTTTGGGAAGTGGCTGGGTAGAGAAAACCTTGGCGAAATCTTTCAGTTCTGTGAAATCGTCAGCCATGATCATACCAGTCTGTCTTATTGCCGCTTCCACAATCCTGGCGTTGCTGGCAATACTACCGGTGTGGCTCACGGCCGCTCTGGCGCCGGCTTCCGTACGTCCCCCGCTGAGGAATATAACGGGTTTCTGCGCCGCCACTTTCTTGGCAATCCTGGTCAGCTTCTTCCCGTCAGTAATGGTCTCCAGGTACATTGAGATTACTTCCACGCTATCGTCATCGCCGAAGTATTCCAGCAAGTCATTTTCATTGACATCGCACTTGTTCCCAATGGAACACACTTTGTTGATATTCAGATTTTCATTTTCCACCATGTCCGAAGTCATCCCGGCCGCCAGGAGGCCGGATTGTCCGATAAGCACCACGTTGCCTCTGGGGACTTTCTTGGTCATGGGATAAATAGATGTCACAATATCGCGAGAGACAATACCGGAGCAGTTTGGTCCCATGACCCGGATACTGTTCTTCCTGGCGATATCAACGATTTGTTGCTGCAAGGCTTTGCCCTCTCCGCCTATTTCAGCAAATCCGGCGGACTCAATAATGACCGCTTTGACGCCTTTCTGTGCACATTGTTCCATCGCTTCAACAGTGAGTCTTGGCGTGGGAAGGGCTGTGACCACCAGATCGACGTCTCCAGGTATTTCTGTTACAGAGCGATATGCCTTGTATCCTAGTATCTCGTCCGATTTTGGGTTTACCGGATAGACGTTCCCGGCAAAATCGCTATCGGCGATGTTCTTTACAATGACGTAGCCTAGTTTTCCGGGAGTCCCGCTGGCTCCGATCACTGCTACGGATCTTGGCTTGAAAAACAAATCCATCATAATTCAGCATCCTCTTCTTTGGCGCATTTCATCAACTGTAGACTTACTGATTGCCGCCCTGTGATAGCGCTATCGAGCGGCGCGCAGCTAGCTGGGAGTCTTTGCGGCCGAAAGAATCATGCGTGCGTCCATAATCACAGCCCGCTCCTTGGTCGATGCCAGCTGCGCGTTCACACACTTGATGCCGAACTGCGTCAGAAGCTGCCCCACTTCAATCTCTGTAGTGACGGTACGATTCTCTTGCTTGGCTCGAGCCAGAGTTTGTGTTACCTTCATTACCCGCTTTGTCCATATTACAAAACTGCGGATTAGCTTGTAAGCTACTCCGCCCCGGCTGCTCCTATTCAGTTTCAGGAGATTCTATACCTCAGCCCCCACTAACGTCAAGCAATCGTCAGCTGTAGGGGAAGATCAGTTGCCGTTGGAGGTGGTGTTAGCCGTGTGCCCAGCCAGCATTATCTTGACAGCTGCGGGCAGTTCATAATAACATGCACGAGAATTTCGCAGCTCTCGAGAGACCAGTCCAAGACGCAACAACCCAGAGGGTATGAACGATGTTTACCAGGGCCGCTAAACGCATAAATAAGGTGCTATCTTACCCCAGCAATGTGTTTTCTGCTGCGGGCATGGTGGCAATGGTGTTCGTTATGCTGGCGGTGGTGGCATCCGTAGTTAGCCGGGAGCTTTTCGATTCACCCCTGAGGGGCACCTGGGATCTTGTGACTTTGGCCTTTGCCGTCCTTGTCTGGGGCCCCATGGCTATGGCTGCGCTCAAGGGGAGCCATACGGCTCTGACGTTTGTGCTGGACAGGTTTCCTCGCTCACCACGGCTGGCCATCGAACTGGTAATCGCATTGCTGACCACCGCAATGCTGGGAATGCTCACCTGGCGCCTGGTGGCATATGGGATACGCCTAGGGGAAAACGTGACTCGAACAGGTGTGCTGAAGTTACCGTTTGAGCCGTTTGCGTATTTTGCTGCCGCCGGGTGTGCCCTAATGGCCCTGGCATTTCTGGCCGCAATTCCGGCGATTATCGGGCAGATCCGAAAGGAGCAGTAGCTAATGGAGTTGACCGGTATTCAAATAGGCGTACTGATGCTGGCCCTGGCTGTGGGCCTGATGCTGCTCGGTTTCCCGGTCGCTGTTACCATGCTCATAGCCGGTTTCCTGGGAACATTCTTAGTTCGTGGGTGGGCTCCGTCAATCTCGGCACTTGGCTACATAGCTTGGAGGCAAGGTCTGAATGATGTTCTGGTGATAATACCTCTCTTCACCTGGATGGGCGTGATGGCCGCCAAGGGAGGAATCAGCGGGGATGCTTTCACCTCGCTATATAAATGGGTGGGTTCGGTGCGGGGAGGTCTGGCAATGGCTGTCTCCGGTGCCAGTGCTGCTTTCGGTGCGGTCTGCGGAAACCATATAGCCACCGCAGTGGCCATGAGCAGGATCGCGCTCCCGGAGATGCGAAAATACAACTATCAGGACAAATTCTCCTTGGGTACTATCGCTTCCAGTGGAAATCTCGGTATCATGATCCCTCCCAGCGGGTCTTTCGTTCTCTTTGGTTTTCTCACCATGACCTCGATTGGCCAGCTCTTCATTGCTGGTATACTGCCCGGCCTTTTCGTTCTGGGGTTGTTTTGGATTCAAATCGCAATACAAACCAGGTTGGATCCAAGCTTGGGGCCAGCCGGCCCAGGTGTGGGGTGGATTGCCAGACTCAAGAGCACTCCTCTACTACTGCCGATAGTAATCTCCTTTGGTCTGGTAATGGGCGGCATCTACACTGGCATCTTCACTCCCACTGAAGCTGCTTGTATTGGATGCTTCATTATTATGGTGATCGGACTGGTTAGAAGAAGGCTGAACGCAAAAGGCATCGTGCAGAGCCTGCAAGAAACAATGCCGGTTGCCGCCATGATTATGCTGATGCTTATTTCTGCCTGGATATTCAGCGCTGCCCTGACCCTGTCTGGACTGCCCCAGGCGATGACTGATTCTATCGCTGGTTTAGGTGTGAGCCGTTATGTTGTCTTGGGTCTGATGATGGTTATTTATCTTGCTCTAGGAACCGTAATGGATGTGTTCGCCGTACTCGTCATAACGTTGCCTATATTCTTCCCGATAGTCACGGCGCTTGGTTTTGACCCCCTGCATTTCGGAGTACTGTGTGTACTGTGCGTAATGGCAGGTTCCATCAGTCCGCCATTCGGGATATTGGCATACGCTTTGCACGGTTTGAACAGGGATGTGCCTCTGACCACCATCTTCCGTGGCGTGCTTCCGTTCTTCGTAACCCTGGTGGTTTCCATCTTTGTTATCATGTTCGTTCCCCAGATTGCAACGTTTTTGCCTTACCGCTGAGTTAATTAGATAGCCAGCTGTGTCAAATCGCTGGTGGGTATCAGCGGAGAGTCTATCGCAGTGGTGCAGGGGTTGAGAGAGGTAGCCGGTCGATCATCCATATAGCCGAACAGTGCATATCCAAGGTAGATCAGAGGGGATTCATCGGCGGGACTGGTTGAGGAGATGCTGCAGGTGAAAGACTGAAAGAAGCTACGGAACAAGTGTTGCATAATCATGCCCGCGATGAATTGATGACTGACCGTTGACCTCTGAACTTGCTTCGCCTACCACTACTTGGATGTGGGCAGAAACAAGGACTTCTATAGACGTTGGTTTTGTCTAGGAAGGGAGAACCCATGGCAGAGCAGATTCTTACACAATGTACGATAGGGGGCCCGGTCTTTGTCCATGTAGAAGATGGCAAGATAACCAAGATGCGCCCCATCGTCTTTGATGACACGGATGCTCCGTCATGGACTATTGAGGCCAGAGGAAGGAAGTTCGCTCCACCGCGCAAGACTTTTCTGAATCCGTATGTGGTCGCAGAGAGGATGAGGATCTACTCTGAGAACCGGATCAAGTATCCCTACAGGCGAAAGACGTTTGATCCGCACGGTGACCGGCATCCGGAGATGCGAGGCAAGGACGAATACGTACG
>Ga0111146_1013_pt1 | contig 13593 bp, 19 predicted proteins | sample DeeMarSeWOR28_12_FD_80395 | JGI IMG/M metagenome (GOLD analysis project Ga0111146, IMG submission 80395) | Dehalococcoidia bacterium SG8_51_3 | reverse complement strand
AGCTCTGGATTTTGCTTAAAAAGCTCTTCCGTCCAGTGTGTCATCTAAATTCGTCGGAATCAATTAAAGAGCCTGTTTCCCTTTAGCTAATTCTAACTGATACCTTGTCTATAGATGTTTCCATTTGGAGAGCATCAGGTTTTCTTCATTTAGAAAGAACTTACCCTCTTCGGTGATATCAACAACGTTGGCCCTGATAAGGAACTGAAGGCCCTGCTGGCTGTAATCGCGGCGGGCGAACATCCTGCGGAATATGGACTTTGGTTTCAGCTCCAGCTCGTCGATGGTCAGAGCGTTCTTTTCACCGATGGCATTCTTTTGCCGGAATTTCTGGATAACTTTCGGGATAGAACGCATTGTCATCCAGTATGGTACGAAGAGGACCGTCAGGATAAACAGTATGCCTATCAGTATTATGAACAGGATCCCTTGCATGTCCATTAGCGAATCACCCCAATCTATGGCCTTTTATCAATGATGTCCACTCAATATATTAGCGTAGCACAATTATCTTCTATTGTACTATATCCGCTTTGCTATTGTATCTCTATTTACGCCAGCTGCCTACCAGTGGAATAAGGAAGACGATGCAACCGAAAAGAAATACAATGCTGCCGGTGAGTCCCATTATATTATTGTCTGTGAGGCTCTGCGCGATGAAGAAGATGGCGCAGACCAGGAACAGCAGCCAGCCGACAAAGTGATAACGCTTTTCCGTATTATTGATTGCAGCGACCTCCTATCTGGCAAATGCTGCGCATACGGACTTATTATAGCACAATTTGAGTCTGGTCTGGTGGTTGCTTCTCTGCTATCTTAAGGAACCGGTCCGAAACGGTCGGAGCAGGGCGAGTTCGGGATGCCCGCAGGGTGGCTGTTCAAGGTTGCGGCAGAGCACGTGGCAGTTTGCCGTACATCCATCGATGGCCTGAAATCGACCATTCGGCAATTTGCGGGTGAAAGGCAGGACAAAGCGCTCACAGTGTGCCAGCCCGGGGGAATCAGATTCGGCGGCGCTGAGTTCCTGGCAGGTGGCGTAGGTCATTCCGTTTTCTTCGGCTAGTGCTCTCAGACGGCGGTGCAGTGCCAGCCGAATATCTTTCCGCAGTCGGTATCCTTGGCTGGTGCCACCGTGCTCATAGCTGTATTCATTTTCAAATTTCACGGCGGCTTGCGGCGAGTGGCGGTGAATCAAGTCCCAAATCCTTTGCCACAGGCTGGTGCCATCCGGCCCGGCGGACTTCCGTGGCAACCGTCCGGTGCTGCTGACGATGTGCTTTGCCCCGGTTCCGGCGAAGTCTTTAATAAGCGCCTCGATTTTCTCAAACCAGGCGTTTCCATAAAGCACCTGGAAGAGGTGAATGAAGACGGGGTCGAAGCGTATCAGGGCATCAATGCCCAGGGCGGAAAGCCGATGTACCGTCGTCAGCCTATTCTCCAGTGGCGGTGCCGCCGGCGAAAGCAGGTGGAGAATATCACTGGTGCCCTCTATGGTGACGGCGATGAACTTCGGTCGGTAGCTTATAAAACCGGGAAGGTCCAGTAAGAATCCCGGGTCACCCTTGGTGGTGATGGCCAAGGATACACCGTAATACATCAACAATGCTACCAGTCGCTTCACCTCGGCCTGGAGTTCCGGGATGGGCTGGCAGGGGTCGGAAATAGTGGAGAGTAATATGGGCGGGCAGATGCTTATCCGTTTCAGGTCTTTTTCCACCAGTTCCGGCAGGTTGCGGTAAATCAGCGTTTCGGCGGATCGGTTGGAGTATATTGCCTCGCGGGCATAGCAGTAAAGGCAGTGGTGGATGCAGTGGGCCGGGCCGGGTGGGGTAACGTTTATAATCCAGAAATGCGGGCACTTGCGGGCGGGCGTGCTGTATGGGTAATCGTGCAGCGTGGACCCCTTTTTGTCAACTAGCTTTATACCGGCCATCATTATAGATTATACAACTAAAAGAATCGGTAAGATGCCGGTATCAAGCAGCACAATATTAGTCGACTATTATTTTACCTTTTGGTGCCGCAATGACTTCGCCGACTAAAGCTGATTCATCGATACCTGCCTGATGCATCTTTTCCAGCAGAGGCTCGGCTTTCTCAGGGGCAACGGCTATAAATAGCCCTCCGGATGTCTGGGGGTCAAAGAGGATATCGGCCAGATATTCCGGCACGGCCTTTTCAATGGCGACCATCCCGGAGCGGAACTCGCGGTTGCGGTGCAGCCCGCCGGGGATCATACCCATTTCCGCGTACTCTCTGGCTTCAGAAAAAAGAGGCACTGCTGCGGAGTGAATAATCATGCCAACATCGCTTCCCTCCATCATCTCGCTGGCGTGACCGAGAAGGCCAAAACCGGTTATGTCGGTGGCGGCATGAATGCCAGCTTCCTGCATGAGTTCGGAGGCCTTTTGGTTGAGCGTAGCCATGCTTTTCACGATTCTGTCTTCCGCACTGGCAGACGCCACCCCGCCTTTTACCGCAGTGCTGATAATGCCCGTGCCCAGCGGTTTGGTGAGAATCAGCCTGTCGCCGACCTTGGCGCCGGTATTGAGAGCCACTTTTTGCGGGTGGATGACCCCGCTGACGGAGAGACCATATTTCAGCTCGTCATCCTCCACGGTGTGTCCGCCCACCACAATGGCGCCCGCCTCGTGCACTTTGTCCAGACCCCCCGCCAGTATATCATTCAGAACGGATATGTCCATGGTTTTTATGGGGAAACAGGCGATATTCATCGCGGTGAGTGGCCGTCCGCCCATGGCATAGACGTCGCTCAGCGCGTTGGCTGCCGCTACCTGCCCGAACGAGTACGGGTCATCCACAATGGGCGTGAAAAAGTCCAGCGTCTGGATTATCGCCAGGTCGTCGGTAAGCTTGTAGACGCCAGCGTCTTCCGCTCTCTCCATGCCGGCTATCAGGTTGGGATGAGAGATAAAACAAAGGCCAGCTAATGCTTTGTTAAGGTCTCCCGGACCTATTTTGCAAGCTCAGCCAGCCCCGTGAACGGTCTCGGTGAGGCGTGGTCTCGTCTTATCACCCATCCATTTGCCTCCATAATAAGTGCAGTCAAGTAATATTATAGACGCTAGCCAGCCTCACCACAACCGGTTTGATTATAATGTCTATTTGTCGGCCTCTACGATTTTGCAGCAGCCGCAATCACACTGTCCACCGGTAGCACAGGCCTCGCAACAGTAAAGAACGCCTTCTTTCTCATGGCCGTCCCCGACAACTGTGCAGCCGCAAACCGGGCAAATCTGTTCTGTCATTCGGGCACCTCCTTTATTTATTCATATATGATATGCCCATTGCTGGCAGCCGGTCAGCGACTTTTGTCACGCTTTATTTGAAATAGCGTCAGCTGAGCCTTTTTTCGACGATTTCCCAGTTGATGTTCTGGAAAAAGGCGGCAATGTAGTCCGCCCTTTTCAAACCGTAATCGGCCATGAAGGCGTGCTCAAAAACGTCCATAACCAGAATGGGCTTGCAGCCGGCAAGGTGCCCAATCTCATGTTCATTTATCCACTGGTTGAAAAGCTGGCCGGTGACGTTATCTTGGTAAAGGATCACCCAGCCGATACCGCGCATGGCGCCGGTGGCCCTGAAGTCCTGCTCCCAGATTTCATAGCTGCCGAACGCTTCTGCCAGCTTCTTGCTCACTGATTCCGGCTTGGTTGTCGGGCAGATAAGGTTCGCGAAGTAGTACTCGTGCAGTCGCATGCCGTTGAATTCAAAGCCAAAACGCCGCTTCAGTTCGGCGTATTCCGGGCTGGTGGCATCCTTCGGCTTGCCATTCAGCAGTTCCACCAGCTTGTTGGTATTGTTGACGTAACCCTGGTACAGGGTGAGATGATTTTTCAGCAGCGTTTCACTGAAACCATCGATGCCGATAAGATAGCTGTAGTCTTTTGCCTGATAGGCCATATTTTCCCTCCTTGAGCCTGTATTTACCACTCATTATAGGCGGTCGAAAGACGGACTTCTGCGACTTAAATAACACTATATGTATTTATTATGGCATTATGATATGACTGTACTGAGTAGGTGTCAACAGGTCGTTATACTTGACGGGAGGGAGGGCTGGAATTATAATATCACTCACCACTGGAGTTGTAGCTCCAGATGAGGTGAAGATGAAGCTTGAAGAATACCGGCAAAAGCGCAGATTTGGCAAGACGCCTGAGCCCGCTGGTGAGCTGAGCGGCGGTGAGGGGAATCGCTTTGTTGTGCAGAGACATCAGGCCAGCCATCTACACTATGATTTCCGACTGGAGATGGAGGGCGTGCTCAAGAGCTGGGCGGTGCCCAAGGGCGTGCCGGAAGTTCCCGGCATCAGACGACTGGCGGTGCAGACGGAAGACCATCCCGTTGAGTATATCAATTTCGCCGGGACTATCCCGGAAGGGGAGTACGGGGCAGGCACGGTGGAAATCTGGGATAAAGGCACATTCCGTCTTGATAACGTGTCTGCCAAAGAACTCGAGTTCAACCTGCAAGGACAAAAGCTATCGGGCGACTACGTGCTAATCCACACCAATGGCAAAAACTGGCTTCTCATCAAGCGGAAAGAGAAGTCTTAATATATATTAATGTAGGTAAGGCATCTTGAAAGTTCTGGGCATCATGGGCAGCCCGCGGCTCAAGGGCAATACCGACCTGCTGCTGGATGAAGCTCTGAAAGGGGCGCAGAGCCGGCAGGCAGAGGTGGAGAAGCTCATTGTGGACAAAATGAAGATAACGCCCTGCAAGGAGTACTACGCCTGCCTGAAGGATGGCAACTGCGTCATGCGCGACGATATGGACACAATTATTCCAAAGCTCATTGAGGTGGACGGCATTATAGTGGCGTCGCCGATGTTCTTTTACGGGGTTACCGCGCAGCTCAAGGCGCTCATTGACCGTTGCCAGGCGCTGTGGGTGAGAAGGAACATACTGAAGACCATCCCTGATTCCAATAAAAGGGGCGTCTTCATCGGCGTGGGGGCGACGAAGGGGAAACAGCTTTTTGACGGCTCAGTACTGGTGATTAAATATTTTTTCCAGGCCTTCGGTGCGGAGTACGTTGATGAGCTGCTGGTGCGGGGAGTGGACAAGAGGGGAGAGATTAAAGAGCACCCCGACCTGCTGAAAAAGGCGTTTGAGCTGGGAGAGAGATTAGCGCAGCAGCAGCAAATCAGTTAGCCTTGTTTTTCCTTCCTTGCTTCTCCTCTCCGGATGGCGCGGAGAATTTCTTCAGCTTATCGGCCATCTCTTTCAGGGTGTCGGCTACCTTGCGGTTGATGGTGTCCGGTGGGTATTTGCCGTCCTTGCGTAGCTTGCCAGAGGCGTCGCCGGTGAGCACCTCAATGCCCTCGTCGACAGTGCCGGCGGCGTAGATGTGAAACTTGCCCGCCTTTACCGCTTCTATCACCTCGGGGCGGAGCATCAGATTCTTCAGGTTTGCCTTGGGTATCAGCACGCCTTGGTCGCCGTTTATGCCCTTGGCGCGGCAGACCTGGAAAAAGCCCTCAATCTTCTGGTTGACGCCGCCGATGGCCTGGATTTCTCCCTTCTGGTTCACCGAGCCGGTGACGGCGATGTTCTGCTTTATGGGCGTATCCGACAGACTGGAGAGCAGCGCGTAAAGCTCGGTGGAGGAGGCGCTGTCTCCTTCCACTCCCTCGTAGGACTGCTCAAAGCACAGGCTGGCGGAGAGTGAAAGCGGGTGCTCCTGGGCGTACTTCCAGCCCAGATAGCCACTCAGGATGAGGACGCCCTTATCATGGATACGGCCGCTCAATTGTGATTCTCTTTCAATATTGATGACCCCGCTGCGACCGAGGAAGGTCTGGCAGGTGATGCGCGAGGGCTTGCCGAACATGACGTCGCCCAGGCTGTATATCGCCAGGCCGTTCACCTGGCCGACCACATCGCCTTCTGTGTCAATGAAGATGGTGCCGCGCTCGATAAGCTCCCGTATTCTCTCGTCGGGCAGGTTGTGGCGGAAGCGCCGCTCCTCAATGGCCTTTTCCACGTGGCTGGCGCTGACCAGCGAGGCGTTCTCCCTGCGTGCCCAGTACTCCGCTTCCTCCACCAGCTCTTTTATCCAGGCGAAGCGTGAGGACAGCTTCTCCTGGTCGCCCACCACCCGCGCCGCATATTCCACCACCTTGGCTACGCCGGAGCGGTCGAAGTGGTGCAGCTCGCAGTCCTCGCAGTAGCCGGCGATGAAGGCGGCGAAGGCTTTGAGATTTGCCTTGGTCTTGTCAAGCTGGAAATCGAAATCGGCCTTGACCTTGAATATTTCCCAGAAGTCCTCGTCATACATGGATAGGAGCTGGTAGAGCATACCGTCGCCAATGAGGATTATCTTGACGTTAGTTGGCATTGGCTGAGGTCTCAGTCCTTGAGGCGCGACGAGCCCGTATTGCTCAAAAGGGTCCTCAATGCGGACTTCTTTGGTGCGAATGGCGCGTTTCAGCGCTGGCCAGACGCCGGGGTTGGTCAGGACGTCGTTGGCGCTGAGCAGCAAGTAGCCACCGTTGGCCAGTTGCAAAGCTCCCGGCTTCAGCATGGTATGGTCGCTGAGATAGCCGCCGAAGAAAAAACGCCGTTCGATTTTACCGAACAGGTTGGCGTAGTTCGGGTTCGGCTCGGTGATTACCGGCGGCCCGCTGGCGGCGCTGTTGTCGACAAAGGCGTTTACCTGGAACGGCAGGAAGGGGTCACGGCCGCCCATCATCTGGCCGGGCACGATGCCAAGCGCTGCCTGGGGGGGCTCCTCCCTTTCCTTGAATATATCCAGGTTGTTCAGGGTAAATGACTTCAGGTCGTTGAGGTACTGTATGATTTGTTCTGAGTCCTTGTAATCATTGAACAGGTTGCGAAAGAGGCGAGAGATGGTATAATCCGCTACTGTTTTGTCGGTGTCCTGCAGTTTTTCCACGGTCTGGCTTTCGATCTGGCGCATCTTCTCAAAGGTGGCGCGCACCTTTTTCAGCAGTTCGTTGCGTTTCTTCTCTATTTCTTTGCGCACCGAACTGTCCAGCGCCAGGTAATCGGCCTGTGATATTGCCTTGCCGTCAATCACCGGGAACAGAGCAGGCCCCACTGATGTCATCTGTAGTTGAAAACCATGCCGCTGTGCTTCCTCGGCGGTCTCCTCAAGGAGCTTCTGCTGCTTGGTCTGGCTTTCCTCCACAGCCTTTTTTCTCTCCGAGGTATACTCCTCGCTGGAGAAAGCCTTGGCCAGCTCTTCTTTTAGTTTCTGTAGCAGGCTGCCAATCTGTTTACGGAAGGGTTTTCCCTTTCCCTGCGGCAAGTTGACAATGTGTGGCCGGTCGGGGTCGGCGAAGTTGTATAAGTAGCACCAGTCCTCAAGCTGGCGCTTATCCTCAACTTTTTTCCTGTCCACTAGGCGCTGTATATAGGTTTTCACCACCGTTGTTTTCCCGGTCCCGGTCAGGCCGGCGACGTAGATATTGTATCCCTCACGGTCCATGGATAGGCCAAACTCAATGGCGCGTATCGCCCGGTCCTGCCCCACAAACTCTCGCAGTGGTGCCAGGTTTCTGGTGTGATTGAACTCGAAGATATTGGGGTCGCATTCCCAGCGCAGTTTGTCTATCGGGACTTCATATTTATTAATATTCATATACACCCCCGGCTGTTTACCAGTGACAACGGCGCACTTAATATTAATGTTATACCATTAGCCACGGGCTTGTTCAAGGGGAGGCTTGGTTGAGCCAGTGGTTTTACCGATAAAGGATATGATTATCTACAGAGGGGAAGGATTAGCTGATGGCGGAGAAAAATACATCCGTCATTTTGCTTATTTTTATTGTGCTAAATACTTAAAATTTGGTTTTTTGAATTTTAGCTAAAATGAGCCCTGAAAAAGCCTTGACAAAGATATGGAGCGTTTGTTATCCTATTCCGTGATTATGTTCCCGAAACGTTTAGATAAATTCAGTGAAGATGATTCAACTGAATTTTTTTGTTTTTTATTTAAAGTAACATGAGATTTTTAGTCACAGCGGTTGTTGCCTATTTACTATACTTGATTTTAACTATAGGTTCCGGCAACATACTTCTCTGGAATGCAGCGGAGTTAATCATCGGGGCGATTTTTGCCTTGGTGGTGGCTGCTCTGGTCAAGAATAGATACCTCGCAAAGAGTCTGCGCATGCTCAATCCGGTCAGATGGTTCATCTGGCTTATCTATCTGTTCCCGTTCTTTTTCGCCATGGCAGTGGCAAATGTTGATGTTGCCTATCGTGTTATCACCGGCCGGATTAATCCCGGCATTGTGAAAATCTCTCCCAACTTGAAAAACGACATGTCTCTTACAATTTTAGCCAATTCAATCACGTTGACGCCGGGGACTTTGAGCGTTGACGTGGACGAAGAAACCAATGACCTCTACGTGCACTGGATAAACGTTAACATGGAAACGCTTAAGGAGATGCCTAGAGACTACCATCCGATTTGCAACAGTTTCCCTGACTGGGCCAGGAGGATAGCGGGATGATATGGCTTCCGGCGGCAATTGTGGTGACGATTTGCATTATTATCGCTATCGTCAGGGTGTTTATCGGGCCGGGAGCGCCAACCCGTCTGGTTGCCTTCGATACCGTCAATACACTTGTCGTTGCTATTATGGTGATACTGGCCATCCTGTTTGAACAGGTTGTTTTCGTTGATGTTGCCATCGTTTATGGCGTGCTCTCATTCATCATGACGCTCTACGTGGCCAGATTTATCGAGGGGAAGAAGTTTTAGATGGGCGCTGTGAACGTAATAACCTACATATTTATAATAATCGGGCTCTTTTTCAACGTGGTCGGTGTCTTTGGGCTGCACCGTTTCCCTGACGTTTATACCAGGCTGCACGCCGCTACGAAGTGCACCACCTTCGGCTCGATATTTCTTATCATGGCCGTGATTTTACATTCGGCCAGTATCTGGGCGATGGAGGGGACTTACTCAGCCCAGTCAATCCTCTCCATACACTCGGTAATCGCGCTTGTTGTTCTGCTCATCACCAACGCGACGGGCGCACACGCGATTGCCCGGGCAGCACATCGCAGCGGCGAGAAGCCGGCCAGGGCAGTTGTTGATGACCTTGAAGGGAAGGACAATGATTGACGCCGCCGCCTTGCATATCATAGTGCCACTGGCCATAGTTATCTGTGCCATCTTTGTGGCCGTCTTCAGAGACCTTCTGTACGCTGCGGTGGCACTGGCGGTGCTGAGTCTCCTTCTCGCCCTTGAGTTTTTCCTGTTGCGTGCCCCTGATGTGGCCATTGCCGAAGCAGGCATCGGCGCGGCGGTGACGACGGCTATCTTCATCATCGCCATCAGGGCAACGAAGCGTATGGAGTAGCTATGAGACAGGTTGTTGCTTGGTTTGTTCTGATAATAATGGTTGCGGTCCTGATAACCGGGGCGCTGCTCATGCACCCGTTTGGTTACCCGCCTTCCGATATGGATGATTACATGATTGCCAATTCCCAGGCGGAAACCGCGAACAATAACGTGGTAGCGGCAGTCCTGTTTGACTATCGCGGTCTGGACACATTGGGAGAGGCCACAGTCCTCTTCACTGCGGTGACCGGCGTGTTGCTCCTTTTCCGGGTTTTGAAGAAGAAGGAGAAAGATACATAAATGCTGTCGAAAATCGTGCGCACCATATCGAATCAGCTTATACTGTTTGTACTGATATTTGGGCTGTACGTTATCATGCACGGCCACGTTACGCCGGGCGGGGGCTTCCAGGGTGGTGCCATCATTGCTTCCGGTGTGGTTATGCTGATTGTGGCGTTCGGCTCCACTGAAATAAAGAAATCACTCCGCGAGGGCCGGCTTTCTATAGTGGAAAGCGGCGGCGCACTTATATTTATCGGGATGGCCTTTGCCGGTATGGGCACTATCTTCTTCTACAACTTCTTGGTGGGCACGCCTTTCTTCGGTGGCATTCCCCCCACCGGACCCAATCCGGGTGACGTGTGGACGGGTGGAGTAATTCCGCTGATGAATTTCGGAGTGGGGCTGAAAGTTGTCGCCGGACTATCCGCGGTTGTTCTTGCCATGGCACTGTTTTCCAGCGGGGAGGAAATGGAGGAATGATGCAGTATATTCCGTATAACATACCGTTTATCGCGGTGGCACTCCTCGTGGGTGTGGCACTGTTTATTATTGTATTCAAGCGGAATCTGATAAAAATTGTGATGGGCATCGCCATTCTGGAAGCCGGAGTCAACCTGTTTCTGGTAACCCTGGGGTACCGGGCGGGTGGCGTTGCTCCCATCTATACGGTTACGCCGGAAGGTACCATGGTGCTGCCCGTGCCGCAGGCACTGACTCTGACCAGCATCGTCATTGGCGTTTCCGTGATTGCGCTGATGCTGACCATGGTGATGTATATCTATCGACATATGGGCGATGCCGATAGCAGGAAATCAAGGTTGCTGAGAGGATAGAGTTTGGAGTTTTTAACCGTACACTCGCCGATACTGATAGTGGCCATACCACTACTGGCGGCATTTATCGCGCCGCTTATCAGTCGGATAGGTAATAAATTCCGGGATACGGTCAACGTTGCCCTTCTCGGTTTTGTCACATTGCTGATAGCTATACTGGCCATAGACGTATATACTAATGGCACCCGCATCTATACCCTTGGTGCGGCAGTGCCGGAGATGGCCATACCCGAGAATTACATGGTACCGATACGTATCATGTTCCAGGTGGACGGCATATCTATGTTTATGGGCTTGACCACGACGGTGGTCATGCTGGCGGCGCTGGTCTATTCCCTTAACTTCTTGAAAGGCCAGACCGGGCAGGACCGCTTTTACTCGCTGCTGATGCTTCTCTACGTGGGCATGATTGGCCTGGAGTTCACCGGTGACATGTTCAACCTGTTCGTCTTTCTCGAGATACTGTCCATCGCCGGGGCTGGCTTAGCCGCATACCGCACCAACCTTGCTGATGCTGTGGAGGGCGGTTTCAAATATATCGTTATTTCGGCGGTAAGTGCCCTGCTGGTGCTCTTTGCCATAGGTATACTTTATGGGCAATACAATCTTTTGAGCATCGCGGCGCTGGCGCAGAACATGCAGTTCAATACTCTGGACATGATTGCTCTGGCGATGCTGGCCATCGCCTTCGTCATGAAGCTGGCGGGCGTGCCCCTGCACATGTGGGCGCCGGATACTTACGCTGTGGCCCCGGCAGGCATCACCCCTATGATTTACACCTCCAGTGCCGCCTCCATGTATGCCCTCTACCGAGTTACTTTTACGCTGTATGGCGGTCATTTTGATACCACGGCCATCGGCTGGATAGTTATCATTCTGGGCGTGCTCAGCATGTTCATCGGCGTTATGATGGCGATTCACCAGACGGATATCAAGCGCCTTATGGCCTACCACGCTATCTCGCAGAGTGGTTACATGTTGCTCGGCGTGGGTGTGGGGCTGGCGGTGTTAAACGATCCCGCAGCGCTGGCCAATTATGGAAGAGATGCCATGAATGGTGGCATATTCCACATCATAAACAATGCCCTCTACAAGGGTATGCTCTTTCTCACCGCGGAAGCCATTTTCTTCCGCATCGGGACCAGAGATTTGAACAAGATGGGTGGCTTGGGCCATAATATGAAGTGGACGACAATATTTTTCATTATCGGGGCGCTCGCCATTTCCGGAATCCCGCCATTCAATGGATTCGCCTCCAAGCTGCTTATCTATGAATCAGTCTTCCGCTTTAACCCGCTGCTTTCAGTCATTGCCATGTTCGTGTCGCTGGTGACGCTGGCATCATTCACCAAGGTATTTTATTCCGCTTTCACCGGGCCGGAAATGCCCGCCTATAAAGAGGTCAGGGAGGTTCCTCGGTCAATGCTCATCGGGATGGGTATCATGGTGGCCTGCATCATCTTTTTCAGCATTTTCCCCGGGCTTGTGGTAGATACTATCGTTGCCCCGGCGACGGATGCTCTGATTGACCAGGCTGGATATATTAACGGCGTTATGGGCGCTGCACCATAATAGAAATAATTATAATGAAGAGGAAAGGCAAATAGAGGTCAGGAGATAGGGAGTTGTCAGTAGTAACGTACGGATACGCGGTCTGGAGTCCAATCATCTGGCTGGTGGTGCTGCTGGTGATAGCGGCGATTGCGCTATATGTGCGAAGTCGCGGCCAGAAACGCTACAAGAAAGGGACGGCGCAGACTGATGTCTTTATCTCTGGAATCAAGGTGCCGCCGACCGAACAACGCCACGTTCCGGCGCATAACATATACTGGGGCTTTTTTGAAGCGTTGAAGGGGTTTTACAGCGCCATGATGCGGCCGCATACCGGAATTCTCAATGATTACATGCTCTGGTTGGTTGCCGTAATGGCGATAACGGTACTCGTGCTGATAATTGTAATTTAAACGGAGAACATATTTCAGGAAAGACTATGAATTTAAAGTCATTTAACCGGGCACTCTGGGTATACCACATAAACACGGGCTCCTGTAATGGTTGTGATATTGAGATTTTGGCTGTGCTGACACCGCGCTACGATGCCGAGCGTTTCGGTATCATGCTGGTGGGGTCACCGCGCCATGCCGATGTTCTGCTGGTTACCGGACCGGTGGGACGTAGCATGGCGGACAACGTACGCCGCGTTTATGAGCAGACCCCGGACCCTAAGGTGGTCATGGCGGTGGGCAACTGTGGGGTTGAGGGTGATGTTTTTCACGAGGCCTACAGCCTGGTCGGGCCCATTGACCAGATAATACCAGTGGATGTGTATGTTCCTGGCTGTCCGCCCAGACCGGAGGCGATTATCGAAGGGGTAGTTAAGGCCTGGGCGAAGTTGGAGACGCTGGCTAGGCAGGAGGTTTCATAGGTGGAGAAGCTAAACCCGCAAGGAATCGTTGATAGCTTCAAGAAAGCACTTGGCGGCGGTTTTATAAACGGCGAAGTCTACGAACGTGAGGTGGCTGTAAAAAAGAACCGCTTTCGCCGTATATGGATATTTGTAAAAAGGGAGGCATTCCACGAGGCGGTACAGCACCTGTGCCGGATTCAGGAGTATCCTCACCTCGTTATAATCTCGTCGAGCGACTTGGGTAGTGACGTCGAGCTGATTTACCACTTCACAATTTACTACGGAAATCATCTGGAAGAGATAAGCGTGGGGATAAGGATTACCCTTGATAAGAAAGACCTGAAGATACCCACCATAACTGACATAATACCCGGGGCTATTTTCACCGAGCGCGAGACGCAGGAGATGATGGGAGTGGAGGTTACCGATATACCGGACGGTAGGAGGTTGTTCCTTGAGGGAGACCTTCCAGAAAATATACACCCGTGGCGGAAAGATGATAAAAAGCTGGAAAAGTACCTGAGGGTCTTGCCGGGAAGAAAGCCCAAAGGGAAAGAGTAATGAGGGGTAGCAGCCAACATGGCAGTTAACAATACAGAGAAGACAACCTATACAATACCAGTCGGTCCGATTCACCCTGCGCTCAAGGAGCCGATACAGCTCGACCTTGAGATTGACGGCGAGCAGGTTGTCGATGTTGATATTCATCTGGGGCAGGTTCAC
>Ga0111146_1041_pt1 | contig 13748 bp, 16 predicted proteins | sample DeeMarSeWOR28_12_FD_80395 | JGI IMG/M metagenome (GOLD analysis project Ga0111146, IMG submission 80395) | Dehalococcoidia bacterium SG8_51_3 | reverse complement strand
TGCCATATAGGTATTTATGGGGCCCAGTCAAGCAACGTTCTCAGCACCAGACGTCTTGTATATATAGTCGCTCACCGCATCCCTTCGTCTTCGATCAATGTCCAAATCAATGTCGGGAGGCTCATACCTCAAAGGATGCATAAAACGCTCAAATAGCAGGTTATATTCCATAGGATCGACATTGCTTATATCCAATAAGTAGACAACGAAACTATCTACAGCACTACCTCTTGCTTGGCATCTTATATCTCTGCTCTTCGCCCAGCGAACTATGTCCCGAACCACTAGGAAGTAGCTGCAAAATCCCAGCTCATTAATAGTATCAAGCTCGTGCTCAAGACGATTCCTTATTGAAGTTGATAGTAAACCGTATTTTCTTTTAGCTCCTTTAAAAGCTATCTTGCTTAGGTAACCGTAGTCACTTTCCCCTTCTGGAATATCAAATTTAGGGAAGCGAGGCTTACCCAGTTCCAACTCCAGATTACACCTAGAAGCAATCTCTTCGGTGTTCTTAATACCTTCGGGAATGTCTCTGAATAGCTTCACCATTTCCTTAGGTGATTTCAGGTATTGCTCCACAGTACGATAGCCCTCCAATTGAGAAACTGGTATGTTCTGGTCTATAGCATTAAGTAGCTCTTTAATCTTATATTCCTTGAGTTCAGCGTAATGGACATTATTGGTAGCTACTATCGGTAAGCCCTCTTCCTTAGCAAATGAAGCAAGCTGGTAACTGTCAGTAAACCCTTCCCTTGAAGGATAGCGAATAAGCTCTATAAAGAAGTCATTACCAAAGACTTCCTTATAGAAACATGCTGCTTCTTTAGCTTTATCACGCTTCACTTTACAAAGCAGGGTAGGTATTTCACCCCTACCACAACCACTCAGTGCTATTAGACCGCTACTGTGATTCCGCAGCATCTCCCTGGTTGCTTTTGGTTTCCTACCCCTGTTCGATAGGTGAGCTTGCGTTAGTAATCGACAGAGGTTTGAGTATCCTTCAGCATTCTTACAAAGCAGAATTAAATGATACCCACCATCTAAATCAACCTCAGCACCTATTATCGGTTTGATTCCTACTGCTTTAGCTTTGTCATAGAAGCGAATAACACCAGTCAACCGATTATGGTCTGTTAGAGCTAAGGCAGGTATTTTCAGAGAAACAGCTTTATCCAGAAGTTCGTCTAGAGACGAAGCTCCGTCAAGAAAGCTGTATTGAGAATGGAGATGGAGATGAATGAAACCCATGACCACCACCTCAGTCGAGGACTCTTGAGAGAAACCACTGTTCCCCAAGCTTGTAAAGCTCATAAGTTCCAGTGCTTGAGTTTTGTGCATTCACACGGATGAAAAGACGCATCGCTTTACCATCCCACCATTCAGAGGGTTCTCTCCACCAACCAACAACATCAAGGACTCTATAGAGACGCTTCCTCCAAATGAAGGCAGTTATCATTGAGCCCTTGTTCTGGTGGATTTTAACTGGTTCGCCAATGAGCTTGGACATGGTGTTTACCTAAAAATGGGAAAGAGAATAGAATTATAATAGAACATATGTGCTATTGTCAAGAGGTTTTTGTCCTCTAGTTTTCCATTTGATAAGTAAGGTTATAGGAACATCTGAACCAGTAGGAGGCACCAACCCGTATCCCTGCGGCTACTACGGCGACCCGTTTCGCAAGTGCACCTGCTCCCCCGGCCTGGTATCACGCTACCAGCGGCGTATCAGCGGCCCTTTCATAGACCGGGTGGACATCTTCATCGAGGTGCCACATATCGACTACGAGAAACTTGCCGACGACCGACTGGGAGAACCATCAACAACCGTCCAGTCCCGGGTTAATGCTGCCCGCTCCATTCAGCTGGAGCGATTCCGGGGAACACGGCTCACCGGCAACGCCGATATGACGCCGTCCGAAATCAGGGGTTTCTGCCAGGTGGAAGAGGCCGCCCAGGGCTTGCTGAAGGCAGCCATGAAGCAACTTTACCTTTCGGCGCGGGCGTTCCACCGTGTCCTCAAGCTGGCCCGGACTATCGCTGACCTGGAGAATTCTGCTATAATTAAAGCTCACCACGTCGCGGAGGCCATTCAGTACCGTCCGAGAAGGTCGGAAATATAAGCTAACTAGTCGGGAGGAGAGAATGAGGCGCTGGTTCGGAAGACGTTATGCATCTCTTACGGCAATTATCCTGTTCTCAGCTGTGGTTTTAACCGCCTCGGGATGTCAGGACTATACTTTTCCTACCCCAGAGCAACCATCATCAGAGCCGGAGAAGCCGGCATCAACCACCTTCATAAATTCCGGGGACAGGGCCACCCTTGCCGTTTACGAGCACCTGCTCAGTCTGGCGGTGAGCCACGAAGCCAAGGACTACCTTGCCGAGTTCTCCGCCGCCAGCGATAACTGGAGTGCCGAATCAGAGCTCTTCAAAGACGGCAGCAGCGTCTGGTACGTCATGGTGGACATGAGCGGGGTTGCTAACTGGCAGGAAAAACCGTACTGGCAGCAAGCAGGCTGGTTCGTCTATCAGGACGGCCGGGTGATACCATCAAACCGGCTTCAGGCCAATGCCCTCAGGATTGAGTCTGACCTTCAGGAATTAAGCCTGCCCCTGCCCGCTGAGTAACGAGGTGGAGACACCCTTTACACAAAGAGCAAGAAGATGCCGCCCGTAATCAGCAAAACCGCACCGAGGCCGATGCTGATGGCGCCTCCTATCTTGAGGGCTCCGGGCTGCAGGCGCGGTGGCCAGCGTTCCATAAATTCACGGGCATCCCCAGGGCGCTTAGCCAGTTCACCATAGTAGCTCTCTTCTTCCCGCCTGCCCCAGGTATACGTCAAGATACCAATAATCAGGAACAGGCCACCAGCACCAATCAGTATCAGACAATCCAGTACAGACATGCCCCACCACCCTCCGTAAGCCGGAGTTTCATTAGTGGTTACTATAGGCTATTCCAGCCTCTTTTTCAACTGTAAGGGTGAGGGCGGGATTATTTTATATCTGCTTTAGCCCCGGCGGCTTCAATTTTTTCCTTGATTGCTGCCGCCTCTTCCTTGTTTACCCCTTCTCTTACTGGCTTGGGCGCGCTTTCCACCAGGTCTTTGGATTCTTTAAGGCCCAGCGTGGTCACTTCGCGCACCGCCTTGATGACGGCTATCTTATTGGCGCCAACTTCAGTGAGAATGACGCTGAACTCGGTCTGCTCCTCACCGGCGGCTGCTGCTGCCTCTGCCGGTGCTCCCGCAGCCGGTGCTGCGGCTACCACAGGCGCCGCGGCGCTAACGCCGAATTCGGCTTCCAGCGCCTTGACCAGGTCCGCCAGCTCAATCACGGTCATCTTCTTGATTGAGTTCATTATCTCCTCAATGGCCGGAGAAACTTTCACTTTCTCTTTGGCCGCTGGGGCCGGCGCTTCTTCAGCCTTTTTCTTCTCCGCTTTTGGTTTTTCCTCCGTTTTTTCGGCTGGCGACTCTTCTTTCGCCTCCGGAGCTTCCTCTGCTTTCGGCTCTGCGGCTTCAGCAGTTGCCTCTGGTGCGGCTTCCTGTTCCGCAGCAGGTTGCTCTTCTACCTCTGCTTTTGCCTCAGTGGTTTCCGGTGTCGCTTCTGTTTCTTTCTCTTCTGCCATATTATCCTCCCTCCAGTTGTTTCGCTCTTGCTTGCAGTACCCCCACAAGTCCTCTCATGGGGTTTGACAGGCAGTTAACCAGACGATAAAGGGGACTCTGTATCCCGGCCAGTATCCTGCCCAGTAAAACTTCGGTGGATGGCAATGATGCCAGATTCTCGATGTCCGCTGGAGTAAAAATACTATCGCCGGCAAAACCTCCCTTTATCGTCAGGGTCGTTTTCTGTGTTCGCAGGTAATCGGCCAGAACCTTGGTCGGCGCCACGATGTCGCCATAGCCAAAGGCAATCGCTACCGGCCCTTCAAAAAATTGCACCAGTTCGCTTTTGCCCGCTTTTTCCGCGGCAAACCTGGCCAGTGTATTCTTCACCACACGGTAACTGATTTGTGAACTCCTGAGGCTGCGCCGCAGGTCGGTTATCTCCGCAGTGGACAGTCCCCGATAGTCGGTCAGTATGCCGATGCTGCATTCCGAAAAAACCTGACTCAGTTCATCAACAATCTGTACTTTTTCTCCTCGCGGCATTTCTTCTTACCTCCTGAACATCCCGCTAATGCCATAAAAAATCCCTGCGCCCGCTGCGCAGGGATAAATCAATCCAGTTCACCCAGATTCTCTATCATCCTCGGCAGGCTTGCTGATTAAGCCGTTTCCGGCACCCACTGTCTCAGGACAGACTATTCAGTTGTCTCGTTTATTTTAACCGATTTATTCCGGAAAGTAAACCTTTATCAGTTGCTGCTGAGCGCCAGGGTTGGCTTGAGGTCGAGGTTTATTCCCGGCCCCATGGTCGTCGTCAGCACGGCCGTCCGGACGTATTGCCCCTTGGCGCCACTGGGTTTGGCCTTCATCACCGCCTCGATGAGGGCTGTCAGATTGCCCATCAACTTCTCACTATCAAAGCTGACCTTGCCCAGCGGCACGTGCATGATAGCGGTGCGATCCAGCTTGAATTCAACGCGGCCCTTTCTGGAATCTTCGATAACGCGGGGGAGGTCCTCGGCGGGGACAACCGTGCCCGACTTGGGATTGGGCATCAGGCCTCTTCGCCCCAGAATCTTGCCCAGCTTACCAACTCTTCCCATCATTTCCGGAGTGGCGATGGCAGTATCAAATTCCAGCCAGCCGTCTTCAATTTTCTTAACCAGCTCATCACCGCCGACATAGTCAGCGCCGGCGGACTCGGCAACCCTGACCGCTTCCCCCTGAGCGAAGACGAGGACTCTAACTCCTTTGCCAAGTCCGTAGGGAAGAAGCGCCACGCCGCGAACCTGCTGTGAGGCATTGCGCGGGTCAACGCCCATGCGCATATGCAGCTCCACGGTCTCGTCAAACTTAACGTGCGCCGCCTTCTTTGCCAGCTCGATGGCCTCATCGGGAGCATACGTTTTCGTGCTGTCTACCATTTGAGCTGCTTCATTGTATTTTTTACCGTGTTTAGTCATCTTCTTATTCTACCTTGATTCCCATACTTCTGGCAGTGCCAGCAATTATTTTTTCCGCCTCTTCGATATCATTGGCGCTCAGGTCTTTGGCTTTAACCTGGGCGATTTCGCGCAACTTGTCACGGGAAATGGTGCCAACTTCCTCATGGCCAGTACTGCCACTCCCCTTCTCCACACCGAGTGCTTTTTTGAGCAGGTCGGTGGCGGGGGGTGTCTTGGTGATGAAGGTGAATGACCTGTCTTCAAAGACGGTGATTTCCACCGGGACAATGGAGCCAGCCTGCGAAGACGTACGGTCGTTGTATTCCTTGCAGAACTGCATAATGTTTATACCGTGCTGGCCCAGCGCCGGTCCTACCGGCGGCGCCGGGTTCGCCTGACCCGCAGGAATCTGCAATTTGATTATCGTTCTTACTTTCTTCGCCATGTCATCTCCTCAGGCTATCTACAGTTTCTCCACCTGTAAAAAGTCCAGCTCCACAGGTGTTTCCTGACCGAAAAGGGACAGCAACACCTTTACCTTTCCCTTCTCGGTATTAATTTCATCCACAAGGCCCACAAAATCGATAAACGGGCCATCAGTGACCCTGACACTCTGCCCGCGGCGGAAGCCGACCTTAACCTTGGGCGAAGTGTCTTCCATCTGCTTTATAATCTGACCGACCTCGTCCTCCTGCAACGGCGTTGGCTTACTGCCGCTCCCCACAAAGCCGGTAACCCCGGGAGTATTCCGCACCACGCCCCAGCTCTGGTCGGTCATCTTCATATGCACCAGGACATAGCCGGGCAGTATTTTCTTGGTCACGGTACGTCTCTGGCCGTTTTTAACCTCAATTTCATCCTCGGTGGGTATCACCACCTGCAGTATCTCACTGCCATAGTCCATAAACTTGATGCGCTGCTCGAGGTTTTTCTTTACCCTTTCCTCATACCCCGAGTAGGTATGGACGACGTACCAGTTTGTCCCATTATCCGCCACGTATTACCTCACCGGTCATTTTTAGCTTCTGGCTCACGCTCTATGCGGACTTCCTTGCGGTCATCGACATAAATAAGTATTTAGCCGCCCAGAAAAACATCTTCGACGAGGGCAGAAAAGCCGTAATCAATTGCCCCCAGAATCAGTCCCGCGGCTACAGAGATTATCAGTACCAGAGTTGATAGATACATAACCTCTCGTCTGGACAGCCAGACTACCTTCTTCAACTCCGCGATTATCTCGCCGATAAACCTGAATCGCGAACGCTTGGTCGTCGCCGAATGATGTGCCGCCGCACGCATCCCTACTTCTCCAGCATGCCGTACTACTTAACCTCTCGATGAAGTTGCACCGTTCGACAACGAGGGCAGTATTTGTTCAACTCCAGTCTCTGAGTGTCGTTCTTACGGTTCTTTGTCGTCGTATATGTTCTCTCCCTGCACTCGGTGCAGGCGAGGTGGATTATACCTCTTGCTTCGCCTTTTTTCGCCATGAACCTACTCTATTATTTTGCTGATTGAGCCGGCGCCAACCGTTCTCCCACCTTCACGAACAGCAAAGCGCATACCCGGTTCCAGAGCCACCGGATAAATCAGCTTTATCTTCATGTTTACGTTGTCGCCCGGCATGACCATTTCCACATCTGACGGCAGCTCAATGCTGCCGGTCACATCCGCGGTGCCGATGTAGAACTGCGGTTTGTAGCCGTTGAAGAATGGAGTATGCCTACCGCCTTCCTCCTTGCTCAGCACGTAGATTTGCGCCTCGGCTTGGGTATGCGGTTTAATCGTGCCCGGCGCCGCCAGCACCTGGCCGCGCTCGATATCTTCTCGCTCAACACCACGGAGCAGGATGCCGACCGCATCACCGGCTTCAGCATAGTCCAGAGTCTTATGGAACATCTCCATGCTGGTCGCCACTACTTTACGAATATCGTGATGCAGGCCGACGATTTCAACCTCATCTCCCGATTTAACCACGCCGCGTTCTACCCTGCCAGTGGGCACCGTGCCGCGACCCTTAATGCTGAATACGTCTTCAACCGACATCAGGAACGGCTTGTCTTTTGGCCGTACCGGCATCGGGATATAATCATCAACTGCATCCATCAGCTGAAGTATCTTGCCACACCATTCACATTCTCTCTTGCCGCAGCCACACTCCAGCGCCTTGAGAGCGCTCACTCTTACCACCGGTATCTCATCTCCCGGGAACTCGTAGCCACTGAGCAACTCCCTCACCTCCATCTCCACCAGCTCCAGAAGCTCCTCATCTTCCATGGCATCTACTTTATTCAGGGCAACCACAATCTTGGGGACTTCCACCTGCCGCGCCAGCAGCACGTGCTCTCTGGTCTGCGGCATCGGGCCGTCAGGAGCACTGACCACGAGGATAGCGCCGTCCATCTGAGCTGCACCGGTTATCATGTTCTTGATGTAGTCAGCATGACCCGGACAGTCAATGTGGGCGTAATGCCGCTTCTCTGTCTCATATTCAATATGAGCGATGGCAATGGTCAGGCCGCGTGCCTTTTCCTCCGGCGCATTGTCAATGGACTCAAAGGCGCGGAACTCGGTGCTTCCTACTGCCTTGGCCAGTGTCAATGTAATAGCTGATGTCAGTGTTGTCTTTCCATGGTCCACGTGACCGATGGTCCCCACGTTCACATGTGGCTTGGTTCTTTCGAATTTCTGTTTTGCCATTTCAACCTCCGTTTTTCCCAAGCCCACAACCAGATTCGAACTGGTGACCCCGTTCTTACCAAGAACGTGCTCTACCGACTGAGCTATGTGGGCATAATTACAAAGCTAATTTTAGAATATAAATTATGAAAAGTCAACAATTCGCCGCTCTCACGCGGAACCTGAGTACGGCCGTCGGGATATATGGTGCTGTGGTGGAGGGGACAGGATTCGAACCTGTGTAGCCCTTAGGGCGGCAGTTTTACAGACTGCTCCGATTAACCACTCCGGCACCCCTCCACAACCTTAACTACCGGAGCCTGAGGGGGGATTCGAACCCACGACCTGCTGTTTACAAGACAGCTGCTCTAACCAACTGAGCTACTCAGGCGATGGTCTAGTTAATAACGAGCCAACCAGCAAGTTATTATAAGGAACGGCATAAGTAAAAGTCAAGGTGACGCTGCCTGTCGCTACTAAAAGAAGCGTCCTCCTCTTCTGCGGAAAATATAGCCGGCGAGCAGACCCACAATGAGCCCACCAAGGTGCGCCTGCCAGGCAACTGACGGCATAAAAGAGAGCAGCAGGAAGCCGCCTATTACCGCCACAAAGAGCGGAATGGGGAGGGGTATGGGGAAAATCATTACCGCCATTCGTGGCCTTAATACCACCAGCCCGCCGGCAAGAGCGAACACGGCACCGGAGGCACCTAAGGCTACATAATACGGCGCAAATCCAGCCAGCAGCAGCATAGATATGTTACCTACAATGCCGCCGCTGAAGTAAACGAGTAGAAATCTCTTATTGCCAACCAATCCATTAAAGGCACTGCCAAAAAAGTAAAGGGTAATCATATTAGCGAATATGTGCCAGAAGCTGGTGTGCAGGAACATACTCGTGATTATCGTCCACGGCTGTGTCACAAAATATTGCGGCATCGGCAGCGCGAGAGCCAGAAATATCCTGTCCGCCAGTGATGGTGATACTATGCCCAGTATAAAGATGAGCACATAGACAAACAGGTTGGCGACAATTATCGCTAATATTGGACTTATCCCCTCACTCGGGTAACCGTATCTCACTCTCATTAACTCTGGAATCTCCTGACAAAGTCGTTTTATTCATAATCATAATAACGTATTTGCCGCGACTAAACAACGATGGGCGTGAAATGATACAATAAGCAGGAGGCAAAATTCCAGCGGATACTCAACTCGCTCGGTATGTGCCCCCAAACTTCCATAGCAAATAAGTATATATGCGGTGAGACATGAGCGAACATATCATCGAAGTAGAGAACCTGGTGAAGAAATACGGCGACCTGGTGGCGGTCAATGACATCGGCTTCAACGTGGCGCCGGGGGAGATATTCGGCTTTCTGGGCCCGAATGGGGCGGGGAAGACCACCACCATCAATATTCTCTGCACACTGACCAAGCCAACTTCCGGTCGGGCCAGCATTGCCGGGCTGGACGTGGTACACAGACAGAGCCAGGTGCGCCAGCAGATAGGCCTTGTCTTTCAGGACCCCAGCCTTGATGAGAGGCTAAGCGGCCTGCAGAACCTGCGCTTCCACGCCCTCGTTTATGGGGTGCCTGCCTCCGTCCGCGAGTCGCGTATTGAGCAACTGCTCCAGATGATGGAGCTCTGGGACAAACGCAATAATAAGGTCCAGACTTTCTCCGGAGGGATGAAACGGCGCCTGGAACTGGCACGAGGGCTGCTGTCGACCCGCAGACTAGGAACCGTATGTGGGAGTATATCCTTGAGCTGCGGCGGCAGGAAGGGACGACCATTTTCCTCACCACTCATTACATGGATGAAGCGGATAAAGCCGACCGCATTGCCGTTATTGACCTGGGTAAGCTCATCGCCATGGACACGCCGGCAAAACTGAAGCGAATGGTGGGCAGGGACATAGTATCGCTAAAGACTGATGATAATGACAGAGCGGTGGCAGAAATCAGGACCCGCTATCAGGTCGAAGCCCGTCATGATGGCGATGGCCTATGCTTTGAGGTCGCCAATGGGGAGGAATTTCTGCCCGTTTTTCTGCGTGAATTCAGCACCCGCATAGTAAGCGTGAGCATGCGCCGGCCGAGCCTCGATGACGTGTTCCTCAAGCTGACGGGCAGAGAGATAAGGGAGGAGGAAGTCAGTGATACCTTCAAGGCAATGGTGCGCCAGCATGGCCGCCGTTCGCGGCGCTAGGAGGACGATATGAATCAGCTACGTGGCATATATACTATCTGGTACCGTGATATTCTGCGCTTCTGGCATGACAGGATGCGTCTGCTCGGGTCAGTTACCTTTCCTCTCCTGTTCCTTTTCGTCTTCGGTAGCGGGCTTAGCGCCAGAATGGGCATGCTGGGTGAGGGCTTTGACTTCACCCAGTTCATGTACCCCGGCATCATTGGCATGACGGTGTTAATGAGTTCATTCATGTCCGGCGTTTCCCTGGTCTGGGACCGCGAGTTTGGCTTTCTCAAGGAGGTGCTGGTAGCCCCGATAAGTCGCGCCGCTGTGGCCACCGGTAAGACACTCGGTTCGGCCACTATCGCCTTGATTCAGGGTGTGCTGATACTCGCCTTCGCGCCGCTCATCGGTGTTTCCTTATCCATCGGTACAGTGCTGGCGCTGGTGCCTCTCATGTTCCTGCTGGCCATGTCCCTGGGCTCATTCGGCGTTCTGCTGGCCACGCGAATCCGCTCCATGGAAGCGTTTCAGGCTACCATGCAGATGCTGATGTTCCCCATGGTATTCCTTTCCGGTGCGTTTTTCCCGCTGCAAGGCCTGCCGCAATGGATGAACGTGCTGGTGAAGGTCAACCCGGCCACCTACGGCATCGCCCCCATCCGTCAGGTGGTACTCGGTGCGGCTCCGGACGCAATATACAGCATCAGCCTGTTCGGGCATACGCTGACGCTCTGGAACGAAATCGGCATTCTGGCCGCCTTCGGCGCGGCGATGATTCTGCTCGCTATATGGTCGTTCGGCAATCAGGCGTAACTCCCTTGACTTTGCCCGCCGGAATGGCGATAATTAAGGCTGGCTTTGCAAGCACTCCCCGATAGCTCAATGGTAGAGCGGGCGGCTGTTAACCGCTAGGTTGTTGGTTCGAGTCCAGCTCGGGGAGCCATAGATCTTATTTTTAAACCCTTTTTATTCTTACTGCTCCTCTCTCTTTCATGATTGTATACCTCTTGCACTTCCTTCGCTACAGTATTATTATGGCGTGATATAGGGCGTTTGTAAGCAGTTTTACTTGGCAGCTAAGTAAAATAAATTCGGAGGAAGACCGTGTTTAAGAGATATTTTCGACTTACCGGAATCATATTATTGGTCATTCTACTTATTAGTTTTATTTCGTCTCCAGTGCTGGCTTTTGATGTACGTGAGGGTGAAACAGTAACTGTAGGTAGCGGCGAAGTAGTTAACGATGACCTCTATATTGCCGGTGGTGATATTGTGATAGATGGAACGGTCAACGGCGATATTTTTGCTGTAGGCAGGTCAATCACCGTTAATGGCATAGTTAATGGTGGCGTGTCTTTCGCTGGACAGACCTGTACGGTAAATGGCGAGATTACTAATGGCCTGAGGTTTGGCGGTCAATCTATTGTAGTGAATGGGAGAATCGGTCGAGATTTAGTGGTAGGAGGTTCTCAATTATCGATCTCGAGTACAGGACAAATCGATGGTGGCCTTATTTTTGGAGCTGGAACCGTACAGGCAAACGGTTCTGTAGGGGGTTCTATCTTAGGCGGAGGTGGTCAGGTTACCTTAGCCAATAAAGTGGGCGGAGATATTACTCTAAGTGTTGATAGTTTAACCATAATATCGAGCGCGGATATTAAAGGTGATGTTAAGTACACCAGCACTAATGAAGCCAGCATCCAACCAGGGGCAAGCATCAGTGGAGATATTTCTCACTTAATACCTGAGCGACTGGATAAAGCGGAGAAGGCTAAAGCTAAAGGTATCATGGCGGGTACTATTGGTACAGTAGTCTGGAAAATCCTTTCCTATGTGATGATATTCATTATCGGTATAATCCTTATCCTTATCGCCCGAAAACGACTAACCCTTATGCAAATGGCTATTCAGAAGAGCCCCTGGCAAACTTTGGGTTGGGGTGCCCTGATACTGATAGCCACACCAATCGCCGCTATTATCGTGATGATTACTGTAATCGGATTGCCTCTGGGCATCATCTCTTTATTGCTTTGGGGAATAGTACTCTATCTAAGTCAAATACCGGTAGCATTGCTTCTCGGTAGGTTGATAATAAGGCATAACCGTGAACTCGATTCCACTGGAATTATGATAGGCGCTCTAGCACTTGGTCTTCTGGTACTTTTTGTCCTGCGCTTAATCCCCGTGATTGGATGGATAGTCGCCTTGTTAGTCATAGTATTCGGTATAGGCACTCTAATAACGTCAATCGGAACAATGAGATTTGAGCCAGCAGAGCGTGCTTAAAAGAGTTCCCGACTTGATATGGGCGAGAGTTAGTTGAAACAGCTGAATCTCAAGGCAGCTGTTAATATCAGGTTTTTTATTTATTTGCCGTCGCTCTATCGCTAGGTTGTTGGTTCGAGTCCAGCTCGGGGAACCAGATTTCCCCTCTGTAATCATCATTGTTGCTACTTTTGTTTTTGACTTATTCCGTTACTTATGGCGCGTTTTGGATGGTTCGTGAGTGGAAGTGAAAGTAAATTTGATATAATATTGCTACCAGTGATACAAGTCCATATTTTTATAACCAGACGGTTTAATAAGCGCTGAATAATTTGAGATGAATAAATTGCTATGCCAAAAGTAATCGTCACCACTGCTATAACCGGAAGTATACACACACCTAGCATGAGTCCCTATCTGCCCATCACACCTGACCAGATTGCGGATAACGCTATCGGTGCTTATGAAGCTGGGGCTTCCATGGTTCATGTTCACGTGCGTGACCCGGAAACCGGACAACCCAGTCCGGACGTAGAGCTTTATCGTCAGGTATTAACTAAAATAAAAGCAAAGTGCAATGCCATTGTCGGGGTAACCACCGGTGGCGGGCTGGGGACAACAAGTATCGAAGAAAGGTTAAGAGTTATAACCAACCTGAAACCTGAAATAGCATCATTCAACGCCGGGTCCGTAAATATCGGCCTTCATGAAATCCCCGAGCAAAGCAAGATAACGGAATGGAAGTTTGACTGGGAAGAGCCGTACTTAAGGGCGACAGAAGACGTTGTTTTTGCCTACACGTTTAAAACCATGAAAGAATATGCTCAGATTTTTGAAGAGTGCGGTACAAAGCCCGAAGCAGAAATCTGGGACTCAGGTTTTATCGGCAACGTGGATTACCTTGTCAGGAAAGGATATATCAAGACCAGACCCATCTGGATGACTTTTGTTCTGGGCCCTATGGGAGGCCTGCCCCCAACTCCTCATACCCTAATGTATTTGTCCGAAACGGCGAAGCGTTACTTCAGCGATAATTTTATGTGGCAGGTATTGGGAGTTGGCCGGTATCAGCTTTCGCTGTGCGCGGTGGCCCTGGCTTTAGGAGGCAATGTCAGGGTTGGCATGGAGGACAGTCTCTACGCCGGGAAGGGAACCCTGGCGACGTGCAATGCAGACCAGGTAGAAAGAATCATCCATATTGCCAAGGAACTGAGCATTGATATAGCCACGCCGGATGAGGCCAGGGAGATTCTCGGTCTAAAAGGGATAGACAAAGTTAACTACTAGAACTGATTTCAGTGACAGCACAGGTATGAAAAACGGTAAACCCTGATACCAGTTGAGGTATTAACAAGGCGGATGGTGGTCTTTATACTCCGTAGTTACCAGAATAATTTAATGGCAAAGGAGGATATACGCAAATGTTATTCATGAGTACTTACACGTATGAGCCCGCGAACAGAGAGGCAGTGGTTAAGAGGAGAGCCGAAAAAGGAGCGATGGTACCTCCAGGCTCAAAGGTTATTGGCGAGTGGAGCGCACTAACCGG
>Ga0111146_1015_pt1 | contig 14093 bp, 14 predicted proteins | sample DeeMarSeWOR28_12_FD_80395 | JGI IMG/M metagenome (GOLD analysis project Ga0111146, IMG submission 80395) | Dehalococcoidia bacterium SG8_51_3 | reverse complement strand
GTAAGCAAATCAGCAATAAGCCTCGCGGTTATCGGTACGCGAGGCTGGTCTTTCTTATCGGTTCGCCCGTAGCCGTAGTATGGCACGACGGCGGTAATCCTCTTGGCTGAGGCTCGTTTGAGAGCGTCTATCATAATCAGTAACTCAACGATGTTATTGCTCACCGGTGAGCACAGTGGCTGGATGACAAAGGTATCACGCTCACGAACGTTCTCCAGAATACGGACGAAGATGTTTTCGTTGCTGAACTGAAATACCTCGTCCTTCCCCAGAGGTATGCCAAGATAATCGACCACTTCCTTGGCCAGTGCCGGATGAGCATTGCCCGTGAATACCTTCAGTTCATCCATCGGCGGCTGCCTCCTTTAGCCATAGTACTAAGCACATATAGATTATAGCACGATTAACCGCGCACCTCACTACCATGCAAGAGACAATCCAACCATGGTTTGCCATTTAGTTTGAAAGCAACCATGCACCCAAAATCCTCCGGTCAACATGAGCTTTAGTAAGGTTGTAATCACAAAGAAAGTGCCACATAATCACGGTTTTTTTATGTAAAACACATAAAAAAGACAGTGCTCAACACTAAAAAGGTTGGTTTATGAAGCAGAAGGTTTGAGGTTTAAGCTAGAAATTACCGATTATCGATATCCACCGCCACCATTGACACGGGCCGATTTTCAGCCAGATAAAGATGAAGACTGATTATACGTTCACGACATAATTTCTCATAAACAGGAGTTCAACGAAACAACGATAATGGTTGGATGTAAAAATAGTGATTTTGTTTTAATAGCAGCGGGTGGATTCGAATCAATTTTATCAGGATTTATTGACCCATTTAATAACAAGATATAATAACTATTCTTTATAACCACTTAAGTGTGCTATTATCACGATATGCAGCCGAATCATCCATTTAAGTTCGGCATATATGTATCTATACTATCCATTCCATTTTTTGGGGGTAATCTCAACCATCAATTCCCTATCCTCCGGCCACTCAATAATCGCAACTTCCGACTGCTTTTATTGGGTGAGATTATATTCTTGCTGGGGAATAAAGTACATTTTATTGTTTTGGCTTGGCTCGCTCTCCAATTAACGGGTTCCTCACTCACGCTGGGTTTTGTGCTAATGACAGCAGCTATCCCTAAGGCTTTATTTATGCTTTTTGGCGGTGCTCTAAGTGATCGTTTCTCATTGCGGAGACTAATGCTAATCTCAAATGTAGCACGTGCAAATATTGCCACTGGTATTGCCATTCTTGTATTCAACGAAGCTATAGAACTTTGGCACTTATATATTTTTGTGTTACTAATCGGTGTGGCCGACGCTCTATTTCTCCCCGCGCTTATGACTACGATACCAAGCCTGTTAAAAAAGAGTGAATTAGAGCCGGGGAATGCTCTTGTACGTGGAGCAATGCCAATAGGCACCTTGGTTGGGTCGGCTCCGGCAGGTCTTCTAATATCATCTGTAGGCATTGCAGCCACATTTGGAATTGATGCGCTTTTCTTTCTACTTGCGGTCATAGTGTTATGGTTAATGGCTGAGGCTATATCTTATGTATCAACAAGCAATGATGTAGTATCAAGAGCAGCGCATCGTTCCAAGAGCTTTGGTGTCTTGGGTGATATTAAAGACGGGCTAGGTTATGCCTGGCGAAGACCAGCGATTCGAGCACTTTTTATAACTATCTCTGTAATCCACTTATCTTTTGTCGGTCCCTTTATCGTTGGTCTGGCAACACTGGCAGATAGTTCCTTTGCCGGAGGAGCTACTGACTTAGGAATAATACGGTCTTGCTTTGGTGGTGGTGCGTTGTTGGGAGCAATAATTGCTGGCTCGGTTGTTTTCAAGCATCGCGGCCTATTACTTATTATCATAACGGCAGCACTTGGAGTAAGTCTAATGCTTATAAGCTTGGTGCAGGACGTAATATTTGCTTCATTGTTTGCCGGACTAATAGGTATTGGGGATGGTCTTATTAATGTTATCAGTTTTACTTGGCTTCAAAAAACAATATCATCGCATATGTTGGGACGCATGATGGGGCTTATCAACTCATCTGCTTTGATTTTAGCACCGATATCCTATGTTTTAACTGGTGCTATAGCTGAGATAAATCCATCTCTTGTATTTATTGTTGCTGGAATTCCTGTCTTGGTAATAACTATTTACCTGATTACCATTAAAGATTTTCGTCAATTAACCTAAATAAAGTGGCAGTGGCTGGATTTGATCCTATCTTCCTTTAAGCCGATTCGTGAGATACAATATTAAACTGAATGGGTGTAGAAATCCTTTCTCAGTTTAAGCAGAATATATTTACAAAAGCTTTTAAAGCATTCGTGAATTGCTACAATGCTACGTTTAATTTCCTTTTCTATCTTCCCTGCGGTGGTGAAAAAGCCTTTCGGGAGAGGTGTGTGAAGTTTGCTGGTCTGGCAACCAAGGATAGGGTTCTAGACCTGTGCTGTGGCACTGGAGCACTGACTACCGTGATAGCAAGCAAAGAATTGGTCGAAGATTTGGTCGGAGTAGATATTTCTGAGCCAGCAATTGAAATAGCGAGGACAAGAAATCCGCATATGCCAATCACTTTTATGACAGCCAATACCAATGATTTGCCGTTAAACACGTCTCGATTCGACAAGTGTTTTATTTCATTTGGACTACACCATATGTGCCGACATCAGAGAGAAAAGACACTTGCAGAAGCACATCGAACTCTAACACCCAAAGGCACTTTATATATAATTGATTACAATTTACCAGAAAAAGGGCTCAGACGATTAACTGCCATTACCTTTGCTAGTCTTGACGAAAGTAAGGAAGCCTATGAAATGCTGAAGAACGGAAGCCTAATCAGAGAAATTAAACAAGCAGGGTTTAAAATTAAGAAACAAGACTTCACTTGCCAAAGTTTAATCCAACTACTTGAAGCAGTTAAGAAGTAACCTATACTTTTTATTGATTGTCAAGTAAAGTTTGAAAGTTAAACAATAACTTTTAGCGGCTGGATTTGAATCAGCGACTGTGCTCCATCTCACTCTTCACTCTTCCATCCAAGTATTGACTTTTAATTAATTTGAGACTAATTTTGTATTGCCTTATCAGAGAGTCTCATACTGGAGAAGATAGTCATGAAAAGGATAGTAATAATTGCCTTGATTTGTTTGCTAATCGGAGGTGGGCTTGCATATTTAGCTAGTTACTTGAAATATACACCTCAACTCGAAGACTATTTAACGAAAATAAATGAACAATACGATGAGATGTCCAAATTGGTACAAATGAACTGTGATCTTCAACACACAGTAACCAATCAGGAATATCTACTATCTTCACAGCAAGCAGAAGTTGAAGCATTGAAAGCTGAGATAGCTACTCAAGAACAAATAATAGCTGATAAAAACGCCCAGATAACCGCACTGGAATTAGAAAAAAAATCATTACAAGAGCAACTAAATGGCAAATAGCATGTGGTATGGCCTGGCCTTCGCCCCATCCATACCCTAATCTTACTTCGCAGTGCCGGAACCACACTCCACACGCCCGAGGATTCGATTACTAGCGTCTAGTGTTTCATTTCCTGAATTATCTTAATTGCCGCTATCTCTCTCTTGTACGGCTAGCTCCGCTTCAATCATCCTTCTCTTCAGGGTCATGAAACTGATTTCTTGGTTGGTCTCAATGTAGTAGCGACGTTCAATTCGGCGGCCAGCTCAATCCCAATTTGCGGAGTCGTCGGATAAGCTCCAAGTTAATTTTCACTTGCGGCCTACCCATGATTGGTTGCCTCCCTTAAAATCGTTCCTTTTTAATTGCACAATTGCCCAAATTGTTGAACTATTTTTGACATTCCACCGAATATGACGATAATTATCTCACTCGTTGTAAACGATGATTTAAAATTAAATAAAAGATGTGGTTTGATAAATTTATTTTAATTTATTATTCGTTTCATAGAGAAATAAGCTCGATAAAATCCGTATATTTTCTGTAAAGCCTAGTTATTCACCCTAAACTATTCTCAATACCTTTGACATCATAATTTATTAATACTATTATTAATTTATTATTAATAATAAGTTAATATTATTTAGAATTTGAACAAGCCAATTTTACATTATCGTAACAACACTAAGATCTACATTATTGCTGACAGAGGAGTTGGTTACTTTGGATAACGGAAGAGAGGAAACCAAGAAATTTCAAAAGGAACTCAATAGCGGCACGGCTTCACTTGTCCTCTTGAGCATCTTGGATAAAGCTCCTCAACCGATGTACGGTTACCAGATTGCAAAGCTTATTGATGCCAGTAGCGGAGAAATACCCATGATGAAGCAGGGGACGTTTTATCCAGTTCTCAGGTCTCTAGAGAGCAGCGGACTACTAGAAAGTGAAGTGGAACCATCAGTTTCTGGCCCGCCACGGCGCTACTATCGGATAACAGGAACCGGTCGGAAAACCCTCCGAACATGGTGTCAAATCTGGGCACAAACTAAGAAATTCGTTGATACTATCTTAGAAGGAGTATAGTGATGATAAATAGTATTGAGCAATACTTATCTTCTCTTAAAAAGAACCTTTCCGGTTGTGACCGAGCCACGATACAGGATGCACTGTCCGATGCTGAGGAATACTTGCGGACGGCACTTAGTAGTGCCATGACAAATGATGCTGCTATTTCTGAAGCGGATGCCTTGGCTCAGATTATAGAAAGATACGGGATACCTGAAGAGGTTGCCACAGCCTACCGAGAAATCGAACACCGTATCACGCCTGCCTTGGACCAGCCCGGCTATCCAGACGAACTCGAAGAAGCGCACAAAGAGAAGACAAACCGCCCTCTCGTGAGCCGCTTCTTCGGCGTCTTTGCCGACTCCAGAGTCTGGGGGGCATTTCTCTACCTTCTTTTCTCCCTAGCCACAGGTATTATTTATTTTACCTGGGTAGTGACGGGAATATCTCTATCTGCTGGCCTGCGAGTTTTAATTATCGGGCTGCCCTTTACAGGCCTGTTCATTCTCTCTATCAGAGGTATTAGCCTGGTGGAAGGACGTATTGTTGAGGCCTTGCTGGGAATCCGGATGCCGCGTCGGCCACTATTTCATAGGAGGAATATAGGATTGTGGTCACGTTTTAAGAGCCTTGTTTTAGATAAGCATACCTGGCTATCAGTCGTGTATATGATATTGCAACTTCCCCTTGGTACCATTTATTTCAGCGTATTCATTACCTTGATTGCCCTGTCGCTGTCCGGTATTGCCATACCCATCCTGCAACTCGGATTTGATATTCCGGTTAATATAAACGGTGGTTCCTATTACTTGGCTGGCTGGATGCTAACCTTGGCCGTAGTAGCTGGTATTTTGCTGGCCACGCTTACAATGCACTTGGCTAAGTATGTCGGTCAGATGCATGGTGCATTGGCAAAGACTTTGCTGGTGAGAAGCTGATGGGGTGGCAAACCATCTTGCTAGAGCTATAAATGCTATATAAAATGTAACATCGCAACGACAGGAAGGTGGATTCTATGATAGAGAGAAAAGAATTAGTAGCTATTATGGCCGGTGTAATCGTAGTACTCGCAGTTGTAGGTATAGTTCTCACTATGTTTCTGATTCCAAGATGATAGGCTATAGTGGTCAGTGAATCCGAATTACTCAATATCCTCAATTGCTCGAATATAATGAAACAGGGGCTATGATTTTTCCAGAAAAATCTAGAAAGTGTCGACATGAATTATTTTCAATAATATAGTTAAAATATCATCATCTTTGGAGTATAATCAGGCATCATTATTCAAAGGAGGTTAGACATGTCTGTTAAAGAGAGGGTTACCGTATCTGGAAACAACTTACTTGAAAAAGTAAAGGAAATTGTACGTCAAGGGAATATCAGGAGAGTCCGCTTGATTCATGAGGACAGAGCCTTAATAGATATTCCATTAACTGTTGGTGCTCCTTTAGCTGCTGCTACAGTATTAGCGGTTCCGGTGTTAGCCGCAATCGGAGCAGTGGCTGCCTTGGTCACAGAATGCACTATCGAAGTCGAAAGAGAGGGAAACACAGATGAGAAGAAAAATTAACTGAAAATGTTAAGATGCTTCTACTTATACAATAACGTTCCTTTTTCCCTCCTTTTACTTCTGCTATAATGGATTTTTAAGTGTGAGGCAACGATGGAATTATCTCCAGAGGAAAGGCATAAAATCTACGAGGAAGAGAAAGCCCGGATTGAAGCCGAGCAACAACAGATAGCTACAACTAGTTCAACAAGTGGGCTGGAGCCAAATATTTCCGGATTACTTTGTTACCTCGGCGGTTGGATTACAGGCATCGTCTTTCTTGTCATCGAGCAAAAGAGCAGATTCGTTCGCTTCCATGCCCTTCAGTCTATAGTTACCTTTGGAGCATTGACCTTCGCAAGTATCCTCTTGAACTGGATACCTTACGCAGGCGGTTTCTTCAGCGCCGTTATCGGTATCCTGGCTTTCATTCTGTGGATACTTCTTATGGTTAAGGCTTACCAAGGAGAGCTGTATAAAGTCCCCGTAGCAGGTCAGGTGGCCGAGGTAGTACTGCCGAGTAGCTGGCGCCATGAGCAACCAGAAACGAGTGAAAAACAAAAGGCAGCTAAACCTACTAGTACTGATGCAGTCTCAAAAACAGAAAGGACTGGAGAAATAGCCTCTACAACACTATCAGAGAAAATGGAAGAGTATGGAAGGAGAGTAGAGGACTATTTCACACGCGCCAAAGCTGGAAGGATTGCCGGTTATAGCGCCTCAATCTTTTGGAATGTAGTTTTGCTCGTTTTCTTCTCTTTTTTCCACCAGTATATTGCCTGGTACCATGTCGAAGCGGATGGGAGTGTTGCCAGGCTATCAATGCTCACCAGCGACTACTTTTCATGGCTTCCTATTCTGGTCACGGCTTTGGTTATATCGGTAGCCGGCAACATTCTATTGATCATTTATGACAGATACTGGTTTAGGGAAATCCTACAGATTATACTCACCGTTATTGGCGTTGTCGTGGTGGTTAATCTAATATCGATATTCCCGTTTGATTTCAGTGTGATTCCAAACGCTACCGCAGTCGACATCGTGCCAGTGGCGGTAACCATCGTTCTAATTGTCATCGCAGTTGGATTAGGAGTTGGTGCTCTGGTTCAGTTCATCAAATTAATCGTCAGCGTAGCAAATCCAAACCCGAGTTAAGTCGTTAATTCTTTGAGGCCCGCTATCGTTGTCAACTTGTGAATCTATCATTTAATTAAGTTGGTTTATTACTATTGCAGTATCCCGGGCTTCCCATTCTACCTCCATACTTGTTTCAGCTACTATTTGTTGAGTTCGTCTATCTAGCAACTGTAGCGAAATCAGGACCGAAGGCTTAACAACACCCATTTCACTCGGGTCATATGACCAGTAGATTCTTTCCCCTGTAGTGATAACGTCCGGTCCTAAGATTTTTACTTCGAAGTCCGGACTATTCCACGCAACAAAATACCCGTAGTTCGTGCGCCAATGGCATATAATTTCTTCTGATGGTATTTCTATTTGATAAACAGGTAGTAGATCTATCCCTACCGTTGAAGACATTGTAGGTACGTATTTATTTCTATTAATGTCTATGGTTAACTCTCCCGACTGTAGTTCGTCAGGTTGAGCACAAGACACAAATCCAAGAATTAATATTGCTGCCAGTAAAAATAGAAATACCTTTAAGATTTTATTTGACTCCATACTGTAATATTCTCAGAATCGCATACAATGTCCATAATTTATAACGATTAAACCCTATTTTGGTTCCTTTTGGTCCAGCAATTTGGCTTTAACTGGGACATATTGTCTGTTTTATTTTGATTTTGAGGCTAAAGAAAGCCTAAAATGGGAAAGGTGAATGGAGCAATATAAAAAGAATTATCTACGGAGTAAATTATGAAAAAATTAATTCTAGTCCTACTCCTTACTATCGCTCTATTGGTGGGTTGTTCTGCTCCAGCTGCTCCGGTAATAGATACGGAGTTGCAGCAGAAACTTGACCTTCTGGTGGAAAAACTTGAACAGCAGCGCCAGACACTGCACGTGCCTGGTATGGCCATAGCGGTGGTCAAGGACGATGAACTGATCCTCGCTCATGGCTTTGGAATGGCTAATGTCGAGAAGGAAACACCGGTAACGGCCGATACTATCTTCGCTATTGGATCATCCACTAAAGCCTTCACCTCTACTGTTGTCGGCATGCTTGTCGATGAAGGTAAGATGGACTGGGACGATCCAGTAACCAAGTATCTACCGTACTTCCAGATGAATGTTGAAAGTGATAATGAAAGCGCCGAGATCACACTGCGCGATGCACTTTCGCACCGTACAGGCTTTACCCGTATGGGCCTGCTCTTCGCCAGTGGTCAAATCCCTATCGAAGAAGTACTGCTTGATGCCACCAAAGCTGAACCATACGTACCTTTCAGAAAGAAATTCTATTACAGCAATGTGATGTTTATTTCCGCTGGCGTAGCAGCTGGCAAGGCAGATGGTACAGATTGGGATAGGCTAGTTAAGGAACGCATCTTTGAGCCATTGGGCATGGACAGTTCAACTACATCCGTAACTGAAGCTGAGGAGGATGCCCGATTGGCATCAGGATATCTATGGGATGAGGATTTGCAAGCCTATGAATATAAACCCATGCGTAATGTCGACAATATTGGCCCAGCCGGGGCCATCAATTCTAGTGTGCTTGACATGGCACAATGGCTGCGCCTCCAGCTCGGCCATGGGGAATATGAAGGCCGTCGCCTCATCAGCGAGAAAAATCTCCGTGAGACTTGGATGACTCAGATTGATATCACCGAGAATGTAGGTTACGGTATGGGATGGATGATACGGGAATGGGAAGGTCAGCCAGTCATTGAACACGGTGGTAATGTTGACGGTTTCTCGGCACAGGTGGCTATGTTGCCGGAATCTAATCTCGGCTTTGTGCTACTCACCAATGCTTCTGCAAGTCCTCTACCGCCTCAAATCATCAATATGGTCTGGGATACGCTTCTCCAAGAAGAAGCAGCAGACGTCGAAAGTACTGAAGATTATGAACCATATATCGGTGAGTATATCGCTAACTTCGGTCAGTTTCAGGATACGATATTCACGGTGCTGGTGCAGAACGACCGTCTTGCAGTCGATGTACCAAGTCAGCAGGTCTTCGAGCTTAAGGAAGCTAACGAAGACGGAAAATGGTACTTCGCCATCACCAACGATGTTGCCGTATCCTTTGAACGCGACGAAGCTGACAATGTCATCGGGATGAAACTATACCAAGCAGGCATGACCTTCGATTTGCCTAGAGAAGGTGTCGAGGTTGCGCCAGATATTCCGCTAGATGAATTACAGAAGTATCTCGGCAGCTATCGCTCAGAGGAACTACAAATGATCGTCGAGGTCCTGATACACAACAACAGGCTTGCCGTTGATGTGCCCGGGCAGATGGTATACGAACTGTATCCCCCCGATGAGGATGACGTGTGGGTCTTTCGTGTCACACCTGATATAAGCGTAAGTTTTAGCGAAACACCCACGGAGCAGGTAGATTCATTGACCATGTACCAAGCCGGTATGGAGTATATCATGCCGCAAATTGAAAGCAAGAGACTGCCGACAGCTGCTGAAATTATGGCTCTGCGCAATGCAGAAGGCAACGAGGCCGCCTTAGAAGCCATGGGCAACTACAGGATCGACAGCACCGTTTACAGTGTTCAGTCTGGGGTTAGGGGTACAGTGTCCATCTATGTCGGTGGTCCCGACAGTTATCGTGTCGATGCTGACTATGGCAAGTATGGCTACAGCCATACCGCGGTTTATGGTGACCGTGCTTGGGTTGAATCAAGTTTCGGGCCGTTTAAGGAATTACGCGGCCAGTTACTGTCGCAGGCAAAGCAGGGACATCCTTATGTCATGACCAGTGACTGGCGTGACCACTTTAACTCCATAAAAGTGATTCGAGCGGATATTCTTGATGATAAAGAAGCCTATGTATTGGAGTTGAAAGCCAGTGACCTGCCAGCTATGACTGTTTTTGTTGATGCTAAAACTGGTGACGTGCTCCTTTCCAAAATAGTATCAATTCAGGAAGGAGGTATCGGAATCCCGGTAACCACGAGGTCCGAAGACTTCCGTGAGGTACACGGTATTCGCGTTCCTTCACGCTCGACCTCAAGCAATGAGCAAACAGGCCGGACTATCGTTGAGGATGAAGCAATCAAGGCCAATATACAGCTAGACGACAGCTTCTTTATACTGACACCCCCTGAAGAATGAAGTGCTGTTTAATTAGTAATTAATAAGACACAGAATTACATTGCCATAAAAGGGTAAGGAGATCGTCTAAAAAGGGTTTATACAGCCTGGTCATAAGATACTTAACTTTAGTAGTTAGCATCGTCGAAGCTAAGAATAATATGCTATAAAACTTGGTTAATAGTAGGAGGTAGCATGTCCACAAAGTCAGAGGAAACGAAGAAGCAATGGAACATAACTGGAGTGGCTATACCTGCCGGAGTCTTAATCGGCTTGGGTGTTGGTTTCATAGTAGATAACATTCCTGCAGGTATCTTCATTGGTCTTGGAGGCGGTTTTCTTGTCATGATGATTGGCATGTTGATTCTGCAGTTTAAAAGATAAGCTCTCTCCTCTATTACATGTTCGTTCCTTTATTTAACATTCTGACGGATTATTGCTTAATAAGCATCTTCTTTAATTCATTGTTTTACTCGTGCTTACCTACCACACACCTTTCTCCTTTTTCCAAGGGTGAGCCCTTGCAATCTCTTCGACAATGACCGTTCCCCAGCCGGGTCCGCTTGGCATCTTCACGTAGCCGTTTACAATTTCAGGCACTTTTGTCACAATTTCATCCTTGAGTGGAAGAGCATCCACGTCCGTCTCCATGATGCGTACATTAGGCAGAACTCCACAAAGGCTCGCACTAATGAAGGTTGACAGGTGACTGTAATAGTTGTGCGGCGACATATCAAATTCAAAGACTTGAGCAAGGTCACCGACTTTCTTCGACTGACTGAACCCATTCCAAGGAACATCAACCATGAACACATCAGCAGCACGGCACTCGAAGTATGGCAGGAACTCGCGCATGTAAATAAGGTTCTCACCGGTACATATCTTTGTAGTCGTGGACTGTTTGACTTCTAGTATGGCCTTTGGGTCATACATATCTATCTCAAGCCACAGGAGGTCATATTGCTCCAGTATCTGGGCAATCCTCTTACAACTCTCGGGTTTGAAATTGAAGTTAAGGTCAAGGCAGATATCCACATCAGGACCGACGGCATCCCGGAATGTGCCAATTAGTGTATCAATGTGGTTCAGCATCGCCTTTGAGGCCACCTGGTCCGTAGTACCTGGTCCACCACCGAAGCCGTCTAAATGAACAGTGGCTGGATCGCCTGGGAATATGATATTGGTCTTGAGTGCGGTATATCCCTGTCGTACAACCTCTTTTCCGAGGTTGGCTATATCGGCCATTGTCTTGATGGGTGGCTTTCCCAGCTTGGAATAAAGAGCTCTTGTGGTCCCACAGTGTGACCAATAGACGCGTACACTGTCACGGGTCGGTCCTCCGAATAGATCTATAACAGAGATTCCAAGAGCTCTGGCCTTGAGATCCAAAAGTGCTAGCTCAATACCAGCCAGAGCTATGGCGCGGACGCCGGACCACCCCTGAATAGCCGCACGTTCCATATCCCAGAACCTCATCTCGAAGGCACGCGGGTCTTTACCCATGATGATAGGACTGAAGTCTTTCACGGCAGCAGCTACTGCGAAGGGGCTTCTTGCCACACTGCATTCCCCCCAACCCACAATACCCTCGTCAGTGGATATCTTCACAAATATCCATGACTGCCACCCTGCATCGACGATGATCGGCTCGATATCTGTAATTTTCATACTTTTACTCCTTTCAAATCCCATATACTTAACTAAGAATGACTAATTTACTTGTTCCCATAATTATACAACGATACTATCACAAAATAACTGATAGTATTAGCTTGTTTCGTTCAGCCATGTAACAATTGTCTGTTTCGTTCAGTTCACAACAGAATCATTCCTTTTTTTCTACACGAACTCATGCCTAGTTATCAGACGTGAAATGTTCAACTCGAATAACTTGGCTACGGTAGTCAAAAACTTGCCAGGTCAGAGTCACCGACATCAAAGTTGACTACATTGCTAACGTAGCCTTATTTTGACTACAATTGTTCATGATATGCCTGAGCCTGATATAGATTGAGTCTTTAACCTTCAATAATATGAAAATCAGGCTAAGTATTAAAGCCTAAGAAATGGAGGTGATTCCACATGGGTAAGGTAGCTATAGGTGCTCGTACACTTCTTTACCCACTCCCTACTGTTCTTGTTGGAGCCAATGTTGATGGAAAGGCGAACTTTTCCGCATATGCTTGGTGCGGGATCGTAAACAGCAGCCCACCGATGCTTTCAGTTGCTTTCCAGCATCATCGTCATTCTCTGAAGGGTATCAAACAGAATGGGACTTTCTCCGTGAATATACCTTCAGTGGAATTGGTGAAAGAAACAGACTACTGCGGGCTCGTGTCCGGAAGAGAGACCGATAAAGTCGCCGACTGTAAATTCAACATCTTTTACGGTAAGCTCGCAAATGCACCTTTGATTAGCGAGTGCCCTGTAAACCTTGAGTGTCATGCTCTGCATATCTTAAATCTGGGAAGCCATGAGATGGTCGTAGGGCAGATTGAAGAGGTCTACGTTACAGACTCATGTCTGACTGATGGCGAGCCCGATGTGACTAAGATCAAGCCTTTCCTTTGGGTCTTTCGCCCTACGAACCAATACTGGGAATTCGGTAAGCCTATAGGCGATGCGTTCAGCATAGGGAAGCGTTTGAAAGGGTAATATAATAACATACTATCTTTTAGCTTGAAGATAAAGGAGCTTACCGCCACGTAATCATCGGGATGTCTGTTAATTTGTCGTAACATTTTTTTATTATCAAAACGATACAAAACTGTGACACCAGAGGTACGTCTATTGCCGTCTTTATGAAGTGGACGGGGAGGCGGTGGAGAGTCGAACTCCACCTGAAACAATTCTTTGTTTTGCTTAGTTCTATCTAACTCAACAATAATCAGATATCAGCGTGTGATTCTATCAAGGTAAACCTCAGCTCGAAGGATATTATCTTTCAGAGAAACTCTTGACAATTTGAATAAATTAGTTATATTATATCTAATATTATTAATATATCTAGTAATAATCAAGAGGGGTCAAGGTGATGAACGCTTACGAGCGCAGAGTGGAGCGAAATAAAGAGCGGATTTTGCAGGTAACTCTGGAGCTTTTCCAGGTTCACGGGATTAAAAAAACGACTACCTATGACATCGCCCGGAAGGCAAGAGTCTCCCCGGCCACTGTCTACAATCATTTCGGCAGCAAAGAAGATCTGGTGCGTGCCACAGTCAGGTATTTCCTTACGAATACGGCGGCGGACTTCGGCAAGATTTTTCAGGGAGACCTCTCCTTCTTGGAGAAAATGGAACAGATTCTTTTGTATAAATCAGACATGCTGAGCCAGTACCAGGGAGAGTTTATGCAAACGATAATATCCGAAGACCCTGAAATCAGGCATATTGTTGACTCAGAGTACCTGGCGGGAATCAAACAGGTGATAATCAACTTCTATGAGGAAGGTAAGAGGCAGGGGTATGTTAACCCGGAACTTTCAACGGAAAACATCATGCGTTATATCTTGATAGTCCGCAGCGGCATGGCGGCCGAGACCGTCCTGTCTGAAGATCCTGAGCATAACCGTAAGATGATGCAGGAGCTGGCACCTCTTTTCCTCTATGGCATAATGGGGAAGCCGAGGCTGGAAGATGCAAGATAATCGTGAGGACAGGGATATGATTTCCGTAAAAAACCTGTCTCATTCTTACAATGAAGATGATAACTTCGCCGTAAAGAACATAAGTTTTGAGGTGAAGAAGGGGGAGACATTCGGGTTCCTGGGCCCTTC
>Ga0111146_1009_pt1 | contig 18361 bp, 20 predicted proteins | sample DeeMarSeWOR28_12_FD_80395 | JGI IMG/M metagenome (GOLD analysis project Ga0111146, IMG submission 80395) | Dehalococcoidia bacterium SG8_51_3 | reverse complement strand
CTGCTTTCATTTCTCACCCTTCTAGGCTGCGGGCATACTATAATCCTTACGCTTTGATTTTACCCAAGCCTCTTGCTCTATCCAGAAATCGCTAACCCTAGAACCTATCGGGTCAAAGTTTGCAGCAGTCCAGGGTCGATGCCCGTTGTTAGCAACATCTTCAATCGTAATATTTTTTAGACCATACCAAATTAAAGCGGCCATAATTGCTTCGTGGTTATATTGCTTTTTAAAGGATATAAAGCCTCTGTCGCCGTGACCGGGTGTGCAATCCTGATGACCAGCACATGAGCCGGCGGACCATAGCCTTGCCGCCTTCGGCGTTCCTGATGCTTCAAGAGTACCACAAACAAAAAGAGGCTGAGGGATTGCTACTTGATAAGTCAGTGAATGACACTGACGTGGTATTCAGTAATCTTGGTAAGCCACTACGCCCGAACACCGTAAGCCGTGCGTGGGCTATGCTGGCAGTTAAGGCCGGTGTCAAGCGGATCCGTTTGCATGACGCCCGGCATACTCACGCTAGTCTAATGCTGAAACAAGGAATACACCCGAAAGTCGTCCAGGAAAGACTAGGTCATTCAACTATTGCTATCACCCTGGACACCTACAGCCACGTTGCACCAGGATTGCAGGAAGCGGCGGCAAAGAGGTTTGACGAAGCGTTTCAGAAGAAAAGGGTAGAAATTGGGTAGAAAAAGAGCTTTGTCTTGTCAAAATATGGTAGAATTTGAGGCTAGGAGAGGTGTCCGAGTGGTTGATGGTGCCGCTCTCGAAAAGCGGTCTCCGTGTTTAGCGGAGCGTGGGTTCGAATCCCACCCTCTCCGTTTTGGAAATGAAATAACTGGCTTGACAAGCTGCTATATAATGCAGTAGTTTTCTGGGAACTCGTTTGCGGAGAGGTGCTGGAGTGGCCTATCAGGCACGCCTGGAGAGCGTGTGTAGCCTTTGGCTACCGTGGGTTCGAATCCCACCCTCTCCGCCATCAGATTTCCTTTAGAGAGCGTCTCGCTGACGTTTTACCTGTGCCAGCACCGTGGTCATTATCCGATTGTCTGCATTATAACGCTATGCTAGAATTGCCTTGGAGATGACAGATAAAGACATCAAATACTGGGTGGGTTTCAGCCTCGTCCCCGGCATCGGACGGGTGCGGTTTGCTCAGCTTGAGAACCACTTCGGCAATCTTGAGAACGCCTGGCAGGCGACACCTGCCGAGCTGAAAAAAGCCGGTCTCGACCGCAACGTTGTACAGGCGATTACCACCTGGCAGCCCAAAATTTCTCTGGACGATGAAATGGAGAAACTGGCCCACTACGGGGTGAAAGTCTTCCCGTATAAGGATGAAACGTACCCGTCCCGGTTAAAGGAAATATATGACTACCCACCGCTGCTATATGTCCGGGGCGAACTGCTGCCGCAGGACGAATGGTGCTTGGCTGTGGTGGGCACGCGTCGGGCGACCGTTTACGGGAGGCAGGTGACGGAAGAAATCGTGGCCGATTTGGCACAGAGCAATATCACCGTGGTCAGCGGCATGGCCAAGGGAATAGACACTATAGCCCATCAGGCAGCGCTGGATGCCGGCGGCAGGAGTATTGCTGTATTTGCCTGCGGTCTTGACGTTGTTTATCCCGGCGAAAACGCAGAGCTGGCCCGGAAGGTAATGCAACGTGGTGCTCTTATCAGTGAATACCCTCTGGGCACAAAGCCAAGGCCGGACAATTTCCCGCGGCGCAACCGAATTATGAGCGGGCTTAGCATGGGTGTGCTCGTCGTTGAGGCAGGAGAGACCAGGGGCGCCATGATAACGGCACAGTTTGCGCTGGAGCAAAACCGTGAGGTATTTGCTGTTCCCGGCAGCATACTTTCGCCGGCCAGCCGGGGCACCAACCACCTGATTCAGGAGGGCGCCAAGCTGGTCCGGGACTATACTGATATACTGGAAGAGCTTAACCTGATGACGGTGACGCGTCAGATAGAGATGAAGGAGATATTGCCCGCCTCTGATACGGAATCCCTGCTGTTAAAGCACCTCAGCGCCGAGCTAACCCATATAGATGAGGTATGTCGCAGCAGTGGGCTGCCTGTATCCACTGTCAGCAGTGCGCTGGCGATGATGGAACTTAAAGGCATGGTCAAGCAAATGGGGTCGATGAGCTATATCCTGGCCCGGGAGGTCAGAGAAGAATATCGGGTGAGAGTGGACTAGTTAAATATGGCTAAAAATCTGGTTATAGTAGAATCACCGGCGAAGGCCAGGACACTGCTTAAAATACTGGGTGGCAGCTACAATCTCAAGGCATCTTTAGGTCATGTAAGAGATTTACCCCGGAGTGAGTTGGGTGTGGATGTGGAAAACGGCTTCGCTCCCAGATATATAGTGCCAAAGGCGAAAAATAAGCTCGTTAATGAACTGAAAAAAGCTGTTAAGGGCGCGTCTACGGTCTATCTGGCCACCGATCCTGACCGCGAAGGAGAAGCTATCGCCTGGCACCTGGCTGAGGTAATTAAAACGGACGGCAAGCCCTGCCGACGCGTAGTTTTCCACGAAATAACCGATGAAGCGGTCAAGCAGGCATTCCAGCATCCTCGCTCCATTGATATGCAGCTGGTCAATGCACAGCAGGCCAGGCGTGTTTTGGATAGACTGGTCGGCTATAAATTGAGCCCTCTGCTCTGGAAAAAGGTCAGGCGCGGTCTTTCTGCGGGGAGAGTTCAATCGGCGGCGGTAAAAATTATCGTCGACCGCGAGCGGGAAATACAGAGCTTCGTGCCTGTGGAATACTGGACGATTGAAGCCGAACTGACCAAGAAGGCAGATAAAATTCCGTTCCGGGCTACGTTAATTGGCCTAATTGACGGCACCAAAATAGACATTCCTGATGAAGGTAAGGCCGGCCGGGTTAAGACGGAGCTGGAGCAGGCGGACTACCGCGTCCTCAAGGTAGGCACCAGGAAAACGACTCGCCAGCCCGCTCCACCGTTCACTACCAGCACTTTGCAGCAGGAGGCGTGGCGCAAATTACGTTTCACGGCCAAGCAGACGATGGCTATCGCCCAGCAACTCTACGAAGGCCTACCCATCGGTGATGAGGGCAGCGTGGGGCTAATTACCTATATGAGGACTGATTCGACAAGGGTCGCCACGTCGGCAATCACCGAGACCAGGAATTACATAGGGCAGAAATATGGAGATAAGTATTTGCCGCCACGTGCCCGTTTCTTCAGGGGAACCGCCAGGGGAGCGCAGGAAGCACATGAGGCCATCCGCCCCACCCGGGTACAACGGGAGCCGGCGCTGATTAAGAAGTATCTGACGGCGAGCCAGAACCGGCTTTATGATCTTATTTGGAAGCGGATGGTGGCTAGCCAGATGGCGGCTGCTATCTTCGATAATACCGGCGTTGACATTGAAGCCAAGCGCCCGGAAACCGAATATTTGCTTAGGGCAACCAGTTCGGTGAACGTGTTTCCCGGTTTCATTGCCCTCTACATCGAGAGCAAAGATGAAGCGGATGAAGGTGAGCAGAAAGGAAAACTGCCAGAGCTGCGCAAAGACGAGGATTTGAATCTGCTGGGGGTATATCTGGAACAGCAATTCACGCAACCACCGCCCCGTTTCACCGAGGCCACGCTGGTCAAGATGCTGGAGCAGTGGGGCATTGGCCGTCCCAGCACCTATGCACCCATTCTTTCCACCATTCAGGAGCGGGAATATGTAACGAAAGTAAGGGGCAGTTTCCAGCCGACAGAGCTTGGGGTTCTGGTGAATGACCTGTTGAACCAGTACTTTGCCGATATTCTGAATGTCCAGTTCACCGCTGGCATGGAAGACGAGCTTGATGACATCGTAAAGAAAAATCGCAACTGGGCGAGCGTGGTCCAGGATTTCTATACGCCGTTCAACAAAGACCTGACGGATGCTTTTCAACGCGTGGAGAGAGTAAAGCTGCCCGTCGAACTTGTCGACGAGGCCTGCCCCAAATGCGGTAAGCCCCTGGCCATAAAAGTGGGGAGATATGGTAAATTCCTCGCCTGCAGTGGTTATCCGGAGTGCAAATATACTCAATCATATCAGCTCAAGACGGGGGTGAAATGTCCGGAATGTGGAAGCGAGCTGGTGGAACGGGTAAGTAAGAAGAAACGGGTCTTTTATGGCTGCAGCAGCTATCCGGAGTGCAATTTTGCCACCAATTACAAACCCCTCCCTTCCCCCTGCCTTAAATGCGGCGGGCTGCTGACCCAGTACCGGGGCAAATTTACCAGATGTACCAAGTGTAATTACAAAGGAAAACTGGAAGGTGAGCAGTAAATTACAGGAAGCACTAGATAGCTACAGGAACTATCTGGAAACAGAGCGCGGCCTCTCTCCTTATACAGTGCGAAATTACACCATGGACATAATCGGCAACTACGCCCGGGGCGCCGAAAAAGGTTTTTTTCAATTTCTCAGAGCAAAACAGGTTAGCTCACTCGATGAGGTGGACAAGCAGGTCATGCGCGACTATATGTCCTGGCTTATGTCACAGGGTGTGGTCAAGAGCAGCATCGCGCGCAAGCTGTCCGCCATACGCTCTTTCTATCGTTATCTGCTGCGGGAGAAGAGGGTGTCTACCAACCCTCTGGAAAAGGCTTCCTCCCCGAAACTTGACCGGCGCCTGCCGACATTCCTTACTGTGGAGGAGACGGTGCGGCTTCTGGAAGCGCCTGACCGTTCAACGCCTCAGGGGCTGCGGGACCGCGCCCTACTGGAACTGCTCTATGCCGCCGGGCTGCGGGTCAGTGAGCTGGAAAGCCTCAACCTTGAGCAGCTAAATAGGGAAACAAACGAAATTCGCGTCTGGGGCAAGGGTTCTAAGGAGAGGATAGTGCTAATCGGTGAGCCGGCGGCACACGCTCTGAATAATTACCTGACCCATAGCCGCCCTGTCCTGCTGTCAAAGCGAAAGGAAAACGCCGTTTTTCTCAATCAATACGGCAGCCGGCTGCCAGCGCGGAGAATACAGAAAGTTCTGGATAAGTATGCCCGGAAAGCCGGCATTGAGAAAAAAGTCCATCCCCACATCCTGCGGCATACCTTTGCCACCCATCTTCTCGATGGTGGCGCCGACCTCAGGGTCGTTCAGGAATTGCTCGGCCATGCTCAGCTGGCGACCACTCAGGTGTATACCCACGTCAGCCAGAGCCAGGCAAGGAAGATATACCAGGTAGCACACCCCATGGCCAGAAAAGGAGATGAAGAGATTGGCAATAGCTGATCGGTTACAGCGCTTGCGACGGAAACTTGCTGAACGTGAGGTCGATGCCATATTCATCTCCCAGCCGGACAACCGTCGGTACCTTTCTGGCTTCGATGGCTCCGCTGGCTACCTGCTCATCACAGAGAAAGAGGCCGTCATTGTCACGGATTTCCGTTATATAGCGCAGGTCAAGCGACAATCCCCTGACTATCGCCTGTTCCAGATAGCCGGTGATATGTCAGCTTGGTTACCCGAGCTGGTTGCTGACCTTCGAGGCTCAAAGCTTGGCTTCGAATCCCATCACATATCACTGGCAATGTATCGCCAGATAGGCGATATAACCAAGAAGCTGGACCCACCTGTTGAGGCCATTCCTCTGGAGGGTATGGTAGAATCACTACGGGCGATTAAAGACGCCGGGGAAATTGAGTCTATAGCCAGGGCTGCGGAATTAAGCGACCGTGCCTTCCAGCATATCGAGGAAGTTATAAAAACTGGCATAAGTGAAAAAGAGGTCGCCTGGGAGTTAGAGAAGTTCATGCGGGAGCACGGCAGTCAGGCTATCCCGTTTGACGTTATTATTGCCTCTGGCCCCAATGCTGCCCTGCCCCATGCCAGACCGTCGGAAAGAGTTATCCAGGAAGGAGAGCCGGTACTCATGGATTTCGGCGCCAGAATAGATGGTTATGCCAGCGACCTGACCCGTACTATCTGTCTTGGCGAACCCGATGGTGATTTTAAAAAAGTTTACGATACCGTGCTCGGAGCACAGTTAGCGGCGCTGGAGCTAATCAAAGAAGATATGACTGGAGAGCAGGCGGATAACTTGGCAAGAGCGGTCATTGCTGAAGCGGGTTATGCTCAAGCTTTCGGACATGCGCTGGGCCATGGTGCTGGCTTGGCGGCACATGAGGCGCCGCGCCTCGGGCCGGGTTCAGGTGAGGAACTGGTTTCCGGCATGGTGTTTACCGTTGAACCAGGTGTCTACCTCTCCGGCTGGGGTGGCGTTAGAATTGAGGACCTTGTGGTTCTGGAAAACGGAACCCTGAGAGTATTATCGAAAGCGAGGAAGACGTAACATGATAAGTGGCGGTGAACTGAGAAAAGGCATTATCATCGAACTCGACGGCGCGCTCTATCAGGTGGTGGACTATCAGCACGTCAAAATGAAACGGACCGCGCTGGCACGCGTGAAACTGCGCGACCTGAATGCCGGCCATACCATCGAGCGCAGTTTTCAGTCCGACGACAAACTGGTGCGGGCACGTCTTGATTCACGCCCGATGCAGTACCTGTATAACGACGGTGATATTTACCACTTCATGGATGTGGAGAGCTTCGAGCAGATTGAAATCGATGGCAAAAGGCTGGGAGACGCCCTGAATTATTTGAAAGAGGGTTTTACCGTGGAGGTGTCCAGCTACAAAGGAGATATAGTCGATATCGAACTGCAGGTAGCTGTCGAGCTTGAGGTTACCAGCGCCGAGCCTGGCTTTAAAGGAGACACCGCTACCGGCGGCAGCAAGCCGGCAACACTGGAAACCGGGCTTACCATTCAGGTCCCGCTCTTCGTCAACCAGGGCGATGTCATCAAAGTTGATACCCGCACTGGCGAGTACCTGGAAAGGAGCAGTTGAGTAAATTGCTTAAAGCAGACCTTCATGTTCACACTGAATATTCAATGGACTGCGGTACGCCTCTGCATACAATTATTGAGCGATGCCAGGAACGGGGAATAAACTGTTTAGCCATCGCCGACCACGGCACTGTTGAAGGGGCACTCGAACTGCAGAGCATTGCGCCTTTCAAGGTAATCGTTGCCGAAGAAATCCTGACCCCGTATGGCGAGATAATGGGCATGTTCCTCAAAGAGAGTGTTCCAAATGGCCTTTCGGTGGAAGAGACTATCGCTTGCATCAGAGCGCAGGACGGTATCGTGTGCATTCCCCATGCCCTTGACGTTTTAAGGCCATCGGCTTTAGACCCGAAGGTTATGGAAGAAATCGCTCAGGAAATCGAAGTCATCGAGGTTTTCAATGCAAGGAGCCTGCTCCCCCACAGTTCCGAGAAGGTGCTGGCTTTTGCTCGTAAATATGACATCGCCCAAAGCGCCGGCAGCGATGCCCATGTACCCAGCTCTATCGGTAACGCTTACGTTGAAATGCCGGCATTTGTAGGTCGAGGCGACTTTATTCAGGCGCTAAGAGAGGGCAGAATCACCGGACGCCGGACCAACCCTTTGACTCATTTTGCCAGCGCCTGGAATAAATTAAAAAATCGCGCCTGGCGGTAAAAAGATGTATCAACTGGGGTGGTTCTCCACCGGGAGAGGCAAGGGGTCAAGAGGACTGCTCGAAGCGGTGCACAACAGCATGGAGTCGGGCGAAACCAATGCCGAAATCGCTTTTGTCTTCTGCAGTCGCGAGCACGGCGAGACCGAACGAACCGATATTTTTCTCAGGATGGTAGAGGACTACAACGTTCCACTGGTCACGTTTTCTTACCAGAGATACAAAAGTGAAACGGGTGGTTCAGCCAGTTCCGGTGAAGGATTGCCTCCGTGGCGCCTTGGCTATGACCGTGAGATAATGGCAAGGCTGAAGGGCTTCAAGCCCGACCTGTGTGTGCTGGCAGGGTATATGCTTATCGTCGGGCCGGAGATGTGCCAGAAATATGATATGATAAACCTCCACCCGGCAGCACCCGGCGGTCCGGCCGGGACCTGGCAGGAAGTTGTCTGGAAGTTGATTGAGTCCGGTGTGGAGTCGACGGGGGCCATGATGCATTTAGTTACGCCGGAGCTGGACAAAGGCCCGGTGGTGGCTTACTGCACATTCCCGATTCGTGGCCAGGCGTTTGACCGTTACTGGTCAGAGATAAAAGGTAAATCGGTGGCGCAGGTGAAGCAGGAACAGGGTGAGGAAAACGCTCTTTTCAAGCTCATCCGCCAGCATGGGGTGATAAGGGAACTGCCGTTGATTATCGCCGCCGTTCAAGCGTTCAGTCAGGGCAGGGTGAAAATAACGCTGGATAAACAAGTTGTTGACGCTCAGGGAAAACCAATAAAAGGCTGCGACCTTACCGCGGAAATCGATGAAAAAATTCGTGGCTTGCTCTGAAAATTGAGCCGGAGAACAAAACTCCCCTCCCCCGGTGTGAAAAGGGAGGGGAATTCATTTTATATCAGGGTATTCAAGGATTATTTCTTTGCAGATTTCGTGCCGCCCTCTTCAGGTTTTTTCAAAACTTCGTCAATGAGTCCATATTCCACTGCTTGTTCGGAATTGAGGTAGAAATCGCGGTCCGTATCGTGAGCGATTTTCTCCATTTTCTGGCCGGTATGACTGACCAGAATACCTCTTATGATATCCTGAACGCGCATTATCTCGCGAGCGGCAATCTCGATGTCGCTGGCGTAACCTTGGGCGCCACCGAAAGCTTGGTGCATATGGATGGTGGAGTTGGGCAAGGCATACCGCTTGCCTTTGGCACCGGCGCAGAGCAACACCGTGCCCATGCTCGCTGCTAGGCCGATACATATGGTGGACACATCCGGCTGGATGAGCTGCATGGTGTCGTAAATCGCCAGGCCGGCATTGATAACACCCCCCGGACAGTGAATATACAGGCTGATGTCCTTGTCCGGGTCTTCCCGTGCCAGGTAGAGTAGCTGAGCAACAATTACATTAGCTACCTGGTCGTTAATCGGCATGCCAAGCATGACAATGCGCTCTTTCAGCAGAAGCGAGTAGATGTCGAAGGCTCGCTCTCCTCTTCCTCCGCTCTCGATAACCATTGGTATTACATTCGCTGGATTGATATTCATTTTTTAACCCCCTCCTTTTTCGGTTTCCCTTTCTTCTCTTTACCGCCTCCGGCTATTTCCACCAGTCGCTCAACCGTTCTGCGCGTTAATAATATCTGACGGATGGAATCGCGGGACGGCGGTGAATTCAGCGCTTTCTGCAACTCGTCCTTTTTATCAGCGGCGTTTTTCAGCATCGCTTCAATCTCTTCATCTATCTCCTTCTCATTCACCTCGGTTTTTTCCGCTTCGGCAACTTTGCCCAGGACCAGAGACTGCGTTATCCTCTTGGTCGCCACCGGCTCCAATTCCTCGTGCAGTTGTTCCTCTGTTTTATTAATGTTCTTTAAATATTCTTCCATATTCGCGCCCTGCATCTCAAATTGCCGGGCTTGCTCATTCATCATGCGATGTATCTCAGTTTCTACCAATATTGGCGGGAATTCAACCTGAGACAGGGCGACTACAGCATCCACCACTTTTTCCTCAAAATCAGCCCTGGCTTTAGCCTCAGCGCGCAATTTCAGATTTTTGGAAACTTCCTCTTTTAGAGCGGCCACGTTTTTCATTTCCGGTCCCAATTGCGCGGCGAACTCATCATTAAGCTCGGGCAATATCTCCTGTTTCACCTCCAGCATCTTCAAAGTGAAACGGGCCTCTTTGTCGGCGAATTCATTGCGGGGATAGTCCTCGGGAAGGGTAAGAGCAAAGCTTTTGTCTTCTTCTTTCTTCATGCCGATGAGCTCCTTGGCAAAGCCCGGCGCCGGGGAAACGGAGTCCTGCATAACCAGGTACTGGACTCCCTCTCGGTTGATGAATGGTGAGTCACCTACCTGGCTCTCCATATTGAATACCGCCAGATCACCATAAGCGACGGCGCGGTCCACCGATTCCCAGGTCGCGTTCTGGTGACGCAGCTGCTCAATCACTTCATTCACATTCGCATCGATAACTTTTACTGATTCGGGTTTAATTTTAACGCTCTGGTAGTCTCCCAGTTGCACCACAGGTGCTAACGGCACCTTGGCCTTGAAGATAACCGGGTCGGTCTGTAATAGCTCAACCTCCGGTCTGGCAATGGCTTCTATCTGCTGCTCTTTGATGGCCTTTTCATATGCCTGAGGCAGCATCTGGTTGATAGCGTCCTCAAGAACGCTATCGCTGCCCAGATATCGTTCCAAGATGGCACGCGGTGCCTTCCCCTTGCGAAAACCGGGGATATTGGCCCGTTTGGCGAGGCGTTGATAGGATTCCGCCATCGACGCCTCGACTTCCTGAGGGTCCATCTCAATGGTAAGAAATGCCTGGCTGTTCTCTGTCTTTTCTCTGGTTACCTTCACTATTGTTTCACCATCTCAGTCTGTGCTTTTTTGTCCTGAAAATATTTCAGGAAACCGGTGACGTTCATGGCGACTATTCCGTCTGCCAGATATTGATAAAGAGATTCTGATTCCCGAGCTGGTTCCAGCTCGGAATACAGTTGCGCTCGTATCTTTTTAAAGGCGGCTTCAAAGCCTTCTTCGTTAAAAGTTTGGGATATGAGCGTATTCCAGGTCTTGAGTTTGCCCTTGGCAATGTCTATGCTCTCTCTGACCTTATCTGTAGCATCAAAGTGAGCGAAGTAAATGAGGTCTGCATTTAACCCCATCAGCTTTTCCAGTGAGTCCAGGGACAGGTCGAGGTCGAATGTGGGCGGTGGTGTGGCGGGCATCAACACCTTGCCTCCCGCAACTGAGATGCCAATCGCATCACCACTGAATACACCGTTATTCCTGCTCTCCAGAATACATATTTGGTGTGGGGCATGTCCCGGCATATGGAGAATGCTCAGGCTTTGCCTTCCACCAAGCTTGAATATTTCCCCACCAGATACTGGAACAATTCTCTCCTCGTCGATGGGCGTCATCACGCCGGTCTTTTTTACCATCCTTTCGCCCATTGTGGAAGCGAAGCTCTTCATCAGCCTCTCCGGGTTAATCAGGTGCCTGGCGCCTTTATAGTGCACAATGACCTGTGCCTGTGGCAAATGTTTCAACAGCTCACCCGCCCCGCCGGCATGGTCCAGATGGATATGTGTGGCGATGACGTAGTTGATTTCCTTGGCATCAACTCCTGCCCTGGCTATACCATCCAGAACCTTGTGTACCGAGGTGGCCGGGCCGGTGTCAACCAGCGCTTTTTTTTCTTCGTTGATGAGGTAAACGCTCCCCCACTGCGGGATGGCATAAAGCGCGTCGTCAATCATGATTACGTTTTCGGCTACTTCCTTTATGTCAACCATTTACTCCTCTTCTTCCTCTTCACGCAAAAGTATGTGCAATTCGGCAAGCTGTTCTTCTGTTACAGGTGCTGGCGCATTGAAGGTCAGGTCAATGGCACTCTGGGTCTTGGGGAAAGCAATTACCTCGCGGATGGTCTCCTTGCCCGCCAACAGCATCACGATGCGGTCAATGCCCAGTGCGATGCCACCGTGTGGTGGCGCTCCGTATTCAAATGCCTCAAGCATATGCCCGAAGCGCTCTTCCACCTCATCATCGGTATAACCCAGAAGTCGAAACACTTTGCGCTGGAGTTCCGCTGTGTGTATCCTGAGACTTCCGCCGCCAATTTCAAAGCCGTTGCATATCATGTCGTAATGTTTGCCGCGCACTTTTTCCGGAGAAGTATCCAGGAGCGGTTCGTCTTCAGTCCACGGGTGGGTAAACGGATGGTGCTCCGATTCCCAGCGGCCGGTTTCTTTATTCTTCCTCAGCAGCGGGAAATTTTTGATGTAGGCAAAGGCAAATGTATTGGGGTCAGCCAGTTTCAATCGTTGTCCTATTTCCTGACGCAGCGCCCCGAGTGAAGTGTCCACCGTATAAGCATCACCGGCCACCACCAGAAGCAGGTCACCGATGGTTGCTTCCATACGCTTCGCCATTTCCTTTACCTGCTCCAGTGTCAGGAACTTGGCTGCTACCGAGTGAACCATATCATGGGTCATATCATCAAGGCCGCCGTTCTCTGTATCACCGAGAGCTATTGTTATCAGGCCACCTGCTCCGCAACCGCGCGCCAGCTGGTTCAGGTCATCAAGCTGTTTTCGGCTGTAAGCGGCGCAACCGGGGGCGCGGATGCCTTTGACTTTTCCGCCATCAGAAGTAGCCGAGGTGAAAATGCCAAAAGTCGACTGCGCCGCGATGTCAGACAGGTCTCTCAATTCGAGGCCAAAGCGCAGGTCAGGTTTGTCTGTGCCGTAGCGGTTCATAATGTCGGAGTAGCTGAAACGCGGGAAAGGTTCACTTATCTTCATATCTGGCTTGATAATTTTTACCAGAGCTATAAACAGTCTTTCCAGCAAGTTCAGGATGTCTTCGTCTTCGACGAAGCTCATTTCCAGGTCAAGCTGGGTGAACTCAGGCTGACGGTCAGCTCTTGTGTCCTCATCACGAAAACAGCGGGCAATCTGATAATATTTCTCCATACCGGCGACCATCAGCAGCTGTTTTAGTTGCTGTGGCGACTGGGGTAAAGCATAAAACTTGCCAGCATGGACCCGGCTTGGCACCAAGTAGTCGCGGGCGCCTTCTGGAGTGCTCTTAATGAGTATCGGCGTTTCAATCTCAATAAAACCTTCTCCATCCAGAAAGTCACGGATGAACTTCACCGTCTGGTGGCGGAGCATCAGGTTATCCTGCATTCCGGCCCGTCGCAGGTCAAGGTAGCGATACCTGAGACGAAGGTTTTCCTCCACTTCCACATCTTCATTGATGTAAAACGGTGGAGTCCGGGAAGAGTTGAGAATCTCGGCATCGTGAGCAATTATTTCAACCTCGCCGGTGGTTAATTTCAGATTCTCTGTTCCCGGCGGACGTTTGGCCACCTCGCCGCTCACTCTCACCACAAATTCACTTCGCATCCGGTTGGCTACCTTGTGACAGGACTTAGATATTTCCGGATTGAAAGCGACCTGGACAATGCCTTCACGGTCGCGGAGGTCAATGAAAATGAGGCCTCCGTGGTCCCGGCGTCGGTCCACCCAGCCAGCCAGATTTACCGTCTGACCGATATGTTCTTTTTTAAGTTCACCGCAACTGTGGCTTTTCAGCAAGGCAAATTCCTGAATCTAGTCTAAACCATTTATAATCTATGCGATGGCTTTGACTGCCTCGACGATGTTATCTTCCTGCGGAAGCACCAATCTTTCCAGCGCGCGATTGACTGGTATGATAACATCGGGCGTCGCTACCCGCTGTATCGGCGCGTCAAGGTGGTCGAACGCCCGTTCCTGAACAAGAGCCGCAATCTCAGCGCCAACACCACAGGTTTTCATCGCTTCGTGGGCAATAACGAGTTTCCCTGTTTTCTGTACTGAATTAACTATGGTATCAATATCCAGCGGACTGAGCGTCCGCGGGTCGACCACTTCGACATCTATTCCCTCTTCGGCCAGTGTCTGAGCCGCATTCATTGTTTTTGGCAGTAATGTCCCCCAGGCAACGACGGTAATGTCTTTCCCTTCCTTCTTGACTTCCGCTTTCCCCAGTGGAATCACATACTCTTTTTCCGGTACTGGCCCGCTCACGCCATAGAGAACCCCAGGCTCCAGGAAAATAATCGGATTGGGGTCTCTGATTGCCGATTTGAGCAGTCCTTTGACATCGTAGGGCGTGGACGGCATGACCACTTTCAACCCGGGCACATGAACAAACCAGGCTTCAAAGCTCTGCGAGTGCTGTCCTCCCAGGCCGATGCCTCCTTCCGCGGGTGCCCTGATGACCACTGACACTTCGGGGTGGCCCCCGGACAGGTAGCGCATTTTAGCTGTCTGGTTGACGATTTCATCCATGCAGATGGTCATCCAGTCGACCCTCATTATCTCAGCTATCGGTCGCAATCCCGCCATTGCGGCTCCCAGTGCGTAACCGACAATTGCCGTTTCAGATATGGGTGTATCAAGCACGCGCTCACCGCCGAACACTTCATATATGCCTCTGGTACTGCCGAAGCCACCGCCCAGTACCCCCACATCCTCTCCCATGAGAAATACCCTATCGTCTCGCGCCATCTCTTCTTTGATGGCCTCGGCTATCGATTCACGATATAATATCTGTCGCTCTGGCATTTATTTCACTCCTTCCTGGGCATAAACCCACGTAAAAGCCGTTTCCGGTTCGGGTTCGGGGCTGTTCAGGGCAAATTCAGAGGCGGCCTCAAAGACCTTCTTGCATCCCGCATCGATTTGTTTTGCCGCCTCATCGGTCAGGTAGCCCAGTTCTTTGAGCTTCCGGTTGAATATCTTTATCGGGTCTTTATTTTCCGCCCAGTTCTCCACTTCGCCAGCGGGTCGGTAATCGGAGCCGCCTGGCATCTGGTCCATGCGCATGCTGTGCCCACGCAGCCGATAGGATACAGCCTCAATCAGGCTTGGGCCTTCTCCTTTCCGAGCCCTTTCCGCTGCGCTTTTCACCGCTTCATAAACGGCAATCACATCAGTTCCGTCAACCCGGTATCCTGGCATACCATAGGAGGCAGCCCGGGCAGAGATATCAAGGTTGGCACAGGCTTTGCTCTGGGGCATGGATAAGCCATATTGATTGTTGGTGCAAACGAACACCGTAGGTATCTTCCACAAAGCTGCCAGGTTTAACCCTTCATGGAAAGTCCCCCGGTTAGCCGCCCCATCACCGAAGAAGGCGAGGCATATCTGTCCGGTTTTACGCTTTTTAATGGCCAGGCCTACTCCTCCAGCAATATTGATGCCACCACCTACGATGCCATTGGTGCCCAGGATTTGTCGACCGAAATCAGAAAGATGCATTGAACCGCCTTTGCCTCCGGTGCAGCCGGTTGCTTTGCCGAGCACCTCGGCCAGTATGATGTTTATATCCGCACCTTTGGCCAGCAGGTGCCCGTGGGCGCGATGGGTGGAAATAATGTAATCTTTTTCTTCCAGAGCAGTGCACGACCCCACGGCCACTGCCTCCTCACCGATGGAAACATGGCCGGTGCCAGGGACAAGCCCCTGCTTTGAAAACTCCGTAAGGCCCTCTTCAAAATACCGGATGGTAAGCATCCTCCGGTACATATTCAGAAGCACTTCTTTTGTCAGTGGCATATTATCTCCTTTTTGTTAAGAATTGAACCCGCTTCTTGCTGGTGATGATTTCAAGAGTATGCCTGAAGGTTTCTTTTGAAAGATACCATAATTTGCTTTACTCGTCAAAACGGTGAGCTTCATTTGAAATACAACGTCGTCTTTTATTAATATGGAGATACTTGCCGGTCGATAATTCAGTTTATATAGAAGACATCTCCACCTTGAAGGTCAAACCGTTTGTTGGGTAACAACAGGTTCAGTGCAATTTTCCGTCAGTGGGGAGGAAGTACGGCCTCGCTCTTCACCTATACCCACCTCAGCCATGACCTGTGCTGCGGACTGCTGACGGCACTGCTGCCTTTGATTAAAGAAGGCCTGGGGTTAACCTATCTGCAATCTGGCTTTTTACTGTCCGCTTATACTATTACTTCTGGCTTTTCTCAGGTTCCCGGCGGGTGGCTCGGTGACCGCTTGCGGCGAACTATTGTGATTGCAGTAGGGTTGGGTGGCGTCGGCTTGAGTACAATCGCCGTTGGCCTGAGCCCATCTTATTATCCGATGCTGCTAATCCTCATCGTTATGGGCATGCTGGCCGGTGGCTACCACCCCTCGGCAGTAACTATGCTGTCTGGCCATTTTGAAGAATCGCGACGGGGCAGGGTAATTGCACTTCATATGGTGGGCGGCAGCATCGGTTTCTCCATGGGGCCTCTTCTGGGGGGGTTAATTGCTGAAACATTAGGATGGCGCTTTGCTTTTATCATCTTGAGCTTTCCTGCCATATTAGCTGTCCCCCTGATATTGAAAAAATTCGCTCTTATCGAAAAAGCTGCTGGCATCATGCCCTCACGTCAAGCTTCAGGGAAAGAGCCCCCTCAAATACAGACAGGTGTCGGTAGAGTTAATGTCATTCAGGCGCTACGACCCATCGTCACCATACTGTTCTTGTGTGTATCCATGCAGCTTATTGCTGGCATTGCCATGTCCTTTGCTCCGCTGTACCTTGTGGACAAGCACGGAGTCACCCCGTCCTTTGCGGCGGTACTGGTGGGGATTCTAAGATTTGGCGGCATAGCTGGCAGTTTATTTGGTGGCTGGCTTTCAGACCAGTGGGGCAGAAAACGGGCTATCTTTCTTTCACTTGTGGCTACTGGTCCTGTCCTGTATTTGCTCACCATACTATCGTATAATGCCGGGCTTGTGATAATTCTGGTGACCTTCGGCATGTTCCGGTACATGACCCAGGCGACAATGCAGCCGTATGTTATGGATAGCGTTCCACCATACCTCAGGGCAACAGCCTTTGGCATTTATTTCGGCATGGCGCTGGAAGGGCAGAGCATGTTACAGCCCGTAGCCGGGCATTTTATGGATATTTACGGCATCAGTAGTATCTTTACCGTTATTGCCCTGACAAGTGCAGGGCTGTCTCTGGTGACGCTGCTTTTAGCGAAGAAGGCGTAAAGATCGCGTTCACTGGTGAGTCTTCTTCACATAGACCTTTATTTCCCCCTCCGCCTCATCCACACCCAGGAACTCGTGACCGGTGGCCTGGCACCAGGCAGGCATGTCTTGCTTTATACCTTTATCATCGGCGATAACTTCCAGGACTTCTCCCGGCTTCAACTCTTTAATCTTTTCCGAGGTTTTAACAATGGGCATCGGGCAGTAAAGGCCTACACAGTCGAGCGATTTATCTGCCTTCATTGCTTACTCCTTGCCTAGATGAAGAGAGTTACTCCCATCTCCTGCGCCATGGCTATCATCTCGTCGAGAGATGGGACATTGGCGTCCTTCATCAACTTCTTCATCATCCACGTGCCCAGGCCGAACATATTGAAGCGAGAGAGCTTTAGTCTTTTACTACCGCCGCGGTTCATTAAGTTCAAGAGCTTCTTCATCAGGCCCCGACTTCTGATTCTGCCCTCATTTTTCTTGATGATGTTCAGCCCCCAGTATGTGAAGAACATGCTTACGTCCATCCCCATGCTGGCCGCCGTGGTCGCCAGTGTAAATCCTGCCAGAGCATGGTCCAGGTTACCGCTGAACATGACTATGGTCAGCTTATCTTTCTCGTCGCTCACTGCGTTTCATACCTCGACGTCTTCGCCTTTAATCTCAGCGCCGCAATAGGGGCACTCTTTCTTATCACGAGGAACCGGTTTCCGGCATTGAGGGCAATAGAATACGACAATGCCGCATCTTTGACAATAGGCACCATCAGGCGCCATCATCTCTTCATCGCAGTACGGACAAAAAAGTCGCTTTTTTCCCTGCTGCTCTGCCATTATTTCTTCCCCCCTTTTGCCTGTTTCTCCAGATAATCGTCAATCGCCTTGTTCAGGGCCTGTGCACCTAGGTTAGAGCAGTGAAACTTGTTCTTGGGCAGCCCTTCGAGTTCGTCAGCCACCCGCTTAGGGGTGATTTCCCTTGCTTCATCCAGTGTTTTACCCATCGCCATCTCACTGACCATGCTGGAAACAGCGATAGCCGCCCCGCAGCCAAACGTTTTGAACTTCACGTCTTCAAGTCGGTTGTCCTTAACTTTTATGTAAAACGTCATCATGTCCCCGCACACCGGATTACCTATCTCCCCAACGCCATCCGGATTCTCTATTTCACCGACGTTACGGGGGTTCATGAAGTGTTCCATTACTTTCTCACTGTATATCGGCATATCATGCGCCTCCTTTGCCTTTTTTGCTGAACTTCGCATACAGAGGTGACATCTGCCGCAGTCTTTCGACAATTGGCGGCATCACCTCGATTACATAGTCCACATCTTCTTCAGAATTGTCAATGCCAAAGGTGAAAAGGACAGACCCCTGTGCCAGTGCGTGGGGCAGGCCCATGGCGAGTAGCACGTGTGAGGCTTTGAGTGCCCGAGAGGTACACGCCGAGCCACTGGTGACCGCCACTCCCTGGCTGTTGAGGAGCATGAGCATGCCCTCCCCTTCTATGAATTCCACGCAGAAACTGGCATTGCCCGGCAGTCTGTTTTCAGGGTGACCGGTAAGCACCATATGTTCGATGCGTGCAGGTAGACCGGCAAGTAGACGATTGCGCAGGCGACTTAAGTGTTTAACACGAGCTGCCATATTTTCTCTTGCCAGTTCCGCTGCCTTTCCCAGCCCCGCGATTGCCGGTATATTCTCAGTACCGGCGCGGCGCCCTCCTTCCTGAACCCCACCATCAAGAAGAGGCATAATGCGCACTCCTTTTCGCACATAGAGT
>Ga0111146_1007_pt1 | contig 18383 bp, 21 predicted proteins | sample DeeMarSeWOR28_12_FD_80395 | JGI IMG/M metagenome (GOLD analysis project Ga0111146, IMG submission 80395) | Dehalococcoidia bacterium SG8_51_3 | reverse complement strand
TAAATTGAATATAAAAGCCCTATAAAAAGGATGCTTACGGATAATCCTTGGGTGTTTGACGCTCAGAAAGGAAATACCATATTATGAAACACGATAGATTTTATCCCATTACTGGAGGTAAATCATGGTTCAATCCACTACCAAACCAAGCGTGCACAAAGTTGGTTTTATCTCGCCGCCGGCCTGGTTTGACATATCACCCACTGAGTTCCTTCGTATTGCTCCGAAAAATACAATTGTTATGCAGGCGGTCATGAGACTACCGGATTTTAACTATCAAGTAGATGGGGTAGAACAATTTATAAATTCAGTGCCAGAGTTGAGGGCTTGTTTTAATTCTCTTACAGAATCCGGAGCTGACGTTGTGACCCAGTTTGGATACCCTTTTTCCTTGGCTCATGGATGGGAAAAAGCCAATAAAGTTCAAAAAAGCATTCAGGGAAGCAGCAGAACCAGCTTTGTAATGATGGGTGTGGAAATAGTATACGCAATGAAACATCTCAACTGTAAATCAATAGCTATCGCATCTACATACTATTCTGGAAAGATGTCGAGTATACTCCACGAATATCTATTAGAGGCGGGTTTTAAGATTTTACATTCCGAAAACTGGCAGTCACAAGGTATTGCAGAAGATAAAGGCTCGAATTTGTTTATCGGAGATGGGGAGCTGGACCCTACAGCTTGGAAATCTCCCGTAGACGCTATTGCAAATGCAGTTAGGAATGTCTCAAAAAATGCTTCTGCTGCGGATTGTATTTTGGTTTCCGGTGGTGGCATGAGGCTGCTGGATATCGCTGAAACGCTGGAGAAAGAAGTGGGGAAACCCGTTATTGGCGGAGATTTAGCCATATACTGGGGAATCCTCAGGCGACTCGGTATAAAAAGAAGCGTCCGCGGACATGGGAAATTGCTAGCCAATCTGGTCTAGTTACTTTTAACCCGATTTCCTGAATCTAATTCTCAATCATAACAAAGAGGTTAACTGCCTCCCAAGGTTCTCTGCTCGCTCAAGGATTTCTGGATATTCTCTTACTTTCCCTTTGCGAAAAATGCCAAGTACTGGCAGTTCACCAATCACTTCATGACCAAGCGCTTTAATAGAACGACGCATAGTCTCCAGTGTCAAATCCATTCCCCCTTCTTCAAGACTAGCCTGCTCACCGACAACGGCGATTACCGCTTTTCGACCCTGGTCTTCTAATCGGCTAGACCAATATCCTGGGCGTTCATCACTGAAGTGATAGAATGAATATAAGCGGTCTATGAATGATTTCATGAGAGCAGTCATATTATAACTATATACGGGAGATATCAGAACCAGTCCTGAGGCTTCTTCGATTTTCGGGTATATAAGTTGCATACCATCTAAAAGACCGGTGCACTGTTCGTCCTTGCGACATCGCTCACAGCCAATGCACGGTTGGAACTGATATTCTCGAAGCTGCACCTCCTCGGTAACGACCCCATCCCTTGCCCCTTTGAGTATATGATGCATTAATATATCTGAATTACCTCCTTTGCGAGGGCTACCCCCGATACCAAGAACCTTTTTCATTGCTTTCCTCCCCTCCGCAATATTACTTAACCAGATTCATATATAAGATTAGAGCATAGTTATCTGATAAGGGTGTGTTAATACGAGAAATGCAACTCTATTCGCAATAATGATAAGATTGGAGCTCAAGGCTGTCAACTATACAGCAAAAGGGAACGAATTTAGCTTTTTGACTTGACATATTATTGATTTGTGTTAAAATATTTAACGTTATGTTAAAATATATGGGCGATGCCTGTTGAGAGGAGGCGCGGTGAAAGAAGAAATCAACAGCTTCATTAACTACTTGACCGTGGAGAAGGGATTTTCCGGAAACACTCTGGATGCTTACCGGAACGATTTACAGCAACTGGCCAGCTTCGCCGGGGAAGAGGCAGCAAAGCAGGAGCTCACCCCTTCCTGGGAAACTTTCAGCCGCCAGACAATGCTGAGCTACATGCTCAATCTAAAAGAGAGGAACTATGCCGCCACCACCATAGCCCGCAAGGTGGCGGCAACGCGCTCTTTCTTTGGCTTCTTGAAGTCCGACGGCATTATCAAGATTGACCCGACCGAGAACATGAGCTCGCCAAGCGTGGGAAAGGCATTGCCCAAGCCCATTAGCATCAGCCAGGTGCGCCAATTGCTGGAGCAGCCTACCAAGCTGAATACGCTGGAAGCTAAGCGAGATAAAGCAATGCTGGAACTGCTCTATGCCTCCGGCATGCGGATAAGCGAACTGGTCAGCCTTAATATGGGAGATGTCAACACCGAAGAGGGGTTTGTAAGATGTTTCGGCAAGGGGCACAAGGAACGCATCGTGCCAATCTACGAGCAGGCCGCCCGGTCGATCCAGGAATATACCAAGGAAACACGCCCCAAACTGGCCCGCAAAAAGGATGAGGTCGCCCTCTTCCTCAACCCCCGCGGCGACCGCCTGACCAGGCAGGGATTCTGGCAGAAATTGAAAGAATACGCCAAATCAGCGGGACTGGATAAACAGATTAGCCCACATACGCTGAGACACAGCTTTGCCACCCACATGTTGAGCGGCGGTGCCGACCTGCGCGCCGTTCAGGAGTTGCTCGGGCATGCCAATATTTCCACCACGCAGGTTTATACACATCTCACCAGCGAGCACGTCCGGCGTACCTATGAAAGGTCGCACCCGAGGGCCAAGCAACCGAATACCAATACCTAACAGCATACAGGAGAGTCCAGATGCCGAAGAAACCAAGACGTGGTAAAGTGTTCCAGGGCAAAAAGAAAAAGGGCAGGCAACCGGCTATCTCCAGGCCCGCGACACCACCGGTAGCTGTGCAGGAAGATATGCACGCCGTTCCAACTCCGGCAGCCAGTGCGGTCACGAAGGCCAAATCCCCTGCTGTAAAATACCCGTACGTAACGGCCGAACTGCGTCGAATCGGCATCCTAGCCGGGGCGATACTGGTCATCCTCGTCGTGCTGGCACTGGTGCTGTAATATTTTTACCTGGCGGGAAGTATGGACTTTGAGGTCGAAAGAGCCAGGTTAATCGAGCACCTTAGCAGGGAAATAAAGGACAGGCGTGTCCTTAACGCCATGGCCCGCATACCACGAGAGCGATTCGTGCCGAAGGAAAGCCGCCACCTCGCCTACGAGGATATCCCGTTGCCCATCGGCCTGGAACAGACCATCTCTCAGCCCTTTATTATTGCCCTGATGACTGAGTCGCTGGAACTGACTGGTCAGGAAAAGGTGCTGGAAATCGGGACGGGCAGCGGCTACCAGGCGGCGATTCTCGCGGAACTAACCCATCAAGTGGTTACCGTGGAGCGCCTGCCGGAACTGGCGGAGACAGCCAGAAAGGTACTGGATAGCCTGAGATATCTAAATATTGATATACGCCTCTCCGGCGAAACCCTGGGCTGTCCGGAAGAAGCTCCTTTTGGAGCGATAATGGTCACTGCTGGTGCACCCAGTGTACCGCCGGAGTTAATATCACAACTGGCCCTCGGCGGACGTATGGTTATACCAGTCGGCTCGCGTTACCTCCAGGAGCTGGTGAAAATCACCCGCCAGAGGAAGAAAAACAAAATTGAAAACTTGGGCGGCTGCCGTTTTGTCTCACTTATCGGCAAGGGCGCCTGGGACAAAGAATAGAAAGCAGCAATAAGGAGGATTGATGGAAGTCCTGGAAGCAATTAAAACCCGTAGAAGTATTCGCAAGTACAAGTCAGATCCGGTGGATGACGAAATGCTGGAAAAGGTTCTTGAAGCCGCCCGCCAGGCACCATCCTGGGCAAACACTCAATGCTGGCAATTCGTGGTCGTGCGGGATGCGGAAACCAAAGGCAAACTTTCCAATACGCTTGACGAAGCCAATCCCGCCAGAGACGCCGTAGGCAATGCTCCGCTTGTCATCGTTGCCTGCGCTGAAATGGGAAAATCAGGACGCAAAGATGGCGAGGTCGTGACAGACAAGGGAGACTGGTTCATGTTCGATGTTGCTCTGGCGATGCACAACTTGGTGCTGGCTGCCCATGCCCTTGGCCTGGGGACGGTATACGTAGGGCGCTTTGACTCCTCAGAAGCTGCCCGCATCCTGTCGGTTCCACAGGGATACTGCGCGGTGGCGATGACGCCGCTCGGCTACCCCGACGAAACCAAGAATCTCAGACCGAGAAAAGAGCTTGATGAGATTGTCCATTACAATAAATGGGGTGCCAGATAAGGCACAGTTCCGATGAGCTATCGAACGTGGGTTCTGGTTGCCGTAGGGTTGTTCGCTGCCGGCATAGTGGTCGGTCTGGCCATGCCCGATGACACGGCTGATATCTTTGCCGGGGACCTGTCGACCCTTGAGGAGCTGGCCAGAGTCCTTGGCCCGTTCCAGCTCTCCACGGCCGCCTTCATCTTCCTGAAAAACGCGTTCGCTCTGGCATTCAGCTTCATCCTCAGCCCACTCCTCTGTCTGGTACCAATTATCGCCCTAACGGTCAACGGCTGGCTTATTTCATTCGTCTCCGTTGCCATCATAGAACAGGAGTCGGTCGGCCTGCTTCTAGCCGGACTGCTGCCTCACGGTATATTCGAGCTTCCGGCGCTGATTATAGGCGAGGCTGCTGCGCTCAGCTTCGGTGCGATGGCGATTATCGCCTTCGTTTCCAAAAAGCGGAGAAGCCAGCTATCCCCCAACCTGAAACAGAATATTAAGTATATGGCGCTGGCCTTTGCTCTGCTACTGCCGGCGGCTATAATTGAAACCTATATCACGCCACTCTTTCTTCGCTAAGGAGGTGGACAACAATGAATGAGCTGGGACTGGCACTACCCTTCTGGGTTATGGCACTCATCTGGATAGCGAAGACCGTCTGGCTGGTCATCATCTGCACTCTGCTCGCCTGGCTTGGCATCCTTGCCTTTGACGCGCTAACCCCTCACATCCCACACCGCCAGCGCATTGGTGAGAGTCCGGTGGCCACCGGACTGTTCATCGCCGGTTTCTTCATCCTCACCGGCCTGGTTATCCACGGAGCACTGACGGCACCGACGGTAATTGGTGGCCCGCTGCTCACTTACTTCTTCGACTTCAGGCGGCTGGGGCTGCTGGCGCTGAGCTTTGTGGTGAGCCTGCTGGTCGGCGTCGCCCTCTTCTACATCGTGGACAAGCTGACCCCGCAAATTCCCTTCGCCGGTATTGAACCCGAGCCAGTGGCCGTGGGCATTAACGTCTTCGGCTACTTGGTCTTCTTTGGCCTGATACTCCACGCCGCATTGACCATACCGCTATGAAAATAAAGCTGTTTCTCATACTGGCTATGGTGCTGGGTTCCACTCTGGCCGCCAGCGGATATGTCTGGGCTACCAGTTCTGAGGGGTTCCGCACCGTAGACCAGGATGTCTTCGATGACTGGGACATAAGCCGCACCCGGGCGGTTGGTGCCGACGGTTTCTATCAGGTATGCGAAACGGGGTTCCGCCCGGTCATCGCCTACGAAAGCTTGGGAGAAGAGGCCAGCACAGCCTACCGCATGGGCGAACAGATGGTGGGGCAATACCCGGACCGGATACAGAGGGCAGAAAAGATTTTTTACTTTGTGCGCGACCGCGTCAGGTATACACCAGATAAAGACCAGTTCCAGTACGACGAGTTTGCCCAGAATGCCGACGAACTGGCCGATAAGATTGCGCAAAATGGCTTCGGGCACGGTGACTGCGAGGATAGCGCCATACTGCTGGCCGTCATGTATAAAGGCGCCGGCTACCGCTCCGCGATAGCTATCGCTCCCGGCCATACCGCCGCCATGGTCTACCTTCCAGAATATAAAAAAGGAAGTGACTTCAAGATGAACGGCGAGGAGGGCTGGTTCTGGGCAGAAGCCACGGGCAAGAATAACCCGTTGGGGTGGGTAGACAAAGACTTAATTGCCGACGAGCTTTTCGCTTACGAAATAACAGATGAGCGCGTCACCCGCGCCGAGCCAACCAAAGCGCCGGCCACCATCATTACCAGCGGGGGTGGAGGCAGCGCCTTATTTCCCATCCCGTTTTTTGCCATAATCTGGTTCCTTTGGATGATTTACCATTTTGGCCGGCGGCTTTCCCGCCGATAGTCGGCCAGCTTGCCGTCAGCACGTACCAACAGGTATAATAGTTACGAACGTTTATTAGAGGACGGGTGATTCCATGGAGCAGTTCGGACTGGAAAAAATCAGAAATATCGCCCTGCTGTCGCATGCGGGCGCGGGTAAGACATCGGTCGCGGAAGCAATGCTCTTCACGGCCAAAGCAATCAATCGGCTGGGCAAAGTAGACGACGGGTCAAGCACCTCGGACTATGATCCCGATGAAATAAAGCGCAAGATTAGCATTAACCTGAGCCTGCTACCGTTTCAGTGGCAGGATGCCAAGGTCAACATCATTGATACCCCTGGCTACAGCGACTTCGTTGGCGAGGTGAACATGGGAATTCGCGCCAGTGAAGCCGCCGTCCTTGTCGTCTGTGCCGCCTCAGGTGTGGAAGTGGGCACCACGCAGGTCTGGGGGTACTGCCAGAACGCCAATCTGCCTCGTCTCATTTTCGTTAACAAGATGGAGCGCGAAAATGCCGATTTCTTCAAGACCGTAAATGATATTCAGGCCAGATTCGGCCCCAAGTGCCTGCCGATACAGATACCCATCGGTGCCCAGCACGATTTTCAGGGCATCGTAGACCTGCTGGCTATGAAAGCCTACACCGGTTCACCGCCTAAAGAAGGAGAAATTCCATCCACGCTGGAAGGGCAGGTGAACACTTTCCGGGAAAAATTAATCGAGGCAGCAGCCGAGACAGATGATTCCCTCATCGAGAAATATTTGGGCGGCGAGGAACTCACTCCTGAGGAACTGAGAAACGGACTCAGGAAAGCCGTGGTAAGCGGCAGCGTCTTTCCCATTCTGGCCGGCTCAGGGTTGCAGAACACGGGCATCAGCCTGCTTATGGACGCTGTGGTCGACTACCTGCCATCTCCGGCAGAACGTGAGGTAGTGGTGACAACAGATTCGAAAGAGGAAAAAATCAAGCCCGTTATTGATGGGCCTCTAGCGGCGCTTGTTTTCAAGACAACTGCCGACCCATACGTCGGCAAGCTCACCTACTTCCGCGTGTTCAGTGGCAGCATCGACAGCAATTCACAGGTCTGGAATGCCACCAAAGCCAGCGCCGAGCGCATTGGCCAGCTCTTCATGCTGCGGGGCAAGAATCAGGAACCGGTAGCCAAAGTAAGCGCTGGCGACATCGGGGCGGTGGCCAAGCTCAATGTAACCAACACCGGTGACACCCTTTCCAGTCAGAACAAGCCCATCAAGCTGGCTCCCATTGTTTTCCCGCCGCCGGTCTTTGACGAGGCGGTTTTCCCCAAGACCAAGGCCGACCTCGATAAATTAGGGACCGCCCTGTCCCGTATCACCGAGGAAGACCCGACCCTGCGGGTGCACCGGGAACCTGATACCGGCGAGACCCTGCTTTCTGGCATGGGGGACACCCAGCTTGAAGTAGCCGCAGAGAAAATGCAGCGCAAGTTCGGCGTCAGCGTAAATCTGGAGACACCCAAGGTGCCCTATAAAGAGACCATTACCGTATCGGTGCCGAGCGCCGAATACAAGCACAAAAAGCAGTCCGGGGGCCACGGCCAATACGGCCATGTAATCATGGAACTGGAACCCCTGCCCCGCGGCACCGGCAACGAGTTCGCCCAGCGCGTCGTCGGCGGTACAGTGCCCAAGAACTACATCCCCGCAGTGGAGAAGGGCTTTCAGGAAGCGATTCAGGACGGCGTGCTTGCGCACCACCCGGTGGTGGACGTAAAGGCAACGCTCTACGACGGCAGCTTCCACCCGGTAGACTCCTCTGAAATCTGCTTCAAGATTGCCGGGGCGCAGGCGATGAAGAAAGGCCTGGCTAACGGGCAGCCAATTTTGCTGGAGCCCATCGTGAATATCCAGATAACCGTCCCCAACGACCTCACCGGCGACATTATCGGCGACCTCAATACCAAGCGCGCCCGTGTACAGGGTATGAACCCATCGGGCGATATAAATATCATCGATGCCCAGGTGCCGCTGGCGGAAGTGCTGCGCTATGCCATTGACCTCAAGTCAATGACCCAGGGCAGAGGCACTTACACCATGGAATTCAGCCATTACGAAGAGGTGCCAGCACAAATCAGCCAGAGGATTATCGCCCAAAAAGCCGAAGAAAAAGACTGAACTGGTTCCTCTGCCTTTTAATCGATAATCCCCACCTGACTGAACTCAGGCAATCCACCCCAGTAGATTGCCCAGCCGATGAAAAAGGCAGTCGCGACGGAACAGCTGACCAGGAAGAAGATGAGCAGAGGCTGCTGACGCATCTTTTTCCGTCCCAGAATCCAGCCCAGGGCCGTAACCATAACAGCAAAAGACACACCTAATGGTGCCGTTCCCGCTTCAATGACTATCACGAAAAACGTGAAGCCGTGGATAACCCCCGCCAGAATGAGCAGCCATAACCATGTGCGCTCTTCGTGGAATGGACTATGCCACTGCCGCCAGAGAAGCAGAGCAGACAGGCCAACGATGCCAAAATGCCACATATAATGGCTCAAGACTTCATCATAGAAGGCGGTGAGGTGGTAAGCATCGCTGCCCTTCATGTCTTCCAGCAGATGGCCGATAGAGTTAGCCGCCAGGTGCATTGCCTGGCCCTCCACCCAGAGGGCCGCCAGAACCACGAAGAGGGTTATTCCAGACAGGGCAGTCTTCTCTCCATTGAGGCGGTATAAAAGCCAGTAAAGCGGAAGCAGCACCAGAGGAGTAAGTATATCAAAGACATCGCCGATTTTCATCAGAGGATAGGGGCTGAACCATTGGCTGAGCAAAGGGGGGCCTATAAAAAATACCGCAAAGAGGATGGCGAATACCAGAATAAGAAAAGATAAACGCCTCATTTACCACCTCCAAAATGCTGAATCCAAAAGCCTGGCGCGCTTCCTCAATTAATAAGGTAATAATGTTGATGATTAATATAACACCTTATATGGTGGAAGTAAATGAGGCAAATTGACGCTGTAAATAAGCGGATATCCGGTGGTGACTTCAGAGCTAAAGGGCCGCGCTATAGCTCGGGAAAATCGCCCGGCTTACGTAGCCCTTATTTCCTGCCGCATGAACAGGATATAGCTCGCAGCGAAACAGACAGCACTGAGACTTATCAGTCCAGTAATATGTGGCCAGACGACGAGAATGCTCTGGCCCAGACTCAGAGGATTGTGCAGCCAATAGGGTTGCACACTTTCAGCTACAACACCGAAAGTTCGTACCAGAGGTACCAGTAAAACAGTGGTCGCTTCCTGAAATAGATAATTGGGTGAAAACAGCAGTATCGTCCGCTGCAATTCGTACTGAGCACTCTCGCTGGCTGGCGCCAGCGCGCTGGCGATTGCAGGCGCAATAAGCATGATGAAGATGCTGAAAAACAGCCAGAGCGCCAGTGAGAACAGCAGCGAGGCAGCTACCCGGCGAAACAAGACGGAAAATAGTATCGCCAAACCCATCCAGAATGCCCCGTAAAATATAGTCACAACAAAGTATAAAAATAACCGGATAACCTCTTCATGTGTAGGCGCCACTCCAATCATTCTCAACCCGTAACCGGATACTAACAGCAGCATCGTGCCTACCATAATGGAGAGTATGGCCACACCTGCCAGGAACTTGCCGTTTATCACGCTATCACGGAAGACGGGCTGGGCCAGGACCCGGCTGAGGGTACCACCGGTCCGCTCACTGTTTATGGCATCAAAACCCAAGGCAATGCCGATAATGGGAATGAGTAGTGAGACAAGATAAGTGAGCGAAGGGAGCACTGTACCCGATGTAGTGAACAGGCCGAGGAAGACGATTCCTTCCGGCAGGTTTGCCGCACGGATACCCTGTGAAGCAGCCATCAGCCCGGTGATACTGAGCACAATCACCAGCAGAATAAAAGCCAGAAAGCGGATGCTGGTTACATAATCGGCCAACTCTTTGCGAATAATGGCAACCATAACGTCTCTATTCCTCTCGGAAATACTTCATGTAGATATCATTCAGCGAAAATTCCTGAACCTTCATCTGAATCAGCGGGAAATTATTTTCAACGATGGCTTTGGAAATCTCCCGCCGCAAATCGGCATCCGTACTGATGCCGAGTATATCATCCTTGGCTTCGACACTAACCACACCCTTGATATCCTGAAGCGCTTTAATGAGCTTATCATCCGGGTTTTCAGTTTCCACCTCAATCTGGAAACGGCCTCCGGCCAGAGCTTCCCGACCCAGCTTATCAATGGCTCCCTGAATCACCATTTTCCCTTTCGCCAGTATGCCGATGCTGTGGCACACCCGCTGCACCTGATATAACTGGTGTGAAGAAAGCACCACGGTGGTGCCCGCCTTGGGCAGGCCAGCTATAAGGTCGAGGAGCTGGTTAATACCCTTCGGGTCCAGGCCTGCGGTTGGCTCGTCAAGGAAAACCAGTTTTGGTCTTTTAATGAGCACTTCGGCAATGCCAAGCCTTTGCTTCATGCCGCGAGAAAACTTGCCCACCGTTTTCTCTATCTTCAGATTCCTTCCTGAATTCTCGATAAGCTCACTTTCGGTAAGCCCCACCATTTTAAGCACCTCTTCGGCGCGCCGGTTGGCCTCGGCATAGCTTATACCATTCAGGTCAGCAATGAATCTCAGGTTTTCGCGGGCGGTGAGGTTTTCATAGAAACCTACCCTTTCCGGTAGATAGCCGACCTGACGCTTGACCTTAAGCGGTTCACGGGTGGGATTGTAGCCAAGCACACTGACTGAGCCTTCAGCCGGCTCGGTCAGGCCCAGCATCATAAGAATGGTCGTCGTTTTACCGGCGCCGTTCGGGCCGAGCAGGCCAAACACCTCATTTTCCTTCACCTGAAGGTTGAGATGGTCTACGACGGTCACCCCATCATAGCGCTTGGTCAGTTCCTGCGTTGATATGGCTAATATTTCACTCATAGGTTATCGTCGACTGAACCGCATGAAGATGACCACCAGCCCCATGATGACAACAGCGATTATTATGACACCAATCCACCCCCATATGGTGGGCGTCTCCACGGTAACGCGGATATTAATCTTCTCTGAAGTTTTCTGGACCCCAGAAGCCCGGACGCTTATCAGGTAATCTCCAGCAATTGTCTCCGGCGGTGGTTTGATATTCATCTCCACAACCTGTGTACCGAACGGCTCCAGTGTATCCACCTGTTCCGGTGAAAACTTAACCGACCATCCCTCCGGGCTATCGGGCGAGAACGTGACTTTATCTATCGGCGCCGTGCCCAAGTTGCCCACCTGAATGGAGAAATAATTGTCCCTGCCAGCCTTGGCTTTGGTGTCATAACGGTCACCCGCCGGTGCCAGGAGTAGATTATAGCTGGCGGTAATCACCGCCGTAATATCAACGGTGTCTTTCAGATCGCCAGATACTACTTCCAGAGTTATTGTGTAATCCCCCGGCTCGGGAAGAGGCCAGAAAGGCGCTCTGGCAACCATCCTTGTTTTATCGGAAAAGGCAACGCTACCCGGCTTAAGGGCAATAGCCGACACCCTTTTCTCCTTCTCGAATTGCGGAGTGAAATAGACTTCCCACCCTGGAGGGGCTTCTGTGATAAGGTCGAAGTTCTTGGGTTCCCCCAGAATACTCTCAGCAATATATTTGAACTCAATCTCAAAAACGAAGTCATTGCCGGCAATTGCCTCGACAGTGGGATGGACAGCCCGCACCTCTATAGATTCCGTCGTTTCCAGCCTCTTCAAGGTAACCCTGATTTCTATTGGCTCTGTAGAAGCCTGGTCACCTTCGACCCAGAGCTTAACAAAATAATCCCCGATATTATAATCTTCAGGCGCCAATACACTGGCGTAAATTCTCTCACTATCAAAAGCTGCGAGAGTTGCCATCCGAGGCGGGTCAAACTTTATCGTCCATCCCTCTGGCAACTCACTCTTGAAAGCGATTTTGGTCACCGCCTCATCGCCAATATTCTCCAGGTCCACTCTTATATCCTTTTCATTGCCCGCCATCATGATGGTACTGTAAAGGCCATCAGCGGGCGTAAGCGACAAAGCATACTGCGGCTCTTCTACCAAGATAGGGACAGGAGTAGGGGGCTCTTCCTCCTCTTGGGCAAATACAGCACCGACCGGAGAAATCACTAGCAGACTTATTAGCAATAGGCAGATGATTCTCAGTTTTTGCATACGTCGCCACCTCACTTATCGTATATTGGGATTTTCTGATCTACCAACTCGTATATGCTTATGTTACTACAAAGGTAATTAATAAATCAATATTTGGTCGCCTACAGGCAGCTATCCAGCCAGCAACTCTCTGACCTTCCCGGTGAAAGCCGGTAACACCTTCTTCCAGTCGCCCACGATGCCAAATCGCGCTTCCCTGAAGATGTTGGCCTCAGGGTCTTTATTGATAGCCACAACGTTCTTGCATCCGGAACAGCCTGCCATATGCTGGCTGGAACCGGAAATGGCAACCGCGATATAAAGGTCAGGCGTCACTATTTTGCCAGTGAGCCCTATCTGGCGTACATCGGGAATCCAGCCGCTATCGCAGGGAGGCCGGCTGGCACCTACCGCCCCTTTCAGCAACCCTGCCAACTCTTCAAGCTGCTTGAAGCCGTCGGCGCTGCCGATTCCCCTGCCTCCACCGACCACCACCTCCGCCGCTTCAAGGCTGATACCTTCGACCTCTTCCTTAACCTTTTCCAGGACTTCGGTTCTTATTGTTGATGGGCCCAGCCCTGCCTCAACGTTCACCACCTCCCCCGTCCTTGCCGTGTCCGGCTCAAGCGGCGTCATGGCCTTAACTCTCACCGTGGCTATCTGCGGGTCAAGGTCACTGGTGAAAACGGCATGGGCATTGCCGCCGTAAACCGGTTTGGTGCGCAGCAGGCGTTTTGAGCCGGGATCAATGGCCAGTTCTATACAGTCCATGGTGGCAGCCGTCTCCAGACGGAAAGCCAGCCGTGGCGCTAAATCACGGCCCACAGCCGTCTGCCCCATAAGCAAAATGCCAGGCATTGCCTGCCTAACCGCTTTCTCCATCACGGTGACATGGGCATCAGTGCGGTAGTCCTGCAACAAAGCATCATCAACGATATATACTTTATCGGCACCAGCGGCAAAGGCTTCCTGAGCCAGATTACCGACCCCGCTGCCAATGATGACGGCACTCAACTCCTCGCCGAGTTCATCTGCCATTTTACGACCGCAGCCCAGCAGTTCCACGGCAATAGCCGCCAGCTTTCCCTCCGTAACTTCAGCATGAACCATAACGCCCCGGTATTCCGCCATAGCTAATTACCTCCAGATATCATGGTAGGTTTCATCTCTTATAATAACTTCGCTTCCCGGAGTTTAAGCGCCAGGTTGACACCGGCCTCCTCCGGACTCTCCCCTTCAATAAGCTCACATTTACCCTCGTGAACCGGCTGGTACAGTTTTTCCAACTTTACTTTTCGGCCCGCCGCCCCAACCTTCGCCGGCTCAAGACCGATATCGGCTGGCTTCCAGACAATCGGCTCTATCTTCTTTACCGCTATAATACCTTTTATAGTCGGATAGCGGGCTTCACCAAGCTCATTGCTGACCGTAATCAGTGCCGGCAGCGATGTTTCAAGGACCTCAAAGCCATCGGCCGTCACCCGCTCCACCCGGACTTTGCCGTCGGCGACATCGATTTTCCTGGCCAGAGTAACGCTGGGCAATCCCAGCATCTCGGCAATACCCAAGCCCACCTGGCCGTCATCCCAGTCCGCCGCTTGCCGTCCACAGAAAATAAGGTCGTATTCGCCAATTTTCTTGATGGCCATCGCCAGCGCCCGGGCATTTGACCAGCTATCGCCATCGGCAAAGGCCTCATCTTCAAGCAGGACAAGTTCATCAGCACCCATGGAGAGCGGCTTTTTCACCACTTCGCGCAGCAAGTTGACGCCCATGCTGAGAACGGTGATTTTACCGCCCTGGGCATCCTTGATTCTCAATGCTGCCTCCACAGCGTTCTCATCAAAGGGGCTGATGACGGGGGGCACCCCGGATGGTGGCATCACCTTCTTGCCGGCTTCCTCGACCTTGAAACTGGAGGGCGGTGCCTCGGGGTCTATTACCTGCTTCACACAGACGATTATATTCATGGTTCCGCTTACCTCAATTTTTATTATTAAACAACCAGAATCCAAAAAACTAATTTAGCACTGGCCTAATTCGGTGTCAAGCACAGGCAGATAACACGTTCGATGCCCTGAAGGTCCGGTATCACTTCCACCGGTGCCGACGGGAAATGCCGATTAATTAAACCGACCGCCGCCCGGCTCTGTCCCAGTCCAATCTCCAGCAACATACCGCCACCCTGACAGAGTTTATCCGTAGCTTGCTCACACAGCCGCGTTATCTTATCAAGCCCATCGTCACCACCATCCAGCGCTATGAACGGCTCGAAATCGGCGAGCGCCGACCGCGATATTTCCTCCCCGGTCACGTAGGGCAGATTGGCCACGATAAGGTCGACCGGCTCCGGCAGCGGCTCCAGCATATCGCCGTGCGGTAACCTTACGCTTTCGACCACTCCATGTTTCTGGCAATTTATGCGGGCCACTTCCAGAGCATCAGCAGACACGTCAGAGGCGTAAATCTTTAAACCGGGAAGTTGCCGGGCCAGGCTGATAGCTATGGCGCCACAGCCGGTCCCGATGTCAGCAACGGCAGTCAAAATCCGTATCTGCGCCAGCTCGAGAGCTTTATCCACCAGCAGCTCGGTTTCCGGTCGGGGTATAAGGACACGGTGGTCAATATAGAAGTCAAGGCCGTAGAATTCCCGATGCCCGGTAATATAAGCGGTTGGCTCGCCGCTTACACGTCGATGGACCAGATTCCAGAATATATCTTTCTCGTCGTCACTGATTTCACGGTCAAGCCCAGAATAAAGCCCTGCCCGGTCCATATCGAGCGTGTACCTGAGCAGGATTTCACTTTCCAGTGACGCTTCTTCGATTTTGTTCGTAATGAAAATCTGCCTGGTCTGGTCAAGAACCTGCTTCAGGGTCACGCTACCTGTTCCTCGAGTTGTCTTGCCTGGATACTGGTGGCAAGCGCATCAACCAGTTCGTCAAGTTCTCCCTCAAGAACTCGGGGCAGGTTACGTACCGTGAGGTTGATGCGATGGTCAGAAATACGGTCCTGGGGGAAATTATAGGTCCGTATCTTTTCGGCACGGTCGCCAGTTCCCACCTGGGAACGACGCTCCGAGGTTATCTTTTCCTCCTGCTTTCGCCGCTCGATATCCAGGAGCCTGGTGCGCAGCACGGACATTGCCCGCAGCTTGTTCTGGAGTTGAGAGCGCTCGTCCTGACAGACAACGACCATACCGGTGGGGAGATGGGTCATGCGTACGGCGGTGGCCACCTTGTTCACATTCTGGCCGCCGGCACCGCCGCTGTGGAAAATATCAACCTTCAGGTCATCGGGGTTAACCTCAATGTCCACTTCTTCCGCCTTGGGCAGAACCGCCACCGTCGCCGTCGAGGTGTGAATTCGCCCCGACGACTCGGTTGTCGGCACACGCTGTACCCGGTGCACCCCGCTCTCGTATTTCAACCGGCTGTAAGCCCCCCTCCCCTTTACTTCAAAGATGATTTCCCGGATACCGCCAACGCCGGTTTCGTTCACGCTGATGACATCTATCTTCCAGCCTTTAATCTGGGCATAGCGACTGTACATACGGAAAAGGTCGGCGGCAAAAAGCCCGGCCTCCTCGCCCCCTGCCCCGGCGCGTATTTCCACTATGATGTCCTTTTCATCGTTGGGGTCCTTGGGCAGCAGAGCGAGCTTGAGTTCCTCAAGAAGGCGTTCCTGCTCCGCCTCAAGGCTGGCTACCTCCTGTTTGACCAGCTCGGCCATCTCCTCGTCGGAGCCATCATCAAGCATCGCCCTGGTTTCCGCCAACGACTCCGAGGCAGTCTTGTACTCTCGATACTTGGCGACCATTTCCTCAAGGCCAGCTCTCTCCTGTGCCAGTTCCTGTAGCTGCTTCAGGTCAGAGGCAACCTCAGGTCGGGACATCTGCCGGTCAAGCTCACGGTATCTCTGTTCTATTCTCTCCAACCTATCTAACATAATGCTGATAACCTCACTCGTATTATATCACAGGCCCAGAGCACGCTTAAAGAAACCATTTGGCGGGACACTGACCACAGGCAGGCGACAGATGAAATTGCATTGTAGTATAATAAGATTAATATGGATAAACAAAACGACTCAATGAAAAGGCAACTTGCCCTTTTCACTTCAGTTATACTGAACCCTTTTCTTGTCGGCTTAGCTGTCCTAGTGTTCCTCTCTTTTCAGTCCACTTCCAGCATCGGCGACGGTCTTAAATGGTCACTGCTTTTAGTTGGATTCACCGTGCTGCCCATATTTCTGGTTCTTATCTATTTGGTTCATAAAGATAAAGTTGACGATATTTTCCTCAGGGTCCGTAAGCAGAGAAACCAGATATACCTGCTGACCAGTCTGTGCGCCATAGCCTGCTGTGCCATACTTTTCTCTCTGAATGCGCCACAGGTCTTGTTTGCCACCATGGTGTCGTTGCTGTCGTCAATGCTCGTCTTCATGTTGATAAATTTCATCTGGAAGATAAGCCTGCACACCGCTTTTGCCGCCGGCTCCGTTACCGTGCTGGCCATCATGTATGGCGCCACCGGTGCCTTAGCTGCAGTGCTGGTACCGCCGATAGCCTGGTCAAGAATCGAACTGAAATACCACTCGCTGACCCAGACAGTGGCCGGCGCGCTGATTTCGGCGTTCATTGTGACGGTGGTGTTCCATCTCTTTGGTCTGATTGGCGAAGCGGCGGCGCTGTAACCAGACGGTTTTGACACACCGAAACCGCCGCAGTAACATAGGTAACATCAGACCATGTTAGCCAAAGTCAAAACCGCTGCCGTTGTCGGGCTGGAAGGCCATATGGTGGACGTGGAGGTGGACATCTCCAGCGGTCTGCCAGCCATGACCGTTGTCGGCCTGCCCGACGCCGCTGTTCAGGAAGCCAGAGAGCGCGTCCGCGCCGCCATCCACAACTCCGGGTTCAATTTCCCGATGAAACGCATTGTGGTGAACATAGCCCCGGCCGACCTGAAAAAAGCCGGCCCTTCACATGACCTGCCCATGGCCATCGGCATTCTGCTAAGCTCCGAGCAGGTGAGCACGGACAGTTCCCGGGCTATCTTTCTCGGTGAGCTATCCCTCGACGGCAGCCTGTGCCATACCCATGGCATCCTGCCTATGGTAGCCCTAGCCAGGGAAGAAAACTTTGATACCATTATCGTGCCCGAGGTTGATGCCAGAGAGGCCTCCATGATTGAAGAAGCGAAAATAATACCCGTCGCTTCATTGGCACAACTGGTGGGTTATCTTCAGGGCGAAATCACCATCACCGAATACAAGGCTGATGAAACCGACCTTACCTTTAACCAGTCGGTCGCGCCAATAACCGACCTGGCGGATATCAAGGGATAGGAGCATGTGAAACGGGCTCTGGAGGTGGCCGCCGCCGGTGGCCACAACGTTATCATGCATGGCACGCCGGGCAGCGGCAAGACCTTGCTGGCACGAGCACTCCCCTCAATATTGCCACCGATGACCGGATTCGACGAAATCGTACTCGACGAGTCCGTGCCAAAGTCCAGCGGATCCTGGGACGAAGGCGACATCATCAGCAAGATTGTCGGCCCTGCTGCGGGCGGCAACTTCGCTCTCTCCTTCATGCCCGAGACCACCTACTACTGGAGGGTCAGGGTAGACGCTGCTGGCCCGGTCCGCAGTGCATGGTCAGAGGTCCGCAGCTTCACCACCGGAGCGTTACCGGAGCAACAACCACCAGTCATCATCCAACAGGCACCGGCACCGGTAATCCAGGCGCCAGCAATGCCTGAAATCGTGGTGGAGGCACCGGAAATCGTGATCCCGGAGCAGTCGGCACCTGCCCCAGCAGTACCAACTGGAGCGATTTACGCCATCATCATCATCGGCGTCGCACTGGTGATAGCGCTTATCGTCCTCATTCTGAGGACCAGACGCCCGGTTTAATACGCGGCAACATATAGAATATGGTGAATGAGTGGGCGGCTAACTACCCACTCATTCACCCTTAATAATTTAAAAAGGCGCAAGTGATAGTTCAGTGACCACATGGAAAAGGGTAACTTCCATCTTCGCTGCTGGCGCAAGTCTGTAGACTAACCCTTCAACATAATGCAGTGCAGTTTCG
>Ga0111146_1005_pt1 | contig 19172 bp, 17 predicted proteins | sample DeeMarSeWOR28_12_FD_80395 | JGI IMG/M metagenome (GOLD analysis project Ga0111146, IMG submission 80395) | Dehalococcoidia bacterium SG8_51_3 | reverse complement strand
CCACTTGTTTGCCTCGGGGTCGCCAAAAGCCAGCCCCATCAACTCGGTGAAGTAAAAAATGGGCACGCTATACTCTTTCCCTGCCTGCGCCGATACCGCCGGCTGGTGCGTATCCAAGTTCGAATGGCACATCGGACAAGCCGCTACTATTGCTTCCGCACCGGCTTCCTCCGCCATATCATATAATTTCTGTATCATCTTCCAGGCCACCTCGGGCATGGTGAGCACGTGTTCGGCGCCGCAACAGTCGGTCTTATAAGACCAGTTCTTCACCTCTACGCCCAGCGTCTTCAAAATATCGTCCATGGACTCCGGGTTGTCCGGGTCAATGGCATCGGTTATGCGGGGAGGCCTAGTAATCAGGCAACCGTAGTAGCAGACCGTTTTCAGCCCGCTCAGCGGCCTGCTTACCTTTTCCAGAATCGCTTTCTCGCCAACTGCTTCCCAGATAAAGTCAACGAGGTGTTTTATCCTGAAATCGCCCTTGTAGGCGCCGTTTACTCCTTCTATTTTGGTGCCAGCCCGCAGAGCCTTATCCGCGTGCTTTAACCTAGAATAGCAAGCCGCACAGGGCACCACAAGGTCAAGCCCTGTTTTATCTGCGGTTTCCAAGTTGCGGGCGGGCAGGGCCAGAGCCAGCATATCATCGGTGGCATGCGCCGAGGCAGCGCCGCAGCAGGTCCAGCCTTCGAGTTCTTTCAGGTCGATATCCAGTATCCGAGCCACCGCTGCCACAGACTCGCCGTACTCTCTGGCAACGCCCTCAATAGAGCAGCCGGGATAATATGAGACTTCCATGACCACCTTATTTCTTCACCTTATTAAAAATATCCTTTACCTGCCGCCCGGCTCTAACTCTCGGTGGCAGGAGCTTTATTTTGCCGCGCTTGAACATGGCCATGCCGGTTCCCGCCTGCTTACGCAGACCATTCAACCCACCGCTCTTGAGCATGTACTCCACAGCCATCTCCGGCTCGTGGACGCGACCATGCCTCCGCAACGAGGCCAGAAACGCCGAATGGAAAATAGAGGCATTCTTCTGTGTTACCTCTATCCCCTCACGCCGTGAAAGCTGCCTGAGGGTATCCATGACGCGAGCAATATCGATATCATTGGGGCATCGGGTAGAACAGGTTTCGCAGGAAGCGCAGACCCATATGGTATCGCTGCGGATTGCTTCATCCAGCAGTCCTAACTGAAGCATCCGCATCAGCCGGTGAGGCACCACATCCATGGCAAAGGTCACCGGGCAGCCATTGGTGCACTTTTCACATAGAAAGCAGGCAGCTACCTTCTGCCCGCTTAAATCCTCAATTTTCTTCCGCAGTGATGGTTTGGGAGAAATTTTCTCCGGTACTCTGGCTACGGTCACTTTCCTCCTGCTTTCTGACGGTACACAGCAATATACACCGTTTGCTTAATATTCAATCCACACAGCATGCTGTAACGATAATCGGCTTCAGGCGGGATACGCATTACCCGTCATGCCCATCAGGATACGTCAAGGCCGGCCCTTCTCAGATATTTTTCCACCTTCTTCAGCAGCTCTTCGGGGCTCACCGGCTTATCGATATAGTCCTCGGTCTCCATGGTGAGTCCGCCGCTCATGGCAACGGAGCTTCCACCGCCCTTTTCCGCATAGCTGGTCAGTACAATGACCGGGATGTTTTTCAGCCCGGCATCTTTTTTCAACTGCTCCGCAGTTGAAAATCCGTCCTTCACCGGCATGATAACATCAAGGATAATCAGGTCCGGGCTTTCCTCCCTCGCCTTCCGCAGTCCATCATCACCATCGTATGATACGATTACCTCATATGGCTTGCTTTCCAGAACTATTCTGGTAGCTTCAACGAAATCAGGGTCGTCATCAATAATAAGCACTTTCGGTATCTTAGCCATGTTTGCGCCCTCTCCATAGAAATTCGATAGCTAGGCTTTTTTCTTTTTATTAACCAGCCGCTCCACACGCTCCAGAAGAACATCTGGATTGATGGGCTTCTCCACATAGTCATCGACGTTGAACTCAAGCGCCGTCTCCAGTTCATAGCGTCTCCGGCTGGCCTCCTCACGTACTGAACTCAGAATCAGGATAGGGATGTGCCGATATTTAGACCACCTTCCGTCTTCCAGTTCCTTCAGCACGGCAAAGCCGTCCATCTTGGGCATGAGAAGATCTATAATCATCAGGTCCGGCTCTTCCGCCCGCAGTGCCGCCAGACATTCTATGCCATCACAGGCTGTCACCGTCTCATAGCCCTTCATTTCCAGAAGCATGGTGACGACTTCACGAATGTCCGGGTCATCATCGACGAGCAGTATTTTATACGCCATTTCTGACCTCCTTAAAATTATAGCACGGGATTTTTACCCGTTGCCAACTGCAAATTTAATCTTTAGGGTTACTGGCCAGCTTCTTCTGGCTCTGCTTCTTCCCGGCAATAACCAGGCTCTTCGGCAGCGTCATGGTGAACTTGCTGCCCTGGCCCTTCTTGTCTTCCGGGTTAGGGCTTTCGGCCCATATCTTACCGCCATGCGCCTCGACTACCCTCCTGACAATGGACAGCCCCAGCCCGGTGCCGGGCTTTTCCCGGTCGCTGCCACGGTAAAAATCATCGAAAATCTTGGGCAGGTCTTCAGCGCTGATGCCGGTACCTGTGTCCATAATCTCCATGAAAATATCGCCTTTCTGCTCAGTAACCCTTATCAGTACATCACCACCTTCGGGAGTGAACTTGATGGCATTGACGAGCAGGTTGGTGATTGCCTGCTTCAGGCGTACACCGGAGGCTTCGAGCTTCGGCAGGGATGCGGGCACCTTGATACCGAGCTTTATATTTTTATCCGCGGCCAGGGCGCGTACGTTTTCTACCGACTCCTGCACCACCTGGGAGATGGACACCTCTTCCATTTCCTGGACGATTTGTCCGCCTTCAATACGGGAGATGTCCAGAAGGTCACTGATTAATTCCAGTTGTTCGGTTATCCGCGTACTGCTTCTGTCCAGCATCTGCCTCTGCTTATCGGTCAGCTCACCGGAAAAGCCGCCGAGCATAAGCTGGATATAGCTCTGGACGGCAGACAGGGGAGCTTTGAGGTCGTGCGATGCTATCGCCAGAAAGCGAAGCAGGTGCTGCCTGCCTTCCTCCAGCTTGGTCAATTCCTGACCCGCCTCTGCCAGTTCCTGGGTCTTTTCCGTCAGCCCCTTCTGCTGCAGGGCAACCACCTCGCGCTGCCTTTTCCGCAGCTCTCCGGATATGCTGGTAACCATGTACGCGGAAGCGTACAGGCAGGTAGACAGCGCAACGAGCACACCCAATATATAAGAGCCCTGCTGGTGAAGGTTAGCCGCCGCAAACCCCTCCAGGTGGACGTGGGGGATTACCTCATAATATTCTAGCCCGACCAGCAGCACCACGAGGAATATGGCCCAGGTGGCAACCAGATAGGCTACACGGTAATGTAGCAATATACCGGCGAGAATCACGTGGAAGACAAAATAGAAAATAAAGAGATTCTCAATGCCGCCGGTATAGTGCAGAAGCACTGTAAGTGCTGCCAGATCCACGATAATATGTATGTTACCAGTTGCCCTGGCCCTTTCAATTAATGAAGAGGTCGCCTTCGGTATGATGAGAAAGCGGCGAAGTGGTACGGCGAGCACCTCTGGCAGTGAAGCGCGGGTTCCAACATCCAGGTTCCTTGCCTGGTAGAGAAAGAAGAAATTATAAAGGGTCACAACAACACAGATGATGTAAATAGGTACCAAGGAAAAATGGATGTGGAATACCTGAGTCGCTATCAGGCTGGCGATCAGGACGCCGGCAATCGCCAGCCACCTCATCTTGACGAAGACGCCAATTCTCACCACCAGGGCTGATTCCTCTGGAGTAAGCCCGGGACCGGTTCCTTCTCTGGGTGCGATACGACCACCTGATGCAGTGGTCATCATACACCTCCCAGCCTATTCTATATTGCCGACTCTAACGCGGCAAGGTTGGCCAACATCTGGTTGACAACCAGTATCGTTTTTGCCTTATTCAAATTGTTAAAAATATTACTAGAGTCCGGCAGCACTAAGCACTTCCGGGACTTTTCTTTCCCAGCCGATAGCCATAATATGTACGCCCTGACACATCGATTTCATCTCTTTGATAAGACGAGCAGCAATCTCAATGCTCTTTTTCGGTTTATCCTCGGCTCCGTCCATTTCCTCAATGAGGTCTTCAGGCACATGTACACCAGCCACGTTTTTATTCATAAACCGCGCCATACCTGCGGACTTTAGCAGCACGATTCCCACCATCACCGGCACTTCCAGGTAAGCGATTGCCTTCATAAATTCCTCGAACTTCTTTGGTTCATAGACCGCCTGTGTCTGGATGAATTGCGCACCGGCTTTCACTTTTTTCTCCATTTTGATGATTTGCGGCTCGACCGGCTCCGAAGCCGGGGAAACCACCGCCCCCAAACAGAATTTGGGAGAACCAACCAGCTCTTTACCTGCCAGGTCTTTCCCCTGCTCCAGCTCTTTAGCTGCCTGAAGCAGAGACACCGAATCAAGGTCAAAGACGGGCTTGGCCTGAGGGTGGTCACCGAGAGATACGTGGTCGCCAGTCAGGCAGAGCACATTTTCAATGCCCAGGACATGGGCGCTGAGCAGGTCAGATTGCAGGGCTATGCGATTCCGGTCCCGGCAGGTTATCTGAAGGACTGGCTCCAGGCCCTTTTGTTTCAAAATGCAGCAGGTCGCCAGGGAACCCAGCCTCATCGCCGAGCTTTGCTGGTCAGTGGCATTAATGGCATCCACTTTATCGCGCAGCATTTCGGCTGTTTCCAGCATCTCCTGAATTTCAATACCTTTGGGCGGGCCGACCTCTGCGGTTGCTACAAATTTGCCTTTTTTCACCATATCAACTATGCTCATTTTCTGACGAGGCCTCCGTCCGCTAGCTGTTTGCCGGCGCAGTCATTCCCTTTCCGGCATGATACCTTCGGATTCACGCCTTCAATTTCGCATTTACTGCAGGTCGCGCCGCATTACAGTCAAAAATATTGTGATGGAAAACCATTCTCACCACGACGGGAAATAAAGTAAATAACGTTCCAGTAACCGGCTGACAGCAGAAAGCAATCGGCATAAGACCATCAGATATTAAGATACAAATAGCAAGTATAAATGTCAAGAGTGATAGCCCCGGCCATATTGACGGGGCGGGAAATTGCAGTTGTATGACCAAGTCAGTTGACCTTCTCTGGTCATTGCAATTAAAATTGATTTGAAAGAGGTGGAGGAAGCGATTGTGACTGCTTTTGAATCCCTGAAACGATGCGAGATATTTCTTGGTCTGGACAATGACGACCTGCAGAAAATCGTCGACCTGCCCTCCTGCCAGGAGAAGACATACCAGCCCCAGGAGGTTATTTTCTACGCTGGCCAGCCCGCTGAGCACCTTTATGTTCTAGTTGAAGGCAAGGTTGACCTGATAGCCGGGGTATCCACACCTCAGCCCAAATCATCCAGCCCAACGCTGATAATAATCATCAGCAAGGGCGGCGTTTTTGGCTGGCCAGCCCTCGTGCCACCGCATGTTTTCAGCCTCACAGCGATTGCCAAAACATCGGTTCAGGTCCTGACCATCGGTGGCAGCGATATCCGAAACCTGTTCCAACTCCACCCGAATATCGGCTATGAGGTAACCCAGAGCCTTCTTCAAGTCATCGCTTCCAGGTTTCGGACTATAGAGCAACTATTAATAACCGGCAAGCGGTCAATTCTCTTTGAAGTACCAAAGTGGACCGGCCGTTGAACAGGATAAAATAATATTAGGAGGTGCTATGGCACAGAGCAACGTTAAAGTAATCGCCTGGGAACCATTGCAGGAATTCACCAAAGAAGTACTTATAAAGGCAGGCATGCCGCCGGATGACGCCGCCACTGAGGCCGAAGTGATTGTCTGGGCCAACCGTCGCGGAGTGGACTCCCACGGCGTGCAGCTTTTACCCTGGTACATTGAAGCCGTGGATATCGGCCACATGAAAGTGAAGCCGGACATACAGATTGTCAAGGAGACGCCGGTGGCACTCTCCATCGAAGCCAATCACGCTTTCGGCGCGGTGGTCACCGTCTTCGCCATGAAAAAAGTGATGGCAAAAGCCAAGGAGATGGGCATCGGCTGGGCATTTATCCGCAGGACAAACCACCAGGGTGCCATGGGGTATTATCCACTGATGGCGGCGCAGAACGATATGGCAGGTATCACCTGGGTCTGCGGCAACACCAGTATGCCGCCCTTTGGTTCCAGATTTCCCGGATTGGCCAATAACCCCATAGCCATCTCGGTGCCCTCAAAGCGCCACCGCCCCCTGGTACTGGACATGGCCTCGAGCATCATTGCCGGCGCCAAGCTGATGGTTTTTAAAGATAAAGGGCTTCCCATTCCAGAAGGCTGGGCGCTGGACGAGGAAGGTAATCCCACCACCGACCCCTGGAAGGCCAGGATTCTGCTGCCTATTGGCGGCCCGAAAGGCTCCGGCCTGTCCCTTATGCTGGAGTGTCTGGGCAGCGTTATCGTAGACTTTCCCAAAGTGGAGCCGGTGGTCACGGGCAAACAGCCGCCGTTCGGCATGGGCACCATGATAGGTAACCCTGACCGCATTCGCCAGCACATCCAGAACAGCGTGGTCGCCGCCATTGATATCGGCACTTTCACCGAAGTGGCGAAATACAAAGAGCACATTGATAATATGATTGACGGCATCAAATCCCTGCCCAAAGCCGAAGGATTTGATGAAATATTCGTCCCCGGCGAGCCGGAGTGGCGAACCTGGGACGAGCGCACCAAGAACGGTATCCCTCTTCCAGAGAAGACCGCCGATAACCTGAGCAAACTCGGTGAACGTCTCGGCGTCAAGCTGTCACTAACTTGAAAAGCAATTACGAAGCGAATACACTGGTACAGGCCGGGACAGGAATTGAACCGCAATCAAGGTTGAAGAAAATAAGGAGGATTATATGGCACTGAACGTTACTCTCAACTTCAAAAAGGAACTACAAAAAGGAAAGATTGTCTTCGGGCAGACCATTGGGCCGAGGAATGACCCGGATAAGACGGTAAAGGCGCTCAAGGACTACGGCTTCGACTTCATCATGATGGAGACCGAGCACAGCCTGGTAAACAAGGAAACAATATTTGAGTTTATTCGCGCCTCTCGCGAGCTGGAGATGCCCATTCTGATGAGGCCCGAGGATAAAGACGGCCACTTCCGGTGCTACATGGATGCCGGCATCAACGGAATGATGTTGCCCTGTGTCAACACGGTGGAGGAAACAATATTTGCCATCGACCAGTGTTACTTCCCGCCTATCGGACATCGTGGCTCGGGAGTCGGCATGAGCCCATATCTGATGGATTCTCAGAACCTGGCGGAGATGCCTCTCTCGGACATTTGTAACTACGTTAATGACAACGTCGTCCTATTTCCAATGACAGAAAGTCGTGAGGGCGTCAGCAACCTGCACCGCACACTGGCTCTGGAGGGCGTTACCGGCACCATTGTGGGCACCAACGACCTGGTGCTGGATGTTTATGGTACGCCACCGAAAATGCTGCGCCCCGAGACGGTAAGCTCACAGATAGTAGAGGACCAGCTAAGGGAGATTGGCCATACCTGTAGAAAGATGGGCAAGGTAGGGGGTATCGGCGGCTTTGCTCCCAAGGGGCTGGCCAAATGGGCCAAGGAAGGCTATCAGCTATTCATGCTGGGCTACGTCATAGACAATAACTACGAGAAGCTGAAACCGGCCATTGATGAAATAAAGTCGCTTCTCGGCCTCTAGACGACAAAGCGCAAAAAAGAAAGAGGCAAGGGTTTTTACCATCCCGTAATGGGCTGCCCTTGCCTCTCCTGTTTCTTATCAGCGCAAAAAGGCTAAAGACGCAGGACGCGCTTGGCGTTTCCGGCCACAATCATTTGTTTTTCTTCATCGGTCAGGGGTAAGCGCAATATCTGCTCCAGTTGTGGCTGCGGAGCGAGCGCTGGAAAATCGGTGCCGAAAAATATCCGCTCGATGCCGATTTTATGAAAGATTCTGGGTACGTCCGCCTCCGCCAGACCCCGGTGCGGGCTGTAAGGCAGACGGTCCGGTGCGCAGAAACCTTGAGAGGTGTCAAAATAGATATTGGGATATTTCTGCGCCAGTTCCACTCTCTCGTCCCACCAGGCTGACCCCAGGTGAGCAAGAATGATGGTCAGCTTGGGAAAAGCTTCTGCCGCCTTAGCCCAGTTCTTGGGTTCAGCATAATCGACAACCCCCTCCTGCCCTACCATCACCACCGGGGAAGGAAATTCTGACAGTACATGCGGTGTCGGCCATGCCCCTGAGTCAGCCAGCACCGGAAGCCCCAGCTCCTGGCACTTTTCATAGGCCGGGAACATCACCTCATCGTCCGGGAAAAAGGAGAACATGCCGGGATGGAGCTTGATACCCTTTGCCCCGTGGCTTGCCCTCAGTTCCACCTCCTTGACCATGCCTTCGGCACCACCCAGTTCCGGTGAAATGCAGCTGAAGGGCAGCAATTGCGGGAAACGCTTGCCCACTTCGCAGCCCCATTCGTTTATTTCACGCATCTTGGGAGCCACCTGTTCGCCTATCTTTTTCTCCGCCTCCCGTCGTTCTTTTTCCGGCAGCGAGCCGAGTTTCGCCTTTTCAACGAGAGGGGCACGGTACTGACGCCCAATCAGGGTCAGGAAGACCATCTTGGAGATGCCCTGCCTCTTCAGATACTCTACGGCTCTCTCCGGCGTACCGTACCGGTCACACTCCCTGCGGCCGGCAAACAGCCAGTAATTTCTCTCCTCCTCTGGAGTCCTCGCCAGATGAGCGTGGGCATCAATGATTTCAAATTCGGCCATGTGTTCCTCCTTCCAACTTAATTATGGATTTCCTCGGATACTTTAGGTAGTCGGGAATATTTTGTCAAGAATTATCCCTGCCTTGCTCCACTCAGGGGAAATTACGCTTTGTCTGACGGATATTGCCAGTATTGTCAGACAGAATGATTTGTTATAATATATCTGTTATCATATTTACCGTCTCCGCATAATCAAACCGAACGGAAGTCGACTAAGGAGGAAAGAGAAATAAAATGTCCCGCGAAAAATTGCTGGCCGAAGTAACCAAGAAATACGAAGACACCTACCGCAAAAGAACCCGGAAATCTCAGGAAACGCTGGAGAAAGCGCGCCGCTATATGCCGGGAGGTGATACCCGCACCTCAATATGGTTTGAACCTTACCCCTTCTGGATAGATAAAGCCGGAGGCTGCCGCTTTACCGACGTTGACGGGAACGAGTACATTGACTTCCACAACTGCTACACCACGATGATTCTGGGACATGCCAACCCCAAGGTGGTGGCGGCTGTACGGGAACAGGCAGCAAAAGGAACCGCACTGGGAGCACTTATTCCCGCCGTGGTGCGCTGGTCTGAACTCGTCTGCAACATGGTCGACTCCGTGGACAAGATAAGGTTTGGCAACTCAGGTTCGGAAGCGGTGATGATGGGAATACGTCTGGCCAGAGGTCTCACCGGCAGGGACATGCTCCTGAAAACGGACGGCTGTTACCATGGGAGCTATGACCCGGTGGTCTTCCCGTCCGACGCTACCGGCATATCGAAAGGCAATCAAGCCGAGTCCATCATTGTCCCCTACAATGACAAGGAAGCGGCAGCCAAAGCCATCGCGGAAAACAAGGGACGGCTGGCCGCGGTCATCGTTGAGGGAGCGATGGGGGCCGCCGGCATGATACCACCCCGCGACGGCTACCTTGAGTTCCTGCGTAAAATCACCCAGGAGAACGATATCCTTTTCATCCTCGACGAGGTAATCAGCCTCAGACTGGCCTGGGGAGGTGTGCAGAGCATCTATAAAATAAAGCCCGACCTCACCACCATGGCCAAAATCATCGGCGGTGGCTATCCGGTCGGTGCCATCGGTGGGCGTGAGGACCTGATGCAGATGTTCTCACCTGAGATAAGAAAGGTTTACCACGCCGGAACGCTGAACGCCAACCCGATGACCGCCATCGCCGGCCTCGCTACCATGGAGCAGCTCAACGCTGAAGTCATCGGCTATATCAACAAGCTGGGCGAATCGTTCGCCGAAGGCGTCCGGGCAATCTTTAAACGGTTGAACATCAAGGGTCAGGTGACTGGGATGGGTTCGCTACAGAACATCCACTTCCATGACCAGCCAGTGATAAACGGTAAAACAGCCAGGGAAGCAAATAAAGACCTGCTGCATCTTTACTACCTAGCTATGCTGGAAAGAGGCTGCTTCTCGGCGTCGAGAGGGCTTTATGTCATGTCTGCCCCCATGACCCAGAAGGAAATCGACACCGCGGTCAATGCGGTGGACGATGTGATGACCGAACTCAAGCCAACGATTGAAGAGCTCTGGCCCGAGCTTATCGGAGCCGCGCCTGAAGCGTAACCGGAATCAAGTCACCGCTTATAACATAAACTAAATATTTATCGGCCAGCGGCAGTGCCTTGCCAAAGGCAACAGGGCGCCATAATCACCCATTCAGTCAATCTCGTGGATGCCAACTGGCAATATTTTTCAGCATCCAGGAAGTACTGGGAAGAAAGTTTGCCTGCCAATTGTCATATATATTGACAATAAAGCGTTTTGAGTGCTATACTGTCACATAACATACAAGGTGAGACCTTCAATCAGGTACGTGGCCGATATGGATGCACTTTCAGAGAAACTGAAGGAACTGCGCAAAAAGAAGGGCTGGACACAGGAGGATATGTCCCGGGAGATATATGTCAGCCTTTCCACCGTACAGCGCTGGGAGAAAAGAGGCGGCGTGCCAACCAGACTGGCACGCCGCGAGCTTCAGAGGTTATTCCGCCGAGAAGGCATAACCCTCAATCCCTAAGGCCCCTCCGCATCTCTGGCCACGGTAGACTCACAACCCAGCCGGTAACTTAACGCCCGACTTTTCCGAAACGCCCCTCAGGTTTTTGACAGTTCCCTCAGGCAGCGGAATCCCGTTTTTAGAACGCTCTACATAAGTCCTTTCCTCCGGCTCACCGGGAACGAAAATCTCGCTGAAACCATCTGCCTTGGGCAGCGCCTTTATGCCGTCTATGAGATTATCTATATGCTCCTTGTAGCTCTCCAGATCAGTAAAAGTACCGATGTCTATGGCCGCAACCACGCTATTCTGGAGGTGTTTGGGGAGATATTGCAAGCGTTCCCCGACAGCCTGTTCTTTCTTGCCTTCGGTTGACGGGCCAACCTCGCGTCCGAATAAGACTGGCTCCACCACCGGGTTTCCAGACATGACACTGGCGAGGCACTCAAACATCATCGCCAGGCCAGAACCCTTGGGACCGCCAAAGGGCAACAGCGCACCGACGTTTTTGGGATCAGTGGTCGGGTTCCCCTCTTTGTCCAGTGCCCAACCCTCGGGGATGGGCATATTTTTATCCACGGCCAGCCAGAGCTTCCCGCCCGCGACCACGCTGGTCGCCATGTCCAGATTCAGGGGGCGATGCCGCTTTGCCGGCACGGAGATGGCAATCGGGCTGTTGTGCACACCGGGGACTCTGGCGCCGAACGGCGCCATATTCGGTGGATTGCTGACGAATACAATCCCCGCCATCCCCTTCTCCGCCATCATCTGTGAATAATATCCCAGGGCACCCTGATGGGTCAGGCTGCGTATCAGCGCCCAGCCAATGCCCATCTTCTTTGCCTTCTCCACCACCATGTTCACCACCTTGATGGTAACCACCGGGCCTAGGGCGCGGTCAGCATCCACCAGCACCGTGGCCGGCGTCTCTTTAATGACCTGAATATTTGGTTTCGGGTTCATCACACCCTTTTCAATATTGTCCAAGTACCACGGAATGCGCAGCACGCCGTGAGAATCGACGCCGCGCAGGTTGGCCCATATCAGCGCCCCGGCTTCAGCTTCAGCATCTGCGGGCGGCATGCCCGCCCGCGTGAATACCTCCTTGGTGAATTCTTTCAATGGCTCCCACGCCACGACTTTCATTTCGCTCTCTGCCATAATACCTCCTCATTAATATCGGTAAATCGCAATTGATTGTATGGTGCTGCCCTGTGCAAAGTCAAACCAGCCTGTCATGAGCAGTGTTTACCGTTAAAATATTTTGCCCGGTGTGCCCCTGCAGTTCAGAGGATAGAGCAGCGGTTTCCCAATCTGTCTGCCAACGTCTTAAACAGTCATTTTACGTTCAAAATGATACTTTGGCGTTACTTGTCCAAGGCCTGTATTGAACGTAGAAAACCATCTGGTAACATTGAGTTTTGTTTAGTTTATTAGCAAATTATTAGCAGAATTTCAGCTTGGTTTAGCTTAATGAGATAGATCTCACAATGACCCTAAAGCGTCTTTCCCATATCTGTGCGATGTTAATAGTTCCCCTTGCAGAAACTGCGGCAAGCTGAACTTTCAACCTGTCCTTTAAATAGCAATATAGGCTCCTGATTTCATTTAATGACTTTTTGCTATATAAGGGCCTCTCTGCAGGCTTCACGTTTGACCGAAATGCTCATTAAGGAAATAGGATGCAATTGCTTCCTTATCTCCTACTCCTCGGGCGTTTTTGGTAGAAACGTGACAAAAGTCGTAGATTAATCTATTACCTTTAATATAAGATGAAGACGAAAATGATTATCCCACTGAAGCCACCTTTTGTTACAAATGAGAAGGCTGATATGAGATACCTAATGACAGCATTACGAGAGTGGTTTAGACGAAAGAAACTTGCAACATACTGGAAAAGTTAAAACAGCAAAGAACAGCGTAGGGCATATTGGTGTATATCTCTCAGATAATAATGAATTTGTGGGTGTCGTAAAGGGCAGATGTTTACATGACTCTGCCCTTAATTTCTTATGCTAAAGTTGCTATTCTAAGTTGCCAAGTCCAAATTATATTCAAATGGGAGTATTTGTTGAACTTGTATAGAAAACTTAAAGGAGGAGCAGAAAAATGAAACCATTAGGAGAACTTTTTCAAACCGCTGATTGGAAGACGGAAAAACACGTCCCTGTCATCGATTGCGCTGGCCAAGTCAAGGCTGGAGATTTGTTCATCGCAACAATTTCAATAGGTAAAGAAATTGCTCACCCAAACACCACAGAACATCATATTCGCTGGATTTCCGTCTATTTTCACCCTAACGGGGAGAAACTCCCCTATGAGATAGGTCGTTTTGAATTTTCTGCCCATGGAGAATCGGTTGATGGGCCTAATAAGGGACCGGTTTATACAAATCACGAAGTAGCAATTTCATTAAGAATCAATAAACCCGGGACCCTGTATGCTACTGCACTTTGCAACATACATGGTTTATGGAGTTCAGAGAAAGAAATTCGCTTAGCTTGAGTTCATATATCTTTATATGAAGAGAGGTAGAGTTCCGCTTTTCATAATTTGCTTGAAAGCTGGTGATTTTACCCACTAATAGCTAAAATCTCCAGGTATGAATCAAAATAATGTGAGAGTATCGATAAGGAGGTAGAAATGTACGAGAGTATATTAGGACCATTGGATGGTTCAAAACTTTCAGAGTGCTCTCTAGAGCACGTCAAAGCGATCGCAACGGGGTGTAAAGCTTCGAAGGTAACTTTACTCACTGTTATTGAGGAACTTCAGCCAGTGTTTACGGAATCTGCACGTCAACAGCTCATAGAGGATATGGCTAAGCAACGGGAACAGGAAGCGAAGGAAATCCAGAAGAGGGCGGAAGGTTATCTTGCCAAGATAGCCGGTGGTTTGGAAAAAGAGGGCATAGTGGTTGAGACTGCTGTAATCCGTCCTTCATTTGCCCATGGAGTTGCCAACACAATACTGGAATACACACAGAATAACAAGGTGGACCTGATTATCATGGGCACCCACGGGCGGTCAGGGATTTCTCGCTGGGCTTTTGGAAGTGTCGCCGATAAAGTTATCCGCGATACCAAGGTGCCAGTGTTGACTGTCGCCCCAGCTGGTTGCAGGGTTTAATGACTCTGTCATCCAGAACTCGAAGCTGTCTATTGTAGCGGTAAGTAACAGATTATATTCAAGACACCTGTCCGGGTTGATCTGAAACGAGACCTATATCATTACAAGGATGACATGTATGCTGACAACACATTTTTTGGGCAGCGGTTTGCATCTGTATTTCGTCGAACGATTAGCGAATTGTCAGAACATGTAACTCGGGATTAATATCATTCCTCAACGGCACTTATGCCGGCGATGAAATCCCTGATGACAGTGGTTTTTGAATAGCAAACTTATTCTAAAGAATGGCTATCGAAAAAAAGAGGCGCCCCGGAGCGCTTCCTTTTCCCTTACTATAGTGCCGCCCCGATTTTGCATCTGTGACTTAAGTCGCTGACGCTTCTTTTAGAAACGATTATCATTCAAGGGTGAGTCGCGTAGAACAGGGTCAGGAATCAAGTTATGATAAGGAAATTATTAATTCTGGCTATTGTACCTGTAATAATACTCGGCGCTTCTTCATGTGGGCCTTCGGTTGTCAAGTTCCCCGATAATTCTCTAGAAAAAGTTATTAGGGAGGAAATCGGGAAGCCGGAAGGACCCATCCTGCCCTCTGATTTGGAAGCAGTTGTTTCTCTTTCTGCATCACTGAGCGGTATCACCGACCTTACTGGTTTGAGTTACTGTACCAACCTTACTGAGTTATACCTTGCGAGAAACCAGATACGTGATTTATCACCACTTTCTTCATTGACTAAGCTTACTACGTTACACCTATGGGGAAATAAGGTGACCGATATTTCTCCGCTCGCTTCTCTGGAGAATCTTACCGAGTTACACCTTGCCAGGAATCAAATAAACGATATCACGCCACTCAATTCTCTAAGGAACATTAACAAATTACATCTGGCACAGAATCAGATAAGTGAAATCTCACCACTTGCTTCTCTCGATAATCTATCCAAACTGTACCTTTCTGGAAACGATATAAGTGATATTTCCCCGCTTGCATCATTACCTAATCTAACCGAACTCTGGCTTGATGGGAACCTGATAACGGACGTCTCTCCATTAACGTCCCTGTTTAATCTCCAAAGGCTCTCTCTAGCAAAAAATATGATAAGTGATATATCGCCGCTAACTTCTCTTCGAAGCTTGACTCAGCTGTCTCTTTTTGGCAACGGCATAATCGATATCGCCCCTCTTGCTTTACTGCCCAGTATTACTGAGCTCTGGCTTGACCAGAATCGAATAAGTAACATCTCATCATTAGCTTCGTTGTCGAACCTCAGTAAGCTCTGGCTCAACAGCAACCAGATAAGCGATGTCTCGCCACTGGCTTCTCTAATGAATTTAACGCTTGTAAACATAACGAAAAATCCTCTAGATAGCACATCGAAACTCGTGTATATCCCTCAATTGACGGAAAGAGGGGTAAAGGTGTTTCGTTGATACCTTGGGTTAAAGTATGTGTTATGTATTTTGATTGCAATCTTGAATCCGAACGAATACTAATGTTTAACCAAATGACTGTCTTTCTACCATACTTTTTTATGTCTGTAATTTTAATCTCCTATGTATTATCTTATTTATAATGACTTTTAGTGGCGGTTTCATTTCTAAGCACTTTGATATTGACACTTTAAAACCCTTTATTTCTATGTCAAAATCAAATCAAGGAGGGTGACGTGATGGCAGTTGATTTCAATATCATGGTTGGTGGGGAGGCAGGTCAGGGAGTGCAGTCGATGGGCACCGTACTCGCGAAGACACTAACCCGGGGAGGGTTTAACACTTTTGCTGACCAGGACTATGAAAGCAGGGTTAGAGGCGGACATAATTTTTTTCGTATCAGAGTAAGTGATAACGACGTACAGGCTATATCCAAGAATCTGGACATTTTAATCGCGCTCAATAAGGAGACGGTAGAGATTCACAACCAAGAACTCAAACCTGAAGGAGTAATTATCTCTGATGAAGGGGATTCAAAATCCGAAGCTAAGGGTGATAAGTTCTTCCACATACCCCTGAGAGAACTGGCTGAAGATACGGCTAAAAACAAGCTCTTAACCAATACCATAGCAGTCGGTGCCGTCATCGGGCTTGTCGGCTACGACTTCCACTGGCTATCGGCAGTTCTGAAAGAAGAATTCGCCCGTCATGGTGAGAAAATAGTCAGTGATAATATCGCTGCAGCCCAAGCAGGGTTTGACTTTGGCAGGAAAAAGAGAAGATGGAAGCTAGGGGAGATTATCCGGCCAGAATCAGGAGACCGCCGTAAAATACTGATAAATGGTAACGAGGCACTGGCTCTGGGGGCCATGGTTGGCGGCTGCAAGTTTATCTCAGGCTATCCAATGACACCAGCCAGCTCAATCCTGGAGTATATGGCAGACAAGACTCGAGAATACGGCGTTGTAGCCGTGCATGTCGAGGATGAGATAGCCGCGATGAACATGGCTGTTGGGGCGGCCTATACGGGCGTTAGAGCAATGGTTGCCACCTCCGGTGGTGGCTTCTGCCTTATGGTTGAGGGACTGGCTTTGGCGGGTATCACTGAGACCCCAGTCGTAGCCGTTCTGGCACAGCGCCCTGGACCAGCCACTGGCCTGCCTACCAGAACAGAGCAGGGAGAGCTCTGGTTTGCCTTACACGCTGGACATGGTGAATTTCCCCGGGCTGTTTTCGCCCCCGCTAACGCTGAAGAAGCTTTCCACTGCATTATAGAAGCTTTTAATTTAGCAGAGAAATACCAAACTCCAGTGATTGTGCTCACTGACCACCATCTAGCCACTTCCTATGCTACTGTTGACAGGTTTAACCTGAAGCAAGTGAAGATAGACAGAGGCAGACTTCTGTCCGATAAAGAAACCAATAGTATGAGCGATTACAAACGGCATCTGATTACCGAGCCCGGTATATCTCCTCGTGCTTTCCCCGGTCAGGGAAAAGCGCTGGTGGTAACTGACTCTGATGAACACGATGAAGCCGGACACATGATAGAGGATGCCGAGACCCGTAACCAGCAACAGCTGAAGCGGCTGCGCAAGAACAATGGCCTCAAGGGTGATACTGTGAATCCGAAATTCCATGAGGAATCCGGCGCGGAGTTAACATTGATTGGCTGGGGTAGCACTTATGGCGCTATAAAGGAAGCGGCTGATTTATTGAAAAAGGAGGGCACGCCAGTGAATACCCTCAACTTCAGTCAGATATGGCCGTTTCCCACTGAGTTCGTCTCTTCGATACTACGCAACACTGGAAGGAGTGTTGCCATTGAAGGCAATGCCACTGCACAGTTGGCGGGCTTAATCAAACGCGAGACAGGATATGAAATGGGCGATACCATTCTTAAGTTTGATGGCCGTCCCTTCTCTCCCGAAGAAATAGTTGGTTGTCTGCAAAAGGAGGTACTCTAGGTATGGTAACGGTAAAGGACTATGATAATTCAATACCTATTGCCTGGTGCCCCGGCTGTGGTAACTTCGCCATCCTCGAAGCGCTGAGAAAAGCACTGGTCAATACCGGGCTGGAACCTCACCAGGTGCTCTTTGTGTCCGGCATTGGCCAGGCACCCAAGTTGCCTCATTACACGCAGGGTAATGTCTTCAATGGTCTTCACGGGCGCAGCTTACCGGCGGCCACCGGCGCCAGACTGGCCAACCACGAGCTGGTTGTCATCGGCATCGATGGCGATGGTGGAGCCTATGGCGAAGGCGTCGGCCACCTGCTGGCCACCATGCGCCGTAATATCAATATGACCTATATGGTACACAATAATCAGGTATACGGGCTGACCAAGGGGCAGGCATCGCCGACCAGCGACCTTGGTTTCGTTACCAAGACAACGCCGCTGGGAGCCAGCCAGCCACTCAATCCGTTGCTGGTGGCGCTGGCTTCTGATATAAGTTTTCTGGCCAGGGGCTTTGCCGGTGATATTGATCACCTGTCCAGGCTTTTACAGATGGGGATAGAGCACCGCGGCTTTGCTCTTATCGATATCCTCCAGCCATGTGTATCTTTCAATCATAGGAATACCTTCCAGTGGTATCGGTAAAGGGTCTATAAGCTAGAAGATGAAAGCTACGACCCAACCGACAAGATAGCTGCCCTTGCCAGGGCACTGGAATGGGGTGATCGGATACCTATCGGGCTCATTTACAAGAGTGAAAGGTCAGTTTATGAAGAGCAGTTTCCGGCTCTAAAAAAGATGCCGCTTGTCAAACAAAACATTGACCCGGTGCAATTTGAAGGATTGCTAGACGAGTTTTAATAGGCGAAAAATGAGGCTAGTAGAAGTTCTCTGACCATCAACGCGTCAATTCTTCGATGAAGGCTTAACGTCGGAGGCAAAGCGGGCTGGTTCCTCACAGTAGAGTGCGTGTCCCGCGCTGGGATATACCGATAACTGCGAGTTGCCGATAGCCGTGATGAAGGTTTCCTGATCACTTCGAGGCACGATTGTTTCATGGCCACCCCAAACAATGAGGGTAGGGGCTTATATCTTATTGAGCTCCTCTGAAGAATCATCTTCTAGCAAACCCTCAAGAGCTGCTTTCCACACTCGCGCCGGTACCTTTAGCCTCTCCGGCACCAAGGTTTCTAAAAATGACTTCGGCGCCGGTTGGGGAAAGGCACTCTCTATGAATTCACGCACGAAGCCCGGGTTAATGGGGTCTGCCAATTTTGATATTGTACTATTCCACATCTGTAATACAGTTGGCTTATCTCTCAATCTGAGGGGCGAACCAACAAGCACTAGTCCCAAGTTACGTTCGGATAGTCACGTTTCCCCGGGCTTCAGCAGGCAGCAGCGGAAAGCTTTGACGAGGCTTTTGGCAATAGGTATAATAAGCGTGAAAAAGAGCACGTTGAAAAGCACTACTAGCAAATTATTAGCACAACTCTGTTATGTTAATTCGTAAATATGTATATAAGGCAAAAATAGCTTCAAGCCCCTGTAGCTCAGAGGATAGAGCAGCGGTTTCCTAAACCTCAACACACGTTCAATCTGCTTAACAAACTGCCAGTTTCCCAGATAGCAGCGTTAAGCAATCTTAGCAAAGCCTATATTTCCCAAGTCAAGCACGGTAAACGGCCACCTTCTGCCAAGTTACTAGATATCCTTTTAGAAT
>Ga0111146_1010_pt1 | contig 19491 bp, 19 predicted proteins | sample DeeMarSeWOR28_12_FD_80395 | JGI IMG/M metagenome (GOLD analysis project Ga0111146, IMG submission 80395) | Dehalococcoidia bacterium SG8_51_3 | reverse complement strand
CTCCTTTCATCAGAATCTATGCTCAGTCAGCCTGACCCCGATATCCGGGCCAAGCCAAATCACAACCTGTCGCTTTCATGTGTGGCTAGCGACGCCTAAATGCCAAAAAAGTCATCGCGCTTTGGTCTTCTCCCCTATGCAGAAACTCCACCTCGACAGGCGCACCAATCTTGATCGTTTCCGGCCTGGTTCCATCGAATCCCTCAATACGAGCAACCACTCTTGCCCCCTCCTCCAAGTCTACGACCCCACAAACATATGGATGTTTCCTGTCATAACCCTCTTCAATCATGAACGGAGGGCCTATGGCTATACAGGTGAAAGCAGCCAGTCTGCCTTTCCCTTTGATTTCAACCCATTCCATCTCAGGGCCATGACACTTGATACAGATGGGCCGAGGTGGTAGGAACAGTGAACCGCACTTCCGGCACCTTGACCCCATCAACCTATCCTCACTGAGAAATCGCTCATAGGAGATATCGTTGAAGGGCCTTATCTCCATTCTTTTGCTCTCCTCCTCACCTTCTCTCCAAAATAGTAAGCGTACAGGTTCCCCCTGTCCCTCCCAAGCTCTGGGCTGCCCCCACTCGCAAGTCCCTGATGGGAACCTGCCTAGCCCCAGCTTCGCCTCTCAACTGCTTCCAAATCTCGACAAGTTGCCCTGTACCTGTGGCCCCCACCGGATGCCCTTTGCATTTGAGTCCCCCCGACGTATTGATGGGCTTCGAGCCATCCAACTTCGTCCGGCCTTCTTCCACCGCTTTGTATCCTTCCCCCGGCTTGAAGAAGCCGAGGTCCTCCATGTGAATGATTTCAGCTATGGAGAAGCAATCATGCACCTCAGCAATCTGAACGTCTTCGGGCTTGAGTCCCGATAGCCCATAAGCTTCTTGTGCTGCATATCTCGTAGCTTCAAAATAGGTAAGGTCTTCCTTAGCATGCAATCCTTTGCCACTCCCCTGCCCTATACCAGCAACATGTAGCGGGTTGTCTGTGAAGTCCCTGGCTATTTCTTCAGCTGCCAGCAGGACACAGCTTCCCCCATCACTTATGGGGCAGCAATCATAGAGATGCATGGGCCAAGCAACTACGGGATTAGCTCTAGAGTCACCTAGAAACTCTTTTTCGTCTCTCCACCCTGGTGGAGGCTCTCCCTTCTTCTTAGCCTTCTCAACTCTCTGATTCATGATATCGCGAATGGAGACGTTGAACTGTGCCTTAGGATTCAGGCGAGCATTATTATGGCTCTTTATGGTGACATTCATTAGATGCTCTCGATCGGCTCCATATCTGGCAAAATACGCTGTGGCCATGGCGCCAAACACACCCGGGAAGGTAAATCCAGCTTTCACTTCGTATGGACTAGCAGCCATTGCCAGGCCCTGCGTAACCTCTTCTGTGCTGCGCTTCGACATCTCCTCAACTCCACCAACCAGAACAACATCATAGAACCCTGACGCTATAGCGAGAACACCCTCTCTGAAGGCCAGTGCGCTGGAAGCGCAGGCACCCTCCGTCCGCGTTGCTGGTTTCGGTGTAAGTCCCAGCAAATCTGAGATTATGGGCCCCCAGTGCCCCTGATGCACAAAGAAATCATTCGTGAAATTTCCCAAATAAAGAGCATCGATGTCATTTGGGTCTATCCCTTTGTCCACTGTGGCAAGCATGTCCCGGAAAGCTTCAGCAAACAGGTACTTTGAGTCCCTATCCGCAAACATGCCGAATTTGGACATTCCTGCCCCCACCACGGCTACTCCCCTTCCCAGTTTTCTTTGTCCTCGCATTTCACTCCACGATTAGCAGGTTGTTCACAATCTCCCTACTATATCAAATCTGCCGACTGCATCAAAAGACTATCTTGGGGCGGCACCTAGCACAGAAATACACTGTCTTCACATCAGTATCAGCCAGACTGTTGGAGAAGTGCATCACGCAGTTGTTGTTGGGACAATGTTCCAGACCAAAGGTATGCCCCAGTTCATGCACTACCTCTTTGGCAGCTCTTTCCAGCAACAGAGCTTCGTCTGGATCCAAGCCGTAATACTCCTGCCTCAATCGACACAGTGACACGATTGCTGTCCCCGAGACTACGTCGGCTTCGCCAAATACGAAGTGAAGTCTGGGAACATAGAGGTCGACATCAGCTATACCCACAACTCTCTCCTCACTCTCTACTTCCCCAAGAGAGGCCAGCAACGTTGAGGAGCAATATTGCTTCCTTTCCGGGTCATATGCCCGAGCCAAATCGCAGAAGCCGGCTTCCATTTCCACTGCACAATGAAAGATGCTACCGACTATATCGCCAAGCTTCTCCACTGTCCCGTCGGCTACATCGCCGAGCGGTTTGAGCGTGATCTTCACCTGATTATCTGGTGGCGTCCTTCTCTTGAATTGTATTTCAGGATTCTAGCATAGCCTCGGCAACGCGTGACGCGAGTAGTATAATTGCCTGATACGGGGGCAAGACATTGGATTACCGCCAGGCGCAGGACTACCTCAATACTTTCACCAACTATGAGCAGATTCCAGGCATAACCTATGCCGGGGCAGGTTACAGTCTGGGGCACGTAGAAGAGCTATTAAGGCGCACGGGCAATCCCCAGTTGGCAGCCAGGACGATTCATATCGCCGGCACTAAAGGAAAGGGAAGTGTGGCAGCTATGATTGCCCGGGTCTTGAGTGGCTCGGGCTACAGAACAGGCCTTTATACCTCGCCACACTTTCATACCCTAAGAGAACGTATTTCCATAGACGGCAGCTTGATTCCTGAAGCTGAATTCGCCACGGCCATGGGTGAGATCAAGCCTTTCATCGAATCCATGAAACAGGACACCAGCTTCAGGCAACTAACTTATTTCGAGGTCTTGACTGCACTGGCGTTCGCTTATTTCCAGAGGAAGCGAGTTGACTTCCAGGTATTGGAGGTCGGCCTTGGGGGTAGGCTTGACTCCACAAATGTTGTGCCCAGTCCCGCAGTTTGTGTCATCACCCCCATCAGCCTTGACCATACCCAGCTTCTGGGCAATAGCCTGGAGGAAATAGCCCGGGAGAAGGCGGGCATCATCAAGCCCCGCTGCTGGGCGGTCATTTCACCACAGCCAACGGAGGCAGACCTGGTAATTGCGCAAACCTGCCGGGAGAAGAAAGCCAAGGTAGTCCAGGTAGGCAAGGACGTCACCTGGCGCAAGATAAGCACTAATACCCGGCGCCAGTCGCTGGAAATAGACGGCAGAACCGGCAACTATCAGGTTAGCATTCCTCTCTTGGGGGATTTCCAGCTTGAAAACGCTGCGACTGCTGTAGCTGCCCTGGAAACCCTGTCTTCGGACGGCTTTCATATCTCAGCAGCCAATATTGCTCAAGGACTGGCACAGGTTAGGTGGCCCGGGCGGTTCCAGATTCTACGGCAACAACCTACCGTGGTGATTGACGGCGCTCACAACGTAGCATCAATGAAGAGGCTTGTCGATAACATCAAAGCATACTTCCCTGGAAAGCGGATTCTGTTGGTTTTCGGGACCTCCTGCGACAAAGATATACCGGGGATAATTAACGAGCTGGTTTCACTATCCCCTCAAGTCATTCTCACACAGGCATCCCACTCGCGTGCTGCTCCTCTCGCGGCCTTGGCCGCCGAGTTCGCCAAACGAGGCCTTGAGCCTGAAACCAGAAGGACTATAGCCGAAGCCATATCCCGGGCCATGTCTCTGGCAAGCGAAACGGATGTCGTCTGCGTTACTGGTTCTCTGTTTGTCGTCGCGGAGGCGCTAGACTACTTCTCAGTGGGCTGAATTTCGGCAGGAGAGACAAGAGCTTCCCTGGGCAACATCTTGCCCAGGATTTCCTGAAGCGCCATGACGTGGCTACATATCTTCCACTGGGAAAAGAAATGGCAGGTACAACGCCATTCCCCATTGGAGTAGCTCAGATCATGGTCGTCATTCTCTCCATGGAAGACAGCGGCTAGACCTGAGAAAGTGATACGGCTCGGTTCCTGAGCATACCTTTTGGCTTTTTCGATCTTCCCGATAAGGCTGGACCGCATCATCCTTCTGGCTCCAAGTATACAACAGAAAACGGGAAAAATCCAATCCCATTCACCGGATGCAATTGTGTTATCATAATAATCGGTTTGAGAACGAGGTGATGGTCTCCCCACGGCAACTCAAGATTCTCATCAACAGTAAAGAGATAGCTGAAGCTGTAGGTAGGCTGGCTTGTGAAATCGAGAGAGACTATCAGGGTAAGCAGCCTCTCTTTATCGGCGTCTTGAAAGGGTCTTTTGTATTCATGGCCGATCTTATCCGCCAGATTGATCTTCCTTTAGAGCTCGATTTCGTCAGGCTCGCCAGCTACGGGGCTGGCAAGGAGAGCTCGGGCACAGTGAAAGTAGTTCAATCGCCCCAGATGCCCATAAGCAGCAGAGACGTTTTGGTGGTTGAGGATATCGTGGACACTGGAATCACTACCTCCTTCTTGCTCAATTACCTCAAGAAGAAGAAACCCGCTTCGCTGAAGCTATGTGCGTTGACAGACAAGCCATCTCGACGTCGAGTCGCGGTGCCTATAGATTATCTCGGGCTGATTGTGCCCAACAAGTTCATAGTCGGATACGGCCTCGACTGTGATGAAAAGTACCGCAATTTGCCAGATATACATACTCAGGAGGACTGAGACATGAATCCAGAAGAGCTAGTTTCTGTCGCCAGGGGGGATAAGCCCGCTGATTTGCTCATCAAGAACGCGCGGATAATAAACACCTTTATTGGAGAAACGGAGCAGGCCGACGTGGCTATCTATGGTGACAGGATTGCAGGAATCGGAGATTATGACAAGGCCAGGGAAGTCACCGATCTGGAGGGCGCGTTCCTGGCTCCCGGACTGATTAACGGGCATACCCACATTGAGAGTTCCATGCTGCACCCGGCAAGATATGCTCAAGCGGTCATCCCCAGGGGCACTCTGGCTGTGGTCACGGATTTGCATGAAATAGCCAACGTCTGCGGGCCCACTGGAATAAGGTTCGTCACGGATCTGGCGCGCCAACTCCCTTTCGACATGTTGTTTATGGCTCCGTCATGCGTGCCGGCAACTAATCTCGAGACATCGGGCGCCAGGATCAATTCGGGTGACATCAAGAGAATTCTAGATCACCCCAGGATAATCGGCCTGGGAGAGGTGATGAACTTCGCCGGCGTGATTACCGGAGATGAAGAGGTTCTGAAGAAGATCAGTGCTGGAAAAGGGAAGGTTATCGACGGGCATGCTCCAGGACTCACCGGCAGGCAACTGAACGCCTATCTATCGGCTGGTATTCTTTCCGACCACGAGTCTACTACCATCGAAGAAGGAAGAGAGAAGCTGCGCCTCGGCATGTACCTGATGATTCGTGAGGGCTCTTCGGAGAAAAACTTGGATGCCCTTTTGCCTCTGGTGACCGACAACACCTACAAAAGGTGCTTCTTCGTCGTGGATGACCGTAGTTGCTCTGACCTGCTTCGGGAAGGCGACATTGACGCCGTGGTCAGAAAAGCCATCAGTCGAGGTTTGGATCCGGTTCGGGCAATTCAGATGGCCACGATTAATCCCGCTGAGTATTTCAGACTCCATGATAGAGGAGCCATCGCCCCGGGGTACATGGCCAATTTCATAACCATCACTGACCTGAGTAAACTGGAAATAGACGCGGTGTTTTACAGGGGAAAGCCGGTTGGTAAACAAGGCAAGCCTCTGTTTCTGGCGCCTCCTGTCACTCCAGAGCTCAGAGACACAGTCCGGATCAAGTCTCCCACGGTAAGATCGCTTAGAATAGTCGCCACTGGTGAGACCCACCCGGTCATCGAAATCATCCCTGGGCAGATAGTCACCAGGAAAGCAGAGGAGAAGGTGAAAGTCGTGGACGGGGCGGTGGTGTCCGATGTCGATCGAGATATTCTTAAGCTGGTAGTAGTGGAAAGACATAAGGCAAGCGGCAACATCGGAGTGGGATTGGTCAAGGGGTTCGGTTTGAAGAAGGGAGCGTTAGCTTCGTCAGTGGCTCATGATTCTCATAACATAATAGCTGTGGGCACCGACGACTTCGACATTCTCAAGGCAATCGAGGAAATCAGGACATTGCAGGGCGGGCTGGTTGTTTGCGCCAATCTGGAAGTCCTCGCCTCTCTACCATTACCCATCGCCGGTCTGCTTTCCCCGGAGCCTCTAGATGAAGTTGTGTCCCGATATGAGAACGTGGATAAGGCAGCTGCGACTCTGGGAAACCTGCCCCCCTCTCCATTCACCATCCTCTCCTTCCTGGCCTTGCCCGTGATTCCCGAGCTCAGGCTGACCGATCTAGGCCTAGTGGATGTCAATGAGTTTAGATTGATCAAATAGAATCAGCTCCAACGTAATCGGAGTCTCGCATACCAATTCGGGCCATGCCCGGCATCGAGAGATCTATATGACACTGACCTGGCGTCGAGCCATAGACACGTGTCTTTCTTGGCGCGAGGCATGCGTCGAATGAGTGGGGACAACCGACTGTTCCCGCGGAGTGCCTCCCGCAGCCGCAGAATCTAGGAAAATCATGCAAGAAACCGACCCTATAAGGGAAAGGTATCTGACCAAGCCGCTGACCGGACTAATACTCCGCAACAGCATGCCCGCCGTTCTATCGATGCTGGTCATGTGCTTGTACCAAATCGTCGACGGCATGTTCCTGGGACGGAAACTAGGGCCTGAGGCCCTGGCGTCCGTCAATCTGCTGTATCCCATTCTTGTAATCCTCATAGGGCTGGCGGTGATGATCGGCGTCGGCGGAAACGCTCGCATTGGCGTATTGCTGGGGGCCGCTGATCGCCATAATGCTGGCAGGACGCTGAGTCTGATCCTCTGTCTGGGCACTGGGCTTGGGGTAATCGGCTCCCTGATCACTTTTCTGGCGCTGCCGACGATCCCATCTCTGTTGGGTGCCTATGGGATTCTGGCTGACTTTGCGACGGAATACCTCACCGCGATTCTTCCTTTCTTCACTCCCTTAATACTGTCGTTTATTCTGGAGCAGGCTACCCGAAACGATGGACGTCCTGTTTTTGCCACGACCGTGATGGTTTCAACCGCTCTGCTGAATATTCTGCTGGATTATCTATTCATCTTCCCTCTTGATATGGGTATCCGCGGTGCCGCCATCGCTACCGGGATCGCTAATGCTCTTGCGGCAGCTGTCTTTCTGGCGCGATTCGGACTCAAAACGCTGCGCCAATCGCAGGGACTGATTCTCTACAGTCCGGGCGGAGGCATTCGGGTGCTGGGAAAGATTGCTTATAACGGTTCATCAGAAATGATGAACGAGCTCGCTGGTGGCGTCACCACCTTTCTATACAACAGAACGATTCTGGCGATGTTGGGAGCTATGGCGCTGGCATCCTTCACCATAGTGCAGTATCTTGTGATAATCGGAATGATGTTGCTGATAGGATTGGGAACGGGCTCCCAACCGGTTATTGGATACAATCACGGAGCCGGGATAACCCATCGGGTTCGAGGCACCCTGAAACGATTGCTGGCTATCGGGCTTGTACTGGGAGCCGTCCTTTTTGTGCTGCTCCAGACACAGGCTGGACCAATAACGCGGCTCTTCATCCCTCATCATCCGGAGACTTTATCAATCACAATCGAGATTAGCCGCTTTGTCAGCATTGCTCTGCTGTTCATGCCGATCGGTATCATCTCTTCCATGTTCTTCACTTCCCTGCTGAAAGCCGGGAATTCCCTGATTCTCTCTATTGCCCGCGGATTTATCTTCACGGTGCTGGGTATTCTGATTCTGCCGCGTTTTCTCGGAGCCACCGGAATCTGGCTAACCCCCGTTTTGGCCGAAGGCTTAACGGGCATGCTGGCAATTACTCTGCTGGCAAGATGGTATCGAAATGAGGGGACTAGGTGAAGACCGTCACGGTCTCAGCTGTGGTGAGCGCTGCTGGCACTCGCCTCTATATAAGCGGTGCAGATACAAACAAGAGTGGACTTTTCCCCGTGCCCGGACGCCGAGGGGAGCGTGTGTACATCCTATGTCCATGGCTATCTCAGCGTGGTCCTTATTGATAGAATGAGCTCAGGTTGTTCCTCATCCCGGCTTTCTGAATTCCAGACAATACCCGTGATACTGACCATGCATCTTCCAAATGCCGTCTACATGTATCTCTTTCATTGTTTCCGGAACCAAATGAACAGGCACGGAGGTGTCTACTACATTACCCTGACTCGAACGCGGCAAACGGAGGAAACGAGCCACGTTTCGAGCTACCTGTTCCGATTCATCAGCAATTAGCATTCTTGTTCCCGGTCGGGCAACACGGATCATCTCGTCAATGGCCTTCTTCTTGTCAGAAAAGAAGTTGATCCCGCCGATGTGAAAAACGCTATCAAACGAGTCTGACTTGAAAGGCAATTCCTCTGCCTTCCCCAGGAACAGGTCTACCGGCCATTGTCGGCTCGTGACCAGTTTGCGGCAATTAGTCAGCTGGGTCACCGAGATGTCCACGCCATATACGTCACCCACATTTGGGGACTCAAACAGGTAAGGAAGATTACCGCCAGATCCTATCGACACCTCCAGGACTCGTCCATTGTTCAGTTCCAATCTGCGCAGAATCTCTGTGCGGGCCTTGCGTTCTCCCCCCATAGGCAGAAAAGACAACCTGTCAAAAACTGTCTCCAAGCGTGACCATCTATTATAGAATCGAGCAAAACGTCGGTTAAGGCCCTCCAATTCCTGTAGATCGACAAAGTGCACAATGCCGTTCTTAATGATGTAGCTTCTTTCACAGTGCGAGCAGAACAACTCCCCCTCATCCCCACTTGTACTACGCGATTCATCACGAAATGTAAGTTCAGTTTGACAACTAGGACAACATAGCAGCTCTAATGTTGATCGCTTCATCGCTGTTCCTCACAAGCTATTAGATTGTGGTCTAACGTTTGGTATGACCGGCATGGCCCCACCCCGTCCTGTGGACGACGGCATTGTTGGAGGGTTTTGCCTACAGCGTATGACATGAACGTAACGCCGAAAGGCAAATCCGGAGACTCTTTGCTCTCTCCTTCAATGAATCCCAGTCTCTTGTACCAGTCTCTCAATTCAGTATGATCGGTAATGATCCCTATGCTTACATAATTGACCCCTAGACGCTTTGCTTCCGACAACACATGTTCAACCAGGGCTTTCCCAAATCCACGTCTCCTCTGATTCGGAAGCACCGCAAGGCGCTCCAGATGACATGTCTCTGAATTCACCAGTTCAAGGGCAACACACCCTACAACATGGCTGTTATCTTCTATGGCAAAATAGGTAAGACCGCGTTGCATATGCTCTCGAATCCAGTCCCCCGTGCAATTGGATGGATGGCGAGGGGCATTATCTTGAGTCAAGCCAAAGCGGTCTGCAATGTCCAGGAATGACCTTCGGATAGTCTCCGCCAAAACCTGGGCGTCCTCCTTTGTACAAATACGTATCTTTGAACTCATGACATTTGTTGTCCAGTGTTGCCGGTTCTAAGGTCAGCAGCGGCTGAAAGTCATCGACTGCATTGAATGCCTACGCGACTTCCGTCTTACACCCATTCAGGTTTCTCAATTGTAATCTCACTTCGAACATCACCGTAATTGGGCACACCTTCCGGTTCAATAAGGAGCGCCTTGTATCCATCCTCGGAAGAAGGCTTATGCTCCACTGCTTTCGGGACAACGATCATCTCCCCAGCACCCACTTCTACCATGTCATCACGAAGGTTCATAACAAGTGTGCCCTCTATGACGATGAACGTTTCGTCCGTTTCAGGATGCCTGTGCCAAACGAAGTCGCCTCTGAACTTGACGATTTTCAAGTCGTAGTCGTTCATCTTGGCAACCAGACGTACGGCGTAGTCACCAGCTGGCAATCCTCCAAACTTGTCCAGAAGGTTGATTTTCTCCACGGTCACTCTACATCCTCCTTGCTCAAGGGCCGCCGACCGCAGCGACTAGGTTGGCGATACCCTAGATAATTTCACAGATTCTGTTGACACCTCATGTTCATGGCTTCGAGATCTGCACCTGGTGGTCGTGAGCACAAGCATTCTTCCGCTCCAGCTTTAGCAGTCGTTTCTTGAGAGACAAGCCACCCCCATACCCAACAAGTTCTCCATTGCTCCCAATTACCCTATGACAGGGAACGATTATGCTGATGGGATTCGCCCCGCAAGCGCTGCCAACCGCTCGGACGGCCCGTGGGTTTCCTATATCCTCCGCTATCTGCCCATACGTTGACGTGACTCCACAGGGAATACTCATCAATGCTTTCCAGACGCGTTTCTGGAAGTCAGTCCCCACCATCAGCAAAGGAATGTCAAACTCCCTCCTGAGTCCCCTGAAATACTCATCAAGTTGCCTTCTCGCTTTCTCCAGCACTTCATCATCTTGTTCAACGGACTGGGCATTCAATCCCTTCTTGATCCCGTCATCAACGGTTCTTCTCATTTCCCTGCCTCCGAAACCAAGCCAACACAGTTTGCCACCAAAGGAACCCAGTACGACTTCCCCAATCTCAGTTCTGTGACGTTGAACGCTAATCTCGGTCATTTCTCCTTCCCCTCCATTTCTCTGCTAGTAACGAGGTGCGTAGCAGCCCCGCGTCGAGCGAAAAAAAGACCCTGTTGATTTCGGGCGATGCATACCTAATCCCTGTGATTATGTGGCCTCTCGACTGCCGCAGAAGAAAATGTATCTTATCCGCTTAGGTCGGCAGCGTTCTCACTTCTGCCTAGTGGCCCATAGGTTCGAAGCGTCGAAAGCTTCTCCCTTGAGCTTCGTCTCTATGACCTTGTCCAGTCCCTCTACAGGTACCCGAATCTGCGCCAGGCTGTCTCTGTCTCGGATGGTAACCTGCTTGTCGTCCAGAGACTCAAAATCTATGGTGACACAGAACGGAGTGCCAATTTCGTCCTGGCGCCTGTACCTTCGCCCTATGCTCTGAGAATCATCATAATCGGTCACGAAGCTTGAGCATAGTTGCCTAAAGACTTCCCTCGCCAGAGGGGTTAACTTCTCGTTTCTGCTCAAGGGCAAAACAGCTACTTTGATAGGGGCCAGAGAATGGTGAAAGTGCAGGACTGTTCTCTTCTCTTTTTCGACTTCCTCTTCCTCATAGGCATCAATGATGAAAGCCAGAACCGAGCGGTCGACACCAGCCGAAGGCTCGATAACGTAAGGAACATACTTCTCGCCAGCCTCGGCATCGTAGTAAGTGAGCTCTTTGCCGCTACATTTGGCATGCTGCGTAAGGTCGAAGTCGCCCCTGTTGGCAACACCCTCTAGCTCTGACCAGCCCATAGGGAAAAGATACTCCACGTCATAGCAGTCCTTGGCGTAATGGGCCAGTTCATCTTTGCCGTGCTCGCGCAATCGAAGGTTTTCCTTCTGGATGCCCATCTTGACGTACCAGTCAAATCTCTCCTTCACCCAGTAATCAAGCCACTTCTCATCAGTCCCGGGCTTGACGAAATATTCCACTTCCATGTGCTCGAACTCCCTGGTCCTGAATATGAAGTTGCCAGGCGTGATCTCATTGCGGAAAGACTTCCCAATCTGGGCGATCCCCAAAGGTAGCTTCTTTCTCGAGGTGGTAACGACATTCTCAAAGTTGACGAATATGCCCTGGGCCGTCTCCGGGCGGAGATAGACAACGCTTGCCTCCTCCTCCACAGGGCCCATGAAAGTCTTGAACATGAGGTTGAACATCCGAGGTTCGGTAAATCTACCTATCGCACTGCAGAAAGGACACGGTATTTTACTCGTGTCACCCAAGAAATCATTAAGCGTCTTAGGTTCTTCAGCAACTTCTTGAATCATCCTTGCGGTTCCTGGGCGTGCATGTGACTGCTTCTCCAATAGCTCCAGCCCTTTCCTTCTCACTTCCTCCCGATTTAGCCCGCTTGCATAGAAGAGCAAATCTCCACCACTTTCATACCATGAGCTGACTAATACCTGATCCGGCCGGAATCTCTGGTGGCAATTCCGACACTCCACCAGAGGATCGCTGAAGCTATCAGTATGACCGCTGGCAGCCCAGACTCCCGGGTGCATCATAATGGACGTGTCCAACCCCACTACATCATCACGATCCTGGACCATGGCCTTCCACCAGGCCTCTTTGACATTGCGCTTGAGCTCCACTCCCATGGGACCATAATCCCAGCAACTGGCCAAACCGCCGTATATTTCGCTGCTGGGGAAAATGAAACCCCTCCGCTTGCATAGAGAGACGATCTTCTCCATATCTACCTTGGTGGGCATCTTCAGGTCTCCTTCAAGTTCGATAGCTTACCAGCTTTGCTTATAGGGGTCAAAGGGAACAAAAACGGGCTGACAGCGCCACCAGAAGAAACAGGGACCGCCGGACGACGGATCGCTGGACGACCTCTTATTTAGCTTTTGCTCTGGCAATCTTCCGAGCAGCAAAGCTCAGGTTATCTTCCTTCAAGCTAACAGCTATGGTATCTCCTTCTTTGAATTCGCCCTGCAGTATCTTGGTCGATATGGGACTCTCCACATATTTCTGAATAGCCCGGCGCAGCGGACGAGCTCCGAATACAGGGTCGTAGCCTTTCTGCACCAACCACGTTTTGGCTTCATCATTGACTTCAAGTTCAACGCTGCGCTCAGACAGTCTTTTCTCCACCTCGCGGATAAGTAGTTCCACAATGCTTTTCAAGTGCTCCTTAGTTAGAGGGTGGAATATGATGACGTCATCTATCCTGTTGCGTAACTCGGGCAGTAAGTGCTCCTTCAGGGCGCCTTGCATATCGGTCCGCATCTTTTCTTCGTCGCCTTCCTCCTTGCGGAGAAAACCTATACCTCCACGTTGAAACTCTTTGCTGCCTAGGTTACTGGTCATGATGACCACCGTGTTTCTGAAATCCACTGTCCGGCCATGTCCATCGGTGAGCCTGCCGTCATCCAGCAGCTGCAATAATATGCTGAGGACGTTAGGATGAGCCTTTTCTACCTCATCGAACAAGATGACCCGATAAGGACGCCGGTGTACTGCCTCAGTCAATTGCCCTCCTTCCTCGTAGCCCACATACCCAGGCGGTGACCCGATAAGGCGGGCCACAGTATGCTCTTGCATATATTCCGACATGTCCAGTCTTACCATAGCGTCTTCATCGTCGAAGAGAAACTCGGCTAAAGCACGAGCCAATTCGGTCTTCCCCACACCGGTAGGGCCGAGAAAAATGAAACTGCCGATAGGACGCTTGGGGTCCTTGAGGCCGGCTCGGCCCCGCCTGATAGCCTCAGAAACTGCAGTCACTGCCTCCTCCTGGTCCACCATCCTCTGGTGAAGCCTTTCCTCCATATGGACCAATTTGTCAGTCTCAGTTTCCATCATCCGCGAAACAGGTATGCCCGTCCACTGCGCAACCAGTCCAGCGATATCTTCTTCATCTACTACACTGTCAATCTTCTTCTCTTTTTGCCACTTTGATTTGGCCTGGTCGTACTCCTGTTCCAAACGTATTCGTTCCGCTTTCAATTCGGCGGCCTTCTGATAGTCCCCTCGTTGCGAAGCCGCCTCCTCTTCATCACGCAGGTGCTTTAGCTTCCTATCCAAAGCCTTAACGTCATCGGGAGCGCTTTCCATATCAAGGCGCAATTTGCTGGCCGCCTCATCGATCAGGTCAATTGCCTTGTCGGGCAAGAATCTATCGGATACATATCTCTGACTCAGCTTGGCGGCAGCTACCAAAGCGGAATCGTCGATTTTTATCTTGTGATGTGCCTCGTATCGGGGACTGAGTCCCCGGAGCATCTCTATAGTCGTCTCCACACTGGGTTCGTCGAGATACACAGGGCTGAAACGCCTCTCCAGCGCCTTGTCTTTTTCTATACGCTTCCTGTATTCATCGAGTGTAGTCGCCCCTATACATTGGATCTCACCACGAGCCAGTGCCGGCTTCAGCATATTGCTGGCATCCATTGCTCCCTCCGCGGCTCCAGCGCCCACCACAGTGTGAAGCTCATCAATGAACATAATAACCTCGCCGGCCGCTTGCCGTACCTCATCCAAAACTGCCTTCAATCTTTCCTCAAACTCCCCCCGGAATTTGCTCCCCGCCACCAATGCTCCCATATCAAGAGCCACCACCTTCTTCCCCTTGAGGGAGTCGGGCACATCTTCAGCGGCGATCTTCTGAGCCAATCCCTCAGCAATGGCCGTCTTGCCCACACCCGCGTCGCCGACAATCACTGGATTGTTCTTAGTACGCCGCGACAGTATCTGAATCACACGTTTGATTTCATTTTCCCTTCCGATCACAGGGTCGAGCTTACCTTGTCGAGCCAAATCCGTGAGATCATGCCCGTACTTCTCCAGGGAGCGGTACTTGCTTTCAGCCTGGCGATCAGTGACTCGGTGACCACCACGAATCTTCTGCAGGGCCCCATAGATCTTCTCCTGGGTAACACCAGATTCGGCCAGAATCGTTGTGGCCTCACCTCTGGTCTCACCGGCAATAGCAATGAGCAAGTGTTCGGTGCTGACGAACTCGTCCTTGAGTCTGTCAGCCTCCCTATTGGCATTTTCCAGAAGAGCGGCAATGCGGGGCGTAGCATAGATTTGCCCGGCCTCGTATGTTACCTTGGGGAAACCTTCCAGCGTTGCTCCCACCCGCTTTCTTACCGCATCGACATCAGCGCCCAGCGCTTGGAATATGTCCCTGGTTATTCCTTTCTCCTGCTCCAGTAGAGCCAGCAGGACATGCTCCACATCCCACTGGTTATGGCGATAGCGACGAACTAGTTCCTGTGAAGCGGCCAGAACTTCCTGCGCCTGTTCAGTGAATTTCTCTTGTTTCAACTTTCTATACCTCCTGGTTGTCTATTCTGCCACCCCTGGCGATACCGAAGTGTCCGGATTTCTCGCCCTGGTATGAATGACGGATCAATAGTCGAATAATCTCTAAATCTCGTTCCATTCTGCGTCCTCTATTATGTCCTCTATGGCGTCTTCCGTTTCAGCCTCGTCGACTCTGCCAATTCTTCTCTCCATCTGCTCAAGCTGCTCCTGCATATCTCTCATCCTCTGCATCAATCTCAATGCCACCTCCACTCCGGCTAGATTAACACCGCAATCGCTCATCAGCGCCTTGACATAGCGTAGCCGCTCAATATCCTCCTCCGAATAGAGACGGATGTTGCCACTTGATCGCTCCGGTTCCACCAGTCCCAGCCTTTCATAATACCGCAAGGTGTGCGCCTCTATGCCTATCATTCTGGCAGCTATGCTTATTACATATCTCGGCTTGGATTCCCAGTACGTCATGGTGTCACCTCACTTCATGCGGTTCGCAAGGACCGCAGTTTCTCAAATAGCCTTCTTTCCTCCTCTGATAAATTGGTGGGCAGCACGACGCTTACCTTGGCAAACATGCTACCGTGATTGGCACTGCCTAATCGGGGCATGCCCTTTCCCGCCAGGCGAAAAAGCTTCCCATTCTGAGTCTCCGGCGGAATCTTGAGGGACAGATTGCCATCCAGAGTGGGTAATCGAACGTCGCCACCCAGTATGGCAGTAGCTAAGGGCACAGACACATCAGTATAGAGGTCATCGCCCTTGCGCTCAAAGACCTTATGGGGCAAGACTTTGACAACCAGATACAAGTCACCCTTGCCGCCTCCAGCGCCACCAGGGGCCCCCTCTCCCGCCATCCGAATCCTCGAGCCGTCTTTGACTCCCGGGGGAATCTTGACCTCCAGGCGCCTGGGAACCGCTTTGCCACCGGCGCCACCGCACATAGTACAGACTCGATTGCCTACCCTACCTGTACCTCCACAGGCCGTACAGGGGTCGGTCGTCTGAAGCTGTATCATACGCTTAGATCCGTGGTACGCCTCCTCAAGGCTAATCTCGACCGGTGACTCCACATCCTGGCCGCGTTGCGGTCCACGCCTCATCCTGGAACCCATGCCAGCCTCGCCGAACAGGCTTGAGAAAATGTCGTCCAACCCGCTCACGTCACCATATTCAAAGGTTGTGCCACCCTTGCCAGTATCCCAGCGCACTCCCTGTTGACCTCTGGCTTTGGCAAATTGGTCAGCATATTCCCACTGATCACCGAATTGGTCGTATTTCTTCCGCTTCTCAGGATTCGCAAGCACTTCATAGGCCGCATTCATCTCCTTGAATCTTGCCTCAGCAGATTTATCGCCCGGGTTAAGGTCTGGATGATGCTTGCGAGCTAAACGGCGGTAGGCCTGCTTGATCTCCTTCTCCGAAGCACTCCTGTTCACGCCCAGAATCTGGTAATAGTCCTTGTTTGCCATCTTCTTTGTCTACTGATTTGCCAGACAATTATAGAATTATTAGAGATTTCTGTCAAGCAACATCGCTAATTGTTGAATAAACTTGACAATAGTGTCTAAGTTTTCTATAATATTGGCGAAACTGAGAGTGGGGCTCAGTGAGAAACTAAGAAACGGAGGTAATATAACAAATGGCTATAGAAAGATGGCAGCCGTTCAGTGAACTCATGAGTCTGAGACAGGCAATGGACAAGCTGTTTCAAGATAGTTACGTCCGGCCTTCACGCGGTCTGGCTGCTTTTGGTGAAGCGCCTGCACCAGCCCTAGATGTCTACCAGACACCCAACGAACTGGTAGCGGAGGATGTCACCATTGACATCAGTGGCGAAATGTTGACAATCAAGGGGGAGACCAAGGCTGAACAGGAGATCAAGAAAGAGGACTACCTGTACCAGGAGAGGCGCTATGGCGCTTTTTCGCGGAGCGTAATCCTTCCCAGTGGTCTCAAGACAGATAAATGCGAAGCGACAATGGAAGACGGCGTTTTGACTCTAAGCATACCCAAAGCCGAACAAGCAAAGCCCAAGGCAATAAAAGTCAAGGCCAAAGAGAAGAAATGATGATTATGGAGCCCCACCCTCAGATTTCAACAAACCGATGAACTGTCTTAGGATCCGAGCAGTAGCCCCCCAGATGACATGCCCTTCGTACTCATACGCGTGAGAATCCTCTTTGAAATTGGCCTCATCCATCAGAAACGACAGAGGGACAGAGAAAGTTCCTTTGACTTCTCTGCCGTTAGTCTTTAGAGAGTACGGACGGGTTATCAAGCCGACAAAAGGCGAAATGACATAGTCAGTGACGAAGGTTAGCAGATCATCAAGTTGCCCGAGAATCTCAATATCCTTGGCGTCTAGACCTACCTCTTCCTTTGCCTCTCTGAGCGCAGTTTGGAGCAAATCGGAGTCAGACGGCTCCTGCGTACCGCCGGGAAAGCAGACTTGTCCTTTGTGAAACAGTACTTCGTCGCTCCTCTCTGTAAACAGGATATAGTATTGCCCTTGGCTATAGAAAAGAGGCATAAGCACCGCCGAGGCCCTCAGGTCTGCTCCAGTGATTCTCTTTGTCATGCGACGACGGAGCATTCTTTCGATCTGCTGTTTCACGACGCCGTGATTATACCAGTTGTCAGGACGTGAAATACTTGCCGCTCGGCCGTGGTGGCGTGTTGGATTCGCGGCGAACGCGTTAACCGAGGAAAGGCCATTGCAGAGAGTAGTGCTTTGCCCCGTCGTCTGTACTCCCGCGCCCTTGTCCAAGGAAGCGACAGACAGGTTGCTGATTCCTTTCTATTGCGAAAGTTGTCACCGTAAGCGTTCAAGAGCTATACTTGAAGGTTATGGCGATAAAACAGGACTACTACGAAGTACTGGGGGTACCTCGAAACGCCAGCGACGAGGAAATCAAGAGGGCATTCCGCAAGCTAGCCTTCCAGTACCATCCTGATCGTAACAGAGAGTCGGGAGCCGAACAGAAATTCAAGGAAGTCAACGAGGCCTTCCAGGTACTCTCCAACCCCGAGAAGCGGAACATGTATGACCGATATGGCCGGGTAGACGTTGACGGAGGCTTTCAGGACTTTGGCTTTGGAGGACTGGGAGACATCTTTGAATCCTTCTGGGATGGTTTTGGCACTATCTTCGGACGGACGGGCCAGCGTGGTCCCCAGAAAGGGGACAGCTTGCAGACTAACCTTACTCTCTCCTTCGAGGAGGCAGTCTTCGGCTGTGAGAAGGAAGTCGAAGTATCGCGTATCGAGTCTTGTCCTTCCTGCCACGGCACTGGCAGCAAACCGGGGATAAATCCTGAGACATGCCCTGACTGCCGCGGTAATGGCCAGGTAAGACGAGTTCAGCAGAGTATCTTCGGGCGCTACACCAGTACCACGACTTGTTCGCGCTGCGGAGGCACAGGCGCGGTAATCCGCGATCCCTGTTCTGAGTGCCGCGGCAGAGGACTAATAAAGGCGAAGCGCAAGATAAGCGTTACCATCCCCGCCGGTGTGGACGATGGATACCGACTCCGCATAGACCGAGAGGGAAGCGCTGGCGCATATGGTGGCCCACCCGGTGACCTCTACGTTGCTTTTTCAGTGAAATCGCACAGCTTGTTCCATAGAAATGGTAGTGATATTCTTCTTGAATTGCCCATCAATTTCGCGCAAGCTGCTTTGGGCGATGAGTTGAGAGTACCATCTCTGGATGGGAAGGTGGACCTGAAAATACCGCCAGGAACTCAGAATGGAAAGACCTTTCGCTGCAAGGGCAAGGGAATCCCCTCTGTTGATGGCAGGGGAAGAGGAGACTTGCTCGTCAAGATACTTATAGCAACTCCGCAGCACCTGGATAAGAATCAGCGACGTATTTTTGAAGAATTGGCTAAGGTGTTACCTCGGACTGAACCGCCTCCAGACGCCTAGCCCGGAGAGCAGTAGTGGCTTGCTGCCAGCTCACTGAACCTGCTCAATGTTCGTTTGGGAGGAAATCCCTCAAAAAGAACCCCGTGGATAAGGTCGATGACGGGGAGTCTAAGCCCGTGGTCCTTTGCCAACCGCTGGGCCGCCGCAGTGGCAGCAACTCCCTCCGCAACGTATTTCATAGACGCAGAGATATCGGACAAAGAGCGGCCCTTGGCCAGTTCATAGCCAACATAGTGATTTCGACTTAGAGTGCTGGCACAAGTAGTTATCAGATCGCCCAAGCCGGCCAGCCCGTAGAGAGTTCCCGCCCGAGCTCCCAAAGCCAGTCCCAGGGAAACAACCTCGCTCCATCCCCAGGCGATATAAGCACCCTTAGCATTATCACCCAGGCCTAGTCCATCCATCATGCCCGCACCCAGTGCTATAACGTTCTTGAGGGCCCCACCTAATTCAACTCCCGTGACGTCATCGCTAGTAGACACAACGAATTTCGGAGACTCCACTAATCGCCGAGCTTCATCGGCCAAAGCTACATCTTGAGCGGCGATGACCGAAGCAGCGGGGAACCCCTGGGCAATCTCCCCTGCCAGGTTGGGACCAGAAAGAACACATATCTGGCCTCTTAGGGAGGGGGCAACTTCCTCTGCCATTACCTGTGACATCCTCTTACCACTATCCACCTCCAGCCCCTT
>Ga0111146_1003_pt1 | contig 20065 bp, 20 predicted proteins | sample DeeMarSeWOR28_12_FD_80395 | JGI IMG/M metagenome (GOLD analysis project Ga0111146, IMG submission 80395) | Dehalococcoidia bacterium SG8_51_3 | reverse complement strand
CCCGCTGGCCCAGACTGATTTTCTCTCCAGAATTGACCCTTTTCAGGAAATCTATGGCGTGCATTACCCCCGGTGTGTTCTCGCCGGAAATGCCCACTTTCTGGCTAACCCAGGCACCGGTGCCCAGGAAAACGGCCTGATACCCGCTGGTGAAGAGCTGCTTCAGGTCCCTCACGGGGCTATTCGTTTTTATCTCAACGCCAAGCTCCCTGATATAGTCAATCTCATTATCGAGCACGTCTTTGGGCAGGCGGTATTCCGGTATTCCGTAGCGCAGCAGACCACCAGTCATTGGCATGGCTTCAAACACGGTCACCGGGTACCCCTTTCTGACCAGGTCATAGGCACAGGCCAGACCTGCCGGGCCCGAGCCAAGCACGGCTATCTTCTCCTCTTTCGTCTTTTCAACCGGAACGGCTTTCTCCCTGCCCGCCTTAAGCTCGTAATCAGCAATGAATCTCTTCAGATTCCGGATGGACATTGGCTCATCAACATTCTTTCTTTCACAGTCCGTTTCGCAGCGGTGGGTACAAACCCGCCCGATTACCCCGGCAAAGGGCATCGTCTGGCGCACCAGCTCCAAGGCCTCCTGGAATTTGCCCTTAGAGATAAGAGCGATATAGCCCTGGGCGTTAACGCCGGCCGGGCAGGCAATCCGACACGGCGAGATTCCACTCTTTTCCACTGTAAAAACGGCGGGCACTGCCTGACCGAAGGGTTTGTAGATTGCCTTTTGCGCGGCGATGCCGCGCTCATACTCGCTGTATACTTCCACGGGACAGACACCGGCACATTCTCCACAGCCGGTGCACTTTGTCCAGTCCACATAAGCCGCCTTTCTTCTGATGCGGACGGTGAAGTTCCCCACCTGCCCCGAGACCTGCTCCACCTCCGAGTAGGTCCGGAGTTTAATGTTCGGGTGTTGACCGACCTCCACCATCTTGGGGGTCATAATGCATTGCGGACAGTCCAGCGTGGGAAAGACCTCGGCATACTGTAGCATATGACCGCCGATGCTTGAGTTTCTCTCCACCAGATATACTTCATAACCGGCATCGGCAATATCCAGGGCCGCCTGTATACCAGCCACCCCACCACCAATAATCAACGCCCTTCTGGTAATCGGCAAACTGGCCTCAAAAGCAGGCCGCGCTGCGGTTGATTCAGCAGCCAGATGTTCAACCGCCTCAATTAGACTTTCAGCAGCTTCCTTGCCATCTATCAGCTCACTGAAATCAACCACTTCAAACTGATTGGGAGCCAGGCCGGCAGCAGACGTCAGGCTCGCGAACGCGTCCTTGTGCAGCGATGAACTACAGCTGGTGAAAACCGCCGCCTCCAGCCCGTTTTCTGCTATAACCCCAGCCACCTTCTCCGGTGCCGGGCTGAGGCATATATCAGGATGAAGTCCAGCATAGGCAACTTCTGGACTGCGACGAACTGCCACTAACAACTCTTCTACATCAGTCTTATTCAGCGGACTGAAAGGGCAGTCGCAGAGAAAAACTCCTATTCTTCCCATTATTCTTTTAGATAATTCACTAAGCAACCAGCTTCTTGCTCCTGAGGAGAGCAAGCGGTTGGCCATAGTTCAACTCAAAATGACAGGCCTTCTCATCAATACCCAGAGCGATAGCCAGGAGCTGGGTAAAATAGAAGACCGGCAGGCCATTGAAATCACTGTACTTCTGCGTTAATTCAGTCTGCCTCTGACTCAGGTTAAAGTGACAGAGAGGGCAGGTTACGACCATGGCTTCAGCACCCCGCCTGAGTGCCGAACTCAATATCTCCCAGGCTCTCTGGGCAATGGAATCTGGATTTCCCACTATCTGGAATGAGCCGCAGCATTCGGTAGCGTAGGGAAAATCCACTGCCTCGGCCCCTAGGCTTTCCATCAGCCGATGCATAATGGTCGGCCTTTCCACCTGGTCGATGGCCACTTCCTGCGGTCGCAGCAAAGTGCAGCCGTAATACGGCGCCACCTTCAAACCCTGCAGCGGCACCTTGACTTTCGCTGCAATATTCTCCCAGCCGATTTCATCCCGGAGCACCTCGAGAAGGTGAACGACCTCCACCTCCCCATTGTAGTCAATCTCTTCTTCCATGAAGTCGTTGAGGGTCTTTCTCTTCTCGCTATCGTCTCGCATCAGCATATTGGCCCGCTTCAGCGTATGGTAACAGAAAGAACACAGGGTGCCCACACGGTCACCGCCCTGCTCTTTAACACGGATAAGATTGCGAACCGGCGCCAGATGGTGGGCCAGGTCATCCTCAGCGAGCGAATAGACGGTGCCACAGCAGTTCCAGCGCTCGATTTCTACAAGCCTGATGCCCAGGACATCCATGCAGGCAATGGCAGAGTCCTCAAGGTCCTTGGCTTTGGTCTTTAAAGTGCACCCTGGATAATAACTCAGGTCCATAACACCCCTCAGGCAGTGTGCTTGCGGAAACCGCTAACCAGTGCTATCTGGGGAAGTTCACCGGTAGTCTCTACTGGGATGCTAGACGCATCCACGTAGTCGACGTTTTTCCTCAGAGTGACGAGCCTTATCGCCTCCATGACCCTGCCCAGGTCAACCCCGCGCGGACAGCGAGCAGTACAGGTGAAGCAGGAGGCACAAAGCCAGACCGTGTTTGCTGCCGCAATATCATCTTCCAGCCCCAGCTGTGCCAGCCGAATAATCTGATTGGGCAGCAAATCCATGGCGAAACACATCGGGCAGCCAGCCGAGCATTTGCCACACTGGTTGCAGGCAAGAAGGTCCTGTCCGGAGATTTCAGCTACTTTCTTAACGAAGTCGCTCTGGAGCGACCGCGAAGAAATCTGAATCCGCATTCCAACGCCTTAATCTAAATCCGGGCACAGCCCCGAAATACATTTATGCTGAGGTTTTTAAGCGGGCTTTGAAACAATTCAACGGCAGTCCGGTGGGGACGATGACATATGCGGCTTTTCCCTCTGCCGACAAATTTTTTATCCAGCATATGTACCCATTTTAACAGATGCGCTGAAAAAAGCAAAATCAAAATCACAGGCTGGATAATAATAATCCTTACCCACTTCTTGCTATCCGAACTTGTACGCCCGCACCCAATCGTATTATAATATTGGGGCAGTCGGATGAACAAGGTTGAGATATACCGGGGGTGGTGCAAAAAATGTGGCATCTGCATTGCCTTTTGCCCTCAAAAAGTCCTTGAAGCCGATGACTTATCATACCCGGTTGTAAAAGCCCCTGAGAAATGCACCGGTTGCCTTCTGTGCGAAATGCGCTGCCCCGATTTTGCCATCGTGGTACATACGGATGAGGAAAGTCGCAAAGAAACAGGTTCTACTGCAGGGAAATGAAGCCTGCGCTGCTGGCGCGCTGATGGCCGGCTGCCGTTTCTATGCCGGCTATCCCATCACACCAGCAACGGAAATCATGGAGATTATGGCCCGCAAATTGCCTGAGGTCGGTGGCGTCTTTATTCAGATGGAAGACGAGATTGCCAGCTTGGGTGCGGTTATCGGAGCCTCACTTGCCGGCAGCAAAAGCATGACCGCCACGAGCGGTCCGGGGTTCTCACTGATGCAGGAGCATATCGGCTATGCCTGCATAACTGAGGTCCCCTGCGTCATCGTCGATGTAATGCGGGGTGGGCCAAGCAGTGGTCTGCCCACACAGCCCTCCCAGGGCGATGTCATGCAGGCCCGCTGGGGCCCCCACGGCGACCACCCCATCATTGCCCTTGCCCCTTCCTCGGTCCACGAGTTTTTCGAACTCACCGTGCAGGCCTTCAATCTTTCGGAACGGTACCGAACGCCCGTGATTCTGCTCGTCGATGAGCTGGTGGCTCACATGAGGGAAGGCGTTATCCTGCCGGACGAAGATAGCCTGGAAATCGAAGAGAGACCCCACCCCACCGTGCCACCGGAATGGTATATTCCCTACGCCGACCCGGGCACCGGCGTGCCACCGATGCCTGCCTTTGGAGACGGCTACCGCTATCACGTGACCGGACTGTACCATGATGTCAGGGGGTATCCAACCGTCCGAACCGACGAAGTGGAACCGCTTATCCACCGGCTCTTTACCAAGATTTCCAAGGACTATGACCGCCTGCAGTGGTTTGACTCATTCGAAACCGAGGATGCCAAGATAACGGTAATCGCCTACGGCTGCGTGGCACGCGCCGCGCACCGGGCAGTGCAAAAGGCACGAGAACAAGGTCTTCAAGTGGGGCTCATCAAACTGAAAGTACTCTGGCCCTTCATGCGCCGCACCGTAAGCAGGATACTGGAAAATTCGCAAAAAGTGCTGGTACCGGAACTGAACGTTGGGCAGATTTCCCGCGAGGTGAAAAGGGTCAACCAGAGTCGCTGCGAGGTGCTCACCATAAACAAGGTCGACGGTACACCCATCAATCCTTCGGAAATACTGCAAAAACTGGAGGAAATCTATCCATGAGGGAAACGGCTCACCTCGTCCACGATTATCTCCGCTCGAGCAAGAGATTCCCGCACATATGGTGTGCCGGCTGCGGTATCGGCATTTTCATGCAGGCCCTGATTCGGGTTATCGACCAGAGCGAATACAGCAAAGACGACATCGTCCTAATCTCCGGCATCGGCTGCTCCGGCAGACTTCCGGTATATGTTGACTTCAACACGCTGCACACCACGCACGGTAGAGCGCTCACCTTCGCCACCGGGATAAAGCTGGTCAATCCCCGCCTCAAGGTGCTCACGGTGATGGGTGATGGCGATGCCGTTGCCATCGGCGGGAACCACTTCATCCATGCCGCCCGGCGCAATGTTGAGATAACCAGCTTCATCCTGAACAACAATGTCTACGGGATGACCGGGGGACAGACCTCACCGACCACACCTCAAAGAGTCAAGACTACATCATCGCCGTACGGCAACATAGAGCCTGATTTCGATATCTGCCGGCTGGCTGAGGCCGCCGGTGCGGTCTTCGTCGCCCGCTCCACCGTGTACCACACTCGTCTCCTCGAAAGACTCATAGGCATGGCGCTTAAGAAACCGGGCTTTTCCGTTGTCGAAGTGGTGTCGCAGTGTTCCACACACGCCGGCCGTTTCCTGGAACTCAAGTCGCCCGTGGAAATGATGAAGTGGCAGAAGGAGAACGCCATCCCGGTGGAGAAAGCTAAACAGCAAAGTGAAGCCGAATTGGAAGGAAAGATAGTCATCGGAGCGCTGGTGGACAGGGAAAGACCGAATTACCATGAGCAATATCAAAGCCTCATCAATGAAAAGGCAAAGGTATGAAATCCGAATAGCCGGTGCCGGAGGTCAGGGTATCATTCTAGCTGGAATAATTCTGGCCGAGGCGGGTATAATCCAGGACCTTTACGTAGCGCAGAGCCAGAAATATGGCCCGGAGACAAGAGGTGGAAACTCAATATCCGAGGTCATTCTGAGCGATACAGAAGTCGATTTTCCCCAGTCAACAGATCTGGACGTACTCATCGCCCTTACCCAGTTAGCCTGCGACCGCAACCTGCCAGACATGAAAGAGGGCGGGCTGGTCATTGTTGATTCAGACGAGGTACAGCGAGTTCTCTGGGAGAAAACTATTTCAATCCCCTTCGAGGAAATAGCACGAAAGGTCGGTGAGGAGCGAGCCGTCAATATTGCCGCCCTCGGCTCCCTGGTCCCCCTCTGTCCGCTCATTGACCGCCGCGCCTTGACCAAAGCGATTGCCAACCGACTGCCTCCCGCGAAACTGGAGGTTAATTTGCAGGCGTTTGATAAGGCACTGAGATTCGCCCGCAGATTTAAGGGCCGTCTGAAAGACGCCGTAACCACCGAAGAGTATGAGATGTGAGGTCCACGACCTTATAACCCCACCCGGCCCCACCAAGCCTACCTGCATAGTCACCTCTCTGCCATTCTTATAACCGCCATACGGCTGGATACCAATCTCCACAGGATGCCCTCGTATTAAAGCAGATTATACTATGATATAATTTATAGGTGGGAAGATGGCGGTAAAGACGGTAGCTACCAATCGTAAGGCCTATCATAACTACTACCTCGGGGAGAACCTGGAAGCAGGTATTGCCCTTACGGGAACGGAGATAAAGTCAATCCGGGAAGGAAGGGTGAGCCTGGGTGATGCCTATATCAGGCCTGAGAACGGTGAGCTGTGGCTGCTGAACGCACATATCGCACGCTATGAAGCCGGAAGCTATATGAGCCATGAGCCGAACCGGCCTCGCCGGCTCCTCCTGCATCGCAAGCAGATTGATAGCCTTGCCGGACAGCTGGCCGAGAAGGGCCTCACTCTGGTACCGACCAAGCTGTACCTGAAAGACAGCCGGGCCAAGGTGGCCATTGCCTTAGCCAAAGGCAAGAAACTTCATGATAAACGGGAGGCAATCACCCGGCGCGAGGTGGAAAGAGAAATCGGGCGGATGATAAAGAGGCACAACCGCTAAAGGAGGTTTTGAGACAAGTTCGCCGCAGTCGTGGGGACGCGTGGTTTCGACAGGGGATGTAGGCTACAGAGTTGCAGGCTGAGGTGTCACTACCCTCATAAAACAAGTGGCAAAAATTTAAACGGCGAACCTGAAGTCGTTTACGCTGCTTAATTAAGTGGCACATCCAACCTGACCTCTCCTCAACGGGTTGGGATTGGGTGACGAAAAGTTGAGGTGCCGCTGCCGGACGTCGATAAAGGCGGCGTAAGAAAAATCGACTGGTCTGGCCGACCTCGGTCAGCAGAGGTCAGCCGGATGAGATTAAAGAGCCGACTAAGCCTGTAGCATACTCTGGGTCGCTTCTTCTGGACGGGGAGTTCGACTCTCCCCCGTCTCCACCAGATTATGTAAAATTTAATATGTTTCTACTTGTGCTTCAATGGAATCCGAGGACGCAGGTGTAGTTGTGCAATTCTGCTTACCAGAATTGCACGATTCAGACTTCTTTGAACCACCGAGCAAGCTTGTTTGCGCTTTCAACATCAAATGGCTGCATCGAAAATATCTTCATCTTGGCTCCTGAGTCTTAACCCTCTTTATCCTTGAACTTTTCTGTCTCCTTTTGCGATTTAATATGTAACGCCTCTTTCACCTTATCAACTGCCTCGGGGCCAACAGCTTCCGCTGCTTCTAATGCACCCACGGTCGCCTTTACGACAGCTGATTCTTCACTAATACCACTCAGCTTGGCCACTTCTCTGGCGGCTTCAATGGTATGTATGGTCGCTGCCGTCAGGTCAGTGCCGGTTTCAATGGCACCCTGAACAATCCCCTGGCTGGACCCCTCTATCCCATCCAGCGGACTTACTCCTGCATGACTCGATGCTTTTACTACACCCGTAGCTATGGGAGCTATAAGTTTTTCTGTTGTTACGGGTTTATCGTCCACAACGTGCATGGCACCACGCGCAGCCTCTCGAGTAATATCGATACCATGTGCTTTAACTTCTTTCTTCAACTTCCAGACCATGGTCAAGTTATCTTGCAATGATTTCGATAGTTTCTTGGTTACTCTGCGACCGCGTACTACCGTCGATGTCGCAACTCTAGCTGCCGATGCAATTTGGTATGCCGTAACCCCAATCGCAACATCCAGTCCAGGAACTGGTATTTTCTTAAGGTAGCCAAAGGGGAAGTTACTCAGGAGGTTGTAGCCTGGCACCGAACTCATCGGACGCGATATTTCCCGGGTTGGGAACATCAGAGATTCTAAAATCACTTCGCGGCTTGCCTCTCCTTCCTCACGGATGGTTGTTAACGTACTTATGGTTATCAGGCCAAGGATAAAAGCGATGCCAAAAAGGAACTCCAAACCAACAATATTAAAAGCTGAAACCTGCATAAGTGTTGTGGGATCCGTCCAGGTAACAGTCAGGTCAAGCTGGCGCGTACTGAAGAAATCGGCTATCGATCCGCCAGCAATGGGCCCCAGACCCGCTCCGATGTTGGTTGCCAGTGAAGCCCCGGCCAGGTAAGAGGTCGCCTCACCCTTTGGTGATAATTTCAAACCAATCGTCGCCACGGTGAGAGTAACTCCGGCATTGGCGATGCCGGCAAAAGCATGAAGGACGACCAACAATGGTATGGTAAGCACATAGCGCTCTGGCATAGTAGTAAATATCCAGCCGAAGATAACGAGAAGGTAAAGCGAAGCACACAGGGAAAGGACGGCCTTGCTGCCAAAGCGGTCAACCAAACGCCCCCAGACACGGAGGAAAAGTATGTTAAATAGTTGACTTAAAATGCTGAACGCGATAACCCAAGAAAGAGGCAAGCCAAGACGTTTCAACATATAGACAGCAAAGAAGGGGATAGCCAAGTTTGATGCGAACCCCCAGAAAAGAAGAAATTGGATGAGTTGTCTGAAGTTACGGTCCCGAATCGGCGCACTAAGTCTCGCCCAGATAGAAGGTTGGGATCCTATCACCGGCTGCATCAACGGTTCGGGCATTAGTGCCATAAAGACGGGGCTAGCCATACCGATAAACAGGGCGCCAAAGAGAAGCACGTAGGTATACCCCATAATGGAACTCTGACCAGTCACCCGTTCCTGCCATATATCGACGAAGAATGCAGCCCCTAGACTGAAAATAACGGCAACCACAGTGGACAATAAAAGGCGCCTGGAAAAAACCTGGCCCAGCATTCTCTGCGGGATTAAGTCACGGATCCAACCGTTCCAGCTACAGTTGCTAACTGCAGCAAAGAGACCGCGCATTGCCATGAAAGTAAGAAGAAGGGAAATGGCCAGAGCACTTGGAGCCTTAATGAAAAAAGGGATAAGCGCTATCGGGAACCACAGTAACTGCGCCGGTACCCAGGTCATCAGAGCAATCGTTTTGCGCCTTCGAAATCTCTCCACCAGCCAGATTGAAGGGAGTTGAAGAGTCTGCATCATAAAAGGAAGGGCCGCTAGAATACCTATCTGCAGGTTATTGGCACCGAGGGCAAGGGCAAATGCGGTTAGAAAACCGCTTGTTGTGATGCTAAAAAAGCCTAAAGCTGCCATCCCCTCAAAGGTAAACCAGCGTAACCCTGACTCTATATCCTGCTCGGAGATGGTCGGCCTAGGCTTGAGAAACCTGAATAACTTAATATTCGACATCGGCATTTTGTACAAGTGGAACATAAAACCTAGATTCGGCAGAGCATTGCTGCATCAAAAAGTTACTCCTAGCGCTTTCTACCTTTGTTTCTTCCTAGCTTTCCACCCGAGCAATTTGAGTAATTCACCTACCGCTGAGTCAGCGGATTTGATTGGAAGTTCCGGATGGATTTTATATGTATTTTTGACACCAACCTTGGTTTTCGAGATATAGCCATCTTTCTCAAGATCCATAATTAGCTTGTGCGCTGTTCTCTCAGTGACACCGACATCGTCACCGATTTCCCTTGCTGTTCTGCCCAGGTTTTTCGCAATAGAAGCTAAAACCAATGCGTAATTTGTAACGAATGTCCATTCACTCATTCTGCAAACCCCCCTCTAATATTTTTTCAAAAAAATAAGTACCTCTTGACAAATTTATACTTTAATGTACAATATTACTAGAATATAATTTCTCGAATTATATTACTAGAATTATATATATACTAATACATATCTAGAATCATTATACTGTGCATATGAAAATTGTCAAGTGTCAAGCCAAAGGAGTGGCGGAGAAATGGTGGATAAATCGCTGTATATCTTTCTGATCATCACCTTTGGTGTCGGGGCTCTTGTGATCCTGCTAATATCCTGGCTAACTCCTGCGCCTCCATTCGAAAGACTGATAAATACCCTTATTGCGGTCATTGGTGTCACCATGGTGTGTATGATGCGCCGATTCATAACTACCAGTTAGGCTGGAGAGTCGAGATCCCTAGTGACTGCCTGGCCTAGCCGTCGTGGCCTCCATTACACGGAATTTGGAATGTTCCAACACGCCAACCCGACTAAGCGCAAATTACCACCCTTTTGCCTTGTTAAAGAGCTGGTGAAGTTTTATCGCTACGTATATCCGTTGTTCAGAGAAGCGGTGCGCTCAGTCTAAGATGGAGCTGTGGGGTCACTTTTTGGGTAGTCATTTATATTGAATTCTTAGTTAAACTCAAGGGTCTCTTATGTAGGCTATTCCGAATTTCTCGCGCGGAGGCAACTAAGCAGAACCGCGCTTCTTTAGTCCGGATAATGAAGACCGTACCCACTGCAGGTAAAAAGGAGTTATGATAGATAACTAATTAGATGGTAAAATAGCCAGTTAGGCAAAAGCCATGGAAAGAATATTGACCATTATATTGGCCGGGGGTATGGGAGAGAGGTTACAGCCGCTAACTCTTGTAAGGTCAAAGCCAGCGGTTCCTTTTGCCGGGAAATTCAGGCTTATCGACTTTACTCTGAGCAATTGCATTAACTCAGGAATCAGACAAGTCTTTGTCCTGACCCAATATAGGTCTCTGTCACTTCAGAGACATATACAGGATGGATGGTTCATTTCAGGCGCGGGGCTTGGAGAATTCATATACTGCGTGTCAGCGCAGCATAAATCGGGAATGAACTGGTATCGTGGTACTGCCGATGCTATCAGGCAAAACCTGGATTTAGTTAAAGGAAGAATTGACTTGGTCCTGATATTATCTGGTGACCACGTATATAAAATGAACTACGGGCAATTCTTGAATTATCATATGTCGCATATGGGCTGCCTTACCATATCTGCCATCGAGGTAAAAAAAGAGCAAGCGGCCGGTAATCTTGGAGTTCTGGAAATAGATGGTGATAACAGGGTGGTCGGTTTTCAAGAAAAACCCGAAGAGCCGAAAACAATTCCTGGTGTCCCCGGATTTTCTCTGGCATCTATGGGTATATACATATTCGATGCCAATACCTTAATTGAAGCTCTTAACGACAAAGCAGACGATTTTGGCAGAGAAGTGCTTCCAGCCATGTTGGCAAAAGGATACGATATGTTTGTATACAATTATACTGAAAGGAACCAGATAGAGGATTATATGTCGGAAATAGAAGGGGGTCAGCGGAAAGAAGTCCTGGTCACTAAAACCCGTGATTCTTCATACTGGAGAGATGTAGGCACAATCGATTCCTATTACGAAGCAAGCATGGATCTCGTGGCGGTTGACCCTGAATTAAGCATATACGGCAGAATGTGGCCCTTGAGGACGTACCAGAGACCGCTGCCACCGAGTAAATGTGTTCTCGGCAGTAATATCCGTGATTCCATAATATCTGATGGTTGTATCATCAGTGGTGGCAACATACAGAAATCTATTCTAGCGCCAGGAGTAATTGTGGAAAAAGACGCGGTAATTGAAGAGTCCATAATATTTGGTGACGTTATCATTGAGCCTGGTGTCAGAATAAAAAGAACCATTATTGACGAAGAATCGATAATAAAATCCAACACGTTTGCAGGTTACGACCAGCAGGCGGATAAGCTTAGGGGGTGCACTGTGTCCGCTGGTGGCGTAGTGGTTGTTCCTCGAAATACTGAATTAAGAAACGTCTAATTAATACCAAAATTGACATGACAATATCTTGAGTTCGGGGACTCACCGGCCTTAATTAATTACCGCTGGTGGCCAGTGTTGAATGAGAGCCTCGCTAAATTCCTCTGAAAGAATTCGTATTTACCCTCACGTGCTACACTATTGACAATACTAAATTGCATCACTGTACAATCGTCTGTTTTGTGTGATCTAGATAACAACCGTTTCTATCTCTACTACTGGCAATAAACTGTCCTTATAATACCCCTACCTCCTTCTAAAAACGCTAAATATGAGTCTAAGTATCAGTAACTAGGCAAAATACAGAATTGTTTCAGTGAGAGACAGAGCTTCCCCCGTCTCCATCAGAAACACCAACGAGCCTCCGGAGAGAAAATCTGGAGGCTCGTTTATTATTCGGATACCGGAGCCTTAACGCGCGGCCGCCACCTGAAAGATAAGACCGAATGGTAGTTTCAGCTTAATTTCGTTAGTAGTGGTTGCATGCAGGCGCTTAGGTTTTAAACAAAGCGGCTGAACCGTACAAAAGTACTGCCATATATCCATCCATTGGGGGATTGTCTCCCAGGTACTATCAGCTTAAGATAGACTCAAAAGGAAGCGGAATTTAATTATTTCAGGGAACAGGTTAGAAATGGATGGTCTGGATAATACCAAAAACTCGAGGAATAGAGTTCCCGAGGGAGAAGCGAAAGAGACAGATTCCTTGATAACCGCTAAAGAGGTAGCTGATTTGCTGCAAATCCACATAAGCACAGTCAGACGGTGGAGTAATCTGGGAATATTGGAAAGCCACCACCGTGGGCCGCGTGGTGAAAGGTTATTCCAGAAAAAAGACGTAATTGATTCTATGCTGATTTTTAAACCGCATGGTATACCGGTCGGTTTACTGTAGTTATAGAAAGGGAGGTCAGAAATGGATTCCGTAATAACTGAATACCCAATCAAAGAAGTAACCGATACAGTAGTTGATGAGATAGATTCCCTGTTAACAGATGAGGAGGTATATTCTGGAAGAGGGGAATCGCCCGCTTCCAAGCTACTCGCCCACATTGAAACCATTGAATGGTTGAGAGAAATAGGAGTATCTGGAGATTTTAGCATTTCTTCTGGAGATTTTTGTATTACTTTCCCGGAAGAGTGAATAAGAAACCAGAATACAAGTAATAAAGTATAAGATTTTGTAGACAAAGAAAGGCTGGCTGGAAATGGAAGTTCTAGTTTCCGAGAATTTGACAGACGTAATTCCCGAGGCAAAAGTTGAAGAAACAGGTTCCTTGCCAATAAATAGCAAGGTAACTGATATATTAAATGTCCCTATCAACACAGCGCGGGGGTGGGCCGATTCCGAAGAATTGTCACTTTTGCATATTGTCTGGGATTGATATGTGATTCCAGATGTAGATCAACATCTCATAGCAAAGTTAAATAATCCACAGTTCATAACAATATCTTCACCACTGACTGATATAATATTCCCGTATATCCTCCTGCTCCAGGATAGCAGTGTGCCGAAACTCCTCCTGCGCGCTTTCATAACCTCATTAACAATAGTGAAAACATTTACAGCAAACACGCCGACCATTATCTTTGATGCACCAGTAGAAGCAATATTGAACTCTACGTAATAGAGATCACGCCGTTCTTAATAGCTATTACTACCGCCTCGGTACGGTCATTGGCATCCAGTTTGGTCAAGATTTTACTAATAAAATCCTTAACGGTATTTACACTGATGCCAAGCTCAACCGCAATCTGTTTATTGGACAAGCCTTGAGCAGCAAAGTTCAGAATTTGCATCTCTCTAGGCGTAAGATGCTCCATTAAAGTTGTATCTTTTTCGCTAGGCGCTTGCCTTAAACTTGTCAACTCTTCAGCATAGAACTCCTGGAATAGCTTCTTACCTCTTCTCCTTCCTCTCAACCAAGCCACAGCCAATCCCAGGATTGCTACAGGTGCTACAATCTTAGTATCAACATCAAGTGAAACTAATATGAGTACGGTAGCCAAAACAGCAAATAAAAAAACAACATTATTATAGTCCCACTTTGCAATATCTGTCTTATGATTCGCTATCTGCGCAGCAAGACGTTCTATTCCCTGACCTGATTGTCTTATATCTTTGGACTCGTCCATATGGTTATATCTTAAATATGCTTCTCCGTAATTCAGCTATTCAATTATACATATTGACAGCCAATATAGCCAGTTGGAGAGAATTGTTTGTTAACCAGTCAAGACTGCGAGGGGCTCGTTGATGATATAGATGCGAGCTTCCCCTAGTTGCCGCTACCTATAAAGATGGGATTGACCGAACAATTCGGCTTCACGGCCACAACAGACACCTGCTGGAATTCACATATGCAGCATCCAGTACAGTTAATGGAAGATTCCTGCAAAACTAACCAAAAAGAATCAGCTTTTCGTGTAATCAAGACAACAATACGAGCAATTGCTACCTTTTATTCTTTTAGCCCTTACGTATGGATTCCTTGATAGACTTACTCATCATGAAGGCATCTACTACTTCGGGGTCAAATTGAAGCCCCCTATTTCGCCTGATTTCCTCACAGGCCTTTTTATCGCTCATTTTGCTTCGGTAAGGTCGCTCGGATGTCATAGCCTCATAAGCATCAGACACCGCCAGAATCCTGGCCCCAAGTGTTATCTGCTCTTTCTGCAATGCATCCGGATAACCTTTGCCATCATAGCGCTCGTGGTGATTTCTAACCGATTCCAGAATCTCCACAGCATCAACAATCGGGCTCAAGATATGTTCTCCAATCTCGGGATGTCGGCGTACCTGCTCGAATTCTGTGTCGGTCAAGCTACTGGGCTTGTTAAGAATTGACTCGTTGATTCCTATCTTACCGATGTCATGAACCAGCCCCGCCAGCTCGAGCTTGTTAATTTTGTCCTGCGAAAGGTTCAATTCTCTAGCTATTGCCGCCGATCTATCAGCTACTCTCTTCGAATGACCACTAGTGTAAGCATCTTTAGCTTCCAGGGCATAGGCTAAAGAGGTTATGCCATTGAGAAAAGCAGTGCGTATCTTGCTTGCCTGTTCTGATACTTTTTCTTCCAGATGCTGCTGATATTCTTCGTTTTCCAGTTCCAGCCTTCTTCTTTCAAGCGCCCGGGCTACACTTATGGTTACACCATCCAGTTCAAAAGGCTTGGCGATATAGTCATATGCACCCTGCCTCATGCACTGAACGGCAACACGTATATCAGACGCCGCCGTAATCATTATTACGGAGACATTAGGAGAGCGGGCCTTGATTTCGGGTAATAGCTCGACCCCAGATTTACCTGGCATCCTTATATCCAGCATGACCAAGCCAATAGTATTATTACGCAGTTTCTTTAGTGCCTGCCCAGCATCAGCGGCTTCATAACACCGGTAACCCTCACCGCTCAGCTCATCGCGGAGAAGTTGCCTGATTGGCTTTTCGTCATCAACGATTAGTATGCTCTCCTGTTTATCTGTCATCTTTTCACTATATTTTCTTGAATGCTTTTATTGCGATATTAAAGGGCAAACTTAAGAACATAGTTCACCCGATATAAAGAATCCTTATCATATTCCAAAATTGATTTTAGTTTATAACTGACGCAAATAGCTGTCAATTAACTACCAGCGCCCGATTGGGCTTTTTCCAGCTTACACGCCGCTTTTGGCTGCCAGACCTGCTGTTGAGAACAACCTGTTTGAGGGAGAGAATGACTCTCCCGCGTCTCCGCTCAGAGAAAGGAGAACACCAGCAGCTAATGGCTAGCATTTTTATATGAGGCTTTTCAGCTTTGACTCAGCATTACTTGTTTTACAAAACCTTGCAGACTTGATTATACTTTCCGAAAACACTATATTTGGTACAAGTGATTACAGGGGAGAATTCATTTAAGGTCAGAATATCCGGCTGAAGGAGATTACAATGGGAACACAGAAGATAAAGATACGTGTCAATGCTTTTTTTGGAGATGAGGAAATCGAGCTGGTTTTCCCCGAGAATTGGGGAGTTCAGGAATGCCGCATAGCGGGCCATGATAAAACGCCTTTATCTGATGACGAGATGCGGCGTGCCCTTCAGAAACCATTCGGGACGCCACGTCTCAGAGATATGGCCAAAAAAGATAACCAGGTGTGTATTCTCTTCGATGACCTGCCTAAACCCACCCCGGTCGGCCGTATCGCGCCATTCGTTCTGGAAGAACTGCACGAAGGGGGAGTGTCTGATGAGCAAATTCGCTTCATATGTGCGCCGGGAACCCACCGGCCACTTATCTACCCTGAGTTTGAGGCGAAGCTCGGCAGGGAGATTGTAGAGAAGTACCCGGTGTACAATCACACCATATGGGAGAACGTGGTCTATATGGGAAAGACCAGTCGTGGTACCCCTGTCCACGTCAACCGTGAGTTTGCCTCCTGCGACCTTCGGGTGGCGATAGGCAGCGTATTTCCTCATCCACTGGCGGGGTTCGGTGGTGGGGGTAAGATTATAATGCCTGGTATATGTGGTATCGAGACGATTGACTATCATCACAAGAACGAGAATATGCGCAAAAATACTGGACTGGGCCGGGTGGATGACAACGTTTTCCGGTTGGACATAGAAGAGGCCGCCCGTCTGGCCGGACTGCATTTCAAGGTAGATGCGGTGTTGAACAATCGCCGTGAGGTTGTTGGCCTCTTCGCTGGAGACCTGGTGGAGGAGCACCGTGCCGGTTCAGAACTCGCTCGCCAGGTCTACAAAACCGAGACCGTCAAGGACGCCGATGTGCTTGTTCTCAACAGCTATCCTGATGAGTGCCAGCTGGTGCGTTCAATGGGGTGCATACCGGTTTCTCTCCAGGAAGGCGGGGACGTGGTGATAATAACCCACTCTCACGAGGGCCAGAACCTTCATCAGTGGAATAGCCGCTTCGGGACAGACTACGGCGGACGGGGCTACAACCCAACACACGTTTACGGCCATATAGAGAAGGCAGGAAAGATAATAGTAATGGCGCCGCATCTATCCCGATACGATAGGAATCTCATCGGCCCGCCGGAAAAGCTGGTATGGTGTAAGACGTGGGTAGAGGCCCTAGCTGAACTCATGGGCAATCACGGGGCAGGCACCAAGGTTGGCGTGTACCCGTATGCTCCTTTGCAAGTGCCATTTGCTGCAGAAGGGAAATAAATTACAAGCTGGTAAGTCCCCGGAAGTTAATGCCACCTATCCTGAACACGGCATCAGATAGTCAAAAAGGGGGTGAATATGGAGAAAAACGTTACTTATAATTTTAAAAAGAAAATGCAGTCCGGGGATAAAGTGTTCGGGCCACTCATTGGGCCGGGGAATGACCCTGATAAAACAGTCGAGGCAATAAAACGATTTGGCTACGATTTCATTATTCTGGACAACGAACACGTATTAATTAATGAAGAAACCGTTTATAACTATATACGCGCGGCTACGGAAACAGGCATACCATTATTAATCCGCCCAAAAGATAAAACCGCAATTGTCCGTTGTTACCTTGATGCCGGAATAAACGGTTTGGTAGTTCCCCAGGTGAACTCTCTGGAAGAGACTTTACACGCCGTCGACCAGGCCTATTTCCCGCCCATGGGACATAGAGGTTATGGTATTCCCGAAAGTCCCTATATAACCGATTTCATATCTCCCAACGAGCACCCGTTTCTCTCTTTGACCGAGTATGTTAACAATAACACCGCAGTCTTCCCCATGACCGAAAGCCTCGAGAATATAAGTAATTTAGCACGCATTCTGCAATTAGAGGGGGTTACCGGTACTATTGTGGGTACTTTTGACCTAGCCCTCAATATCGGCGGGATTGACCCCAAAGCCTCACCATCGGACGTTATCAATTCTAAAACCGTGGAGGAGAAACTGAAGCAAGTGGTGGGTATCTGTAAAAAAATCGGAAAGATTGCCGGCATCGGTGGTTTCCCACCGGAAGGTATGGCCAAATGGGCAAAGGAAGGCTACCGGTTATTCGGGATAGGCTATGTGATAGATGGAAATGTAGACAGCCTGCAACCTCTAATTGAAGAGACGAAATCTCTTATGCGCTAAATACCAAACTAAAAAGAATTGTCTCAGGTAGATACCGACTCTACCCCGTATCCACTGGAAACACTGCCGGGCCTCCGGGCTGAGATTCGAGAGGCCCGCTTATTATTCGAATTCTGAGCCTGCGCCGCCGTCTATGCAGGCTTTAGCCATCTTCCTGCCCCTCTCAAGAGAACAATTTTTCTTTTAAAATTGCAGCGAAGAATCGCTGTTACAGAATAAGGGCTTAGCGGAAGAACACGCTGGCTGGCGTTTCGCAGCCGTCTTGCTATCAGTGTAAAGTATCTTCATCTCATATGCTAAAATGAACCATAGGAGTTTCAGGTAGAGAAACATGCAGCAGTTAGATCCTGTCGCGAGCATTGCCATTCTTTTATCGGCAGCCCTGGTTGGAGGCATGATAGCTCACCGGCTGAGGCAGCCGGTAATATTGGGCTATCTGATTATAGGAATCGCGGTTGGGCCTCATGCCCTGAGCCTGGTCGACGACCTGAAGTTAATAGAGACCATAGCGACAATGGGTGTTGCTCTATTAATGTTCACCTTAGGGCTTGAGATTTCTATAGCTCAGTTACGAGAAGTGGGCAAAGTGGGGATATGGGGTGGGTTAATGCAAATAGGGGTTACCTTCGCGCTGGGTCTGATTGTGGGATATCAGCTATTCAACTGGCACCTAACTCAATCCATCCTGTTCGGCCTGATAATCTCTCTCAGCAGTACCGCCGTGTGTCTAAAAGTGTTGATGGAGCGAGGAGAGCTAACTTCCGTTCGTGGCCGCATTATGATTGCCTTTCTCATATTGCAGGACATAGCTGTTGTAATAATGATGGTGGCGCTGCCTCTGATGGGGAACGCAGGAGGAAATCTGCCACTCGCCCTTGGCATGGCCATCGGGAAAGCAGTCCTCTTTGTTGGAGTGGCAATCGTACTGGGAAGATGGGTACTGCCCTGGCTCATGGGCAGAGTCGGCGGAGTTAGAGCCCGTGAGCTGTTTCTGCTGTCAGTCCTGATTCTCTGCCTAGGCGCCGCTATAGGAACTCACGTTTTTGGGTTGTCGGTGGTTTTTGGAGCTTTCCTAGTCGGTCTCGTTCTCCGTGAGACAAGGTTTGTGCATCAGGCTCTAGCAGAAATCACGCCTCTGCGCGATGTTTTCGCTACCCTTTTCTTCGTCTCCCTGGGTATGCTACTTGACCCCGCATTCGTCATTCATCACTGGGCGTCGATATTGCTCACGGTTGTGGTTATCATTTCCTTGAAGTTCCTGGTTGTTTTCAGCATAATTCGGCTTTTTGGCTATGGTAACAGAGTGGCTTTCGTTACAGGTGCCGGTCTATTTCAGATTGGCGAGTTCGGCTTCATTCTGGCCCAAGGAGGAATCGATAAAGGCATAATCTCAGCCGAGTTTTACTCTTTAATCCTGGCCAGTGCGATTATCAGCATGTTATTGACGCCCGTTTTTATAAGCCTGGCCTGTCAACTCTCAGCCAAATTAGCTTCTCGCACGGCCAGCAGAAAACAAGTCACCAAACAGGTCTCACCACCATCCAATGCTACGCTTACAGAAGCACCTAGCAGAGTAGTAGTGGCCGGTTATGGCCGGGTTGGACAAAATATCGCTCAAGGTTTGCAGGATTCGGCTATACCTTACATTGTCGTTGATATAGACCCCGAGCGTATTTCCGATGCGCGTGCCAGCGGCAGGCCGCGCATATATGGCGATGCTACGAATTTCCATGTTCTTTCCAAGGCTAACCTTGGTAGAGCGACGGCGCTGGTTATAACCTATCCTGACCCGATGGCAGTAGTGACCACGGCAAAGGTCGCCTTGAGTATTAACCCGGAGCTAAAGATTCTGGCGCGGGTTCATCGCTTGAAGGAAGCTAAAGCACTGAACGAACTGGGGGTAACAGAATTAGTTAGCCCTGAGTACGAGGCGAGTTTCAGATTCATAAAGAGACTGTTTAATATCGTGGGTCTTGAGAAAGCAGAGCGAAGGAGGCTCCTGGCCCTGGTGCGAAAGGACGAAGATATTGCCGAGTTCAATCCTGACCAGTCAGTATGACAGGATTTGTGCGACGGCATCAGTTAAATCTTTCGGCTCAGGGTGAAAGATGGCCTCAAGACTAAAGAGCACATCAGAGGAGACATTATGGCAAAACTGTTGTGGAGCCCATCTGAAGAACGAATAAAACAGGCTAACATGACCCGATTTATCAACTTCGTTAATGAAAAATACGGGCTGACCATTGATTCATATGATATGCTATATGACTGGTCCATTGAAGAAATAGCCGATTTCTGGGCATCCATATGGGAATTTGCCCAAGTAAAGGCTTCCCGTAAGTATGACGAGGTGGTTGATGATATGGTCAGGTTTCCCGGTGCAAAATGGTTCGGCGGCGCACGGCTGAACTTTGCCGAGAACCTATTAAGATACCGGGATGACCACACTGCTTTTATTTTCAGAGGAGAGACTCAGAAATCAGTCA
>Ga0111146_1002_pt1 | contig 25587 bp, 16 predicted proteins | sample DeeMarSeWOR28_12_FD_80395 | JGI IMG/M metagenome (GOLD analysis project Ga0111146, IMG submission 80395) | Dehalococcoidia bacterium SG8_51_3 | reverse complement strand
TCCCTGGAAGTTCCCATTACCAAACTGGCCGATTGTACCCAGAGGAGTCAAATTTAGATCCTGGCTTATATCGTCTACCGTCTTAACTGTGTCATCTAGATAATCAAGTAAAAAAATTACACCTAAAGCCAATATGAAGCCAACTAATCCCGCTACTAGTGTGTTCAAACGAATAGTCGGCCGAACTGGATTAAGCCTGGCGTGTGCTTTGTCGACAACCGCGATATAGTTGGCCGACTCTTCACCGCCGATGAATTGTAGAAACCTGGCATAAGTGTTTTCCCACTCAACGAGTATACCTTCTAGATCGTTCATTTCAGCCTGGATTTGGGATTTTTCCTCGGCAGTGGGTGCAACATCCATTGCACTGGCCAACTCATCTAGCCTTGCTTGGCTAGCCTCTATCTTCTTTTGTAAATCCTGAAGCCTTTCTTGCACAAATAGCCGGGCATTTTCATCTTCCGGGCTCTGCAAAGAGGTAGGACTTATCAGGATCAGTTGCTGCGTGAGTTCGTCGGCGATGGAAATCGCTTCCTCCCGCGAGCTAGCATCAACAGATATCTCAAGCAGTTGCGTGTCCGGGACTAAGTCAACCCTCACCCGATTTCTCAGGTTTTGCCAGGCGTAGTCCAGGTCGAGGGATACAATGACAGCTTCCAGAACCGGTTGACGTCTCGCTATGTCAGCGTAAGTTAACGCCAATCTTTCGCTCGTTTGAATGTCTCGACTATCAAGTTGGGTAGCTTGAATAGACTGGCCAACGATGACGCTTGTGGTTGCCCTGTATACACGATCTTGACTTTGGCTAACTACATAACCGATACCGGCCGCAACCAGAGCCGTTAGCAGTACCAACCACCATCGACGTAAAAATATGGAAATATAATGTCGGATCTCCACAAAATCGTTCAATTCATCCATCCCGTTGTAGATATCTTATCATTTTAAGGTATCTATAATACGTCTTATTCTAATTGATTTTCCATGGGACATAAAGCCCCCTATCAGGAATTCTAGAAAGCTATAATCTGGCCAGCGGTTTGCTCGACTCTTGTTACATCCCCTTAAGTTTAAATACAACAGCGACTGTCCTGAAGAGAATATAAAGGTCTAACCACAATGACCAGTGGCGGATATAGTAAAAATCATATTGCAATTTAACCAGAGCATCCTCTGCGCTATTGCCGTAGTGGTAATGAACTTGTGCCCAACCGGTGAGACCTGGCTTGACCAACAATCGGGTATCGTAGAATGGCACCTTCTCCCTGAGCATGTTGACGAAATCAGGGCGCTCCGGCCGTGGTCCGATGAAACTCATATCTCCTCGCAAGATATTTATCAGTTGTGGCAACTCATCCAATCGCGCTTTTCGCAAGAATCGTCCCACACGGGTAATACGACTATCATTTTTCTTGGCCCACTGAGGTTTGCCATCTTTTTCCGCCTTGTCAACCATTGTGCGAAACTTAAAAATATAGAATGGCTTGCCCGCCCGCCCACAACGTACTTGACGATAAAATATTGGTCCGGGCGAATCCAGACGTATCGCCAGTGCTAATAACGGTAAGATCAAACCCAGAATAGGCAGCCCAAACAGGATTAGAACGATATCTATGACCCGTTTGATACCAAGTTTCATTCGCCAGAAGAGAGCCTGGCTTTGTATAGCGTGGAAAGCCCAATCGGCATCAATTTCGTTAATAGGAACCCGCCGCTTAAGCCTGATATAGAGATCAGGCATACGAATCATTCGCACTCCCCTTGCCTGGCACTCAATTAGACATTGCAAAATATCTTGGTTGATCCCTTTATCGGATGCCAATATGATTTCATGAGCTCTGGTTTCACTTATCAATCTAGGCAGATCCTTCAAATCACCAATTACGGTTAAGTTACCTGTTCCAGATTCGGGCTTGGTCAGATCGTCTTCGACATGTCCCAACACTTCGAAATTAAGTTCAGCTTTTGATTTGAGCAAACCTGCTATGGATTTTGCCTGCTTTCCCGTACCTATAATAAGTACACGATAGTGAAACGCTTGCAATCCCGAGATCTTAATATAAAACAATCGCCAGCCAGTAACCGCTGGAATTGCTATTACAAGGGAAATTAGAACTAATAGAGATGATGCAGGATTAAGCAGAAGAAACGAGATCGGCAAATAGACAATGAAACTTAATTGCCCAGTTGTGAGGATCCGGGTTACGGTCAAGTATTTACTATAGGAAGTGGGGATGTCATAAAGGTCATTGAGGAAGGAAATCCCCAACCAGATTCCAAACCAGGGAATTAGCCAATACCAACGATCAAGAACCTGCTGGATATTCGAACCAGAGTTCGTAACCCAATCCCTTAGAAGGATTGACGCTACTGTCGCCAGTGCAAGCAGAAAGGTGTCAATCATAATTAGGACCAAGCGACGTTCGGAAAAAGGCGCTTGAAAACCCTGATGCCGATTTCTGATCCCACTAACAAAGGCATCGATTCTATTTGCACCAACGACTGATTGGAACACATTATGACTTATCTTCTCACTCATGATTTTGTTCCTTGCAGAATTCGCAATGGCTGACTTGGTATCAAGTACCTCGATAAATAGTTAGCCAACGTAGCTGTCTAATTGACACTCCTCGGAAGGAGTGGATTGATGATAAGGTAGAATTATGTGCACGTGTTTCAGGCGAAATCACGTCGAAATAAAAGACTTTATTGGCACTTTTTTGGAATTATCGCAATTCTTGCGAGACTAGAAGGACGAGGTTACTACCGATTGTGGGAACTGGTTAGCTTGTCTGACGAGCAGAAACGTTATTCAAGGCGTAGGTTTATCTGATTTCTGCTTGATCAACCAGCATATGAATAAGACAGTAAACCTTGCCACTCAAAGAAGCTCTTTGCAGCTACCAAGTCACCAATCCCCCCTAAAAAGACGAATTCATACCCTGTAACGGTGGATTAAACCGGCGCTGTGCCGCCGGTGATAAAGCCTATAGTTGACAGCTTGACCTATATCTAGCAAAAAACCACGGTTAAGGTAGCAACCCATGCAGCAGATCATGTAAGGAATGGGCTTGTGATCTTATGACGATAGGCAACTTCAACCGCAGAAATGGACAAACCATATTGACCATAAGCTTCAATTAAGTCTCATCGCAATGTTAGGAAGCAGAATATAGTTCTTTGTATAAGGACTCGATCTGCTCAACCATCCGTTGCTTGGAAAAATAGCAAGAATGTTGTTGAGCAACATGCCCCATTTCATTACATTGCTTCTCATTAATGAGTAAAAAGAGAATATGCTTTGCCATTTCCGAAGGTTGGTTCGGAGTCACAAGAAAACCAGTTGTCCCATTTATCACAACATCGCTCGCACCATCAACGTTGTTGGCAACAATTGGTTTACCAGCACTCATCGACTCAAGAAATGCTATGGGTAACCCCTCCCAAAGCGAGCTCATAGCTGTTACTGTCAATATAGACAGAATTCTGTCAACGTCATTTCTGAAACCCAGTAGAAAAAAGCTCTCTTTCAAACCAAGTTCATTGATCAATTGTTCGCATTCAGAACGTAACGAGCCGTCACCGACAAACAGAAACTGAACATTTGTATAGCCTTTTCTTACGATAGCTGCGGCTCTAATGAAATCTAAGGGATTCTTTTGCTTATCTAAACGACCAATCATCCCTACAAGTTTGCAACCTGGATCTAAACCCAATTCAGAGCGCATTTGTTCATCATTGACAGGTTGCCGGAATTTTTCCAGTTCGATTCCGTTATAGATCAGGGTAAACTTATCTTCCCCAGCTATGCGGTGAGCTTGACCTTTTTTTATATCTGGCTTGGATACAGTGATTAATCGGTCAGTAAACCGCGCACAGAGTCGCTCCAAGCTTAGGTATAGCATACGCGTTGCTGCTGACATCTCTTCCTGCAAACCCCAACCGTGAACATGATGGATAATCAAGCGAGTCCTCGCGGAGCGAGCCGCTAAACGTCCAACTACCCCGGCTACTGAGGAATGAGTGTGCACGATATCATAGTTGCCCCGGATTATAATCCGCCGTATGCTCGCAATCGCCTTCGCATTTACGATTGGGTTTATGTGATTGATCAGAGTCGGAACTATTTGAGTAGGAATGCCTTTTTCGTAGGCCAAGTACGTTACATCATTTCTGCCTTCGGGCACCGGACCTGACAAGATCTGTACATCAAAGTCGGGATGGTTATTGAGGTGGCTTCCGATATCTAGGACAACGTTTGTGGCACCTCCTGTGGCCAACCCGGTGATAACGAGCAACACACGGATCTTTCGGGAGGCAATGAGTGACGTATACTTATGATGAGTGCCCTGATTTGCTCCAATGTGTACTTCCATGGTTAATTTATTGGCCTCTCAACGACAATTAGAATTACCTACGACCAAAAAACCGGAAACATTCACTCGGATGAAAACGAATATGGTAAGGAGACACCTAAATTATGCGACGACGTGGCTACAGGTGTAATTGGATCATGTTTAGCGGTTCTATGATGGAGCAAAATCGACGGTAGGAACCATAAAAGCTAATGAAGAAATTGGTAATTATATTTGAAGCTAACCGATTGTTACCCAAACCAAGTAGGCTAACATATTGCGCTAATGCATATTAAAAAGGCCACTGGCGACCGGCTACAGAACGTTCCAAACAGCATTTTTAACTTCAAGAACTGTTTGACTAAGGGGCTGATCCGTGTTGATTTCATAGATGGGTGTATTCCCAAACTCCAGTTTAGAACTTCGGGAATGCCGACGACGGACATAATCCTCTGGCTCCTTTTTTCCACGGGAGGCATTCCTTGCAAGAGTGACTTCCAAAGGCGCACCGAGATATATAATCAAGTCTGGAGGTGGTATCTCCCGATATAGACGCGCCTCGATATTGGCTAAACGGCGGCGTAACGAATATCGATTTGGGGAAACAGGCAAATGGGACAACTGGGGACCATCCAGAGAACCACTTTGCATAGATGGGTATCGGTCGCATAATACAATAGTCCCATTAGCTGCTCGGCCAAATGCTCGGGAGAGTAAAGACCGACGATCGTAGGCAAGAAGGGCAGAACGAATCGCAAAAATGAGTGGGTAAAAAGTCCGCGAATTCTCAGATTGCTCATCACAGGTGTACTGAGCTTCAACGTGGGTTGATCTTGCGCTTGGAAGCAAAGAGCGTAAGGCTGGCACAAACATATTTGGGATAACGCTAAGCAGCGTAGATTTAGGCTTTCCGGCGTGGATCTGTTCTACATCAAAGTGCTCGCCTAGCCAGCTTCTCGTTTCGGCAATGAGCGTAGATTTACCGGTTGCCTCTGGACCAACAAAAGCAATTACAGCGCCTCCCCCTCGGGGAACCATGCCTTTTTGGGTTCCGTTCAGCCGTCGAAGGAACATAATTGAAAATTTCCGTACCCCGGTCAGCCAGGCCCGAATGGTTGAATGCCTGGCATAAGGACTGAGTTGGGAGCGGAGTCGATATCCTAGACTAATACGGCGAGAGAGAGGAGCAGGAGATTTTAGCGCCAAGATACATTCAGAAAACAGATCAGTGTCAAGTGATGGCAACCAGCATTTGACAAAACTTAACGTTTCATCAATCGGATCTTTCTCTAGTAACCACTCGACCTCTTCTGCTACATGTTTCCAATATCTGGAAAGCAATGCAAGTTCCACCAACGAAGTATGTTTTAGCATCATTCGAATGGTAAAGACGACGAGTTCAGCGCTCTTAGTCGGCACCCGGACAGAGTCTACTTTTCGGGTATTTCTTAATAGCATTTCTTCAATAGGAAGTCGATAATTTTTGGTCAGACTCTCACCAGTGATAACTCGGAAATAAGCATGAACATGGATCAGAATTCCACTTTCTTCGTCTAGCGTATAATAATGCTCCACTGATGGGAATGAACCGCCACCTTTGGTAACAGCTGGTTGGAAACATAGCTGGCTTAGTATAATTCTAAATTGCCTGGTATCTTTTCGATCAATTAGCAGATCAATGTCCGTCTGTCCCAATAAAGCTTTGCCAAGGGATGAATTGCTTTTCCAATGACAATATCGAATGCCACCCTTATTTAGTTCTTCTATGAGTCTATGTATTTTAATTAACACGTGGTTTGGATTCTGTTCGGTTAGAGTAAGCGACAATTTGTCGTGAGACTAATTTGCCCAAAGGTTGGTAGCTTAGAATTGACTCGGCGATATGATCTGCCATTCTCTCGTGCCCTTCGTCGGAGAAATTTGGATTCTCCACAATCAAAACACGATCCCGAATCTTCTTGGTTTTGACCAGTTGTTCAAACATTCCAACTGCACGTTTGACATATTCTTCGATCTGCACGCGATCTTTCGATTTTATCTCCCTGGGGGGATCCGCTCGTTGGAGAGAGCGCTCGATCAAGTTATCTATTGGCGCCCTGACATATACAATGATGTCAGGCAACGGGACCAATCCAACAAACTCAGAAATTTCCTCAAGACTATAATTCTCGCTGTTGTAAACAAATACATTGTGTGCTAAATGAACCGTGCCTTCATCAACTAATATGATCCGATCACGCTCATATCGTCTGATTATCTCGTACACTCCAATTTTGCGCTCAAGACTGCGGAGATTGTTTATGGTAAAAATTGTAAAATTGGCTTGACGGGCTAACATTCTCAGAGTATAAGCAACAAATGCTTTATCTCGGTGGAGTGCACCAATAAAAAAGGGGAATCCAATGACTTCTTGGATTAGATTTCGAGCCGTGGGGTGGGACACTCCGCTCAATCCTAATAGAGTCGCTACCAGATTAAAGGAGGTTGTAACCTCTACGGATTTGGTTAACTTACACTGAACCTTTGCGATCAGCGTTGACTTTCCCGCTCCTGTGCAACCAATAAACTCAATAATCATGGGGAAGGCGGCTAAGTCCGCTTTAGCCAAATCGAAAGGTCCTGGTCTAGCAACTCTTCCAGCTTGAGAATGTCTTCGCGGTAAAGGTCCAGCAAATTGCCTCGTAAGTCACCCGGGAACTTCGGAGGAGTTTTCAGGTTTTGTTGCCGAACTCGTTTGACCATCTCCTGAGCGCTGTCGGGTAGCATCGACTTAGCTGCGCGGATCAAGGTTGGATCATAAAAGAAGCGGTTTAACAATCTGTTCTTGGGAATACCTCCGGGATTGTACCTGGTGGACGTGTCGGGCATGAAGTTTGTGTCCACACCCAAGAAATCAAACAAATCTTCAACTATCTCAGCCGGATATTTCTTGAATTCTTCAAAAATATAGACTTTGATCTGATGTCTTGGGAAAACATCGAAATATCGTTTCATCCGCTTGTAGTAAAATCCTTCCCTTACGTGACTTGCTTCAGGCGTTAGTTCCTCGTAGAGGCCCATCACCGCTTCCCCTCTTCTCCTACGCATCATGAAGCCAGAAAATGCCCGATCGGCCGGATTCCGCAAACTCGCGACCAACTTTACTTCCGGAATACATTCGTGGATTCGCTGCGCGGCAGTGGGACACCGGAAATACTGTGGCGAAGCTTCCCCGACTGCAATTTCATCGGTAACTCCTGCAAACAAAGCTTCATACTCCTCAAAGGTAGTTGCCTGAAAGTGGCGAAGCAAGGGTGGATCGGCTTCGTCTGACCACTTCCAGTTAAGCGCGTCTTGGTACCCGAAAAAGTTGGTTCCCTTTAACGGGCACATGAAGACCTGTGGATGCTGTTCGAGATAGCGGTAAAGTGACGTCGTTCCCGCTTTGGCTACACCAATAATCATAAAGTTGGGCAAGGTCATACTGCGGTTCCTTATGCGATGGGCAAATGCATCGCTAACTGACGTTGACGGATCTAGCTGCATCTAAGATTGAAGATGCATTATCGTGCAATATCTCAGCATAGACTTCTGCGTAGCCGGCATGCATAGCAGATAGGCTAAATCGCTTCTCAACCAACGTTCTACATTTTTCACCAAGCTTTGCTCTATCCAATTCTGACATTTCTCTAAACCGCTTGATTTCTTGAGCAAATCCTGCTATGTCATCTGGCTGAATCAGGGGGATAAAGTCAACGGTTTCGGCTATCTCTCGGTGGGGTGGAATATCGGAAAGTAGAACTGGACAGCGACATGTCATTGCTTCAAGTACAGAAATGGGCAGCCCCTCGCCTCGCGAAGTAGATATGAATATATCAGCGTTGAACAGATGTTTAAATACATCCTCGCGTGGTATCAAACCCGTAAACTCTATCTGATGTCCAAAACCCGCCTTCCGGCTTTGTTCAACAAGCGCTGCTCGCAATGGCCCATCACCAATGTATGTCAGACGGCTGGTCTGATCCGCGCTCTGTTGAAAGGCAGTTAACAGTGAAGTTGGGTTTTTTATTCCAACTAATCGGCTAATGGCTTTGATCCTAAAGTTACTTGTTTGGCGGTTTGGTAGGCCTGTAATCGCTGCAATGCGATCGACACGGTCTATATCCAGACCATTTTGGACAACACAAAGCCTGTCACCTGCTAATCGTTTATAAAGAGTGGGGAAGCTATCGAAACTTGCCCGGCTACAGCAGACTACCCTTTTAAAACTAGCAAAAACCGGCAGAAACATTAATCGGTTTCTGAGCTTGTAGTTTTGGTAGCTATCGTGGACAGTGACAACTGTAGAACGTGCAGATTTCTGGTACGAGAATAACATGACCACTAGAAATAAGAGCCCAACGTGGGGTGAATGTGCGTGAATGATATCGTAATCTTTTCCGACCAAGGCAGAGTTCAACGTACGGATAAAACCCTTCAGAGAGCCGTCTCCTTCAAAATAGGTGATCGTTTTTGCAGGATCGATGTCCGATCCAAAAAAGGTGCATATTGTAATGTCATGTTTGTCAGCCCATGGTAGACAATGTTCGTTATAAGGGGCACTGGTTTCCCCGATCGAAAGTACAATATGTAAGATCCTGAGCGATCCCTTCGGTTTATTCATGATGCGCGTTACTTAGAACTAAATTTCAAAAAGATTTATGTATTGATCTACCACAGTTTTTTGAGTATAAGGACGCCAGCTTTCTACAGTTGGACGCGGCGTATCACCCGCCAAACCTGATTCAATCGCTTCGGCCAGTGCTGCAACATTCTCAACTGGAACCAATGAGCCATAATGGCCATCAGCCAAGATTTCCCTTGGACCACTTGGGCAATCGGTTGAAATGATGGGAACACCACAGCATAATGCTTCTATAAGCACTGTTGGCAAACCTTCCCATCGTGATGATAGAACATAGAGCGAGGCACGGCCTAAGTAGGCATAGGGATTCTCAACGAAGCCTGGTAAAGCCACTTCTTCATCAATATCAAGTTCATTAACCAATGTCTCGAGAATCGGCCGATCCGGTCCCTCGCCCAAGATCACTAAACGAGCAGACTGCCTCTGTCGCACCCGTGCAAAGGCTTGTATAAGCGTTGGAAAATCTTTTTGTACAGTCAGACGACCGATTGCGAGCACGACTGGTGGCTGGCCAACCTTAAACCAGGGGTGATTAAGAGGGCCTTGAGCCTTCTGATGTAACTCTGGAGTCACCACCGGGTTGAAAATGACCCGAATTTCCTCTCTAGGAACGCCCAGCACTTGGCTCAGGTCACCAGCTACTCCTTCAGAAACGGCTACAATACCGTCAGACCAAGGATAGAAACGCTTAGCCAAATAGGGCACAATTTTTTGACGTCGCCTGGCCGAATTATTAGCCGAACGCGAAATCGTGTTTTGTTCATTGACAACAGCCTTGATGGGCAGCCCAGCCAGGCGTCGAGCCCAGAGAGCTGTGATGTTGGCATAGTCCAATGCAGACAACAATGCCTCGGGCCGCTCGCGACGCAAGTAGCGGACAAGTTCCGGTAGACTCAGTAAGACCCGTGAGGCTTTCAGATCTACAAGCCGTAATGACTTGCGAACGTTTGCCAGATACGGTCCTTTAGCCTGGGCTAATACCAAATCTACAGACAAGCCTCTTTCGCTAAGACCGTGGGCTAGGTTCAGCATTGCATGTTCAGCTCCTCCTCCATTCAAAGAGGGGAGAAAAATTGCAAGTCGTTTCTGTATCTTGGTCACGTACCTATGTCTTTCAATATTATTCGCATCGCGGCATTTCACTCATCGCAACCGTCCGAAGGATTTAACCTCAAACTTAGTTCGTTGAAGAAGTGGACTTGTCTCAACCTGATGACTGGCCAGAGCCGCGCTAGCGATAACGAAACTGAAAAAGAGCCATGTTGTCTTCCTATGCTCCCAGGTTAGAGTAGAAGCTCCGATAGCCCAAACGAGGAGAACAGTAAGCCAGAATCTTCTGTCCCATTTGGGCTGGCTCCAGGCCTGGAGAACCACCATCGTCAGAATAACCCCAAATAGGATGAACCCCACCAAGCCACTCTCTACCAAGACTGAGAGGTAGGAGTTGTGAGCGACCTTGCCCAAACTATTCACCGAACGATACATGTTGCTTCCGACGCCAAATAGCGGATTTTCTTCAAAGGAATCAAGGCCATCGCGCCATAAAAATGTGCGCTGATTGAGGCTTCCCTCAGCAAGTTCGGTAGCCGTAGTACTAAACCGCTGGAAAGATCTTAGTGTCTGAACTTGCGGTAGCAAAATGAGGATGCTCGACGTCAAGAGTACAAAAATCGTTATCCGTACTGCGAGTCGAAGACGGCTGAGTGATACGATGCCAAATGCCATGGCAGGTATCGCGGCAATTAGCGCTGTCCGAGTGCCGGACAGAGCAAGGCCCAAAAATGCTGTAGGAATATAGGCGTAGTTCACTAACTTCAACAAGCCGCTTATTTTGCTGGTGCTCTCTGAACTGGCTAAGTACCAGGCTAAAGGAATGCCTAAAACCACGAGGAACCCGAATCCGTCAGGATTGGTTTCACCAGGACTGAAGCGCTCATAATAGGTATAAAAATCATTGCCGGTAAAAAAATTGTAAACCGCACCGCCAACAGCAACATAGGCGCCCAGGACGTATGCTTGCAGTCCAATTAAAAGTGCTGCTCGGCTGGTGTAAAGATCCCAGAGAATCAAGGACAATATGAGCAATTGAGCCAAGGTCAGCACGTGAGCGGCCGTTCTACCCGGATCCGCACTCCAAAAAACGGTAAAAGCGTTCCATACCACAAAGAGGGCAACCACAAAATGAAAAAGGCCGGGTTTGCGTAATCGCCCGGTAATGATGATTGCCGCTAGCCAGAGTGCCGCCACCCCAAACCCTATTGCTTTGGTTGCGTTTCCCAGGCTGGGTAGCTGGATTACGCCTTCCCAAGGAATAATGAAGATGAGAACCAAAGATGATATGAATGTGACCGTACGCATGGTTAGCGATACCCTAAAAGTTGAATGCTCTGAATCACCACAGATCCCGTTCTCTGCTGAGACACACTTATTCAAGCAACCCGGCGAATTTTGAGTTAGCCAATACTTCCTGGACTTCGTTGTAATTAGTAATCACTTTACGATGTCCCCCCCTCCTGATTTTGACTAGCTTTGACTCGGGTATATTTGCATCAAGCCCAATAGAAAGAAAATTGCAGATAAGGCAAAAATAGCGATCCTGATCGCGAAGCAGATCCTCGTAGGCGACTTCCATTTGAGGTAACCTTGACCATTTCAAAAGCTTACGCGCGATGGAGTGCTTTTTCTGCAGCCATTCCAATTGTCTTACAAGATGATCATCATCCAGCTCGACTCTTAAATCTTCAGGCGCTGTTTGACCTGATAATAGGTGGGCCTGTCCTAATTTTGCTTTGAGGGCGTATGAGAGCACCACGTCGAGATGATTTCGACGGACAAGGTGAACAACACGGATGCGGTGCCGAATAAAGTAAGCTAGTATCTCCGGATATCGACCCAGTTGTGCGTACATCAGTTTGAAGCCGACCGATCCAGGAGTACCATACAGATTGTCCAGATACGAAAAGATAGAAAACGGTCGAATATTCAGGCCATTGGATTTCGTCTCTATGTACCGAGGACAAGCAAAATCTGAATCCCACCTCTTTTCAGTCACCCTTTTTCTAGGAAGGAACAGTTCCCCTTGGGCTGTTACGTTCTGAAGGCTATTGAGGGTACTCATTACCCAAACCGAACCGCTTCGGTTTGTAGTCAGAACGACAAACTTGGTTTCCACTTCAGCGGTCATTTTAAGGTATTTCCTTTAGCTTCCACCTAGGAAAATTTGGCCAAACATGACTAACGAGCTCCAACACTTGTTGAGAAAGCGCCCGGGCTGTTATTGCGATTACCAAGAAATAGATAAGCCCGCCTGCGATTACGTAAATGGCCAGCTGCAGGTACAGGTTAATCCCTTGATCCTTAATGACATACTTCAATCCTACAATAACCAATAACATGATTAAGGAAGCGAAAAGTGGCGCCACAAATTGACCGATATAGGTTTTGAAATCGATGTCGATCAGTTTTCGCACGGCCAAAAAGGAAATCGGGGCCAGCAAATAGCTAACTATAACGAAAGAGGCGGCGACAGCCACAATGCCCCAACGTACGGCTAGCAGAAAACCGATCACGGTAAAGATAGTGGTCAGGAGCATGATGCCGAATTGCCAAGACGGTTTTCCAGAAGCCTTCAAAACGCTGCCGTTAAAGAATAATACTGCCTGGAGGATGCCTATCAAGGCCAAAATTTGCATAACGGGAATGCTTGGCGCCCATTCTTCACCAAAAATGGCTGGGACTAATTCTGGTGCCAGGACAGCCAACCCGATGAAGACCGGAAATGCTAGTAGACTTGTATATTGCGTGGCAGTATAAAAGGCACGTCGCATCCGTTCCGGTTTGTGTTGAATGCGGGAAAATGTTGGAAAGGCGACAGAGTTGATAATTCCTGTGACCATTCTTATTATCACTAACAATAGCCGGTAACCTATCGTGTAATAACCCAGTAAGGTTGGTCCCAAGAAATAGCCGATTAGAAAATCATCCGAGCGACGGACTAACACTGTCAGAGAGTTGTTACCGACGACCGAAATACCAAACGAGAATAGCTCCTTGTAGTGCTTTTTGGAGACCCTAAACCCAGGTCGCCAATCGCTGGCCCGCCACAAGACTATGACGCCGGCAAGGCCATTTGCCAGCGTTAAGCCTACCAGACTCCATACGCCATAACCGGCGAGGGCCATGCTTACCCCGACAATTCCACCTACCATGGTGGCCGTTAGTGAGCGGGCGGCCAGGTTTTTGAAAGCCAGCTTGCGTTGGAGAATCGCGATCTGCGTACTACTCAGGGCAACGAGTATGAAGCTTAAAGATAGCCACATTAAAACGGGGGCGAGGTCCGGCTCTTTATAAATTGATGCCACAAATTCTGCCGCAGCTATTCCACCTATTGCCAACATCAAGCCGGCCAACACGCTGATCCAGAAGGCCGTATCGAGATGTTCCTTCTCAAGATCGGCGCGTTGCACAATTGCAGCACTTAAACCTTGATCCAGGAAAATCTCTACAATGGCAGTGAATGCGGTGGCCATGGCTACCAAACCAAAAGCTTCTGGAGCCAAAAGGCGCGAGAGGGCTATGAAAGTAAGGAATGCGATAGCCTCCCGGCCCCACTTTTGAATGACTGACCAGACGACTCCTTTGGCCGCGCTTTGTCGTAAACTCATCTGCAAAAAACAATCCCCCGATTTTCTGCTTGATTTACACTATAAGAGACTACCAGGTCAACTTATAATATAATTCAAGAACTCCTCATTCATTATCATTCAATATGCTGGTCTCGTGACAGATTTTAAAAAAATGTGATGCCTTTTCGAAAGAGATAAAGAAGTGGCTTATAGAGCATATAATGTTTCAGACGGCACAAGGTCAAATTCCAGTAATTAAAATTTTTGTCCTGTGTCTGCTGGTAAAGCGCCACATCTGCCTCGAGCGAAGGACCATATTCTCGCTGATAAGTCGGGTATAACTCCTGTTGGACGTATTGATAAAGTTCCAGGTCCATCTGCTGGGCTTCGATGAGCATCTGCCGGGTGCTTTCGCTTGAAAGCAGGCTTTTTGCTATGGTATTGTTACGAGCCACATTCACCCGCTTAAAAGAGATATTCAAATCATTTGCGATCAGCGCTTTCAACAACACCATTGATTCATCAAAACGCTCAGTCAAACAAACGAAAATGTTCTTATCCTGAATGATCCGGATGGCTTCAGCCACATCATCTACACCAGCGATCCACTTGGTTGCTTGGTTACGGGGCCAATCGTTCTGGATCCATTCTTCAAAGACAAGGTCTTTCTTCCCTCGATAATCCACATTATATTGAAAACGGGATGCACATCTCTTAAGGGGGTCACGCATTAATGTGAAATACTTAAACTCCGTACCGTTCTCACGCAAATCGACATGGCCAAAGATGCGATGCCCGGCAATGCTCTTCAGGTTTGGGTACAACCTTCGCAAGCGTTTTAGATCTTGAGCCGAAAAAGGCGAGATTGCCCACCGAGATTGCCAGGGCTCCACCTGACAGTGACGAAAGCCATAAGAACTACGCAGGATATGGCTCAGCGTAGTGCCTCCAGTTTTATTAATATGGATAAAAACAAGCACAAGATATCTCCTAGAAATATATAGGTTTTGTCCCCGTGAGGTTAACTCAAGTTTTCACCTCGTCTCGAGTTAAAAGCAGCAAGTAATTCGTCAACAATTTGCTCGATGGACAACTGGCACGTATCGAATTGAAGAATCGTTGGCCCCCCATTAGCCTCCAGCTTTGCAAGGATTTGCTTATAGGATGTCCGATAACGTATTAGAAAATCACCTGCTTCTTGTTCAGACTTACCTTTGACAATGTGCCGTTGACTACGGAAATTGATGCGTTCCACTAGATTTGTATCCGGGGCGTCAAGCCAGATAACCATGTCTAAAGTGGTCGCCCATTGCTTAAACATATTGTTCCACCACGTTTCAAAAATTCCGCTTTCTAGCCTCTCAGGACCAAATGCTTGTAGCATGGCCAGTTTGAAAACCGGCCCGTGATCCAGAAGAATAACCGCATTATCGTTCGAGGCTTGTTGCTTTAAAACCTTCGGCCACCCTTTTAGATAGACCATCGCTTTAATCTCATCCCAGGTGAACCATCTACTTGGTGGACATCGACGAAGAAACACTGGCAATAAAGAAGGAGCATTACCAACGAAGATTGGAATGTGTTCCTTTTTTCTAAGCTCGAGATCAGCAGCTACCTGGATTCTTTCATCGCGTTGGCTTAGAGCTCTCGAAACCGTTGTCTTTCCGGCACCCGCCAATCCAATTAGCTCCACAATAAGAGAAGATTCTTGCTTGATTACGGTCTCTTTTGGCATCTCCTTTACTTACAGTTCTGACCAAATTAGAGCCTTTAGCTCAGTCAGCACGTCAATTTTTGATCTATTGGCTTCAATGACACGAGCGTCTGTACCTTCCCAGTTCAACTCCCATATTTCAACAGAGCGTTCTCGAACCGAGTTTGATTCTTCATCGGTCTTTCTTTTAACGGCAATCTCCGGGTCTAATCGGAGTACGATGAGTAACTCAGGCAATGCTATTTGGTGATAGTAACTTTCCTCTAGCTTCACCAAAACCTTGGCAAGACGACTGTTTTGACGGGGGCTCATAAATCGGTCAGCTTGTGGCCTATCCATTAGCTGGCAAATAAATCGCTCGGCCAGCATCCCATCCATTTGTTGGATCTGAGGGTGAGGATAACGATCGAGGATTACCAATCCACCTTTAGCGGCAAATCGGCGAGCCTTTAGATAGGTCCTGTAGCGATCGCGAGCCCTACAGACCTCTCGTAGAAGCCAGGGATAACCTGGTGATACAGGAGATTTCTGATTCAGCGTTTCTCTAAAAGTTGATTCCACTGGATATAAACCAAGCAAGTTGCCGACTTTCAGGATTCCTCTTACAGCCATCGTGGTACCGGACCACCTGGGTTTTCCCATGTGTACTGTGATCGTTTCAAAATTCTTTGAGAGCCAAGCGTAGAGTCCGCTCACCGCCGTTGACTTACCAGCGCCATCCCCACCGACAATGGCGATCATGGCACCTCCATTTTCCAGGTGATATTTGGGCGAGGATTTGAAAATGCGCCGGCGAATTGCTAAAACCGTTCGACGCCACAACTTTAAATAGATGTCCACGGGTAAGGGTCGTCGAGCGTTTGCCTGCAGTTTCACTTGCAGCCGTTGCCCAGTTTTCATGCGGGTCCAAGTGGAACAGTCTGATTGCAACGCTTGGACACAGCCACTAAACAACTCAACATCTATATAGGGCAAATGCCGTTTCAAGATGTCAGTTACGCGGTCCTGTTTAATCCGGGAATGAAAATAAGCTAGTTCTTTTCGCTCGGCGGTATTTAAAGTGCCCTGGCGACCAAGAATAACGTCCCATGTTGAATGTTTTAATACCATCCGAATGACGAAAACGATGAATTCAAACTCAGGTGCAGGAACTTTGAACAGATCGTCTTGGACGGCCGACTCAAGGTATGGTCTTTCGATAGGAAGTCGATAATTTTTTGTCATATCATGCCCTATGATAAGTTGATAATGGGCATGAACATGGATCAATCTATCTACCTCTTCATCATAACCGTAGTAGTCCAGAACACCCGGCATCTCCTTTTCTAACGGAGTTTTTGCCAGTTTAAACCCCAATCGATAGAGGATTCCTGAAAATCGGGCTGAATCAGCACGACCCACCAACAGATCGAGATCGTTGTCGCCACTCGCAGAATGCTCAAGAACGTTATTGCTTTTCCAGTGACAGTAGGCAATGTTCTCCCTTGCCAGAGCCGTGCACAGTTTTTGAATAAGAGGGAGTACCAAGAAGCTCTCTTCGCCCAGAATGTCTAACGTCGAAACGTCATTGGTGATTTGTCGTATGTCAACAGCTGTATGCATCTTTTTGCTTCGTTATAATCATTATAAGTCAGTAATCTTATAGACAACTCTATCGTCATTTCTTAAATTCTTAATCGCAAAATACAACTCATGGGTGGCGTCATTCGAGGAGTTTATTAGCCAAACGTTATGCGTGGCGCTACTATACTCCAAGACTTTATTCCAGCTTTTTCCACCGTTTTCTGTGTACATTAACAGACTTTTTGTGCCAGGTGTGGAATAAGGTAAAACCGCCCATATTTCCTTTCCGTTCTTTGACTTCCTCAGAACCATATTGTCTATTGGGCTTCTTCGATAAGGGTCTGGCACTACTTTGCTGTTAAATTTCACGCAATCTGTTGTTTCCACAATAAAATTAGTGCCATTTTGATAATCTGTCCCAAACAGTACTTTGTCATCATCTTCTACAACTGAAGTATAGCCACCCATCTGTATATGGAATTGATTGACAGGTTTCCATCTATTGGGATTCCTTAAGTCTGATGAGTTTACTGAATCGCTCACCCACAGTTTCTTTTTGTTATCACCATCAGCCATGAGTATCTTGTCAAAAAGTTTGCTGTACTTAACAAGGTGAATATGCTTATTAGTTCCTGCCTTTATTAAGAAATCCGATTTTTCCCACGTTTCACCGTCATCTGAACTAAAATACAGGTAGGCTAGCTTCCTCCACCCGTTCTTGTCCCAAACATTACCATATTCCCCTATTATTAATACCCTGCTTGGCGTTTCCGTCATTGCATTATTGTGTCTGAAGAAGCTTTCTGAGGAACCCAAATCTAGTGACTTTTTGAATATGCGGCCACTATCTGTACTCTTAAAAACAGTCCCCTTAACGCATACAAAGACCGTATTTTGACTGGAGATAAATATGGACTTAATCCTTTCGGGGAATCTATTGATGAAGCTTATGAACTCTCCATTAACAGTGCTCTTGTACAGGTCAGTATCGTTCGGATACAAACATCCAAAGATCTCTCCATTGTCGTTTATGAACATACGTTTCCAATTAAGACCGGCGTTAATAATACTCAGCCCCCGGCTTCTAAAAAATTGATCAATTCTTTCGTTAAAATCCGATCCATTCGATCGCACTTGCTCTAAAGATAACGGGGCACTGTCGTTGAATTCCAGATATTTCTCTTTCGGAAATAATCTTAATTTATGAAATAGTTCCCAAACTAAAAATGAAACCAGTTCGCGCGCTTTCCCATATTTGTAAATGTCATAAACAAAGGGAAGAGGATTTTTCACCCCCTTTCTCTCGATTAGTGAAAAATGCCGTTTTGTTAGTGCACGTCCCATGAATATCTCTTTTCTAGAATAAACGTAATGCCCTAATAAAGTTGCCGCTTGGCGCAAAGCGATGGTAAGGAGCGGTCGCTCAAATGCCTTTTCAAAGTTGGATAGTCAGCATTCTTGATGATCTGGCCCAAGTTCAGCTTTTTCGCCATGTAAGAATTTCAAGTTTCATTGTTCGAAAACTTGTTCGCCGTTCTTCACAGCGGCGAGAACTATACTTGAAATTTCGGGACGCATAAACCAGCTAGGGGGCATCTCTCCTCTCAAAAACATCGCTCTAGCTTGTGTGCCACTAATAATGCGTAACATTTCGCTTTCGTCATAGGTGAAATTGCCATTCCCCTGCACATACTTATTCAATCTTCTTGAATAGAAAACCTCATTGAATTTTGCTATCTTGATACCCAGATCGGGAAATTGATCGAATATTCTATGGGAAGCATATGGATCATAATAATCGCCAACGCCTGTATGATCCCGACCAATGATGAAATGACTGCACCCATAATTCTTTCGGCACAAGGCGGTAAATACAGCTTCTCTGGGCCCGGCATACCTTGAAAATGTCGAAAACGCAGAAAGCACAACCTTTTCCTTTGGGTAAAAGCTCTCAATCATCTTCTCATAGCATTGGATGATGTACTCAGTCTTGAAATCCCCGGATTTCTTCTTTCCGACTACCGGCTGTACAAGGAGGCCATCGCAATTTTCATCTTCCATTGCTGTTAGTTGCATAAATTCATGCCCCCGATGTAGGACATTTCGGGTATGGAAACCCAGGACCTTGACCCAGCCTCTATCTTCAAACAGCCATCGTAGCTGTTTTGGGGTCAGTTCATATGCCCTTGTCTCTGACTCTCTGACCTTGATCAAATCAAGCTGCCCAGCTAGAAGCACTGGTTGCATTGCCCGAATCATTCTCACCCCAGGATGATTATCGCTGCCCGTGCCATACATTTTTTCAGCCGTATCTTCCACATCAAAGTAATATTTCTCGCTCAGATGAAGGAGGGCTATCACTTCACCCTGATCATTCGTTAAACCGATGACTTCCCCGATTGGCAACTTTTCTGCCGTCTCTTCAGCCACATCAAGAAAGATAGGGAGGGGCCAGACGATGCCATTGGCTAACCGCATCCTGGTTAAGACCGATTGGAAGTCCTCTTGACTCATAAATCCTTCCAATGGACTGTAGGTCCCGAAACAAATCTGTTCAACATCCATTTGTCTATTCTGGTCGAGCCTTACTTTTGGCAACGATTCCAGATATCTTCGATCGGGTATTTCGGCGAGGACACGATTTACCAATTTTCCGCCGTGCGGTGGTATAAGAGACGACGATACATTATCCATCAGCTTATTGACTGACCAACAGCGGAATGAATACCTCAGGTTCAGTCACTTCGATAGCCACTATGGCCGTGGTGCAGGCTCCCAACGTGTCGCAGATCTCATACACAAAGGTGTCACCACCAATGAAGCCTGAGTTCGGCATGTAGTCGAAGGTACCATTTACATTATTGACCAACACCCCGTTGACCGGTTCATTGCAGTCGTCGCAGGTGGTTTTGGTCGATGCCAGGTCCAGGTTGCCGTTCGGATCGCTGTCGTTGGCGGCCACGTCGATGGTCACTGGCTTGTTCACCGTCGTGCTGGCGCTGTCGTCAACCGCGACTGGCGGGTCATTATCAACGGCGATGGTCACCTCATCGCTATTGCTTGCCTCGCCATCGCTGGCAGTCAGACGCAATATGTATACGCCATCCGTTGAAAAGCTGGCTATCGTATCCGCTGCAGTGGCGTCGTCAAAGGTAACAATCCCTGGACCACTGACCTGATTCCAGGTGATTGTCACACTCCCCGGTGGATCCGGTAAACCATCATCGGTTACAGTACCGTCCAGCAATGCGCTTTCCAGTAAAGTTACTGTCTGGTCCGGCCCAGCATCAACCGATGGTCGTTGATTACCTGTGGTAAAGTTACTTTCAAAGGCCCCCAAGTCAGGAGAGGCACCAGAGTAAGCGCTGGCAGGAAGGTCGAGGACCATTTCGCCGCTTGCTAATGTATATTGCGCAGTACCAGCATCGAAAGCCGGGCTACCGAGGTTTAAGTGAAAAGTACTGTCGAGTATTGGATTGTCGAAGAGGGTAGTGCTCAAATCCAAATTACTACCGATATTGTCGGTGCCGTTATTCCAGAATAGATTGTAGGCCACTGTAGAGCTGCCATCAATATTTTTCACTGCAATCTGAGTCGTATCGACAAAGATGTTGTTGATGGCAAGGAGATTGTCGCCGCCGGTGACGCCATGATCGTTGTTGGCAAAGGTATTGTTGAACAGATTAATCCGCTCGAGGAGACTTGCGGCGCGATAATCTTCTGATGTGGTTCTATCGTCCATCAATCCAAAGCCTGCTTGATCATTATTCACTATCAAGTTGCGGTCGATCGTAAGGAGAGCACTGGTCTCGCCGATTAAATCGTTGTCTATGAGCTGAATGCCATCTTGTTGATTGTCTGAAATCACATTTTCGCGGATGGTAATAACCATCATTGGACCGATGTTTGTCCAAGTTCGGATTTCGATACCATCGCCATTGTTTGACTCTATATGGTTACCCTGGATCAATGCCCGGATGTAATTGTTGAGATCGACCCCATCATCCCCGTTGTTCTGCATGACATTGTTTTGCACGAGGCCAGTCGTTCCATCAGAAAAATCCACACCATCAGTATCCAAGTCTACGAAGTAATTATTGAGTATTTTTACAATTCCCCTATTTTTGATACCATCCTTGCCATCTTTAATCGTGAATCCGACGATCATTGTCTCTGGATTGGTATTTGAATGAACGACTACAGTTGGTAATAGGATATCCGGGCTGCGGATTACAGTCTGGTCAATGAGTGTAGTGTCGCCAGTGGTGTAGAAAGTGGAGGCCAGAGTGATCGTTTTGGAGATCTCCAGGTTTTCGACATAGGTTCCGGGTGAAACAAGCACGAGATCCCCAACCTGTGCGGCATCGATGCCCCCTTGGATGGTAGGGTAATCAAGCGGGACTCGAATTGTATTGGGATGAGCGTTGTTGACTATAATGGTCAATTCATCGCTATTGCTTAGTTCACCATCACTGACCGTCAAGCGTAGAACATAGGTGCCTGTCGTTGAGAAGGTTGCCGTTGTGAGCGCTTCACGATGGTTTTGAAACATAACCGTGCCAGGTCCGCTTACCATGCTCCAGATCGTGGTTAATGCTGCTGGAGTATTCGGCAAGCTATCATCATTGATTGCCCCATCCAAAAAGGCACTGTCTGCAATTGTGATAGTTTGGTCCGTCCCTACATTAACACTTGGTGCAAGGTTAGCGGTTGTGGCAGCCAAGGCTGTTCTACCCGGAGCAAGGGCAGTTAAATTTGTTCCTACCAGAGATAGAACCAAGAAGAATCTCAGCAGGAATCTCGATAATTTCGACCAATTGCGTCCTTGAATGATTGGGGATTCAAATAAAATCACAAAATCTCCCTTGAGAACTGCTAATTTTTTCTGGAATGAAATCAAGGATTAGAAGTAATCCAGGTTTTATTGGCCAAGATGCAGACCGTTAAGCGTTTCGCCAGCGAATCCATTGGCTGAGCCATCCCAAAACAGACTAAAGGTGCAGCTCGTACTGTCGCCCAACCAGCCAGGTAAACAGGTGAAAATATCGGCGTCGCCGCCAGTCGAAACGGCTACGGAGAAAGCACCCCAGGTAGCGAGGGTTAATATGTAATGGTTATCATCGTATAGGATTAGCCCTGTAACGCGTACTCCACGTGTAGCAAGGGTGCCCCAGCCTGGTCTCCGTTGTATGACTCGGCCACCCGTTTGCCCGTGCCGGTGATGATAAGCACCAGCGAGTTGCCGCTCATCCAGCCAGACCGGTTGACAATCTCCTGGACGATAGGGGCAATGTTCGGTGTTTGCTGGTCGGTTCCAGCTTCGCCCTTGATCATCCAAGGGGCAGGGGACCAGGGGACAGCTGCTGAGGTAGCGGACCGACCAGAGATGTCGCCAGAGGTATTGGTAAACGTGAGGGCATCATCATTCGCCTCCCCTTGGATGGTTAGCTCGGTTGGATTGATGTTGTTTGTTTCATCTGCTTGGAACTGAACATATGCATTAATGATCACTGCCCCTTGTGGGACAGACACACCGCTGAAACGGATGCCGACCGTTTGGTCATCTCTGTCAAAGACCAGTTCCAGATCGCTGCTGTTGAGTCCTACGCGCCCTGTGGCTCTTTCTTCGGCGTCATCGGAATTGGCACTCACCCGGACTTCAAAGGTGACCGGGACAGATGTATTGACCTCGATCGTCACCTCATCGAAGGCGGTCAAGTCACCGTCATCGGCCGTCAGGCGCAAGACATAGATCCCGTCTGTCGAGAAGCTAGCTGTCGTATCGACCGCATTGGCCTCCCCAAAGGTGACCGTGCCCGGCCCACTGATCTTGCTCCACGTAGTGATCACCGCCCCTGGAGGATTCGGCAGACCATCGTCCGTCACCATTCCGTCCAGATTGGCCCCGGCTGACAAGGTAACGGTCTGGTCTGATCCCGCATTCACAGTTGGTGCCTGGTTGGGCGATTGGGGATTGACTGTGATGGTTAGCTCATCGAAGGCGGTCAAGTCGCCGTCGTCGGCCGTCAGGCGCAAGACATAGATCCCGTCTGTCGAGAAGGTAGCCGTCGTATCGACTGCATTGACATTGGTAAAGGTGACCGTGCCCGGCCCACTGACCTGGCTCCAGGTCGTGGTTACCGTTGGCGGAGCCGGCAAACCGTCATCGGTCACCGTGCCATCCAACGTGGCACTTGCCGGCAGGGTGATCGTCTGGTCTGGCCCGGCATTCACGCTTGGTGCCTGGTTAGACGATCCCGTAGCGGTCTCAATAGTGAGGCCATTGACATTTTCCCCGGCAAAGCCATTGGCTGAACCATCCCAAAATAGACTAAAACTGCAGTTCGTGGTGTCGCCGGTCGAGCTAGGGACGCAGGTAAAGATGTCTGCGCTGTCGCCGGCCGCACCGCTTACATTAAACGCTACTCGAGCAGTGAGGTAAATGTCCCCGTTATTGGCAATCGAGAATCCATTTACATCTTCATCATTACCACCGTCGCCGAGACCAACATCAGAACCATCGAAATACAATTCCCAAGATCCACTCGTTGTCGGACCTAACGATGTCGCCGTGAAGATAAGCAGGTCCGTATCACCACCACTAATGCCCCCAACCCTGTAAGAGCCCCTGGTGCTGATGGTTAGGCGACCATCTGGAGCGAAGCCAAGCGCGTCAATGTCCTCGCCCGTGTATGCTGTTAGCTCGACATCAGAACCATCGAAATACAGTTCGTAGCTACCAGTGGTATTATCACCAAGTGATGTGGGGGTGAACCGCACAATGTCGACATCATCAATATTACCCACATCAGGTATTGTTGTTACACTCGAAGCATCAATGCTGAGTAAAATAGTGCCGTCAGCATCGATGTGGAAGCCGTCAATATCCACACCTGATGCATTCAAACCTACATCAGAGCCATCGAAGTGCATTGACCAGGTGCCCATGTTCAGATCGTAGGCCAGGATATCCTCATCATTAAAAGAGATCCCGTCTACGTTACCACCGCTGTTGGAGCTTACATACATGGTGGTGATCGATTGCTGATCAAAGACTGTGATGGCCACCTCGTCGAAGGCCGTTAACTCACCATCGTCGGCCGTCAGGCGCAGGACGTAGATCCCGGTGGCCGAAAAATCGGCCGTCGTATCCACCGCATTGGCATCGCCAAAGGTGACCACGCCCGGCCCGCTGACCTGGCTCCAGGCCGTAGTTACCGTTGGTGGAACCGGCAAACCGTCATCGTTCACCGTGCCATCCAAAGTGGCGCTAGCCGTCAAGGTGATCGTTTGGTCTGGCCCTGCATCCACGCTCGGCGCATTGTTAACTGTTGGGTCGGGATTGACTGTGATTGTCACCTCGTCGAGAGCCGACAACTCGCCGTCGTTGGCCGTCAGACGCAAAACGTAAGTTCCATCTGTTGAGAAGCTAGCGGTCGTATCGACGGCATTGGTATCGCCAAAAGTGACCGTGCCCGGTCCGCTGACCATGCTCCAGGTCGTGCTCAACGATGGGGGAGCCGGCAAGCCGTCATCGGTCGCCGTCCCGTCCAGAGTGGCATTGGCCGGCAAGGTGACCGTCTGGTCTGGCCCTGCATTAACACTGGGCGGCTGATTGCCCGACGTGGTAGGGAGAGACATTTCATAAACCCGGCCGTCATTTTCGTTGGGATCACTGTTATTATCTACCCCTCGGTCGACAATATAAATACTTTTCTCGCCGGGATTTATGCTACTTGGGGCATAGGCCAAACCTGACAACTTGACGGCGCTTGCAGCTGAGACATCAATCATTTGGACCAGGGCGCCTGCGGTCGTTACCTCAATTAACGTATCGAAATTCCTCGTACCAATATTAGGAGACTTTCCCGCTATGTATAGATTACCGTTGTCTGAGTTAAGGGCAATGCCTTCAGGGTCGATCAATCCATGAATTCCCGTGTCGAAGCTCGTCCATTGATCATCACCCGCCGGTGGCACGCCATCGAAAATACCGTTCGTTCCGGGAGTGACCCGGTATATTTCCTCGTTCACTCCGTCTGCGACAAAGAGGACGCCAGTCAGGCTATCAAAAGTAACCCCCTCTGGATCATTACTGTTGAAACGACCCGTATCAAACGAGGTGACAATATCGTCCCCGGTATCATAAAGCCCGTCGGGCCCAGGGTTCAGTTCATAAACTGATCTGGTTCCCGTATCATCAGAAAAGAATAAATGTCCATTGGAGGGATTAAGGGTGACCCCGGTCGGTTCATTGGACCAAGGTTCCGTAGTGAAAGTCTCCACCAAATTGCCTGACAAAGTAGATCTAAAAACATTATCCCCGGTGAAGATAGGCATCTCATTGACTTCAGAATCGCTAACCAACAGCGAATTTGAAGCGGGAAGGTAAACGATGCCGGCCGAGTCGGGGCTGGGTGGTGACCACTGGTAGGCGTTGATGGTTTGCACCAGATTGGCCGTGACGTCAGCTGCTACAGCAGCCAGGACTTGGCTGAATGCTAACTCGACGATCTGCCCAGATCCTGCCACGAGTTGTCCAGTACCTAGAGCTTCTGCGCTCTCAGTCTGCAAACCCGAGGTTGTGCTGGTCGGCCCACTGTCCGCAAGATACAGATTCATCCGTGAGGGGTCATCTGTCGCGTCTCCGCTCGGCGCGAAAACCAT
>Ga0111146_1001_pt1 | contig 51164 bp, 50 predicted proteins | sample DeeMarSeWOR28_12_FD_80395 | JGI IMG/M metagenome (GOLD analysis project Ga0111146, IMG submission 80395) | Dehalococcoidia bacterium SG8_51_3 | reverse complement strand
TTGTGAGCGTGGTGGGGTCTTTTCATGCCTGTTACATCAAAAACATCGAGCCTGAAGATACCATGAGCTTGGATATCTCCATCCTCATAGCGCTTATGGCCATGTTGGGTGGGGCTGGGTCTTTATGGGGACCCATCATAGGGGCTGCCGTTATGATTCCCGCGAAAAACTATCTAAAGTCATGGCTGGGTGGCCAGGCGGGTCTGGTGGGTATCGATCTGGTCATCTATGCTGGTATTATCATGCTCATCTCGGCTGTGGAGCCCAGGGGCATTTGGGGCATGGTGGAGAAGGTGCGCCAGAAGAGACGCGAAAAATGAAATTATTAGAGCTACAGAAAGTGACCAAAGACTTTGGGGGATTAAGGGCCAATGAGGATATCTCCTTCAACGTGGAGAAGGGGGAGTTGGTTGGCCTGATCGGCCCCAACGGGGCTGGAAAGACCACACTCTTTAACTGCATCGCGGGTTTACATCCTGTCACCTCGGGCAGAATCACTTTCGATGGCCGGGATATCACCAAGCTCAGGGCATACGAGGTGGCAAGACTCGGTCTCTCGCGCACCTTTCAGGTCTATGTGGCCTCTGGAGACTTGAGGGTTTTGGGGAATGTCATGGTCGGTTGCTTCATGCGAACCCGTTCACCACGCAAGGCAAAGGCGCGGGCGGAAAAGGTGTTAGATGAATTCAGATTGCGGGATCTTGCTGATTACATGGTGAGTGAACTCCCGGTGGCCGCCCAAAAACGGGTTGCCATGGCCACGGCCATTGCAACAGATCCAAAGATCTTGCTTCTTGACGAAGTGGCTGCGGGCCTAAACCCCACTGAGATTGAGACGGTCATGGCGGCCATCCGGTTCACACATGGAAAACTGGGCGTTACGGTAATGTTAATCGAGCACGTGATGGAGCTGGTCATGAATGTCAGCGAGCGGGTCATCGTCTTGGATTACGGGAGAAAGATAGCGGAAGGCCATCCAGAGTCCATTGCCAAGGACCCTAACGTGATAAAGGCCTACCTGGGGGAACGGTATGCCCAGGAATACCAGCGGGAGTTGACATAAGCCATGGAAGGTCAGGTTCTTCAGCTCAGAAGAATTGGGGTACGCTATTCTGGGATACCTGTAATCCAAGGGATCTCTCTCGATGTGCGTCAGGGTGAAGCCACATGTGTGGTAGGCGCCAATGGGGCAGGGAAGTCCACCATTCTGAAGGCCATCATGGGGGCTCCGAGGGTTTTTGAGGGCCAGATCCTGTTCAACAACCGAGAGATTCAGAACCTGAAGACAGAAGACATCGTCCGCATGGGCATCACCTATGTCCCGGAAGAGAGGATGCTCTTCAGTCCGCTCTCGGTGGAGGAAAATCTCCTTTTGGGTGCCTATGTGCTCAAAGATGAGAAGCAAATCCTGAGAAATCTTGAATATGTCTATAGACTCTTCCCAACGCTTCGCCAGAGACACGAGCAGGCAGCATCCACCCTCTCTGGCGGTGAGCAACAGATGGTGGCCATAGGCCGTGGTCTCATGTCCAATCCCCAGTTGTTCATGTTAGATGAACCCTCCCTTGGGCTGGCTCCGCGCCTGGTGGATGAAGTATTGGGTACCGTACGGCGGTTGAAACAGGAAGGCATAACCATCCTCATGGTGGAGCAAAATGTGCGTGAGTCACTGGATATGGCGGATCGAGGATATGTGATACAGACGGGGAGAGTGGTCTTAGAGGGGAGCGGTGAGGAATTGTTGCGATCTGATCTGGTAAGAAAGGCCTTCCTGGGCCTGTAATTTGGATACATTTGCTTAGCCTGAATCCCCACCCCAACTGGGACTGTGTCATAATGCCATTGCGAGAGACTCCCGCGGAGGCGGGAGGACCGAAGCAATCTCCTTAGATATGGAAAACAAAGAGATTGCCACGCTACCCTCAGCGAGTTTACCCTGAGTTACTTGAAGGGCCCCCGATGAGCAAAAAGGGATTGCGACACAGTCCCATGGAGGGAGGGGGTAGGGGGAGGGGAAACTTAGATAACGTGGATGGAAGGATCATGGACATTAGAGAAAATACCCGTTTCGTTAAGCTTCAGAAAAAGGCGCTAGAGCTGGGTGCAAGTGACGCCAAAATCATCTCGGTGGATGGGATTCCTGTGGAGGATGAGGTCGTGGAGATGTGCAAAGCCCACCTGTGTAAAGGATACGGCAAAAGCGCCAACTGCCCGCCACATGTGATGGGACCAGATCAGGCCAGGGAATGGATTGAGAAATATGAAACAGCCTTGTTTTTCAAAATCGATGTTTCTCCCCAGATTCTCCTATCAGAAGATCGGTTTGAGACATTCAAAACAATCTACATGATCGCCTCCAAGCTCGAGGCCTCAGCTAGAGATGAGGGATTCCCGCTTGCCAGAGGCCTGGCCGCAGGCTCCTGCAAGCCTGTCTTTTGCAAGGGCAGAGCATGCGAGGCATTGACGGAGGAAGGGGAATGCCGTTATCCTTCATTGGCCCGTCCTTCCATGGAGGCTGTGGGAATAAACGTGTTCAAACTCTCAAAAGATGTGGGCTGGGATATCTATCTCATCCTCAAGGCCAGTGATCCTGATACGGTTCCCAAGGGGATGTTGGCCGGACTTGTTCTTTTATCGTGAAGAATATTGGGTCTGTTGCGTGTATGAGGAGAAAAAAATGAGACCACTGGATGGAATTAAGGTTATCGAGATGGCGGGTCTGGCCCCATCTCCTTATTGTGGGATGATACTCGCTGATTTTGGGGCGGATGTGGTCGTTTTGGATCGGCTGTCCACAGGGGCACCAGAGATCCCCAACCTTATGGCCAAAAACCCCTTTGACAGGGGAAAGCGGTCGGTGAGGATCAACCTGAAGACAAAGGAAGGCATTACGGTTGTCCGCCAGATGATTCAGCGCTACGATGTCCTTTTGGAGCCCTACCGCCCCGGTGTTATGGAGAAACTGGGTCTGGGCCCGGATGAGGCCATGGAACTAAACACGGGGCTGATTTACGCGCGTCTTACAGGTTGGGGCCAAAATGGCCCTTACGCCAGCATGGCCGGACACGATATCAATTACATTGCCCTTTCAGGGGCCCTTTCCCTCTTTCGGAGAAAGGGAGAAAGACCGCTTCCTCCCTGCAACCTCCTGGGGGATTTTGCGGGCGGTGGCATGCTTTGCGCCATGGGTATCCTGCTCGCTTTGATAGAGAGGAACAATTCCGGGAAGGGACAGGTGGTGGATGCGGCTATGGTTGACGGTGCGGCCAACATCTCCACTTTTCTTTGGGGCCTCTTGGGCAATCAACTCATGACCCTGGATATCGGGACCAATATGCTGGATAGCGGCGCGCCCTTCTATCAGACCTACGAAACAGAGGATGGCAAGTTCATGTCCGTGGGGGCCATAGAAGGACGATTTTATGCAGAGTTATTGAAAGGGCTAGATATTGATCCGTCCTCGCTTCCCTATCAGCACGATATGGGGAAATGGCCAGAAATGAGGGATCGCTTCGCTGAAGTGTTCAAGACAAAGACGCGGGAAGAATGGGTAGCCATCTTTGATGGTAAAGATGCATGTGTCGCCCCCATATTGGACATGGATGAGGTGGATAACCATCGCCACAACAAGCAGAGGGGTCTTCTCGTTGAGGTGGATGGTGTCTCCCAGCCGGGTCCTGCCCCACGGCTTTCAAGGACGCCCGGAGGTGTTCAGAAACCTGGCACACCGAGGGGATCTGAAACCCGAGAAATCCTGGAGGAACTGGGATACACGAAAGAGGAGATTGGGGATCTGCTAGAAAGGAATATTGCTGAGTAATACAGTCCAGGACTTTGCCAAGGCGGTTACAGTTTGTTTAATTCCAAATGCCAAAATCCCAATGTCAAAATACATCCAAAATCCGAATGACAAAAATTCTAGGCAAACGGCCTTTGAATCTGCCACTCTTTATTTGGAATTTGGACTTTGATATTTGACATTATCAATATGCCATTTCTACCATATAGTTCTCGTGCCTCCGATCACGAGTCATTGGGGCAAAACTTCAGGCCATGAAGATCTTATTGATTTATCCCTATTTCATCCAAGAACGGATTCAGATAGAAGATATTACGGTGCCGCCCATCGGCATTTACTATGTGGGCGCTGTGTTGAAGGAAAATAAGTATGAGGTCGAGATACTGAATTGGTATGCCGTCAACAAAACCCCCAAGAAAATTGAAGAACTTCTTGCTGACAGGAGGCCGGATGTCATCGGGTTTTCTATCCTTCATGCAAACCGTTGGGGCGGGATAGAAATTGCTCGGATTGCCAAACAACTTAACCCAGAGGTGAAGATTATCTTTGGAGGCATCGGCGCCAGTCTCTTATGGGAACACCTCCTGAGACATTTCTCAGAAATAGACTTTGTGGTGATCGGCGAGGGGGAGCACACCTTTCTGAATCTCATTAAATGGATTGAGGGGGCAGATGAGAAGCTTCCACAAAATATCAAAGGGATCGCCTTCAGGGAGAATGGTGAAGTCGTAAAAACAGAAAAAGCTGATTTCCAGCATGACCTTGATAAACTGCCCAATCCAGCCAAATACTTTGAGTATCAACACCTCTCTTCAACACGGGGCTGTGCGTGGAATTGCACCTTCTGCGGATCACCCCAATTCTGGGGACACAAAATAAGATTTCGCTCTCCAGAAAACTTTGTAGAAGAACTGGAACTGCTTTATCAGAAGGGCATCAGGTTTTTCTACATTTCAGATGACACATTTACCACGAACAAAAAGCGCGTCATAGAAATCTGCAAATTGATCATTGAAAAAAATCTCAAGATCACCTGGTTTGCTATCTCGCGGGTCGATCATGTGGATGAGGAGATCTTGTACTGGATGCGAAAAGCCGGTTGCATCCAGATCAGCTATGGTGTGGAGAGCGGATCTAAAAAAATTAGAACGGTATTGAATAAGAAGATTAAGCCGGATCAGATCAAAAAGGCTTTTTCCCTGACCGTTCAGTACGGCATTCTGTCAAGGGCCTATTTTATATATGGCTCTCCTGGAGAAACATGGGACACCATACAAGAAACCCTGGATCTCATTCATGAAATTAAGCCCTTGAGTATGATCGTTTACATTCTTGATATTTTCCCAGGTACCCAGCTCTACGCTGACCTACAGAAACGATCTCACGTGACAGATGATGTCTGGTTAAACAAGATGGAAGGGATTATGTATTTTGAGACAGATCCCAATTTGTCAGATGAACTGGTTTTGGCCTTTGGTAGGAAACTGAGAACCGACTACTATGAGAACATCCACATATTCGTTGAGGCCATTCATCTTGTGGGTAGAAAGGACTTGTATGAAATGCATGCAGATTTCTGTTCAAGACTCGCCATGACCTTCAGTCATGGCGATTATTCAAAAATTGATGTCATAAGACATCGTATTGAAATGGCTGAAAAACTCTACAAGAAGGCATTGAGCTATCATCCCGATCATCGAGCCTACTTGGGATTGGGGATTATGAAGCAGAAGGGTAGAGCGTATAAAGAATCCATCGAGGTGCTTTTGGAAGGGATTGAATACTTTCCGGATAGCCAAGATCTGCATGTGTGTTTGGGGCTGAGTTATATGAATTTAGGAGACTATGAAAAAGCCCTCGAGCAATTCCTAATATTCCCCGGTTCAAAAGACGCTCTACATCACGCCGCAGCATGCTATAAAGAACTGGGTGATTCTGAAAAGGAGTCGGCCACCCTGGAAAAATACCACAATTTGGAGCAAGGTTTGACTTAGGCCTTTAGGATACCCATATTAAAGGTTCAGGGAGTTTCGTCCGTCCCGAAAGTTTTTTGAAGTGGTCTCCTATTGTTTATCTGTTTTTCACTTAATTTTTGACCAAAACATGAAAGGAGTAAAGCCATGCCAACATTGAAGGGATCCAAAACTGAACACAATTTATTGGCCGCATTTGCCGGCGAATCTCAGGCCCGTAACCGTTATACATTCGCTGCCAGTATTGCCAAAAAGGAAGGTTACGAACAGATCAGTGGCATTTTCCTGGAAACCGCCGATAATGAAAAGGAGCACGCCGAAGTCTTTTTCAAACAACTTGAGGGCGGTGAAGCAACCATAACGGCGGGTTACCCGGCCGGTGTTCCTGGAGACACCCTCGTCCAGCTGAAGGCGGCGGCCGCCGGTGAAAACCTGGAGTGGACGACCCTGTATTCCGGTTTTTCAGACGAAGCCGCTCAAGAGGGTTTCAAGGAAGCGGCCGAGGTCTTTAAGCAGGTTGCGGCGGTGGAGCAGTGGCATGAACGACGCTACAACAAACTGATAGAGGCGGTGGAAGGAGGGACAGTATTTAAGAAGCCAGAAAAGGTGCGTTGGAAATGTCGAAATTGTGGTCGCGTCATAGAGGCATTAGAGCCTCCGGCCCAATGTCCCACATGTCAGCACGCGCAAGCCTACTTCGAGCTCTTTGCCGAGAATTACTAGTGTTTTGCCCCACAACCCGCACTCCCTACTCTGGGCCAGAGGCCTGGAGGGGGAGGGCATTGGCCGTGAGCAGTAAGTGTCTGCGGCAAATTTAGAAAGGGTGATAAAAGGTAGATCATATGAAGCGGCTCCCTGTTTTCATGTTCTGTATTGGAATTCTATTCTGGTCCGAAGCATATGGCCAAACGGAAGGGCCGACCGACCTTCCATCTCTCATCTCCTCTCTTCACATACCTGCACCTACCGAGCTTTTTGGTGAACGGGTTCCCATTGAAAATCAGGAGGTACGGGAACGATATGAAAAGGAACTCATGATTTCCCTCTGGGATCGGCCTCAGGTCATCCTCTGGCTGAAGCGTTCCCGTCGCTACATGCCTCATATAGAAGAAATGCTAAAGGACAACGACCTGCCCGAAGATCTCAAATACGTGGCTGTTGCTGAGAGTGCCCTCCGCCCCCACGTAAGGTCGGGAAGAGGGGCAAGGGGATTCTGGCAATTTATAGCCGGGACAGGAAGAAAATATGGGCTGGTTATTAACAGGCGTATTGATGAGCGAAGGAACATCTTTGCGTCTACCCGGGCCGCCATTCAGTATTTCAAAGATCTGCACAAGATATTCGGGTCCTGGGCGCTGGCAGTTGCCGCCTTCAACATGGGAGAAGAGGGGCTCATGACAGAAATCATGGAACAGGACAGCAACAATTACTATGAACTCTACCTTCCCCTTGAAACCCAGCGATTCATATTCCGAATTCTCTCCGTAAAAATGATTTTTGCTGGTCCGGAAAGATTTGGTTTTAACCTCAACGAAGAAGACTATTATCCTCCGCTCAGATTCGATAGGGTACAAGTGACCTGTGAGCAGGAAATGCCTATCCGTGTTGTGGCGAAAGCGGCCAGAACGCATTTTAAGATGATCAAGGACCTCAATCCCGAAATTCGAGGTCACTACCTGGCTAAAGGGAGCCACCATATTCTCGTTCCCGAGGGAGCCTCAAAAGGATTTGAGGCCCGATATCAAAGCGCAGCAAGAGATCATCTGACAGACGAGAAAGAGCAGATCTATTTCGTGAAAGAGGGAGACAGTCTTTCTGCGATTGCAGATCGTTTCGATGTTCCTCTCACGTCCCTTATCCTCTGGAACCGGCTTAACCCCCGGCGTCACATCCATCCGGGGCAACGCCTTGTCATTTATCCAAACAATATGAAGAGGGACAAAACGGGCGGCAGGAAAGACGAAAACGCCGGAAAGTCTTCGGGTAAAGAGGAGTGAAGGTGGGGTGCCACTCCTAGGGTAAACATGGTTGATTGGAACTATCCCAGAACCGTGGATCAAGCTGTGGAAAGGCTGATATCGGATCTGTCCCTTAAAGACAGGGTCTATGTTGCCAACCTGGCCCGGGAGGATCTCTACCTGATTCACATCTCATTGAGGTCCCACATTGGGCAGGAACTGGGCCTGTGGAGCGGGAACAAAGACCTGATTGAATCCTGCCGGGTCATGAGTGGTTCCCCTGAGTTACGTGCCGATCAATGCCCAGCAGTCATCTTGGAGGCATTGTGGAAGAAACTCCGAGAGACCCATACGTTGAGGGAGGTGGAAAATAAGGGGTTTAGGCAATGCGGACAATGATGGCGTGTTCCTGGATGCCGTTGTTTGCGTAGCCCAACACATTCCAAAGGGCCGTCTCGGGCTGTTGGTGCCCACGCGTATCCGTTGCGCGGGCCATGATTGTGTACTCTCCCGCCTGACGGACATCCCACAAAAACTCCCAATGGCGCCAGGCATAGCTTTGCTGCATACCAATCAATTTTGCCGGATTCCAAGTACGACCGTCATCAACAGACACATCCACCCCCTTAATGCCGGCTTCCCCGGCATAGGCTGCACCTCGGATCGCCAAAACACACGCAGGGAGGGTTTCGCCGTTCAGGGGCTCAAAAATAATCGACTTGACCACAATGTCCTTAACGATCGCACCGGATTTTGGATCTTCGCCTTTTTGAAATATACGGTATACCTTGTCCATAAAATGCCCTTCATACGGCCGATCGAGCACCGTAATTTTATGCAGCCACTTCACACAATTGGCACCTGTCCAGCCTAACGCCAGGGTCCTTAGTGGATACCCGTGTTTGACAGGCAAGGGCTCGCCGTTCATTTCATAGGCGAGTAGGGTAGAGGCGTTCGCCTTTTCCAGGGGAATACTGCGAATAAATTTAATCCCGGCAGATCCCAGGGGCTTATCCAATCCTTCGAAGCTAATGTGTTTGGCGTCCTCTTTCAGGCCCGCCCTTTCCAGTAAATCTTTCAGCCAGATGCCCCCCCAAATGGCATTTCCCACCCCGCCAATGGTCCAGGGATTGCCGGAGGCCTTTTCTTTGAGCAACGACCGACTGTTTCCGGAACATTCCAGGGTATTGGCCAATTCCACTTTCGGCATGCGTTGGATATCCTCAAAGTTCAATGAGAGTTTGTTTTCAACCAACCCATCAACGATAAGCTTCCAGTCGGAAAGCTCTATGGGTGTCTCCATAAACTGACCCTGATTCCGCTTGAAAAACACCGCGTTGTCGGTAATCCACGGACGAAGAAATTCGATCGGTGTTTCTGCGTTTAAGGGTTTTTCTGCCATCACACGCATCTTTTTCTTCATTTTAATATCCCCCGGCATTTACTTTCCTGGAATACCCTGACCAATGATCAAATTGATAATTGAGCTGATAACGAAAGTCAATATGGTTCTGCTGAATTCAGTGAGGGGTTATACAGGATAATCTTCTCCGTCACTTCATTCCAGATCTTCCTGTTTTGAAAACGATTTTTTTTATTGCTTTTATGTTTACCATGTGCCATGCATATGGCAAAAAAATAATCTCGATCGACCCATGGCTTCAGATAGACAAAAAGCCAGAAAGACGTTCCTTGACGTTTTTTGAAAGGAGGTAAAGTATGCCGGAATTCTGTAATCCATTTACCGTATTGAAAAGCGATCGTCAGCTCACCCACGAAGAACTGGTACGGGCCATTCGATTTATGATTGCCGCTGAATATGAGGCGGTCCAATTATACCAACAGCTGGCAGAATCAACAGAGAACCGGCTGGCCCAGGAAGTGCTACATGATATTGCCAACGAAGAAAAAGAACATGCCGGTGAATTTCTGAGACTTCTCCGAGAATTGGATCCTGAGGAAGAAAAATTCTATAAAGAAGGTTACGAAGAAGTGGAAGAGATGATCGCCAAACTGAAAAAAACATAACTTTCCGTTCTGATGGAAACCTCATCTTTAAACCCTATTTTTCCTGAAAGGAGGACGCGTCCATGAAAGGATTATCTCAACTCTGTTTTTGGCTGGGCATTATTGCCATCCCTTTGTCCCTCATCGTATTCTTTGGTAAAGCCCACGAATGGGGGATTTTTGTGGGATTGTGGCCGCCCACGTTACTGATTCTGAGCTATATTCTAGAAAGAAAATCCACAAAAGTCTCTGTTTAGCATATTCTTGAAGGTATCCACGTGGGATGAGGGCTGCGGATGTTACAGAGTCAAGAGTATCCCTTTTGAAACGCTCGCGCATCTTCTGACGGCTTTTCTGTCTGTTTGCCTTTGCCGGGGCCCTCGCTTCTTCTGAGAGGTGGGAATCGCCTTCTTGGTCATACTATTCCAGAGTTTGGGGCCGGTGTTTGTCATGGGCCTCTCTCATCGTCTCCCGTTCGTCTTCAGGGCGCTTCTCATCCAAATCCACGTCACTGCAACGCCCTTGCTCTAAAAAAGATTGTGTCCTTCGAAGTGTTCTTCAGATATCCTAAAAACAGAATCCACAAACCACTACCGCCCAGTATACGCTACCCCACATGTCCCCGATCCCTCAAAGTTCATTGATTGTTGACAGAAAAGAACATCTTGTCTATCTTGAAAACAATCAGCTGCGTTTTTCATCACCTCATTAAGTTCTCGATCTAACAGGAGAAGCGACCATGCACATGGCAGATGCGCTCATTTCACCTTCTGTGGGAGCGGCTTTCTGCGGCATCTCTGGCGGTATGATCATTTACAGCGCCAGGAAGCTCAAAGAAGAAGCGGACGAGAAAAAGATACCACTGATGGGGGTTTTGGGTGCTTTTGTCTTTGCGGCTCAGATGATCAACTTTACCATTCCAGGTACAGGGTCGAGTGGTCATTTAGGTGGGGGAATGATCTTGGCCATCCTTCTTGGACCCCATGCCGGCTTTCTTACGCTTGCATCGGTCCTCGTTATACAAGCCCTTTTCTTTGGTGATGGCGGCCTTTTAGCCCTTGGCTGCAATATTTTCAACATGGGTTTCTGGACGTGTTTCGTAGCCTACCCTCTCGTATACAAAAGGCTGGCCAGAGAGGATTCCGCGTCTGGGCGATTAACAATTGCCGCTGTTGCTTCGGTCATGGTGGCCATGCAATTCGGACCGCTGAGCATCGTGATCCAGACGGTGATCTCTGGAATCAGTGAACTTCCCTTTAAATCCTTTTTGCTCCTCATGCAGCCGATCCACCTGGGTATTGGTCTTGTAGAGGGCTTGGTGACTGCCGGTTTCATTGCATTCGTGAGAAGAGCACGGCCCGAAATTCTTGAGTCCACAATGGCATCGAGGCCTCTAAAGCAGATGTCCATCCGGAAGGCTTTGGTGGGACTTGCGCTAGCAGCCTTGCTCATGGGGGGTATTTTTTCCTGGTTTGCCTCCACCCATCCTGATGGTCTCGAGTGGTCCATCCAGAAGATATATGGGAAGCCTGATATCCCGGTACCTGAGGAGGGAATGATTCCGTTCCTTGAAGGGGTTCAGGGGAAGACGGCAATTCTCCCTGATTATGGGTTTCGGTCGGACGAGCCCACGCCGGCTGATGAGAACCTGGCGGGCACGGGCAAAAAGGAGGACTTATGGCCGGAGGTCAGTTCCGGTAAAACGATTGCTGGCATTGTTGGCTCTCTGATGACCCTGGGGCTTGCCATCTTGATTGGTTTGCTGTTCAGGAGGCGGCGGTGAGCCAATCTGAAGCCTGGATGTATTTATGAGCTCTTTTGATCTAGCAATCTTGGATCTTGGGCGTTTGGACAGTCTCTCTTATGAGGACACAATCATTCATCGCCTGGACCCAAGGGCAAAACTGCTGGCCACCATAACCTTTGTCGTGGCTGTTGTCTCTTTTCCCAAGTATGCCCTTACAAGCCTTATTCCCTTTTTTTTCTTTCCCATTCTGATGATGTATCTGGCAAATCTGCCACTCGGATTTCTATTGAAAAAGCTGTTGGTTGTCTCTCCGTTCGCTCTATTCATAGGGATTTTTAATCCCTTTTTGGATCGAGAGGTGTTAATTCACTTGGGACCCATTGGGATATCGGGAGGATGGATTTCCTTTGGATCTGTTATACTACGTTTCGCTCTCACTGTGGGAGCGGCCCTGATCCTGATTGCGACAACATCCTTCCCGGGGATATGCAATGCGTTAGAGCGGTTGAAAGTGCCCAAGTTGTTCGTTGTTCAACTCATGCTCCTATACCGGTTCATTTTCGTCCTCACAGAGGAGGCCCTGCGAATAGTTCGTGCGAGAAGCATTCGAGGCTTTGGTAGAAAGAGTCCAGACCTTAAGCTATTCGTCCAAATGATCGGACTCCTGTTTCTTCGCACGTTGGGGCGGGCAGAGAGGGTCTACTTAGCCATGTGCAATCGGGGCTTTGATGGAGAGATCCGCACCATAAAGAGACTAAGATTTACAAGCAGAGACGCGGCTTTTTTGGCACTATGCGTGCTGTTATTCGTCGTTTTCCGATTCTACGACGTGAGCGGTCACCTTGGGGCTTTGCTCTTTAGAGTCTTTCTGTCATGAGGAACTGTCAATGAGTCACCACATCATAGAACTTCGGGATATTGGTTACAGCTATCCGGACGGGACCCGGGCCCTGAACGGCATCTCCTTTCGAATCGTCCATGGAGAGTCGGTAGGCATCGTCGGCGCGAATGGTTCCGGAAAATCGACCCTCCTGATGCAGATGAATGGCACCCTCTTACCTAAAGAGGGGAGTGTCAAAATCGGCGAGACCATTCTCTCAAAGAAAACAGCAAAGGAGATTCGGAAAAGGATCGGTTTTGTTTTCCAGGATCCCGATGACCAGATTTTCATGCCAACGGTCTTCGAGGATGTGGCCTTTGGCCCACTCCATCTGGGCTGGACGTTAGAAAATGTGGAGCAGTCAGCCCTCAAGGCCCTGGAGCAGGTCAATTGCCTCCATCTAAAAGACAGACCACCCCATAGACTCTCGCTGGGGCAGAAGCGATCCATTTCAATTGCCTCGGTGATCTCTATGGATCCCGATATCCTCATCATGGATGAACCTTCGTCCAATCTCGACCCCCGGTCTCGCAGACAACTCATCCAGCTTCTCAAGAAGTTCGATCATTCAAAGATTCTTGCTTCTCATGACCTGGATCTGGTCATGCAGCTTTGTGACAGGACGATTATTCTCAGCGAGGGTAAGGCCGTGGCAGATGGAAAAACCCTTGAACTCTTTTCCAACGAAACGCTACTAAAAGAAAATGGCCTAGAGAAGCCTCTGTCCATGCAATACACACCTCTAAGGGTTGCCAAGTGACCTCAACGTTTTCCCTATGACATTTCAGCATAGAATGAGGCGAGTACTGGTTTACTACGACCTGGGCGAACTCAGGGACGCTCAACGGGTCGAGAGCGGTCACGTCAACCAGAATTGGGTCATCCAAACGACGCGCGGGCGATATTTTCTAAAGCACCGCCATCCTGAACTGCAAAACAGGCGAGTCATCCGCGCCCAACATGCACTTCTCGATCATTTACAAAAGGCAGGATTTCCGGCTCCGGCCATTCTCCCCACCGCCAGTGGCGAAACGCTCTTGGTGTTAGATGATGAGTTCTACGAAATTCAGGGGTACATCGAGGGTGCACCTTATGAGGATGCCAGATCAGCACATGTCCAAGCGGCGGGTATCATGCTGGCCCGCTATCATGATTGTGTGCAAGGCTTCACGCCTTGGACGCTGTGCCATATGGGTGACCTGTATGATCCACCCATTCTAACCAGTCACCTAACGAGGCTGAAGGCGCTTTGGACGCGGATTCGGGACCCAGCACTGGCAGAGATGGTCCGCCAGTTGGCATCACACGAAGAGGACCTTAGATCCCGCTTCGCCTTGCACGAACAACTCCCCCACTTGGTGATCCACGGCGACTATCATGGGGGTAACCTTCTTTTCGATGGAGACAGAATTGTGGGTGTCGTTGACTACGACAAAGCCCGCTGGCAGCCACGCATCGTTGAGTTGGCCGAGGTGCTGATCTACTTCGCCTCTTCCCGGCCTGGCCACCTCAAGCATTTGGTATATCGTGGCTTCCTCGACTGGGACAAGTTCACCAGTTTCTTGCAACACTACGCCTGCGCTCAGTCTGTCTCTCTAGGGAAGCAGGAAGTACGAGCTTTGCCAGACTATATCCGGTGCATCTGGCTATCCATCTCGCTCCAGCGGCTATTGGAAAAAGGGCATCAACCGACAGAGGCCTTGGAAGCCCTCCGGGAGGTGTTATCATTGGGGGATTGGGCCGCAGCCAACAGGCAACGAATGATTGAAGCCTGTTATAGTGTGCTAGAGGGTGCCCGCGTCTCCTGAACGTGATCTGGATTAGGGTGGAGGATTTATGATAAAGGCGATTATTTTCGATTTCGGGCGGGTTATTTCAGCGCAAAAGCCGGCCTCTCTATTTCGTCGCTACGAGAAGGATCTGGGACTGGCACCTGGAACGCTCAACCCCATCATGTTCCGTAACCAAGTCTGGCAAGCCGCCCTTCTCGGCCGGAAGACGGCAGAAGAGTTCTGGCACGCCATCGGAGCCGAGCTTGGACTTAACACCCCTGAGGAAGTCGACGCGTTCCGTCGGCGTTACCATGGGGATGAGGCGATCAACAAGGGTGTGTTAGAGTTCATCCGCCGGTTGCACGGTTCCTACAAGTTGGCCGTACTCTCCAACTCACCACCGGGTCTGCTCCGCTGGCTTAATGACTGGGGCATCCTGGAGTTATTTGATGTGGTATTCTGTTCTGGGGACGAGGGGGTGATAAAGCCCGACCCAAGGGCCTTTCAGGTGACGCTTGAAAGATTGGGGGTAGAGCCCAAAGAAGCCGTATTTATTGATGACACGATGGAGCACGTGGAGGCCGCCCTGGGGCTTGGCCTGCATGGCATACACTTCACGACAGCCGCGGCACTGGAGGCGCAGTTAGGAAAACTGCTTGCTGCACAATGATGTATTACCAGGAGATCTCCACGCGGTGAAAGCCTTCTGCCAATTCAAAATCCTCTCCCCTAGCCATCTCCCGGCAGCGCTCTCTTAGCCAGTCTTCCACGTCAAGCCCTCCGAACTCTCTTATCTGGCTCTCGTGACATCTTAAGGCAGCTATCTTAAGATCAAATGTGTCCGTAATATCAAAGCGAATGTTTATGTCTTCCGAGGCCCAGAACAGCATTTCTTCTACTTTATGGGGTTCCAAACCTTCGTCCAACAAATCGGGGAATGCCAGGTGATCCCTGGCATAAGGGAAAACCGCATCAAGGGTCACCTGCCCGGCAATGCGATGATCGCGATGCCAGAAGTAGCGACGGTAGGGATCCGAGGTGGCAACGATCTTGGGCCGGTATAATCTAATCAATCGGACGATATCTTTCCGGAACTCCGGGGTATCTTCCAAGCCTTGGTCCGGGTATCGCAGGAACATGACTTCCCGCACCCCCAGGATTTGGGCCGCAGCCGTTTGCTCCTTTTCCCGGATTTCAGCCAATTGCTCTGGCTTCAGGCTACGGTCGCTCGTCCCTTTGTCGCCGTTCGTGCAAACCACATAGATTATTTGTCTCCCCTCCCTTGTCCAGCGCGCAACGCTTCCTGCCACGCCGAATTCCGCGTCATCGGGATGGGGTGTTATTACCATGACGTCAGCCGTTGTCGTCATACTGAACCTCATCAACTATTAGTGCCGTAGTCCAAAAAAAACTTTAAAAATGACGAAACCATGAAAGTCCTTGCAAAGAGCCGCAGGCGACAAAGCAACCTGTTGCAAGCTGGCGAAAAGAGTGACTTTTATAAAATGAGATTGCTTTCCCCCGACTAGATCGGGGGTCACAATGACCGCTTATGGAGGGGTTATTTATGCAAAAAACTTTTGGGACATGAGACTGTGTGTCTAAATAAGCTGAAATTTTAAGGGTTAGATGCAATTTGATGTCCTCTTACGGCGGTCGTGTATTCCTTAATCATCGCTGACGCCACTTTTGGCCAGGTAAACTCCAGAATTGATTCGCGAATCAGGTCAGCCGAAAGCGTGTTTCTCGTTGAGATTAGCGTCTTGATGGCGTCTGCCAACAAACGGGGAGAGCCATTCTCTACCACATGGCCCGTCTCGTCTTCCCGAAGGATCTGACCCAACGCGCCAACTGGAGTCGCAACGACCGGTGTACCGCACGCCAGCGATTCCAGCGCCACCAGCCCAAAGCTTTCATAGCGAGATGGCACGACCAGGATATCTGCGGCATTGTAATATCTGGGCAGCTCTTCCTGTTCAATCCTTCCCACGAAAGTCACGTTATCCTGAATGCCCAACTCCCGGGACAATGAGTGAAGGTTTTGAACCTCCGGTGCGTGATGGCCGTCTCCACCCACGATCAGCAGTCGCACCCGCCGAAGGTCCCGCAGATAGGCCATAGCTGCAAGCAATCTGTCCGAGCCCTTGGATGGGGCAAATCTACCCACATACAACAAGAGGGACTCATTATGATCAAAACCCAATTGCCGGCGCGCCTCCAATTTGTCCTGAGGATGGAAGAGATTGAGGTTTACACCGCATGGAACCACCCCGACAGAATCAGAAGCAGCGCCATAGTAGAACATCAATTGTTCTTTTTCTTTTTTTGTCCCTGCCAGAATGCGTTGAGCGGTTTTTGCCAAATGCTTCTCCGTAGTCACGCGAAGCTCGGGCTCTTGCTCTACGCCAAAGGTGTCGTTCTTTGCTGCACCCAGGGTGTGAAACGTTAGAATATGAGGCACGTTCCAGTGATGCTGGGCCCAGTTCCCCACTCGGCCGGAGAGCCAGTAGTGACTGTGTATGAGGTCATAATGGATGCCTTCGCGCTTTCTAAAAATCTCCAACTCTCCCAAAAAATCACCCAAATAGGGATAGACGGCCAGTTTATCCATAGGTCCGTCATTCCCGGCCCTTAGATGAACAAGGCTAACATTTTTATACAATTCCAATCTCTGCTCGCATTTGGGATCGCGAAGGCGCGTAAAAATATCAACCAAATGGCCACGACTTCCCAGTTCCCGGGCAACTTCTCGGATACAGACACTCATGCCGCCGGTGTCATTCGTCCCCAACTCTCCTATGGGGCTGGAATGCACGCTGAGCATTGCGATTCTTAGCTGTTTTTGTTCCACATGCGCTACCTTTCGAATTCTTCTCTACCCGAGTTGAATTTCACACCTGTATAGGGGAACCGCTTTACCCCCCAAGCGGTATTTGTACGCTTCATCACCTTTCAAAAAGTCATACTTCTTTTGGCCTCTTTCAATGCCCTCCTTGATGCTGAGCACCTTGCTGAGTAGGCCCACACTCAGCGACCGGAATCGGCGGTCATAGGCATTATTGTAGAGATACACCGTTGAATTATAATCAAAGGACATCAGAGCGGCCGCAGGCGTGCCATCAAGTTCGAGGAAAGAGAGTTTCAGGATTTGCACTTCTGCCAGAGACTCAGCCAATGACCGAAAAAAAGAGACCATCTGCGAATTCATGAACTCTGCCTTGTCAGATCGGTTCATGACAAACAGCGTCAAGAAGGTGTCTATCCCATCCCTGATCTCTCTGATGTCCTCGGCGATGCGATATTTGATGGCCGCGGCCTCATATAATCGCCTGAGCTTGCGTCTTATTTCGTGTCGTTCCTTCCCCTTTAAAATGTTCAAAAACCCGTCCCAACTCGCCGGCAAGTCCATTTCCGATGACACGTCCACTTTTTTGCAAAAGACCTTGCATCCCAGACCCTTTGCCACGTCAGTAAGATCGGTGAGCACCGTCGAGTCGGCCCGCAAAGGACTCAAATCCAGGTTGTTGATCCCTTGCTTCCGCAGGTGCTTGATGAGTGTATGGAAAAACTCATCAGCTTTTCCCGGGGCAATCACAAAATCCAGATAATCACAGACCTCCTTGTCACCCATGAGGCGGGCGCTTTCCCCTTCAATCAGGAGCGGCGCAATACCGAGCAGCTCGTCCTCCTTTCTGACGCCGCACAGATAGGGTTCTAATCCGTTCCCAAAGGTGCTCCACCAAACCCTTAACCAGGCAGGCAGCACAAAAAGGCACCCCCATTTTAGGGGGCAGCTGGGATTGAGCCAGTGAGAAGCGAGACCTTCAAAGGTCTCTAAGGTCACATTAAAGGTTTTCTCGTCTTTCAGTGAATGCATAAAGATACTTATTATGGGTATAGATTCGCTACAGAATCACATTGTTGCCGCTTTGGGCCGCCTCTGCCAAGGCATCCAGCACCCGCATATTGCGAACGCTCTCCTCAGGCGAGAAAACAAGTGGGGTCTTTCCCAAGACCGCGTCCGTAAAATGTTCCACCATAAGCTGATACTCGTCCACACCGGGCATAAGGTGCTCCTCGCCCACCTCCTGGTCTTTGCCCCGTAAGGTGAAGACGGCATCCTTTTCCCACGGGATAAAGGCATTGTGGGGTAACTCAATGGCCCCTTTGTTACCGACGATAGAATAGGTCTGTTGCAGTGCAGAGATGAAGCTGGCTTCCAACGAGGCCAAAACACTGTCGGGAAAACGCAGTGAGCCAACAAAGTGAACATCGACCCCACAGTGAAATACCGCCTGTCCCTGCAACTGTGTTGGCTCTGCACCTAAAAGCCAACGCGTCAAGCTGACGCTGTAACATCCCACGTCGAGAAGCGCTCCACCGCCCATTTCCGGTTTCAAGCGTGCACACTCTCCGCTTGCCAAGAAGTCTTCTCCAATGTGGTAACAAAAAGCAGATCGCAGGAGACAGGGTGTCCCGATGGTGCCCTCGGAAACCATCTCCTTAATGCGCCGGGTCCTCGGATGAAAGCGATACATGAAGGCCTCCATCAACAGTAACCCGGCTTCCCTTGCTGTAGCGGCCATCTCTTCGGCTTCACTCGCGTTGCAGGCCAAAGGCTTTTCACACAAAACGTGTTTGCCTGCATTCAGCGCCCTCAGGGTCCAAGGGTGGTGGAGATGATTAGGGAGGGGTATATAGACTACCTGGATCTCGGGGTCAGCGAGCAGCATATCGTACCCATCATAGACATGTGATATCTGGTTTTCCAGGGCCACGGCTCGGGCATTGGCCGGCGAACGTGTTGCCAAGGCGTGAACCACGCCATTTCTGGATTTCTGAATAGCCGGGATGACGCAAAGGCGGGCAATGTTTGCATTCCCCAACACCCCCCATTTGATCAGCTCAGACATTCAAGGTCTCCGCAGCACCCCCTCTGGCCGCCGACTTTGCCGCTGCTTCCAAAATCGCCACCACAAGAACGGAATGCTCTACTGGTGCGACGATGGGTTCCCCTGTGAGTAAGTGATCTGCCAGATTCCGATACAAAAGGTAAGGTTGGCGCTCAGGCATTGCAAGTTTTTGTACGACGATCTGGCCAGAGGGGTGTCGTTGGTGGAGGGTCAAATCGGGGATCATTTCGGTGGCAGGGATCTCATGCTGGCGGAAATAGAGGATCGGGTCAATCTCATATTCGGTCACATCCCGCCAGTGGCCCAGAATGGCACCCTCGGTCCCCAACAAGTACCATTTTGGCTTTCGCACAGCGGCGATGTCAGAGTGGAGAAACTCCGCCTCTTGCCCTCCAGCAAAACGTACGAGTATCCGCTCTTGATCCGCGTTGGTGACGTCGTGCCAGACACGTTTGTGACGGGTGGCGATAACCGTCTGGGGTGGGTCCGGTATCAGGCTTACCACCCAGTCAAGGTAATGCCCACCCCAATCGTAGGCTATGCCCCCTGAGATTTCATCATGTGAATGCCAATAACCACAGGGATGGGAGAAACCACCCACAAAGGTTTCCATGTAAAAAAGATCCCCAATCAATCCTTCAGACAAGGCCTGCTTAATGGCGAGATAATCCACATCCCATCTTCGATTCTGGTGACAGCTCAAATGTACACCCTTTTCTTCCGCCATTTCCAACATAGCGGCTGATTCCTTCCGATTCATCGCAAGGGGTTTCTCGCAAAGCACGTGCTTGCCTGCAGCCATCATCTGCATAGACAAACGGGCATGGGTATTGGGTGGCGTGCAAACAATCACCACCTCAATTTCAGCGTCCCTGGCGAGGGCGTCTGCCGATTCATAGGTCTTCACGTTGGGGAAATCCTGTTGTGCATGTACGAGTTGCTGGGAGTTTACATCACAGACCGCGTGGAGAGACAATCCGGCTGTGGCCTCCACCCCTGAGCCATGCTCCAGACCTATAAATGGAGAATAGCCTAAGAGCCCCACACCCAAGATTTGGTTTCCGATGGGTTGCCCAGCCGACTGGCGCAATAAACGATAGAGGATTTGCTGGAAAGCAGGGTCATCGTAAGCCTGCAGCGTGGTGCAGGAAATGTGCCCATCTCCCACGCGCCGATTCACCAGTACGGGGCTGTGCTGGTAGTGCCAATCCGCATAAAGAATGATTTCCGTGTCTTCAGCCGTTTTCTCAAGGGCCTGATAGTGACCCGTCATATAGAAGGCAGCAGACAGGCGTTGTGCCATGGGGTGCTGCGCGTCATGAAAGAGGACCCGTAGCTCGGTAACCGGTCCCAAGGGGCCAGGCTGTGCCCCGAATAACTGGGGTAAAGGTTTATTGGACAAAGAGACCAGTCCCAACCATCCACCGCCGGCCTGTACAAAGTGTTTCAGGGGCTCAAAGTCATCCGCGTGGGCAGCAGTGTCCGCGGTCACCACCACATCATAACGGCCCACGTCCTGAGGCAGACGCGATTGAATGGTCAGTTGAATGTGGTGGAATGATTCCAAGTAGGAGAAAAACGGCCGCAATGAAGAATCTTCATCGGCCACCACAATGAGAGCGGATAGGGGGGGATGAATAATCATTAAGCACGACCTCCGCATGTGTCTCTCATTTCAGGCGCCATCGTGCACCCTCCTTGGTATCCTCAATAATGACATCAGCCCGATGAAGGCTCTCGCGTATGGCATCGGCCTCCTCATATTGTCCTTTTTGTCTGAGGTTCTGCCTCAACGCCAGCAGTTCCTCGACGAGAGGGGCAAGGCATTCTGCCTTGCCCCTGGGCGAGGACTCCAGTTTCACGCCCAGAGAGACGATCAGCTCCCGAAGGGTGTCCCTGGCCTGAGATATGAACTCTTCGCTCTCAAGGTCCTGCTGAGCCTTCCAAATGGTCCGATCAAGCTCTAGGAGGGCATTGGTGCTCTCCTTGGGTTGGTGCGCTTCAAGGCCCACACGAAAGGTTTCCTCCATGGCATGGACTCTCTCCCAAAAAGACTCCCCCATGGGTTCAGCGGTGAACTCAGGAGCTGTTGGCTTTGGCACCATCGGTTTCCAATCCTTTGCCCCCGCGCCCCCCCGAAGAACCTCCAGAGAAAAACGCTCTCCCTTTTCAAAGATCATCTCGCCTCCACGACTGCGTAAGGTCACAGAGCCGATGCCCTTAATGACGGCCTCTTCTTTTTCGAGGTCCATGAGGCAGGCCGTGTGCTCATCAAGGCCAAAAATGGATACGTCTTCAGGGAGCAGGGACTCAAGCTGCCTCAGGCGCGGTTCGCCCATGTAACAGAAACGGGTATCATGGGTGCCCCCTTCGGCATTGTTCCAGTGGGGTATGACCACAAGATTGAGACCAAAATGGTCGAGGATATTAGCCCCTTCCACCCAATGGAGATCTTCACCCACCTTATAGATCTCATAGACCGGGAGGGTGAATCGTCCCACCGTCAGGGCGGCGGCACTGGCAGCCACCAGGCAGCCACCCTCCTCGACCGTCTTGATGAGGATTTTAGGGATGGGCGTTTGCTGCCACTGACGCACGGCATAGGTGGGACTTCCAGGGCCGATCAGTACAAAATCGGCTTGTCGCAGCTTCTGGAAGGCCTGCTCAGCTTCATAGGTTGCGACTTTCTCGTTCGATTTGTAGGATGCTACGGACAGGGGGTGTCCCACATGAATGCGGAAGAATTCTAGGGCTCTCTGAGAGATCTGATCCACGTTCAGTTCAAAACCAGCAGGGGTGTCCAGAAAGACTGCTTGGGGGGAATCCACCAGACCCGCTATCAGTTCTTTGTGAACTTCCACCATGGTTGAGGTGAGTTCACCTGAACCCATCAATGCAATGATGCCTTTTCTTGATGGCATGCCAACTTCCTGAGTAAGATTCCAAATGTTAGCATCTATACAATATGAGGGCCTGACGGTCAATGATGTTCAGATGTCTTCTTTTAAACCCCTTGTTTCATCAAAACTTGATGTTTACATTTCCATATACAGGTGGCCAAGGTACTCCCCGTATCACGGGGGAGACTTGGCCACTGGGAAAACATAAGGTGTGATAGGGAGATAGGCATCATGTCGGGTCATTCCTCAAGACTAGAAAAGGAAGTGTCAAATGCCCACACGGAATCGCGGAAACAGGGATGTATCTATGGGCTCTTCATAGGGGATGCCCTAGCCATGCCGGTTCATTGGTATTATGACCGACTCGCCTTGGAGCGAGATTATGGCCAGGTGAGGGATTATCTGGCGCCCAGGAATCCCCATCCGGATAGCATTATTTGGCGCTCATTTTACGAACCAATCAACAAAAAGGGGGAAATACTTCACGAACAGGCCCAATATTGGGGCCAGCGCGGTGTTCACTACCACCAGTTCTTGAAGGCTGGGGAGAATACCCTGAACTTGAAATTATGCGCACTGCTCATTGAATCACTCAATGAAAAAGGGGGTTATGACGCCGATGACTATCTCTCACGTTACATTTCCTATATGACCACCCCTGGCAGCCATCGCGACACCTATGTGGAGGAATACCACCGTCATTTCTTCACCCAATACGCCAAAGGGGTGCCCCCCCGAAAATGCGGTGTACAGGAGAAACATATTGGCGGTTTGGTGGGCGTGGTCCCCATTCTTGTGTTCTATAAGGATGATCCGCAGAGAGCGATAGGGGCCGCTTTAGAGCACCTCTCACTCACGCATCTGGGGCCAAAGATGGAGGGCGCAGTATCACTTCTTGCCAAGTTGCTGCTTCAGATACTCGACGGCCGACCCCTTATAGAGGTTTTGAAGGAGGAGATTGGAGAGCAGCGAAGCCCTTTTGCTGGATATCCATTCCTGAAATGGCTGGACGAGGCCGACGAGTTGGTGGTGGGAGGCCGATTCAGTACGGCCTGCTACGTGGAGGAATCGGTCCCCTCGGTGATCTATCTCGCCCTAAAATATCATGACGACCCAGAGGGCGGCCTGATCGCCAACACAAATCTGGGTGGAGATAACGCCTATCGGGGGGCGGTCTTGGGCGCGCTGCTCGGGGCGGCAAATGGCATCGAGGCCTTTCCCGATCGATGGATCAGGGGTCTGCACCATCCCCCACCTAAATTGGTGAACCGGGCCCAAGGAGAGCAAGGACAACTTAGGGATGGAAGCCTGCAGGCGGAAAAGGAGGACATATGAAAATAGCATCTATCGGCGGACTCATGACGATTTTCATGGTGAGCAGCGGATCGGGAGCAGGTGTGGAAGGTCTTGGTGCCACAGAGAACAAATTGGCCCCTTGTCCTAATTCGCCCAATTGCGTGTCCACACAAAGCGAGGCTAAGAGGCACGCCATGGAGCCCCTTCCCTATTTGCAGACGCGAGAGGCAAGCAAGGAGAGGATTCTCAGCATCCTCAAAGGCATGAGGCGAATGGAAATCGTTACGTTGACAGAATCCACCATCCACGTGAAATTCAGAACCGCCCTTTGGAAATTTGTGGACGATGTGGAGTTCCTCTTCGACGACCGGACCCGCGCTGTCCATTTCCGCTCTGCATCACGGGTCGGGTACTATGACTTTGGACTGAACAGACGACGTATGAAGGAGATTTCGGAAAAATATCTGGAGGCCGTGGAGAATTAGACAAAAACTCGCTATACATGGTGGGTGTGAAACGAAAGGGTTAATATCGATGGCAATAGGTTTTTTTGTTAGAAGATGCAAAGGGTGAAGGGGAGAGAGACATGGGTTCCTCTGATTTTAATCCCATCCCCGTGGGAAAAAAGTTGGCCTATGCGGCCCCGGCCTTTGCGCTGGCCGTTGTGGGCATACCGGTTTATGTCTACATCCCCAAGTTCTACACGGACGTGGTCGGTGTTCACATCACGGTTCTGGGGTATCTTATCCTCGCCGTGCGCCTCTTCGATGCGGTCACGGATCCAGCCATTGGGTTGCTGTCGGACAGGACAAGAACCCGGTTCGGCAGGCGACGCCCCTATATCGCCGCCGCTTCGATGCTTCTGGCGCTCGCCATCTACGCGCTCTTCAACCCCCCAATGGCCTCACCCAACTTTGAGACTTTCTGGTTCGGGATCACTATTTTCTCCCTTTTCCTTTTCTGGACCCTGGCTGTTGTGCCCTATGAATCACTTGGGCCTGAAATCACCTTTGATTACCATGAAAGGACGACCCTTTTTGGCATGAGGGATGGTGCGCTCATCGCTGGGACGCTTGTTGCCGCAAGCTCTCCGGCTTTGGTGAACTGGGCCATGGGCATGCCTCCGGGAGGGGAAGGAGAGCGTGAGAAGTTTTTCTGGATTTCGATCCTTTATGCCCCACTGGTTGTGGCATTCTGCTGGTGGTGCGTCCTCGCCATAAGGGAAAGGCCGCAACCAGGAGGCGACGAAAAACAGGGATTATGGCTGGGGTTTCGAGCTGTAGCCCAAAATAGGCCCTTCATCATCCTCTTGGTTTCCTATACGGTGAGCGCCTTTGGGAACAATCTTCCAGCGACGCTCATCCTCTATTATGTGGAGTATGTGCTTCAGTCAAAGCTGGCAGACCTGTTCCTACTTCTTTACTTTGTCACCGGGGTTTTGTTCTTGCCAGGATGGATACTGGTCTCAAAAAGGCTAGGTAAAAAGTGGACATGGATCGCTTCGATGGGGGTCAACACGGGGGCTTTTGTGGGGGTCTTCTTTCTCGGGCCGGGTGATGCATGGATTTATGGCATCCTGGTGTTTATTTCAGGGATTGGCCTGGGGGCCACACTCGCCATTCCTTCGGCCATGCAGGCTGACGTCATTGATTACGACGAGTTGCTTACAGGAGAGAGAAGGGAGGGACACTATATCGGGCTTTGGTCCATTACAAAAAAGCTGGCCGCGGCTATGGGTGTGGGGATCGCTTTACCCATATTGGGCGCCGTCGGGTATACGCCCAATGTGGAACAGTCGGAAGAGGTTCTGCTCGCGTTACGCCTTCTCTATGCCCTCGTTCCCTCTGTTTGCAATATGGTGGCCCTTCTCATCGCTTTGGCCTATCCCATAAGTCAGAGACGCCATGAGGACATAAGATTGGCCATTGCGGAGAGAAAAGCGGGGCGATCTGTGACAGATCCCCTTCGTCGTGAAAGAATGATTGTTTCGTAACCATATGGATGTTTTTCTTTGTGTAAGAAATCAGTGGAGAATTGAGATGGAAGGTTTATGGACGATTTACGCAGCGAATTTGGCGATCCTTCTCGGTTGCATGATAGGCCTCTGGTTCCTCAGCCTCGTGTTGAAGAATGCGAGCATCGTGGACATCTTTTGGGGATTGGGTTTTGTCATTGTGGCATGGCTGACCTTTTATATGGCAGACGGATATCTCGGCCGTAAAATTCTCATTTGTGCACTTGTTACCGTCTGGGGGCTTCGCCTTGCCATTCATATAGGTAAGCGGAACCGGGGAAAGGGAGAGGACCGGCGGTATCAGGCGTGGCGGGCCAGCTACGGCCCCAAATTCTGGTGGGTCAGTCTTTTCACCGTCTTTGGCACGCAGGGCATCCTATTGTGGGTCATTTCCCTGGCGACTCAGACCGGGCAGGCCTCTCCAGAGCCCGGCCGATGGGTCTGGCAGGATACCTTGGGACTACTCGTGTGGGCCGTAGGGTTTTTCTTTGAGGCTGTGGGTGATTGGCAGTTGGCCCGTTTCAAGGCCAATCCCGCAAACAAGGGGAAAGTAATGAATCGGGGCCTTTGGGCCACCACCCGTCATCCCAACTACTTTGGAGAGTGCCTCATGTGGTGGGGTCTGTTTCTGATTACGCTGGCGAACCCGGCAAATGTTTGGACCATCATTAGCCCGCTGACCATCACCATCCTCTTATTGAAAGTGTCAGGCGTGACGCTTCTTGAGAAGAGCATTGTGGAAACCCGGCCCAAATACAGGGATTACATGGAAAGCACGAGTGCCTTTATCCCCTGGTTTCCCAAAAGGAAGCAGCCATGAGTATGATTGTATTGGCCGAATCGGGGTTGATCCCGGATCGCCTCATCCGTTGGGGCATACGGAGACAGGATAGGGATAGGCTTCGGAAAGAGGATTTGGGGAACGTGGAGGCCCAGCGTCAGGCTTTGGAGCGTCTTATTCAGGGAATGAGAGAAAGCCCCATCGCCGTCCGGACGGAGAAGCCCAAGGAGCAACACTACGAGGTTTCGCCAGAATTCTTTCATAGAGTGCTTGGCAGGCGGATGAAATACAGTGGCTGTTACTGGCCACCCCATGTGAAGTCCCTGGATGAGGCGGAAGAGGCCATGCTCGCCCTGACCTGTGATCGGGCCCAACTTGAGGATGGTATGGAGATTTTGGAGCTTGGCTGCGGCTGGGGGGCGGTCTCTCTCTGGATCGCAGAAAAGTATCCCAGGAGCCGTGTGGTGGCTGTGTCCAATTCCCGCCCTCAGCTGGCATACATCACGGGGCAGTGTGCTGCGAAGGGACTCAGAAATGTGGAGATGATCAGAGCAGATATGAACGCGTTTGAGACGGAACGCCGTTTTGACCGGGTCATTTCCGTGGAAATGTTTGAGCACATGCGCAACTGGGAATTCCTCCTCCAGCGCATTGCCGCCTGGTTGAGATCAAACGGAAAGCTCTTTATCCACATCTTCACCCACCGCCAGTTTGCTTACCTCTTTGAAGAGGAAGGAGAGGACAACTGGATGGGTCGCTATTTTTTCACAGAGGGCCTGATGCCTTCCGATGATCTGCTCTATCAATTCCAAGATCATCTTGCCGTTGAGGCGCAGTGGAGGGTAAAGGGGACGCATTACCAGAAAACGGCTGAGGCCTGGCTCGCCAATATGGACAAGCAAAAAAGGGATATTTTGCCCATCTTAAAAGGAGTTTACGGGGAGAAGGATGCAGCCCGCTGGTTTCAGAGGTGGCGGATCTTCTTCATGGCCTGTGCAGAGTTGTGGGGCTATCGAAAAGGAAAGGAGTGGTTGGTCTCACACTACCGTCTCAGTAAGCGGGACGCGTGACCTTTACCGTAAACGTCACCACGCTAAGATCAGAGTATTTCCATCCACAGTAGCGTCTCTTTCTCCCTGTCCCCCCTTGAAAACCTGCGTCGTCAAATCTCGAAACCGTCATTCCAGACGAGCCCAGAGCAGGCGGGCGAGATCCGTGGTTCGACAGACTCACCACCCTGAGCGAAGTCGACCCTTCAACATAACTCAGGGTCGAATCTGAGCAACGTCGAAGCATCGAAGGGGAATCCAGAGCACATAAAGGAGGCAATGCATTCTGGATCCCGGTTCGCGTCCCGCTTGGCAGGACTTGACCGGGATGACAGTTTAGTCGAACCGCTGGGGTGGATTTGAGAGCCTTCTGGGGGTCTTCAAGCGCCCAATGAAGGGAGAATGGGTAATCTTCGGCACAAAGGCTTGGTCAGGAGCATTTGCACGTCACCCAGATATCGCTCCTTAAAGGCCGCCTCGCAATAACAGAGGTAATATTCCCACATTCGTATAAACGGGTCTTCAAAGCCAAGCTGGCGCACTTTCTCAATGTTTTCAAAGAAGCGGTGGCGCCACGTGCGCAATGTCCTCGCGTAGTGGGGCGTGATATCTTCAAGATGAAAGATCTTGAGATCGGTGACCCGTGCAATGGCATGGGCCATGGCCCCAATGGAAGGGATACAGCTTCCAGGGAAGATATACCGCTTGATGAAGTCCACTTCCTTTTTGTGACGTTCAAAGAGACGATCGGTGATGGTAATGGCCTGAATCAACATCAAGCCCTCTTCCTTCAGTCGTTCGCTGCAGCAGCGGAAAAAGGTGTCAAAATAATGGTGACCAACCGCCTCGATCATCTCAATGGAGACCGCCTTATCGTACTTTCCTTCCAGATCTCGGTAATCTTTGAAAAGCAAGGTTATTTGATCTGAGAGTCCCGCCTTCTCTATGCGCTCTTTTGCCAGGTCATGCTGACGTTGAGAGATGGTGGTGGTCGTGATGTGGCACCCATAATTCTGGGCAGCGTGAATGGCAAATCCTCCCCAGCCGGTGCCAATCTCCAGGACCTGGTCCCCAGAGCTAAGCTCAAGCTTCTTACAGATACGGTCATATTTGGCAATGGAGGCCTCCTCCAGGGTGCTTTCCTCTCCCTCAAAAATGCCGCAAGAGTATGTCAGCGTCTCATCCAGAAACAGGGCGTAGAAATCATTGCCCAGATCGTAATGCGCTGCTATATTGACACGGCTTCCCTCTCTTGAGCCCTTGTGCATCCTGTGGAAGAACTTGTAGAGGGGCGTTTTGAGCCGGGACCACCCCTTTTCCAGGCCAATTAAAAGATGCTCGTTCAGGACAATGATCCTAACAAGGGTGGTCAGATCCTCGGCAGACCAGTACCCCGCCATATAGGCCTCACCCGCGCCAACGCTCCCCCCGAGAAGGATAGCGCTGTAAAAACGGGGATGATGCACAATCACCTTGGTCTCAAGAGGGAAATTCTGGGTCTGTTTCCCAAAAATGTGGTTCCTTTCCCCCTCATGTATGGTGATTCTCCCTTGGTCTAGGCGCTCAAGGAGAGAAAAAACCATCTTTCGGGCGACACGATCGAAGACACTCGGTTTGGCCGCTTCAGGGGTGGGCCAGTTGGACGGAATGATGGTTTCCTTCATGGCTTGTCCTCAATCATCTCTGCTTTTCGTTTGGCAGGGTGAACGTAAAATGTGGCCCCCTTGGTCCAGAGCCTGAGGGCCTGCCAATAGATCATGCCTATGACCTTCATGGTCATAAAGGGATAGGCGAGCAGAACGTGCGCCAGTGACGATCCGGTGATCTCCCTCCGCGTCAAGGAAAGGGTCGCATCAAAACGTTTCCTGCCATGGGCCATGTTAATGATGTGCACATTGATAGATTTGCCGGGTTCACGGATCTTCCAATCATACCAGATTTCCATCTCCATAAAGGGGGAGACATGAAAGGCCTTGGGGAACTGGTAGCGCTTCCAGCCCCTCATGGGATGTTCATTCTGGTCCTCACCGAACACGTAGCAGTGCTCTTCCAGCCAAGGCGTATTGTGGACCTCGGCCACGATGGTCTCCACAGATTGGCCATCCCTGTCGTAGCAAAAGTAGAAGCTCACGGGATTGAAGCAAATACCAAAATACCGAAGATGGGTAAGGAGGCGTACGGGCCCCTCGGGGCGCGACCCAAGGCGTGTCTCCACAAGGTCTCGAACCGCTCGATCCAATGGGAGATGCGGGTCGCCCAGATGATCTCTCCGGCGAAAATAGGCGAAATTTACCCCATCGCTGGACCAGAGCCAGTGGTCCTTGAACAGGGTAGGCAATTCCTCCAAATCAAGGTACATCATGAACAACCGGTATTGAAAGCTGTTCAGCACGGGACTGAACCGACGGTGTCTCACTTTGCCTTCGTATATGCCGCTCTGTAGACTCATAGTGTCTTGCCAAAGTGTTTGCAGACCTCCAGGGCACTATTGACTCCGTCCTCATGAAAACCATAACCCCAATAGGCGCCACAGAAATAGGTGCGGTTGGCCCCGTTGATTTCACCGAGGCGCTGCCTTGCCCGTAGCCCCTCCGGTGTATAGACGGGATGGTGATAGATCATCTTTTGAATCATTTTATCCGGATCAACACGATGGGGCAGGTTTAGGGTGACACAGACCTCCTCCCGCATGGGAAGGCTCTGGAGGATATTCATATCATAAGTGAGGGCAACGCGCCCCAGGGCCTCACGAGGAATACGGTAGTTCCAGCTTGCCCAGCATACCCTACGGTACGGGAGCAAAGCGATATCTTTGTGAAGAGTGGCGAGGTTTTCCTGATAAGGTATGGCAGATAGGATCTCCGACTCTGGCTTGGAGGGATCCGAGAGCATGGCCAGGGCTTGATCACTGTGCGTGGCCAGGATGGCCTGATCAAATCTTTCAGCCTCATGGTTTCCTGTTTTCACTTCCACATGGTTTTCATGTCGCCTAACGGATTGCACGGGGCAGCGGAGGCGGATTCGATCCGCGTAGGGCCTTGTAAGACGCTCCACATACCGCTTTGAACCCCCCGTAATGGTGAGCCACTGGGGTTGGGTGCGCACGTTGAGGAAGCCGTGGTTCCTGAAAAACTCCACAAAGTATCCAGCAGGGAACCGATGAAATTGTCCGGGTTCGGCAGACCAGATGGCTGCGCCCATGGGGATGATGAAGTGCTGGATAAAGCCCTTTGAGTATCGTTTGGATTCCAGGTAGGGTCCGAGACTCATATCATAGTCGTCACTCTTGAGGAGTACCTTGGACTGAAGGCGAAAGCGGAAGATCTCCATAATCATTCGGTAAAAGGAGGGGCGCAATAGATTGCTGCGCTGGGCAAAGAGGCTATTTAGAGAGCTGGGGCTGTACTCCAGGCCGGTCTTCTCACAGGTGACGCTGAAGCTCATGCGCGATGGCTGCCATGAAACACCCAGGCGCCTCATCAACTTAATGAAGTTGGGATAGGTGATCTCATTAAAAACAATGAACCCGGTATCCACAGGGTATGGACGGCCGTCTTCTTCCACCTCAACGGTGTGGGTATGGCCACCTATGTAATCGTTCGCTTCGAAAACCACCACGTCATGCTCCTCGCAGAGGAGGTAAGCGACGACCATACCGGAAATACCAGAGCCTATTACGGCGATCTTCATAGGGCGCAATCCTCACTGACGACGCTTCCAAAAACGGGGATATGAATCCCTATCCCAAGGCGGCTCAGGGTATCCGATTTGCCCCTCGGGCGTTTTCGGGAAGAGGTCGTATCTGCTGAACAATCCTCAACCATGACAAGACCTGGAGAAGGTAGTACGTGATGTCGATTTCCCACCAGAAGAACCCCTGCCGGGCGCAAACCGGAAAGTGGTGGTGGTTGTTGTGCCATCCCTCACCCAGGGTGATCAAGGCCAGTACGGGATTGTTTCGACTCGTATCAGCTGTGTTGTACCGCCGGCTACCGATCATATGATCCAGGGAGTTGATAGTGCAGGTTCCATGGAAGAGGATGGTGGTTGATATGAAGAAGCCCCAGATCAGCATCTGGGGACCGCTGGTCCCCAAATGAGTGGCATAGGTGGCAAGCAGGTCCCCCAAAACATAGAGGGAAATGGCCAGCAGGATGGGAATGACGCTGTCAAAGCGATTTAACCACCGCAGCTCAGGGAATTTTGCCCAGTCGCGGACATACTCTGTCCTTGTGGGGAAGTTCTCTCGTGTGGTCAGCCAAAGCATATGGCTGTAAAGGAAACCCTTTTGCAGTGGCGAATGAACATCCTCCTCCTCGTCGGAATAGCGGTGGTGGTGTCTATGGTGAGCTGCCCACCAGAGGGGACCCCGCTGAGCAGATGCGTTACCGAGAACTGCGAAAAGAAACTGCCAGAGACGATTGACCCTGAAAGTCTTATGGGAAAAGTAGCGATGATAAAAGCCGGTAATGGCAAACATGCGCACAACGTAGAGAAAAAGGGCAACAAGCACGGCCACCGGACTCCACCCAACCCAAATCACGCCAAGACAGCCCAAATGGAGGACGATGAAAGGCACAATCCGCAGCCAGTCCGTTCCGGTGGCCTGATTCTCTCGCAGCGCCTCAAGACCAGCCTCTGAATCAAACCATCGGACGATGGACGCCACCATGTGAGATCGTTTTGGCAAATCATTCAACATGCCTGGCATGTTTGAAAGCCTCTCTTTAAAGTTTTCACCCCGTTTTCGTGTGCACACTAAAGGGGGGTCACGTGTAAACATAAAGGCTTTTCTGTGAAAAACAATACAAAAAACAATAAAGTGATACAAAAATCCTCAGTTTGAACTTACCACGTTCAGCGCTCGCGGGGAAGAGCGGCAATGGGTTTGTGAAATATGAAGCCAGTATTGACACCCAGTCCCTTCAGTGCTTAGCTTAGGGAATGTAAAAACATATTTCAGAGTGCTTTTTATAGGGAGGTTATGAGAAATGGCAAAGCTAAAAAAGGGGGATAAGGCCCCTGTCTTCAATTTGGTAGATCAGGATGGGAAAAAAGTGAAATTGTCTGATTTTAAGGGAAAGAAATTGCTGCTCTATTTTTATCCAAAAGCAAATACAGGAGGGTGTACCAAGCAGGCCATCAGTGTTCGGGATGCAAAAGGCGATTTTGAGCAAAAGGGCTTAGCCGCAGTGGGTATTAGCCCTGATCTACCAGGTGCACAGCAAAAGTTTGACGCGAAACAGGGTCTGGGCTTCCCTCTCCTTTCAGATCCCGACCACAGGGTGGCCGATGCCTACGGGACCTGGGGAGAAAAATCCATGTACGGGAAAAAATATGAAGGGATCATCCGTTCCTCATTCCTCATCGACAAAGACGGCAAGATCATCGATACATGGTATAAAGTGAGCCCAAAAGACACGGTCCCCAAGGCCCTGAAGGCCCTGGAAGAAGCCTCATGAGTCTCCAAGAAAAGCAGATGAGAGCCCCCGTGTTTCCTCTTCAAAATCGAACAAACCGTGAAGGATGGGTAAGGTTGCCTGTAATGGCTTGGCGCCGGGGAGTTATGTTTTGAAAGACCTGCACAGCATGAAAAGGGACCTTCAAGGCCTCTTTGGGTCTCAGCGCCTGGCCGTTCTGGCCACGCAGAATCAGGGACAGCCCTACTCCAGCCTGGTCGCTTTTGCCGCCAGCGAAGATCTCGAGCAGCTGTTTTTTGCCACGACTCGCGCCACCCGGAAATACGCCAATCTTTCGTCCGACCCCCGAGTAGCCATGCTCATTGACAATCGATCCAATGAGGCGGCCGACTTCCGGTGGGCTATGGCCGTGACCGCCACGGGCAAGGCAGGGGAGGTGGAGGGTCAGGAGAGAGAAAAAGTCCTAAGAATCTATCTCGCGAAACATCCCCATCTAGAGGATTTTGTCTCTTCTCCCAGTTGTGCCTTGCTCAAGATTCGGGTGGAAAGATACTATGTGGCGACCCGTTTTCAGAACGTTATTGAAGTCCATGTGGAGCCATGAATCTCGTTCTTAGCCTTGGCGAAATACATGAGCAACACCGCAAGCAGGTGGGTGGAAAAGGATTTGCCCTTGCTGAGATGGCCAAAAAGGGCCTTCACGTGCCTGTAGCCGTCTGCGTCACGACAGGCGCGTACAATGAATATGTGACAAAAACGGGCCTTCGAGAGCAGATCATCCTGGAACTCTATCGAAAGGCATTCGAGGATATGCGATGGGAAGAGATCTGGGACACCTCTCTGCGGATCCGTAGCCTCTTCATTAAGACGCCCATGCCCCATGATTTGCGGGACAGGTTAGTCCCTGCAATCCAATCAAAATTTCTTGGAAAGACGGTCTCGGTGAGATCCTCGGCGCCTGGCGAGGATTCATTGAAAACATCTTTTGCGGGTCTACACGAATCCTTTGTCAATATCTCTGGTGAGGAGGCCATCCTGGATCATATCCGACTGGTCTGGGCCTCTTTGTGGTCTGACCGCGCGCTACTTTATCGTCAGGAGTTGGGCTTGGACGTGAAAAAGAGCGCCATGGCCGTCATTATCCAGGAGATGGTCCTGGGTGAGCGATCCGGTGTCGTGTTTGGGGAAAGCCCTGTGGAGGCATCCCAAGCCGTGGTGGAAGCGGTTTATGGGCTGAACCAGGGTCTCGTGGACGGTACCGTGGAGCCGGACCGGTGGATTCTCAACAGAAAAACGGGAGGAATCATCTCCCACAATCCTGCACCCAGGGACAAGGCATTGAGACCCGCCCCTGGAGGCGTTCGGGTGGAGTCCCTGCCACCCAAATTAAGGGGGAAGCCCCCTCTAGAAAACCCTGAGGTTTCGGCGGTGTTTGGCCTGGCCTTGAAGGCAGAAACCTTCTTCGGCCCCCCGCAGGACGTGGAGTGGACATATGCGAAGGATATTTTGCACGCCCTCCAGGCGCGGCCCATTACGACCGGATCAGCGACGGGAGATGAGGAGCGGCGCTGGTATCTAAGCCTGCACCGAAGCTTTGACAATCTAAAGGGGCTCCAAGAGAAAATCGAGAAAGCGCTTATTCCTGCCATGGAGGAAGAGGCTGCCCAATTGGCACGACGGGGCATTTCAGGACTTTCTGATGCCCAACTGGCCGATGAAATCGAGTACAGGAAAGGGATTCACGAGAAGTGGCTGGACATATACAAGCGAGATTGTATTCCCTTTGCCCACGGCATGCGCCTTTTCGGTCAAGTCTACAATGATGTTATGCGTCCCAAGGATCCCTTTGAGTTTATGGACCTGCTCGTGGGAGCCAAGATGGTCAGTATTGAAAGAAATCAGATGCTGGAAGATCTGGCCTCACGGATTCGGAGGGAGCCTGAACTTGCCGCCTGCTTAAAAGAGAATAGGCTGGACGAATGCGATACCTCATTTCAAGAGGCCTTCTACGCGATGAGCAAGAGATTCGGGGATCTCACCTGGGGCGAGGCGCGATTTGGTCAGCATTCCGGGCAACTATTTGATTTTATAATTGAAATGGCCTCCCGGACACCAAAAAAAGAAACGGGAGAGGCAAAAAGCAATGAAGACCGGCTGGAGGAATTCCTTTCCCATTTCGAGGGTGATCAGAGGGCCTACGCCATGGAGATGATTGATATTGCGCGGGCCAGTTATCGTTTCAGGGATGACGACAACACCTATCTCAGCCAGATCGAGGGACACGTGCTCACTGCCTTGAATGAAGGCAGACGGCGAATTGGCTCTCGTTGCGGGATTGAAACGGGATTTCTTGGTGTTGAGCACGTGGTCAGGGTCTTGAGAAATGAGGAAGAGGCACCGGAGGTCTGCGAGGTGCCTGATCACGAAACGGTGGAGAGCGGTTTTACGTTAAAGGCAAGGCAATTGGTGGGCCAACCCGCCGGAGCGGGTATCGCCTTTGGAAAGGCGAGGGTCGTGCTGGATGCCTCAGACCTGTTTAGTTTTAAGAGCGGTGAGATCTTGGTCTGTGACGCGGTGGATCCCAACATGACATTTGTGGTCCCCCTTGCGGCAGGTATCGTGGAAAGAAGAGGGGGTATGCTGATTCACGGAGCCATTATTGCAAGGGAATACGGCATTCCTTGCGTTACGGGGGTTGCAGGTGCTTCAAAGTTGATTAGAACGGGAGACAGGGTCACCGTGGATGGACACCTGGGGATCGTGATTATTGGGGAACAGCGCCTAATGGATACGGAGGCCCCTTGAGGTATGAGAGGTGATTCTGCGAGATCAAGGCATACCTTGGGGCGCAACGCGCTCGGCGGCCAGAAGCGCGTCTCTCAAAACTTGGAATGTGGCCTGGTCTTTCCCAAGCTGGCCTTGACTACGCTTTTTCAGGGATACATAAGGCATCCTGAGACGCGGATTGTCCCTCAGCTTTTCCTGATGTCTGGCCAGGAAGGCCCAATATAGGGGCGTGATGGGACAATTCGTTTTGGGGTTAAAGGCACACGCACTACAATAATCGCTCATCCTATTGATGTAGGCTGCCCCTGAAACATAGGGTTTTGTGATCATCATTTCCCCCAGGGCAAAGGTGCCCATGCCTAGAACATTGGGCTCCACCACCCAGTCGTAGGCGTCCGTGTAGGCGAACCAGAACCAGTCGGTCAGCTGGCGCGGCTGCACGTCCAAGAGGGTGGCAAGATTAGAGAGGATCATAAGTCGGGTGATGTGATGGCTGTAACCTTCCTCCCAGACGGTGGAGACCACGTGATCCAGACAGGCCAATCCTGATCTTTCTCCCCAATAGGCGGGTGGGAGCGGCGTCTCACCGCCCAGAGCAGAGGGGGCAGCCCCTCCGTCCAAGTTCTTGGGTGCCCGTTTGGATTTCCAGGATTTTCCCGACCAGAGGCCATATCCTCCATCTCCGGGTGAAGCATAAATGGGGATCGAGCTTGCTGTAAGACGGCGAAAACCTTCTGTGGTAGAGTGGACATGTTTGACGAACTCACGCCACCCCAGGACCTGCCTGATGAAGCCTTCCCTGCTCCCAAGGGGCAGATCCATATCTAGCGTGTCCGAGATGATCCTGGATGGCAAAAGGCGATGGATATTCATGAGTGCGGAAATTCGGGTATGAAATAGGCCCCTGGACCTCAGGGACATGGCGTCTTCATAGGGGCCAAAGGTGGGCAGGCATTTTCTTTTTGCCCAGGCCCACAGCTTCTTAGCATCAGCCCGAGTCGCTGGGAGCGCATCCAGGTCTAGATGGCCGGGGTGGTGAGAAAATTTACTCTGAATGAGCTTCCCCACCTCTTGCTTGATGGGATCCGTGGGAAAAGAGGGCGGATCTGGTGGGGCGGGTTTTCCCTTCCAGGGCAGCCTGTTTTCCGCATCAAAGCTGAATTTCCCGCCCTCCGGCTTTTTCTTTCGCATCAAAATCCCTGTGTCACGTCGAACATATCGATAAAAGGCGTCCATCCGCCATGGAGGCCCTTTCTTGGCACTGGCTTGGAATTGCTCCGGGGAGGTGAGCCAGCCTTCGTGAGGCAGGAATTCCAGTCCCCCTTTATCCGCAAGTTTCTGGAGATCGGCTTGGAGTTCCCTCTCGGCGGGAACCATAACGCGCATGGGGCCCAGTTCTTGAATTAAGGCCTCTAGGGCCTCATGATAGGGACCGCTGGCGACCAAGTGTCGCACTGCGACGCCCCGCTCGGCCTGTTCCAGGGCAAAATGACGGAGATTGGCGAGAATAAGGGCCAGTTTCTGTTTGTGGTAAGGGCGGCGAGCCGCCTTCCAGGAGTTCTCCACAAGGACGATGCCGAGACCCCTCGGGTCTTCCCTGGATAATGGGCCGATGCCGCCTGAAAGCTGGTCATAAGGGACAAAGAGCCAACGGCGTCCTTCTTTTGGAGGCTGAATTTTCCCCAATTTCTTTGTGAAAAGGCCCATTCGCAGACCACCCCTTTTCAGTCTTTGCCCACTCAACGAGCATCTTGTACCACAAATTTTTCTGTTGCTTCAAGGGTTGGGCGTTGTTATGTTTTTCGACGGTGTTTCAAAGAAGAGAGGGGTTGTAAAGATGGAAGAGCTTATCAAACTGGGAATTAGTACGTGCTTATTAGGGGAGAATGTCCGCTACGACGGCGGGCACAAATTAGACCGGTTCTTGACCGACACGCTAGGGCAATACGTGGAATATGTCCCAGTCTGTCCGGAGGTGGAGTGCGGGCTCCCTATTCCGAGGGAGTCCATGCACCTGGAGGGGGATCCGGATCAACCCCGGCTTGTGACTTCCCGGACCCATGAGGACAAGACAGAACAGATGCTTAAATGGGCGAAAAGGCGCGTCGTGGAACTGGAGAAGGAGGGTCTTTGCGGGTTCATTTTCAAGAGCAATTCCCCGAGCAGTGGGATGGAAAGGGTAAAGATTCGAAATGAAAAAGGCATGCCGGAGAAGAAAGGAGTAGGCCTTTTTGCCAAGGTTTTCATGGAACATTTTCCCCTCGTCCCGGTGGAGGAGGAAGGGCGGCTTCATGATCCAAAACTCAGGGAAAACTTCATTGAGCGAATTTTCACGATGATGCGCTGGCGTGAGCTCCTCAATAAGAGATGGAGAATGGGAGGCCTTGTGGATTTTCATACCCGAAACAAACTCCTCATTCTCTCCCACAGTCCGAAACACTACAAAATGATGGGAAAGCTGGTGGCGGATGGGAAGGGGATGCCCATCAAGAAACTTTACACGTATTATGAGAACCTTTTGATGGAGGCCTTGAGGCTGAAGACGACCGCCAAGAAGAACAGCAATGTCTTGCAGCACATGATGGGATATTTCAAAAAGGATCTGTCCCCCGACGAAAAGCAGGAGATTCTCGAGATCATCCGGCAGTATCGAGAGGGCTACGTCCCGCTGATTGTGCCCGTTACTCTGATTAACCACTATATACGGAAATATAAACAGGCATATCTCAGCATGCAAACCTACCTCAATCCCCACCCCATAGCCCTCCAATTAAGAAATTAGAAAGGAGGAGTGGTCATGTCAGATGTGATCGAGGAACCCAAACACAAGCAAAGATTTGTATGGGTCAAGGACAAGGCGGGAAATGAATATGTGTGTCGTATCGAAGACCTTCAAAATCCAAAAAACGTTTCGGATGAGGATCTGAAGAATTGTGTTGATGATGCATCTAGAGGTATTGCTATTGGCGACTAAATCGCCCTTCGACTCCATTTAACTTTTTTCCTTCAAACTATAGCTTTTTTCATACGCAAGAATTCGTGATGGGGTAATTGACAAGTCAGTTACCCCTTTTTATTATTCTGCCTATGCTGATTCTAGGGCTTAAGGCCCTTGCTCATTGAATGGATTGGCCATAGGAGGGAAGTCAATTATGCCAGAGGATAAGAAATTATTGATGGTCACCATTTCCGGGCCAGACCGGCCCGGCATTACAGCCGCTATCACTCAGGTCCTGTTGGAGCACGATGTGGAGATCGTGGATATAGAACAGGCATCGCTTCAAAAACTATTGGGACTCTATTTCCTCCTGGATTTGGGTGATGCGAGCCAATCCAAGGACAGCGTCATCAAGGATCTGTTGTTTGAAGCCAGCAAGCTTCACCTTAATATGAATTTCAAGCTTTTTTCTCCCAGCGAGGTGGAAGCGATCAGTCAGCGCAATCTCTATGTCCTCACCCATTTTGGAGGGACAAGGGCCCTGGCCGAGCTCTCCAAGATTCTCGGAGAGGAAAACGCAAACATTGAGACTATGGCAAGTCTGAACCATCATGGCGCCCGATCCGTGGAGATGGTCATTAACGTCAATGCGGCCCAAAATTTAAGCCGCCTAAAGCAGACAATCATGGTCAAAAGCCGTGAGCTCAATACAGACCTGGCCCTCCAAAAGATGGAGGCCTATCGCAAGAACAAGCGCCTGATATTCTTTGACATGGACAGTACGCTGGTGGACATGGAGATCATCGATGAGATGGCCAAGCGGGCGGGTGTTCATCGGGAAGTGGCTCGAATCACAGAAAAGGCCATGCGGGGAGATTTTGACTTTGAGGAGTCTCTCATCCAGCGCGTTGCGTTGCTAAAGGGCCTGAGCGTGGCGGATATGACTGCAATAAGGGAAGATATACGTCTATCTGAAGGGGTGGAGGAACTGGCTATCACACTCAAGTTTCTGGGTTATAAGATGGGTGTGGTCACCGGCGGGTTCCACTTCTTTGCAGATCACCTGAAGGAGAAGCTCGGGTTCGACTATGCCTATTCGAATCGCTTGGAAATAAAAAAGGGAGCGCTGACTGGACGTGTCGAAGGTGGGGTCATAGACGCTGCCGAGAAAGCGCGCATCGTGAATCAGACTGCCTGTGACGAGGGGATTCTCCTTGATCAAACGGTGGTTGTGGGCGACGGGGCCAATGATGCCCTTATGCTCGGACAGGCTGGGTTGGGCATAGCCTATAATGCAAAGAAGGGACTGGATCGGGTGGCCAATGTGACTCTCGGCAGAGCCCGTCTGGCACACATTTTTCATCTCTTAGGCATCACAGAGGAAGACATCGAAGAGGCCATGACCTGTAAGCCAGCATGAGGTAAACCCTGAACGCAGGATAAATTCAAGAGATGACTATGAGAATTATGGCCGAATTCTCAGGGATTGAGCCCTAGGGAAAATAAAACGCGTATTACAATTCAGGAGAGGCGACCAACTCATGGAACCTCTGCAAATCAAGATCTACACGTTGAGTACTTGCAGCCATTGCAAAAGTACCAAGAAACTTCTGGGTGAGGTTGGGGTCCAATATGAATTCACGGACGTGGATTTACTGGATGGAGAGGAAAGGGCTGGGATATTGGACGATGTGAAGAAATTCAACCCACGAGTTTCCTTTCCAACCCTTATTATAGGAGAGAAAGTGATCGTGGGTTACAAGGAGGAAGAAATCCGCGCTGCGCTTGGCCTCTGAATGTGGCGCAGAAGCAGCAGGAATTCAAGGGGGCTTCCATGAAACCGACACCGTTTGTTGAGGGGACAGATCTGGAGCCCATTCCATTTTCCCTAAAGCATTGTGCACTCGCCAAGGAGCTGAAGGAAAAAGGCCTTGACTGGCACCCGCACGTGGGATGTTTTGTCTGGGACGAAGAGGGCCACATTGAAGTTTCATCACCCTTTCCGAACAGAATCCACTTCATCCTGAATCTCGGTCACTTCCTGAGAATCTTTTCGACGATTGAAAATATGAAGGCTAAACTGGTCTGGCTGCCCACGTGGCATCAGGCGAAAACCATCTGCAAAAATCTCAACATCAGCCAAACTGAGATAAATGCTGCACTATGCGGCGATGAGGGAGAGGGGATGTGGGCTGACGCTGGAGTTTTGTATAAGCTCATCGCAAAGAGAATTTGAGGGCGTCAAACTAAAGGGGTGCGGAGGTTGAGATGGACAGGGGTTATTTCTATAGGATGATGCGAGGTAAGGGAAAGACGGACTACGAGGTATACTTGAATACCAGAGCACTGCTTTTGTGTCAGAGCGACTTTGATGAATTCTGTAACGGAGATGAACTGCAATTTCAGATTGTCCATCAGATTCAGGAACTGCTCATGAAGCTGCTCGCATACACCCTCCTGGAAATTGATGAGTATATGCAGAAAGAGGATACGAACCGTGTTATTTCCCTGTTCAAACGTGTATACCGGATTCAAGAAGAGATGATTCACCTGTTCTCACTGCTGGACACCATGTCCCCAAAGGAGTATCAGGAGATCCGCCTGAAATTGGGTGGGGGGAGTGGCCTGGGATCTCCAGGATTTAGAACATTGTGTGAGATGGGTGGCCATCTTTGGGAGTCCTTCAAATCCTACTATTTAGACAACCATGAGCTCACCGTAGAGAAGATATATGATGATGATTATTCCCATTCTGATGCCTATGTGGTGGCAGAGGCCCTGGCCGATTATGATGAGTTATTTCAGAGATTCCTTTACCATCACTTGCAACACATCCAGCGCAGTATTGGTTTTGGCTCAAAATCATTGAAAGGCCGTCCGGTGAAGCACCTAGAGAAAGGATTGACTCAGAGGTTTTTCCCAGAGTTATGGGAGATCAGAAATAAAATGACTGATCAGTGGGCAAATAAGTATGGGGAGGTTAGAGAGCCTCTAAAGCGTTAAAGTCAGTTTCTTGATGAAACTGCGGTTCAGACGAGCCATTTTGCCACACCGAACCCGAAGACTGAAATGGTCCCACAGAGCACCATGCCCCAGATGATGTCCACGATGACGATCGGCACTGGCCAGTCTTTCAGGGTAGCCAGGTTGGTCAGATCGTATGTGGCGTAAGTGAACAAGCCAAACAACACGCCAAAGATCATTGCCCTCATCAGCGAGTCCTGGGCAACCCCTGGATACACGGCGAAGATCATCGTGCCAAGGACGAAGAGGAAATAAAATATTATCGCGGCCGTCCAATTGACCTTATCGCTGAAAAACCTCCCTAAATGTTTCTGATAGAAGTTCTTTGCAATCAACCCCAGCCAAAAGAGGTCAAGGGCGAGGAAAACAACGGCCATGAGAACATAGGTGAGTACAATTTCCTTTACAGACATTTTTTACTCCTTTTTGAGTTTAATCGTCGTGATCAAAAACAACCTCATTTTTTGAATTTCTGCAAATAATTAGTAAAAATGGAGAGGCTCTGTTGACAAGCCAGTTATGGTAATTAGTTTCCTGCTAATCTGATAGGATTAAAATATCAAATAGAATACATCAGAATGATAGAGGAAGGGGATGAACGCAATGTATAAAAACGCATATAGTCTACTCGCATTTTTTGTCGGGCTGGTCATGTCCGCCCTTGCATTCTTATAAAGGGGAGAAGTGCCAAATGAAACACACAGTAATGCCATTTAGTGGATGCTGTTTTGTTTTCTGCGCATTTCCTCCTGCCTCATGGGCATTGAATCAATCAGGCCGAAAATTTTGGAAGCTGCGACTAGATGATTTGATCGTAGTTTTACCGTTCCATCCTTTCCTATAAGAATAAGGAGGAACTCACCCTCTCCCACCTCAAACTGGCGTCTCAACCGCGGTGCCACCCTTTCAGACAGAGACGTGTGGCCCTGCCGGGTCTCCCAATCTTCAAATAATTCAAGGATAATTAAATCACGATCCAGAACGCCATCTTCCTGTCCTTCGAACTCTTGCATCTGCCCCTTGTAAGTCTCAGAGTTGGAGGAGGGGGCAAACACAAGGATGATGCGATTTTTCCATTGAAAGGCTTCCAGATCAAAATCCATATCTGCACCTCCTGCAACGTATAAGACCCCCAAAAGTAAAATACTCGTCAAGCACAAGAAAGCAATTCGGAGAAAAGCCCCAGAGATTTTCATCACAAACCCCATAGATATGTTTTACGAAACATGATTAAAATATGTACTGAAGCTGGGGTATTCAAGACCGTGAAAAAGGATTCCTAGGTGTTGAAGATTTTGAGAAAGGGAAAGAGGCTTCACAATTGATGTGATGTTGTGCTAAAGAGGATAGACAATTCAGGCGGTATGATCACCATTATTGAGACAAGAAAAGATTTTTTTGCTCGGAGCAAAAATTTGAGGAGGGGACCGACCATGAAAAAGTTCCTTTTTGGGGCACTCACACTTTTTGCCATAACCGGTACGGTGCGGGCCAATGGCATACCGATAAGTGAAGAAACAGAAACATGCTTGGAGTGTCACGCCACGCTGCATCCTGGCATTGTCCAGGAATGGATGAAGAGTCGACACGCGAAGGTTACGCCAGCGCTGGGTCTCAAGAAAAAGAAGCTACAGAGAAGGGTATCGGTAGAGAATGTTCCGGAGAAATTGGCGAATGTGGCGGTGGGTTGTGCCGAATGCCACACATTGAATGCCGATACACATAAAGACACTTTCGAACACAGCGATTATCAGGTTCATATTGTCGTAACACCCCGAGATTGTGCCACCTGTCATAAGGTGGAGGTGGAGCAATACGGCAAAAACGTGATGTCTTACGCCCGCATAAACATGCTTGAAAACCCGGTCTACGTGGACCTGATGAATGAGGTTAACGGCACCCATCGATTGCAGGGCATGCAGACGACGCTCAGCCCACCGAATGCGAAAACCAGTGCCGATGCCTGTCTGTTTTGTCATGGGACGAAGGTGGAGGTGAAAGGTCTGAGAACCGTGGAATCGGACATGGGTGAAATGGATATTCCTGTGCTAAAGGGCTGGCCCAATGAGGGCGTGGGCCGTTTGAATCCTGATGGCAGTATGGGATCTTGTTCGCCTTGTCACACGCGACACCAGTTTTCCATAGAGATGGCAAGGAAGCCCCACACCTGTTCAGAATGTCACAAAGGCCCCGACGTGCCGGCATACGCCGTCTATATGGTGAGCAAGATGGGGAACATCTATTCGGCGCTCAAAAAGGAATGGAATTTCGATGCTGTCCCCTGGAAAGTGGGGCAAGATTTCACGGCACCCACCTGTGCCACCTGCCACATAAGCCTCCTTGTGGGGGCGGATAATGAGGTCATTGCCGAAAGGACGCACCAGATGAACAACCGCATTGCCTGGAGGCTTTTTGGCATCATTTACGCCCATGCCCATCCAAAATCCCCAAACACCTCCATTATCCGGAATAAGTCCGGACTCCCCTTGGCCACCGAGCTTACGGGTGAACCGGCTTCTAAATATCTGATTGATGCTGAGGAGCAAGCAAAGAGGGGCCAGACAATGAAGGCAATCTGCCGCTCTTGTCATGGAAGTGGATGGGTAAACGGACATTTTGATCGTCTTGAAAATACGATCAAGACCACAAACGAAATGACCCTGACCGCCACACAAATCCTGCTCTCTGCCTGGGAGAAGGGGGCGGCCAAGGGTTTAGAACAGAATGACAGCATCTTCAATGAGGCCATAGAGAGAAAATGGATGGAGCAGTGGTTGTTTTATGCAAACTCCATCCGTCTGGCTTCAGCCATGGCAGGGGCCGACTACGGCGTTTTTGCAAACGGTCGCTGGTATCTGTCCAAAAACATTCACGAGATGCTGGATTGGCTTCACTTCAAACTAAAAGAGAAATGAAGCGTTCATTTTATCTCCTCCTTGATTCGAGTCTTGTAGATCCCTAGCCCTATGAGAAAGGCGAGGCCTGCGGCGAAGAAAAGCGTTTGAAAGCCTGCCCACTCCCCGATGTAGCCGAGTATGATGGACCCGGCAAAGGCCCCCCCATCGATCCCTCCTGTGAAGACACCATTAATTTTTCCCCGGATCTCAATGGGTTCATTACGTATGGCCAGCGTGTTGAGGCATGGAAAAAGGAATCCGTGACCGCATCCAGACAAAAATCCTGAGAGCCCCAGGACCACGTTTCCTCCCAGAAAGATCAACATAAGAAGCCCGGCTCCAGTCAGGACAAGGGCATAAGGGATGATCCTCTCTTCTCCAACCCTATCCGCAAGTCGGCCTCCAAGGAGTCTTGTGATTACCGCAGCGGATGAGTAGCAGAGGAAGTAAAGCGAGATGAAGGCCACCGCCTTCTCTTTGGCAAAAGGAGACACAAAGCTGCCCGAGGCAGACAAACCGAATCCAAACAGAACGGCCAGCAGAGCGGCAGTCAAGATTCTTCTTCTCTTGAGGACCGAAAAGAAGGATTGAGAGGATTCCTCAGCGGCTGGGGTAAAAGACTCGCGGAGCGGCAGCTGGAGCAAAAGACCCATGCCCCCCAACCCTGCGGCAGCAAGAAAGAAGGAGAAGAAGCCAAAATCCCGAATGATGATTTCAGCAACAAAAGGGCCGACGGCCAGGGCTGAGATCCCCGTAACCCCGAACATGCCAATACCCTCGTTTAGTCTTTCCTGAGGAACAATGTCGGCTATATAGGTGAACGCAGAGGTGAAGCAGAAGGCCAATCCCACGCCATGTATGATCCGAAACAGTAGAAGTGGGAGGTAGAAACTGGAGATATCCCCTTGAAAAATCAAATAGGTGAGGGGAAGGCCAGTCATGATCGCACATCCAATGGTATAACTCCTTTTCCGCCCGATTCGGTCAGTCAGGGCAGAGATCCAGGGACGACAGAGTACAGACGAGAGGGCAAAGGCCCCCATCAGAATGCCTATGTCTGCCTTGGACCCGCCATGATCCAGAATGAAAAGGGGGAAGAGGAAAAATGCGCCTAGACTGCAGACGGTAAAGAAGTTGGCAGCAGACATGAGGAGAAATGAGGAACTATACAGCATGCCAAGCCTTTCTAGAGGGTGCGGATGGATGTCTCTTGGAGAAGAGATTTTTGAGAGAAAGCAGGTCGGACCCGGGCCTTTCTAGTGAGGAAGCGAAAGTGTGCAAAGGTTAAGCTTTCTCTTTGGCCAAACGTTTAACCTGACCCAGGCATCTTGTGACTGGGATTTCTTTGGGACAGACCTCGGTGCACCACCACATGGTCCTGCAGCCCCAGATGCCATCCTTGTTGTCGATCTGGGCCAGCCTGTTCTCTGTGGCCGTATCGCGAGAATCGGCGATATATCTGAAGGCACGAAGAAGAGCAGCAGGACCCAAATATTTTTCATCTGTCCGGCTGATGGGACAGGCCGATGTGCAAGAGGCGCACAGAATACAGCGGAGAGCAGGCTCAATGGACTTCTGGTTCTCGGAATCCTGAGGCCTCTCCCGTTCTGGTGGTTCTTCATGATTGATCAGATAGGGTCTGACGGATCGGTGTTTCGTAAAAAATGGATCGAGATCGACGACCAGGTCTTTGATGACCTTGAACAGGGGCAGCGGCTCGATCACAAAATTGTTGGCGGTTTTAAAATCTCTGATGAGTTTTTGACAGGCCAACCCAATCCTTCCATTTATCATCAGCGCATCTGAGCCACAGATCCCGTGCGCACAGGAATAGCGGTAACTCAGGGTGGCATCCTGCTCCCACCTTATCTTGTTAAGACAATCGAGAATCTTATCTGTGCTTTCTGCTTCTAACGTGTACTCCTGATAATGAGGGTCCTGATTCACCGCAGGATCAAAGCGGTAAATAAGAAAGGTGCATTTCATCTTAGTATTTCCTTTCCTTGGGTTGGAATCGGGTTATGGTGACAGGCTTATAGGAGATCTGGGGTTCTCCTGCATCAGAAAACCTACACAGGGTATGGACAAGCCACTTTTCATCGTCCCTGTCAGGGTAATCCTCTCGATAATGGGCTCCCCGGCTCTCTTCCCGTTTAAGGGCACCGAGACTGATCACCTCAGCCAGATCTAAAAGGTATTCCAGTTCGATCGCTTCCAGAAGATCCCGGTTGAAACAGTTGCCCTTGTCCTTAAGGGAAACCTGTCTATAGCGCTCTTTCAGCTCTCTGACCTTTTCCAGGGCCTGCAGCAAGTCCCTCCCCGTGCGAAAAACGGAAACCTTGTCCATCATCACTTCCTGTAACTCGGATCGAATGTCGCTGGAACTTTCCTTGCCATGGCTTCCCATCAACGCGTTCATCCGATTGGCCATTTCTTTTTCAGGCTTGGGGGGAAGTTTGGTAAATCCCATGGTAGAAACAGCCCGATTCATCTCCTGCCCTGCCCGCCTACCAAAGACCAGGAGGTCAAGGAGAGAGTTACAGCCGAGGCGGTTCGACCCGTGCACGGAGACGCAGGCGCATTCTCCTGCAGCGTAAAGCCCTGAAAACGGCGTACCCCCGTTGTCCAGAATCACCCGTCCATCCGCGTCGGTAGCGATTCCCCCCATCATGTAATGACAGGTGGGATGCACAGGGATGGGCTCTCCAACAGGGTCCACGCCCGCATAGGTGCGGGCGAATCCTGATATTTCCGAGAGCTTTGTCTCGAGAACCTCCTTCCCCAGATGGGTCAGATCCAGGTGGAGATAATCTTTGCCCCCAATTCCCCTCCCTGCGCGGATTTCTTCCAGCATGCATCGGCTCACCATATCACGTGGGGCCAGGTCTTTGATGACAGGCGCATAGCGTTCCATGAACCTCTCTCTGTCATTGTTGCGCAGCACGCCGCCTTCGCCCCGCGCCGCCTCGCTAATCAGGATACCCAGTTTGTAAATGCCGGTGGGATGAAACTGGACAAATTCCATGTCCTCCAAGACTGCGCCGGCATAGTAGGCAATGGCAAGACCATCTCCAGTACTGGCGAAGGCATTGGAAGTGGTTTTATAGATTTTTCCCGCCCCACCCGTACCCAACAGGACGGTCTTGCTATGAAAGGTGTGCAGTTTTCCCGTCTTCAGTTCATAGCCTACCAGTCCGCAACACTGGCCGTCCTTGACGATCAGGGACATCACCTGGAATTCGTCATAAAATACCACCCCCCGCTGGAGACATTTCTCCCAGAGTGTATCCAGGATAACCCTCCCCGTCCGGTCGGCGGCGTAGCAGGCCCTTTTGACAGGGGCCTCCCCAAAATTGCGTGTATGGCCTCCAAAGGCCCGTTGGGCAATCTTTCCCTCCTTGGTCCGGTTGAAAGGCACACCCAGGTGTTCCAGTTCATAGATGGCTCTAGGGGCGTCCTTGGTGAGAATTTCGATGGCATCCTGGTCACCCAAATAATCGCTGCCCTTGACCGTGTCGAACATATGCCATTCCCAATTATCTTCTTCTTCGTTGCCGAGCGCCGCGCCAATCCCACCCTGAGCAGCCCCCGAATGGGAACGGGTGGCAAAGACTTTACTGATAACAGCCACATTTATGCCCTCATCCATTTCAATGGCAGCGCGGAGTCCGGCCAGTCCGGCGCCCACAATGATCACGTCATATTGATGCTTCATAATGAACCTCTTGTCTCTTCAGACCTCCCAGATTCCCGCGCGTCGGCTCCAAGCTGTCGCCTGACCCAGGGATCGAATCGGTTGGTTTACTTTAAATGCCTGGCCTGGTGATTCTAAAGGCTTGGGGAGCGTTTTCTACTTAATCTTTTGCCGTCTGTTGTGGTAGGGTCATAGGGTTTTTGGTTTCGTGAGAGTATAGGGAAAGGGGTTCCACCTGTCAAAAGAAAAGGCATGAACTTAAAGCCAAGCATGGAGATAAGCGAATACAACCGGGGTCAGTCGGAAGCCATCCAGATGGTTCGGCGTCAATTGGGCAGGCTTTCAAGGGGCCAAATGGGGAAACTTAGACGCAGGATAAGGTCCTACCTGCAATTCAGGTGTGAAGTGGCGGATTTCCAAAAACAACATTTCTCAGAAGTGTGCACAGAGAAATGCTTCACCAGGAAAACCAGTGCCTGTTGCGGCCGAGAGGGAATCGCCACATTTTTTGCCGATGTGCTGATCAATGTGCTCCTATCTAGAGAACAGGAAGTGGATGCCTTGCTGCAAACGCTTTCAGAAGATACGGGTGGCTTTAAATGTGTCTATCTGAGTGAGAAGGGCTGCCTCTGGCAAGTAAAACCCATTGTGTGTGAGATGTTTCTCTGTGAGCACGCCAAAGAAACGGTCTTAGGAGAGGATGAAGTAATGAGGGAGCGCTGGTATGGACTGCGTCAAAGGGAAAAGCGATACACGTGGCCCAGCAGTCCAGTGCTCTTTGATGAATTGGAGGAAATTTTTATCCGGGCGGGTTTGGACAGTCCCCTCATGTATTTTCACCGAAGCCCCGGCCTCCTTCGCATAAAGGCCAAACATATCAAGAATCGTCCCAAAACACCTGCTTGAGCACCTTTGGTTCCAGTCGAAAAGGACTCCCTTTACCCTGAAAGAACCCATGTTCACGGATCAGGTGGATGGAGAGGTCAGACCAGATGAGTGTCTCACCACTCTTCTTGTCTCGTAGTTCCACATAACTCTTGAAAAAAAGTCCTTGGGGATGCTCCCAGGGACAGGGAATCATTCCCCGGTGTTCCTCTGCACGGACTTCATACCGATCCTCCAGGATGAAACGCTCACCCAGGGCCTTTTTGGCCGCAAGGGTGATTTCCTCAAGACGGGAAGCAAACTTTTCGTTGGTCAGGCCGAGCGCATTGACCGATTCATGGTCATCGTCTAAAATCTCAGCGAGTCTCCGACGGTCTGATCCCAAAAAGGTTCCCATCCCGATTCGTCGCATCTCGCGTTCTACCAGATCCAGATGCGGACTCTGTTTGACAGGGCGATTCTTGAATCTTTCGAGTAAAACAATTTTGATCGTTCGTCTCATCAATTATGGTCCATCGAATAGGGTCACGCGAATTTGTCGTAAAAGAGGAGTTCCTCGGGGATGCCCTTCTTTTTCAAGAGCTGTTCACAAGATTCAACCATGGCTGGGGCACCACAGATGTAGGCCTCTAGGGAGGCATTTTCAGGGATATACTTTTCGAGGAGATCGGTTACACGGCCCTTTTCCCCTTCCCAATGATCCTCCTCCGTTGGTCTGGAAAGGGTAGGCACAAAGGTATAGTTGGCTATCTTTCCCTCCAGGCCTTTGAGTTCTTCGAAGTAGTATAGATCCGCTGGCGTCCTGGCACCAAAGAAAAAGGTCGTTTTTCTATGGATTTGCTCCCTTTCCATTTGATCCAGAATGGATTTGATGGGTGCCAGCCCTGATCCCGTGGCGATCAACAGAATATCCCTTTCCGACTCACGAAGATAAAAATCTCCATATGGGCCATTGATGAGGAGTTCTTCCCCCTCCTTCATATAGTCGTGAACATATGTGGAGACAGCGCCGCCAGGTACCCTGGTAATCACAAGTTCCAGGTTTTGGTGATCCTCAGCGCTGGAGGAGATGGAGTAGGCCCTATACTCAGGCTCCCTGGTCAACTCATACTTGGGAACCTGAAGCTGAATATATTGGCCAGGCTTGAAGGTAATGCCCTCCTCTGGGGAGAGGATTTTCAAGCGGAGCCCTTTGATTTCAGGGGTCAGATCCTCCAGTTTTTCCAACTTGACCTTGAATTCCTTGATCAGGAAGAATTCCTCAGGAATCTGTATCCTGATGTCGCTCTTTACCTTGACTTGGCAGGAGAGCCTCACATCTTCCTTTACTTCATCGGTCGTCAAATAAGGCGTTTCCGTGGGCAGCACAGGTCCCCCGCCCTCGGATACCTTTACCTTACAATAAGCACACGTTCCTCTTCCGCCACAGGCCGATGGGATAAAGATCCCCTCATCCATGAGAGAAAAGAGCAAAGGGTTTCCCCCTTTCACGAGCAGATCCTTCTCTTCATTAATAAGAATATGCTTCTCTCCGTAATCGGCGATGTAGGAGTCTGCGATTTCTAGCAGAAGCGCCAGGACGGCCCCGATAATGCTAATCGCTAAAAGACTGAGGATGAGCTGTAGCATGGTTACCTAGTTTGGACAGTTATTGAGCCTTTGCAATTAAAGTGGTTCTTTGGGTTTTTTGATGTATGACGGCCCCATGGAATAGTGGAATGTTGGAATAATGGAAAATTGAGGAAAACTTCATAAAGCACCATTAAAACCCATTATTCCACTACTCCAAGATTCCAGCATTCCAAATTGCTTAGCGAAAGCGAAGCAATTTCTCATTGTATCTGTATCATCCCGCTGAAGGCCATGAATGCCAGGGCTATAAGGCCTGTGATCAGAAGGGTGATTCCCGGGCCCTCAAGTCCTCGGGGTAAGCTGGCACTCTTCTGGAGTTTCTCACGAATTGCCCCCACGGCGATGATGGCGATCATCCAACCGATACCACTTCCAGCCCCGTAAGCCACGGCTTGCCAAAAAGAATATTTTCTGATGATCAGAAAAAGGGATGCCCCAAGAATGGCACAATTCACCGTGATCAGCGGGAGAAAGATACCCAGCACGTAATAGAGCGCTGGGAAATAGCGTTCCACGGTCATTTCCACCAACTGAACAAAGGATGCGATGATAATGATGAACACGATGTATCGAAAATGTTCCAGGTTTAGGGGCAGCAGGACATGATAGTAGACGAGGTAATTAATGGCGGCCGTACATGTCATAACGAAAATAACAGCAATCCCCAAACCTAAAGATGATCGCACCTCTCTGGAGATGGAGAGAAAAGGGCATAATCCAAGAAAGTTGGTCAAAAGGATATTGTTTGTGAAGATGGCGGCAAAAAAGAGGGTAGATATGTCTATTTGAACCATTTCG